>Ga0070659_100003457_pt1 | contig 11243 bp, 7 predicted proteins | sample KBSC23metaG_FD_64666 | JGI IMG/M metagenome (GOLD analysis project Ga0070659, IMG submission 64666) | Corn rhizosphere microbial communities from Kellogg Biological Station, Michigan, USA - KBS C2-3 metaG | ecosystem: Host-associated > Plants > Roots > Rhizosphere > Soil ...
ATCAAGAGCGTCGGCGGCGGCATGGGCAAGGTGTTCAAGGGCCCGCAGTGGAAGCCCGCGGACTACCGCGACCTCCTGAGCCTGCTCTTCCTGCTCACCAAGACCATGAAGTCCAAGGGCGTCATCGCCCTGGAAAGCCACATCGAGACGCCCAGGGAGAGCTCGATCTTCTCGCGCTATCCGAGGATTATGAAGGACCACTTCGCGGTGGATTTCATCTGCGACACCCTGCGCATGATGACCATGAACCTGGAGGACCCCCACCAGGTCGAGGACGCGATGGAGGCCCAGCTCGAAAAGCATCACCACGAGGCGCTGGGCGCGCCGCACGCCCTGACCAACCTCGCCGACGCCCTGCCGGCGCTCGGCATCGTGGCGGCCGTGCTGGGGGTCATCAAGACCATGGGCGCGATCACCGAGCCGCCGGCGGTGCTGGGCGAGATGATCGGCTCGGCCCTGGTCGGCACCTTCCTGGGCGTGTTCCTGGCCTATGGCCTGGTCGGCCCGATGGCGGTGCGGCTGGCGGCGGTGCTGGAGGAAGAAGGCTCGTTCTACAAGATCATCCAGTCGGTGCTGGTGGCGCACCTGCACGGCAACGCCGCCCAGATCTCGGTGGAGATTGGCCGCGGCAATGTGCCGTCCGGCGCCCAGCCGAGCTTCCTGGAACTGGAGGAAGCCCTCTCGGCCATACCCGCGGAAGGCGCGCCGGCCTGACCTGCCGTCGCCCTCGAGGCGGAAAACGTGATCACGAAATCGTGATTTCAGGGGTTGCCCCACCTGCGAAGCAGGGCATAGTCACGCAAGCCTCGCAGAGGCCACCGGACCGTTTCCCCCGTGGCAAGCGATCCAATCGGCGCCTTCGGGCGTGAGCTTCACTCCGATTCAAGGACCCAAGAACCATGAACTCAGAACTCCTCCGCAAGCTGCTCGTCGCCGGCGCCGCTGTCGCCGCCCTGTCGGTCGCCGCCTGCAACAAGCCGGCCGCCACGAGCGACGCGGCGACCGCGGCCACGACCTCGGCCAACACCGCCGCCGCTGCGGCCGACACCGCGCAGAACGCCGCGGCCACGGCCGCCGACGCCGCGGCTGACGCGAACAAGGCCGATGCGGCCGCCAAGCCGGCCGACGCCTCGGCCGCGCCCGCCGCCGGCGCCATGACTTCGACCCCGCCGGCCACGCCAGAGAAGAAGTAAGCCTCTCGGCGCAAACCCGATGGAAGGGCCGTCCTCATGGGCGGCCCTTTTTCGTGGGCGTCGCGCTATCCTGGCTGCAGAGATGCGCGATGAGATCCCGCCTTCGGCCCCGCAAAGCCCGCTCGACTGGGGCGCCGACGGCCTGCCGCGCTCGCGGCTCTATGACGACGTCTATTTCTCCGCCGAGGACGGCCTCGCCGAGGCGCGTGCGGTGTTCCTGCAGGGCTGCGGCCTGCCGCAGGCGTGGCGGGGGCGCCGCAGGTTCGTGGTCGGCGAGCTCGGGTTCGGGACCGGCCTGAACGTCCTGGCGCTGATCGAGCTCTGGAGCCGCACGCGGCCGCCGCACGCCCAACTCCATATCTTCTCCGTCGAGGCCCACCCGCTCGGCGCGCCGGACGCCCGCCGCGCTCTCGCCCGCTGGCCGGACCTCGCCGGCCTGGCCGAACGCCTGCTCGCCCGCTGGCCCGGGCAGGCGCGCGGCCTGCATCGGGTCGAACTGCCCGACCTCGGCGTCACCCTGGACGTCGTCGTGGACGAGGCTGCCGCCGCCCTGCGCGGCTGGTCCGGCCGAGCCGACGCCTGGTTCCTCGACGGCTTCGCGCCGGCTCGCAATCCGGCCATGTGGCGCGACGAGGTGCTGGCCCTGGTCGCCGCACGCTCCGCCCCGGGCGCGACGGCGGCCACCTTCACGGTGGCGGGCGCCGTTCGCCGCGGGCTCGCGGCCGCCGGTTTCGCCGTGGAAAAACAGCCGGGCTTCGGGCGCAAGCGCGAACGGCTGGCGGCCCGCCTGCCTGGCGAAAGCTCCGGCCCGAGCCCGCCGCGCCGCGTGGCCATCGTCGGCGCAGGCGTCGCGGGCGCCTCGGCGGCGCGCGCCGTGCGCGCGCTGGGCGGCGAGGCTCTGGTGTTCGACGGCGAAGGACCCGGCGCCGGCGCATCCGGCAATCCCGCGGCCCTGGTGACGCCCAGGCTGGACGCCGGCCTCGCCGAACCGGCCCGGCTGTTCGCCCAGGCCTTCCGCCGCGCCGTCGCCCTCTACGAGGAGCTGCCGCAGGCCGTCGTCGCGCGTGGCGCGCTGCAGCTCGCCGCTCAGCCCCGCGACGCCAGCCGGTTCGCCAAGATCGCCGCGTCGGACCTGTTCGAGCCCGGAGCGCTGCGAATGCTCAGCCCAGCCGACGCCGCCTCCCGCGCCGGCGAGCCGGTGGCCGAGGCGCTCGAGCTGCGCGACGGCCTGGTCATCGAGCCGGGCGTCGCGCTTGCCGCCTGGGCGCCGCAGGTCGAACCGGCCGCGGTGGCGCGCATCGAGCGCGAAGCCGGGGGCTGGCGCCTGCTGGCCGCCGACGGAACCCTTCTCGCCGAGGCCGACGCGGTGATCGTGGCGGCGGGCCTCGCCACCGCCGAACTCGTCCCGGGCCTGCCGCTGAGCGCCGTGCGCGGCCAGGCGAGTTTCACCGCGCTTGCCGCCCCGCCGCGCGCCGCGGCCTTCGGCGGCTATGCGATCCCCACCCGTGACGGCGTCCTGTTCGGCGCGACCAACGACCGCGGCGAGGTCGCTCGCGACGTGCGGCCACAGGACCATCGGCGCAACCTCGAGGCGCTTGCGGCGGGCCTGCCGCGCCTGGCCGGGCGCCTGGCCTCGGCGCCTCTCGAAGGCCGCGCGTCCATCCGCGTCGCCACCCCCGACCGGTTGCCGGTCGCCGGCCCCGCGCCGGATGCTCCCGCCGGCCTCTTCGTGCTGAGCGGCCTCGGCGCGCGAGGCTTCACGCTCGCGCCCCTGCTGGCCGAGCATGTCGCGGCGCTGGTCTTCGAGGCTCCTTCGCCCTTGCCGCAGCCGCTGGCCGCCCTGGTCGATCCCGGCCGTTTCGCCCGGCGCGCGGCGCGGCGCGTTTCCCAGGAAACCGAGCTTGGCCTATAGAGGTTGAACTCGGGGGACATCCTTCGTGAGGACCGAGTGATGAAGACCCATGTCGCCCTGGCCGCCGGCGCGGCGGCCCTCCTGGCGCTCAGCGCAACCGCCGCCACGGCGAAATCGCCGCCCGGCGCTCAGCGCCAATGCTTCTGGACCCGCAGCGCGGACGGCTTCGCCGCCGCCGACGAGCACACCCTCAACGTCCGGGTGGGCGTGCGCGACGTCTATCAGTTCGAGATGTTCGGCCCCTGCCCGGACATCGACTGGAACCAGCGCATCGCGCTCATCTCGCGCAGCGGCTCGACCATCTGCACCGGCATGGACGCCGAGGTGGTCACCCGCTCCCCCATCGGCCCACAGCGCTGCCCGGTGCGCAGCGTGCGCAAGCTGACGCCGGAAGAAATCGCCGCCCTGCCCCCGCGCGCCAAGCCCTGAGCCGCTGGGCCCTGACGCAAAAAAAGAAGGCGCCGGCACGAAGCCGACGCCTTGGGGAAAGGGGTGATCCGGGTGGTTAGAAGGTCTTCTTGAGGCCGATCTCGAAAGTGCGGCCAAGCGGGTTGCCGAGCCGCGGGTCGTAGCCGAGCTCTTCCTGGGCCGCCGGCGGGTCGCGGTCGAAGAGGTTTCCGACGGTAGCCGTCAGCGTCAGGTTGTCCTGGAACAGAACCCGGTAGGTGAGGTCGACGGAGACCCAAGCCTCGCCTCTCTCGCCGTACTGGATGCCGGGCCGTTCGTCCGTCACCTTCGAAACGTAGTCCACGCCCAGCCTGAAGTTGTGCGGGCCCATTGCGTAGTTGGCGCTCAGGTTGGCGCGGAGCTTGGGAGCCGCCGCGGCGACGGTCGCGAAGTTCAGCTTGCCCAGCCGGTCGTCGCCGGTGGAGATCACCACGCCGTCAATCGAGGTCGGCCCGGTGCGCAAGGTGGTGATGTAGGTGGCGTTCAAACCGAGGGTGAGATCACCGGATCCGAGCGGCAGGTGATAGGTCGACTGAAGGTCATACCCCGTTGTCGTCTGCCCCGGGCCGTTGCCGGTGACCGTGCGGATCTGGGAGAACGTGCCGACCGCGCCCATGCCGATCGTGCACCCGTTGTTGAAGGTGACTCGGTTCAGCAGCGGCTGGACGGACGGATCGCAGGTCGTGATCGTGCCGCCCGCCCCGTTGAAGACCAGGTTGGCGATGTCGTTGACGTCCGCGATACCCCCGAGGACCGAGATCTCGTCCTTGGTGCGGATGTCGAAGTAGTCGAGGATGATCCGCAGATCGTGGTCGTCGGCGAAGCCTCGGCTTTGCCAGATCACGCCGGCGTTCCAGGTCTTCGCCGTCGCCGGCTTGAGGTTGGCGTCGGTGACGAACTGGGCGCCGAGCCAGTTGCCCGCCGCGATCGTGTAGCTGCGGACCGCGTTGTTGACCTGGCCGGGGATCACGCTGAGCGGCGGCGCCTGGTAGTTGGTGCCGTAGGACCCGCGCACCGTCAGCGGTCCCCACACATTCCACCTGCCCGCGACCTTGTAGACGGTGCTCTTCAGGTCGTGGGAGAATTCCTCGTGGCGCGCCGCGAGCTGGAAGTTCAGGGACTCCAGGACCGGGATCTGCAGTTCGCCGAAGACGGAATACTGCTGCTGGTCGAGGAAGGTCGGGTGCAGGGTGCCGAAGAAGGTGAACGGCCCCTGTCCATCGCCGGCGGTGCAGCCGCGGTAGTTCGCGTCGGTCGTGTTGGCCGGATGGGCCTCGATGTTCGGCGAACCGGCGCCGTTGGCGCTGGTGAAAGGCGCCGGCCACGGGCACGCGAGGGTCCCGTTGTAGATGTCGCTCGGGACGCGAACGCGCTCTTCGAGCGAGCGGGCCTGGGCGCCGACAGCCCATCCGACATCGCCGCCCGGAAGGGTCAGCTTCGACTGGCCATTGAGGACGAAATCGAAGGTCAGGTTCTGGCTCGTCGTCTCCGACGCCCGGTCGTCGAACAGCCAATGGGCGAGCTCCGCCGGGTTTTCGGTCCCGGCCTGGAAGCTGGGGTTGGTCAGGCCGAGGTTCGGCTGCCTCGCGAAGTTCGTCGCGAACGGGTTCCAATAGAGGCAGCCGTTCTTCCCCGCCGCCGCCGCGTTCTGAGTTCCGAACCGGGCGGGGTTGTTGTCCGTGGCGTGGCAGTTCGGGCCGCCGAACCCGTACAGCGCCTCCTGGAGCCGGTAACCGATCACGTCCGGGCTGTCGGCGTACACTTCGGAGTGGTTGTAGGTGAGATTGGCGTCATAGCGGACCCCTGTCAGAGGGCCGAAGTCGCCAAGGTCGCCCTTGAGCCCGCCCGAGACCCGGAAGGTCTGGCTGTTGTACCGGCTCGGCACGCCAAAGCCGTTGCCCTCGCCGAAGAACGGGTTCCCGCCGTGGGCGAACACGCGATAGGTCACCGGCGTGAAGCCCTGCGTCGAGGCGGGCGCGTTGTGCGAGGCCGCGAAGGCCGCGGCGTAGGGGTTGGTGATCGGCACGTAGAACTGGTAGGTCGCGCCGGTGGCCATGGCCGGGCCCTGGGTCACCGGCTGCGCGGGAGATCCGAAGATCTGCGGGGAGTCCACCTGCCCGTAGGCGACCTCGAAGTGCGCCTTCATGGAGTCGGTGACCTTCGCGTTCAGTTGCGCGTAGGCCCGGTAGATATTGTTCTCTTCGACCAGGTTGTAATACGACAGGTAGTTGTAGGCGCAGGTGTAGCTGTTGTCGTAGCGGCCGCCGACGGCGGCGCAACTGGCCGGCGTGAAGTCCGACACGATGCCGCCCGAGGGCGCGCCCCACTCGCCGATGCCGGAGGAGCCCAGCGAACTCGGAGTCGTGGGAAGCGCCCCGCGCGGGAGCCATCCGGCCAGGTTGGTGAGCGTCGACCAGGGCGCGGGGTTGTAGCCCGGATTGGTCGGGTCCAGCGAAGTCCTGGCGAAGTCGCGGTCGAGCGTGTTCAGGCGCGAGCGGTGCTCGTACTCGGCCGAGACCAGCAGGTTGACGTCGCCCTCGCCCACGCCGGCCAGGACCCCCAGCGAATAGTCGCCGTCCGAGCCTTTGATGTACTTGTACTGTCCGCTCGTCTCCAGGCCGACGTAGTGGTCGCGGGTGATGAAGTTGACCACGCCGCCGATCGCGTCGGCGCCGTAGGTCACGGCCGCGCCGTCCTTCAGGATCTCGGTGCGTGAGAGCGCGATCTGCGGAATGTTTGTCGCGTTCTGGCTGACCCGGCGGCCATTCAGCAGGATCAGCGTCTTGTCCGAGCCGATGCCCCGCAGGTTGTAGCTGACGACGCCAGGGGCGACGCCGCTGAAGTAGTAGGCCTCGCCCGTCGTCGGACCGGCGATCGTCAGGGTCTTTGCGAACTCGAGCGCGGACGGCGAGCCCTGCTTTTCCAGTTCATTCTGGGAATAGACCTCGACCGGCAAAGCCGCATCGAGGCGACTGCCTTGGATCAGGGAGCCGGTGACCACCAGCTCGCTCACTTCCGGCGCCTTCGGGGCGGCGGCCGCAGTCGTTGCGGACTTGGCGGTCTGAGCGACCGCCGTCTGTGAAAGGCCTAGCGCCAGCGCGACGGCCACGACCGAGCCGCCGCAGAAATATCTGCTCTTCAACATGTTCGGGTTCCCTCCCCAGAGGAGCGGTCATCCTCGTCTGATGCGAGGCTGTTCCGCGGCAATGGGCGGGATCATCCGACGGGATTTTGAGCGTGACTAGTCTTTTTCGAAATCGACACATAAGGTTTCCCGAATGAATAGATTACGTAACGGTCCGCCACGATTTGGTCATGAACCCCGTCGGCGTACCTCAATTTCTAAGCTTTCAGTCCGACCACCGGCGGCCGTGGGCCTGTCACGACCCGGCACGGCCGACATAATCCCGAAGGCCAGTATTCCGCCGACGGGTAAGTGACGGGGGCGTCAACTTCCCCAGCGTCATGCGGTCGGCGCATACCGAGGTTTCAAAAGTCCGGCGGTCGCCGCGGCTGTTGCCGAAATGTCGCGAGATGGAATTTGCAGGCGCCGGCGCCCACAGGGAGCGCGCGGCGACCCTGACCGGGGCGAGGCGAATCGACCGGACCGGCGAAGCTTCGCCTTCGCCCTCGCGTCAGGCGCCGCCGCCCAGCCCCGCGGGCGGCGGCGGCCGCAACGGAAGGCCGTAGCGGTCGACGCCGACCGGAGGCGGAAGCCGCCCCGGCGCGGGCTTGGAGTCGGCCGGTTGCAACGCCGCCTGGATCTCGATGAGCCGCCGCTCGAGCAGGCCGAAAAGTCTGACGACGAAACCGACGACCGCCCCGGCGAGGGCCAGGCCTAGCGCCGGGACGATCAGCCCGCGGGCATCCCCGCCATCCCCCGCGCCGAGCAGCCAGGCCGCCATGCCCAGCGCGGCGAGGCCTCCGGCGGCCACGAAATAGGCCGCGCCGCTCCCGATCCTCGGCTTCGCAATGACGTCCATCGGCCCCTCCACCGAACACGGTTATGCTAGAGCTTCGCGCTTGCCTACGCTTCGCGCAAGGCGGGGTCATCGAATGGGGGAATCCGCAGCCGGGCGCCGCGGCGGGCGATCGGCGAGAAAGGGATGGTGGACGCGACAGGGATCGAACCTGTGACCCCCTCGATGTCAACGAGGTGCTCTCCCGCTGAGCTACGCGTCCAGACCGTCGTCTCGGGAAGGCGGGGATATACCGATGAGACCCGGGCCGTGCAAGCGCGGGCGTAGGCGCCTCAGGCGGCGATCATCCGCTCCACCTCGGAGACGATCTCGCGCAGGTGGATGGGCTTGGACAGCACCTTGGCGCCGGGCGGGCCCTGGTCGCCGGCGGCAAGCGCCACGGCCGCGAAGCCGGTGATGAACATGATCCGCAGGCCCGGGTGCAGGGCGGCGGCCTGACGCGCGACCTCGATCCCGTCCATGCCGGGCATGACGATGTCGGTCAGCAGCAGGTCCCAGTCCTGGTCGAGGATGGCCGCGGCCTCCTCGCCGTCGGCGCAGGCCGTCACCTCGTAGCCGGCGCGTTCCAGCGCGCGCGCCAGGAAGCCGCGAAGGCTGTCGTCGTCTTCGGCCAGGAGGATTCGGGGCATGGGGCTCTTCGGACGGGGCGGCGGGTGCGCGGGCGAAGGCCTTACGATATCGCCACAAGCGTAAAGGCGCGATGAACCCTTTGACCCATGCCGATGCTGGGCGTTCTATGGCGGCGATGAACGCCTGGGAGCCTGTCGCCACCGAGGACGCGCCCGCGCGAGCGGCGTTTGTGCTGCGGCGAGCGGCCGCGGACGGCGCCGCGCCGCCGACGGCTCTGGTGTTCGCCTCGCCGCACTCCGGCCGCGACTACCCCGACGACATGATGGCCGCCGCCGCGCTCGACGCCCAGGCGATCCGCCGTTCGGAAGACGCTCTCGTCGACGACTTGATCGAGGCCGCGCCCCAGCTCGGCGCCGCCACCCTCACCGCCTGCTACGCCCGCGCCTACATCGACCTGAACCGCGAGGCCTTCGAACTCGACCCTGGAATGTTCTCCGACGAACTGCCCGACTTCGCCCGCGCGCGCACCGCCCGGGTCGCGGCCGGCCTGGGCGCGATCGCGCGGGTCGTCTCGGAGGGCCAGGAGATCTATGCCCGCAAGCTCACCTTCGCCGAGGCGCGTCGGCGGATCGAGGGCGCGCATCGTCCCTATCACGCCGCCCTCGAGCGGCTGGTGGCCGAGGCGCATCGTACGCACGGCTACGCCATTCTCATCGATTGGCACTCGATGCCCGCCGCCGCGGCCCGGGCGGGCGGGCGCGACCGGCCCGCGGACATCGTGCTCGGCGATCGGTTCGGGGCGGCCTGCTCGGGCCTGCTGACCGGCCGCGCGGAGCGCGAGCTGGAAGCCATGGGCTATCGCGTGGCCCGCAACACGCCCTACGCTGGCGGCTACACCACCGAGCATTACGGCCGCCCGTCCCGGCGCACCCACGCCCTGCAGATCGAGATCAACCGCGGCCTCTACCTCGACGAGGCGAAGCTGACGCCGACGGCCGGCTTCGACCAGCTCAAGGCCAACCTCGAGGCGCTGACCCGCGCGCTCACCGCCGCCGACTGGACCGCGCTGAGGGCCGGCTGAGCCAAAAAAAAGCCGCGCCCGAAGGCGCGGCAGTTTATAGGGAGGAAACGCCCAGGAAGGGCAGAGGCGTCAGGGACGCCTCACACGTGCAATGTACTGTGCAGTGCACCATTATGCAAGCGGCGGCGACAAAAACCTGCGTTTTCAGCGCGCTGCACGCCGAAAGGCCAAGTTTTTCCGGCTCTTGCGCTGGCGGGCGTCGGCCCCGCCTAGTGTGCGCCGCACAATGGCGCGTGGCCTGAGGGGCGGCTGCGGGGTCGCAGCCGGCGAGTTCAAGCTGGCGGTTGCGCCTTCTCTCCCCTACAAGCGCGCCTTCCTCGCCTCCGAGACGCCCTTTCCAATCTCATGTCGCTTCGCAACATCGCCATCATCGCCCACGTCGACCACGGCAAGACAACGCTGGTGGACCAACTGCTCGCCCAATCCGGCGTGTTCCGCGCCAATGAGGCGCACGCCGAACGCGCCATGGATTCCAACGACCAGGAGCGCGAACGCGGGATCACCATCCTGGCCAAGTGCACCAGCGTCCTTTGGCATGGAGCGGCCGGGGACACGCGGATCAACATCATCGACACCCCCGGCCACGCCGACTTCGGCGGGGAGGTCGAGCGGATCCTGGGCATGGTGGACGGCTGCGTCCTGCTGGTCGACGCTGAGGAAGGCGTCATGCCGCAGACCAAGTTCGTGCTCGGCAAGGCGCTCAAGATGGGCCTTCGCCCCATCGTCTGCCTGAACAAGGTCGACCGGCCGCACGCCGACCCCGACCGGGTGCTCAATGACGCCTTCGACCTCTTCGCCGCCATGGGCGCCACCGACGACCAGCTCGATTTCCCGCACCTCTACGCTTCGGGCAAGCAGGGCTGGGCGACGCTGGACATGGCCAAGCCCAACGACAACCTGGCCCCGCTGTTCGACCTGATCGTCAGCCACGTGCCCGAACCGAAGGCGGTCGCGCGCAAGGACGAACCGTTCCAGATCCTCTCGGTGCTGATCGAGAACGACCCGTTCCTGGGCCGCCTGCTGACCGGCCGCATCGAGAGCGGCAAGGCCACGCCAGGCCTGGCCATCCACGCCCTCAGCCTGGACGGCAAGGAGGTCGAGCGCGGCCGCATCACCAAGGTGCTGGCCTTCCGCGGCCTGAAGCGCCAGCCGATCGACGACGCGGAAGCCGGCGACATCGTCGCCATCGCGGGCCTCTCGAAGGCCACCGTCGCAGACACGCTCTGCGCCATGGAGGTCGCCGAGGCCCTGCCGGCCCAGCCGATCGACCCCCCGACGATCTCCATGACGGTCTCGGTCAACGACAGCCCGCTGGCCGGGCGCGAGGGCGACAAGGTGCAGAGCCGCGTCATCGCCGCGCGCCTGCTCAAGGAAGCCGAGTCCAATGTCGCGATCCGCGTCAGCGAGACCGCCGAGAAGGACGCCTACGAGGTCGCCGGCCGTGGCGAGCTGCAGCTTGGCGTGCTGATCGAGAGCATGCGCCGCGAGGGCTTCGAGGTTTCGATCAGCCGCCCGCGCGTGGTCTTCCAGACCGATCCAGAAACCGGCGAGCGGCTGGAGCCCGTCGAGGACGTGATGATCGACGTGGACGAGGAGTTCACCGGAATCGTCATCGAGAAGCTGTCGGCCCGCAAGGCCGAGCTGAAGGACATGGGGCCCTCCGGCGCCGGCAAGACCCGGCTTTCGCTGATGAGCCCCTCGCGCTCGCTGATCGGTTATCAGGGCGAGTTCCTGACCGACACCCGCGGCTCCGGCGTGCTGAACCGCGTGTTCAGCCACTACGAGCCCTACAAGGGCGCGATCGACGCAGGCCGCAAGGGCGTGCTGGTTTCCAACTCCGACGGGGAAACCGCGGCCTACGCCCTGTGGAACCTGGAAGAGCGCGGGACGATGTTCGTCGGCGCCGGCGAGAAGACCTACCAGGGCATGATCATCGGCGAGAACTCCCGCCAGGACGACCTTGACGTCAACCCGATGAAGGCCAAGCAACTCACCAACGTCCGCGCCTCCGGCAAGGACGAGGCGGTCCGCCTGACCCCGCCGCGGCGCCCGACCCTCGA
>Ga0070659_100003464_pt1 | contig 11233 bp, 11 predicted proteins | sample KBSC23metaG_FD_64666 | JGI IMG/M metagenome (GOLD analysis project Ga0070659, IMG submission 64666) | Corn rhizosphere microbial communities from Kellogg Biological Station, Michigan, USA - KBS C2-3 metaG | ecosystem: Host-associated > Plants > Roots > Rhizosphere > Soil ...
CTCCTCGAAGCCGACGTTGAACCAGACCGGCGAGTTGAAGGCCGCCTTCTGGTTGAGCAGGATCGAGGTCAGCTCCATCTCGAAGGCGTCGGCGTCCTCCTCGGAGGCGAAGTAGCCGCCCTCGCGCCCCCAGCCGGCGATCGTGCCGGCGACCCGGCCGATCATCTGTTTCACCGAGCTCTCGCGCTCGGGGCTGCCGAGCTGGCCGCGGAAGTACTTCTGGGCGACGATGTTGGTTGCGTTCTGGGACCAGGTCTTCGGGAACTCGACCCCGCGCTGCTCGAAGGCCGGGCTCTCCGGATTGCCGATCACCGCATCGCGGATCTCCCACTCGATCTGGTCGAAAGGATGCACGCCCGGCGTCGAAAACCTGCGTTCGATCGAGAGGCCCTGCAGACCGTTTTTGGGACTGGCGGTGGCGGTCTTAGACATCAAACTTCTCCTCTCGAGGCGGCTTTTAGCGGTAACTACGCAGGATCTCTCACCGGTCAGACGGAAAAAGCTTCGGAAGGCGCAAATAAGGGGTTCCAAAAGCCGCCGCCTTCGTACTCATATTGTGCCAACCCCGCAATCTCGGCCAAAGCGTCCCCAGCGGGGTACGCTCTCAACATGGTCGAAGACCTCCGCAGGGGTGCGGAACGGATGGGAGAGCGGGCGACCGCCGCCAAAGAGACGATGGGAGAGCGCGCGAGCGCGGCCAAAGAGGCCGTCGGCGACCGCGCCCTCGCCGCCAAAGAGGCGACCGCCGAGGCGATTGCGCTGGTCAAGCCGAAACTGCGCGGGGTCTCGCACCAGTGGGCCTTCTTTGCCTCGCTGGTGCTGGGGGTGGCGCTGATCCTGCTGGCCAAGACGCCGAAGGCGACCTTTGCGGTCGGCATCTACGCGGTCAGCCTCTCGGCCCTGTTCGGGACCAGCGCCCTCTACCACCGGGTCAACTGGACCCGGCCGCAGGCGCGTCAGTGGATGCGCCGGCTCGATCACTCGATGATCTTCTTCCTCATCGCTGGCACCTACACGCCCTTCGCGCTGCTCGTCCTGCACGGGACGCTGGCGATGGCGATCCTCGCCGTGGTCTGGATCGGCGCCGTCGCCGGGGCGATCGTGGAGATGATCTGGATCGACCACCCGAAATGGGCCTCGGCCCTGATCTACATGTCGCTCGGCTGGGTTGCCGCCGTCGCCTTCCCGGGGCTCTGGACTTCGATGGGCGTCGCCGGCACGCTCCTAGTCGCCTTCGGCGGCCTCCTCTACACGGCCGGGGCGGTGGTCTACGCGACCCAGCGCCCCAACCCCAACCCCGCGGTCTTCGGCTACCACGAGGTCTTCCACCTCTTCGTCATCGCCGCCGCGATCGCCCAATACGCCGCGATCGCTTTCTTCGCCCTGCCTAAGAGCTAAGCCGGGACCGGCTCGCGCAGCTGCTCGACCGCGACGGCGAGCTCGGCGAGGATCTCCTCCAGCTGCTGGGACTGCTCGGGGGAGAGCTCGAGGCGGCCGTCCTCGTAGAGCTCGGCGGCGCGGGCTACCGGCAGCTCGGCCTCGACTACGCGGCCGCCGAGGGCGCCCAGGACTTTGCGGGTCTCGGCCTGGGCCCAGACGGCGCCGAACATTCCGGTCGAGGCGCCGATCACCGCCGCCGGCTTGCCCGTCAGTGCGCTCTGCCCGGCCGGGCGGGAGGCCCAGTCGAGGGCGTTCTTCAGCACGCCCGGGATCGAGTGGTTGTACTCCGGCGTCGCCACCAGGACGGCGTCGGCCTCGCGCATCGCCTCGCGCAGCTCGGCGACCGCATCCGGCGTCTCCAACTCCTCGAGGTCGGCGTCGTAGGGCGGGATCTCGCGCAGGCGCTCGAACTCGACCAGTTCCGCCCCCGCGGGCAGCCGCTCGGCGGCCGCCCGCAGCAGGGCGTGGTTGTAGGAGCTGCGGCGCAGGCTTCCGCTGATGCCGAGGACCCGCATCGTTACTCCTCCGCCCCGACGAGCTCGAGGTCGACCGAGATCGTCACCGCGTAGTCGAGAACCGCGCCGCCGCTCGGCAGCTCGGCCTGCCAGTCGAGGCCGAAGTCGCGCCGGTCGACGGTCGTCTCGATCGAGAGGCCGACCCGCTCCTTACCGGCGAGGTCCTCGCCGAGCTGGGCGAAGCGTCCACTGGCCTCGACCTCGCGCTTCTCACCGTGGATCTCGAGCCCGCCGGCGACGCGGAGCGCGCCGTCCTCGCCGACGCTGACCTCGTTGGAGGTGAAGCGCAGCTGCGGGAAGCGCTGGGTATCGAAGAACTCGGGGGAGAGGAGGTGGCCCTTCAGCATCTCCTCGTCGATGTCGATGCTGGCGACCTCGACCGTGCCCTCGAGGCGCGGCTGCTCGTCGCCGGTAAGCCGGGCCTCGTAGCTCTCGAAGCCGCTGCGGAAGGTGGTCACGCCGTTGTGGGTGACGGCGAAGGTGATGGAGGAGTGGACGGGGTCCACGGTCCAGGTCCCTGCCGGAATCTGCTGATTGATCGTCTCGGTGCTCATGCTCGCTTCCTTCCCAAGTGGTTGTTGCTCAAACAGTTGACTTAGAAACAATCATAGCAACAAAGATTTGCTTGTCAACTATTGTCAGATCAACTTTTATATGGGAAGATGTAGCTATGGGCGAGCAGACGACCGCGGTGGCCAAAGCGAAGGGAGCAGGGGGGGACTTCGACCCTCACCGCGAGGCCTGGATCGCGATCGCCCAGACCCACGCCGCCGTCACTGGCCGCCTGCAGGAGGCCCTGACCGCCGCCGAGCTGCCGCCGCTGCCTTGGTTCGAGGTGCTGGCCACGCTCGACCGGGCCGACGAGCAGCGGATGAAGATGGGGGATCTGGCCGAGGCCCTGGTGATCACCCGCGGCGGCCTGACCAAGCTGGTCGACCGGCTGATCAAGGCCGGCCTTCTGGAGCGGACCTTCTGCGAGACCGATCGCCGAGTCAGCTACGCGACGCTGTTGCCGGCCGGCGTCGAGTTGCTCGAAGAGATGCGCCCGGTGGTCCGCGGCGAGCTCGCCGTCGCCTTCAGCGCCAACCTCAGCGCCGATCAGGCGGAAGAGCTGCGGGAGATGCTGGAGCGAATTCGCAGCTCGGCCTGCGGCGTCGAGTAGACGCCGGCGAAGGTCGGCGCGCTTTACGCTAGCGCCGCCGCAGCCCGCTCTTTGGCGGACTCGACGATCGCCAGCACCGCCGTCTCCTGGCCTTCGCGCAGGAGCTCGATCGGGTCGGGGTCGCCGTTGACGATGCCCTCGAAGAACTCTTTGCGGTCCTGGTAGGTCGGCAGCGTCCCCTTCGCCCAGCCGCGGGCGTCGTTGAGGATCACCGCTAGGCGCGCGTACTCCTCGCCGAAGAGCTCGGAGACCTCCCGCTTCATCCGCTTCGCCAGGGCCGGCGAGGCGCCGGCGGTGGAGATCGCGATCGCCAGCGGTCCGGTGCGGACGATTGCCGGCAGGATGAAGTTGCAGAGCGGCGGCACGTCGACGACGTTGACCAGCATCGCCCGCTTCTCGGCATCGTCGAAGACGCCGATATTGACCTCGGAGTCATCGGTCGCGGCGATCACGATGAAGACCCCCTCGAGGTCCTCGGGTCCGGCGTAGGCGCGGCGGTGCCACTCGATCGAGCCCTCGCGTGCCAACTCCTCTAGCTCCGGGTGGGCGACCGGCGCGATCAGGGTCACCTCGCCGCCGCAGGCGAGCAGGCCCTCGACCTTCTCCAGGCCGATGTCGCCGCCGCCGACGACCAGGCAGCGCCGCCCCGTCAGTTTCAGGCAGGCGATGTAGAACGGCGTCTCCAGCATGTCCCGCACGCAGGACTGATCGCAGATCCCTTTGCGGAACTGGCAAACGCACTCCTTGCCGGCATAGGCCTGAGCTGGCATCAGAACGAAGGTTAGTGATCTCAAGTTGATGGGCCTGAAATACCCCTATATGGAGGGAAATCGGCCCGTCAACGAGCGTGAAGCTAGAGGGAGTCGAGGGTGAGGCGCAGGCCCTGGTCTAGGTCGATCTCGGGGCGCCAGTGGAGCTCTTGTTCGGCGCGGGTGGCGTCTAGGGAGATGCGTTGCACCTCGCCGGCGCGGGGTGGGGCGAGCTCCGGCTCGAAGTCGTCGCGACCGCCGAGGTCGCGCAGCGCCTCGGCCAGCTCGAGGACGTTGGTCTCGCGGCCGGTGCCGATGTTGATCGGGCCGCTGACCTCGGCGCCCGCCGCGGCGATCGCGGCAGCGACGACGTCGCCCACATATATGTAGTCGCGGGTCTGGGTGCCGTCGCCGAAGACGGTCGGGCGCCCGCCCTCGCGCAGGAGGCCGCAGAAGATCGCGATCACCCCGGCCTCGCCGAGCGGGTCCTGGCGCGGGCCGTAGACGTTGCCGAGCCGCAGGGAGACGCCCGAGAGCCCGTAGAGGCGCTCGTAGAGGGCGAGGTAGCCCTCGGCGGCGAACTTGCTCTGGCCGTAGGCGGAGAGGGGCGCGATCGGCGCATCCTCGGCCAGCGGCAGCTCCTGTCCCTCGCCCTCGCCGTAGATCGCCCCGCCGGTGGAGACGAAGACGACCCGTCCGCATTCCGCCGCGCGCGCCGCCTCGACCACGTTGGCGGTGCCGCCGACGTTGACGGCGGCGTCGAAGGCCGGGTCCTCCAACGACTTGCGGACGTCGATCTGGGCGGCGAGGTGGAAGATCCGCTCGGGCCGCCGCTCCACCGCCAGCGCCCGCAACGCCCCGCCCTCGCGGATGTCCAGCTCGACCAGCTCCGCCCCCGCCGCCAGGGCCGGGTCGAGGTTCTGCCGGCGCCCGGTCGAGAGGTCGTCGACGACGGTCACCTCGTCGCCCTGGGTCAGCAGGGCGTCGACCAGGTTTGAGCCGATGAAACCGGCGCCGCCGGTGACCAGAGACCTCATCAGGCGGACGATCCTAAGGGGATCGTCAGAGCGTCGACGGCCGCTCGAACGGGTACACGCCCCCTTGCACGGCCGATGGCCCCTGCTACCCTCGCCGCCCGATGCGACTGATCGTCACCGAGAAGAACAACAGCGCTCAGAAGATCGCCGAAGCCCTCAGCAACGGCGCCAACAGCGCGGACAAAACCTTCAAAGTCCCCTTCTACACCTGGACGGACGCCGAAGGCGACGAGCACATGACCGTTGGCCTCAAGGGCCACGTGCTCGGCCCGGCCTTCCCCGAGGGCTACTCGAACTGGCAGAAGACCGACCTGCACGACCTGATCGACGCCCAGCTGGTCAAGGAGCCGACCGACAAAAACGTCGTCAAAGCGATCAAGAAACTTGCTAAAGAGGCGGACGAGCTGGTGATCGCCACCGACTTCGACCGCGAGGGCGAGCTGATCGGGCTCGAGGCCCTGGAGGAGATGCTCGACGCCAACCCGGCGCTCGGCACGCGCGAGGAAACCGACGCCGGCACGCTGCAGATCCAGCGCGCCCGCTACTCGGCTCTGACCAAAGAAGAGATCGACCGCGCCTTCAACGAGCTCGACGAGCTCTCCTACCCGCTCGCCAACGCCGGCGCCGCCCGCCAGGACATCGACCTGCTCTGGGGCGCGACCCTGACCCGCGCCGTCTCCCTTGCCAGCCGTCGCTTCGGCTCCAACTTCCTCTCGGTTGGCCGCGTCCAGAGCCCGACCCTGGGCCTGATCGTCGAGCGCGAGATGGAACGCCGCGCCCACGTCGCAAAACCGTTCTGGGAAGTGTTCGCCAAGTTCGAGCACCCCGACGGCAGCTTCGAGACCCACCACACGATCGACAAATTCTGGGAGAAAGCCGAAGCTGACGCGGCGCTCGCCGGCACCGCCAGCCCCGGCACGGTGAAAGCGGTAACGGCGCGCAAAAACACGCGCAAACCGCCGACCCCCTACAACACCACCGCCTTCAGCACCGACGCCTCCAGCCGCCTCGGCATCACCCCCGCCAGCGCGATGCGGATCGCCGAGGACCTCTACATGGACGGCTTCATCTCCTACCCGCGGACTGACAACACGGTCTACCCGAGCTCGCTGCCGGTGCGCGAGCTGGTCACTTCGCTGACCCGGATCAAAGAGTTCTCCGCCGCCGCCGGGCTGCTCGAGGGCGAGCTGAAACCGACCCGCGGCAAAAAAGAGACGACCGACCACCCGCCGATCTACCCGACCCAGGCGGTTCACCCAGGGGCCCTTGAGGGACCGAAGAAACGGGTCTACGAACTGGTCGTTCGCCGCTTCCTCGCCACCTTCAGCCCGCCGATGATCACCGAGTCGACCCGCGCCGATATCGAAGCCGGTGACCAGACCTACTTTGTCCGCGGCTCGGTCGTCGTCGACCCCGGCTACGCCGGCATCTACACCTACGCCCGCTCGGCTGACGAGGAGATTCCGAAATTGGAAGAGGGCCAGACCCTGCTGCTCGACGGCGAGCCCTGGGCCCTCGACAAGGAGACCCAGCCGCCGGGCCGCATCTCCCAGGCGAAATTGATCGAGATGATGGAGGAGCGTGGCCTCGGCACCAAAGCCACCCGCGCCGACATCATCCAGAAGCTCTTCGACCGCGGCTACGTCTACAGCAACCCACCGATCCCGACCGAGACCGGGATCGCCCTCTACGAGGCGTTCAAGAACTACGTGCCGGCGATGGCAACGCCGGAGATGACCGCCCAACTGGAGGCGGAGATGGACCGCATCGCCGCCGGCCAGATGTCAAAGGGTGCTGTGGTCGGTGAGAGCCGCGAGCTCTTGCACAAAACCTGGACCGAAATCGACGAGAGCCGCGAAGACCTCGCCAAGGTGATCTGGAAAGGGATGGACGAGGACCGGATTCTCGGCCCCTGCAAGGTCTGCGAAGAAGCCGGCCGCACCAAGGAGGACGGCTCGCCGAACATGCTGCGGATCATCCGCGCGAAAAAATCGGGCAAACGGTTCGTCGGCTGCAGCGGCTGGACCGCCGATGACCCGAACTCCTGCGACCAGACTTTCCCCCTGCCGCAGCGCGGCGACGTCTTCCGGCTCGAGGAACGCTGCTCGATCTGCGACCGCACGCCGCGGCTCAAAGTCCAGCCCTTCCGCGGCCGGCCCTGGAACCTCTGCCTCAACGACGACTGCGAGTCGATGCAGGAGATGAAGAAACGCCGCGCCGAACGCGAAGCGGCCAAAGCGGCTAAAGCGGAGATGGAAAAGAAGGCGCCGCCGAAAGGCGACGAGGACGCCCCCGCGAAATCCAAAGTGAAAGCTTCTAAAGCCGACACGGCGACGCGCGGCCGCAAACGCGCCAAAGCCGGCGCCAAAAGCTGAGGTCGCCAGTTGTTCGTCTCCCTTGAGGGGATTGACGGATCGGGGAAGAGCACCCAGGCGCGTCTGCTGGTCGAGGCGCTGGGGGAAGGGACGGTGGCGATTCGCGAGCCGGGCGGTACCGAGGCGGCGGAGCGAATCCGCGAGCTGCTCGCCGACCCGGGCGTCGAGCTGGAGCCACTGGCCGAGCTGATGCTGTTTCTGGCGGCGCGGGCCGACCTCACCGAGCGGGTGATTCGGCCGGCGCTCGAAGCGGACCGTCACGTCGTCGCCGATCGTTTCTCCGACTCCAGCGTCGCCTACCAGGGCGCCGCCCGCGGGCTCGGCGTCGGCGAGGTGATCGGCCTCTGCGATACCGCCACCGACGGCCTCTGGCCCGACCTGACGCTGCTGCTGAAGATCGATCCCGCTTTCGGCCTCGGCCGCGCCGACGGCGAAGACCGCTTCGAGCAGGAGGGCCTCGGCCTGCAGCAGCAGGTGGCCGTCGCCTACGAGGAGATCGCGATGATCGCCAGCGACCGCGTGGTCGTCGTCGACGCTAGTGGCAGCCCCGAGGAGGTCCACGAGCGGATCATGGAGGTCGTCGATGAGCGCGCTGCTTGAGGCGACCGAGCACCAGGCGCGGGCGCGGATGGCGCTGAGCGCGGCGCTGGGCGGAGAGCCGTCCCACGCTTACCTCTTCCGCGGGCCGCGGGGGTCGGGCAAGCGAGCGGCGGCGCGGGCCTTCGCGGCAGAGCTGATCGCCGCCGCCTCGGCCGACCCTGAGGACGCGCGGCGGCGGGCGCTGCTCGACCCTTCGCCGCATCCCGACCTCGTTTGGCTTAGCCCGGCCGGCGCCCAGCACATGGTCGAGGAGGTGCGCGAGCGGGTGATCCGCGCCGCCGCCTACCGGCCCTTCGAAGGCGGCAAGCGGGTCTTCGTCGTCGAGGCCGCCGAGGCGATGCGCGACGAGAGCCAGAACGCCTTGCTGAAGACGCTGGAGGAGCCGCCCGAGTTCGTCCATCTGATCCTGCTCAGCAGCGACCAGGAGGGCCTACTGGAGACCGTCGTCTCCCGCTGCCAAGCGATCGACTTCGCCCCGTTGCCGGCGGAGGTGCTCGAACGCGAGCTCGTCGACGGGCCGGAAATACCCCTATATGGAGGGGAATCGGCCCATCGACCTGAGGAGATCGCCGCCGCCGCTCGCCTCGCTGCCGGCGACGTCGAGCGGGCACGGCTGCTGCTGAGCGGGGCGGGGCGGGAGCTGCGCGCCGAGGTCGAGCGCTGCCTCGCCGCGGCGCTGGAAGGCGAGACCGCGAAGGCGCCCTGGAAGGGGCTTCTCGATCGCGCCAAGGCCGCTGGCGAGGAGGCCGAAGCCGTTGCCCGCGAGGAGCTGGAAGAAGAAGCGAAGGCCGGGATCAAACGCAGCGCCAAAGACATCACTGACGGCGCCAAACGGGCTGGCCGCCGCCGCCGCACCGAGATCCTCGAGCTTGGGCTCGAGCTCTGCGCCACCTACCTGCGCGACCTCGCCGCCGCCGCCTCCGGCGCCGAGGAGGTCGCCTTCAACCGCGACCGCCTCGATCGCCTCCGCTCCCAGGCCGCCGGCCTCGACCCCGCCCGCGCCCGCCACGGCGCCGAGCTCGTGCAGGAGACCCGCCGCGGCCTCGACCTCAACGTCTCCGAGGAGCTAGCTCTCGAGGCGCTCTTCTTCAGGTTGGAGCGCCTGCTCGCCTGAGGGCGCGCTGCCGTTGCGCTCTTCGGCGGCTTGTTTAGCCGCCTTTTCGATCGCTCGCTCCTGGGCCAGGCGGGTTATTTGTGCCGCTTGTCGGGACATGATCACGCTGAAGTTGAGCGCCAGCCCGAGCAGCAGCAGGAGCACGATCGAGAAGAGGGCGACGTTGGTGTTGCGGACGCCCATCACGCTGGCGACCACCTCAAGCAGCCCGGGGAAGGCAGCGCCGGCGAGCATCCCTAGGCCAGCGACAAACCAGATCACGCTGTAGCGCTCCTGCAGTTTGTCGCGGCGGATCAGCTCGAGGATCATCAGCATGAAGAAGACGGCGAGGATCGCGGCGACAATCCGGGTCCGGGCGGTGAGGTGGACCTGCCCGGTTTCCGCCGCCGCCAGCAGCAGGAACTTCACTGCTTCGCCTCCGCGTGGCGCGGCCGGAACTGCCCGACCAGGAGCACGACCAGGCCCTTGAAGATGAAGAAGGCCGAGCGCAGCGGCGTCAGGAAGGAGGAGCCCCCGACCCGCTCCAGCATCCGCACCGGCAGCTCCTCGACCCGCAGGCCCTGTCGCACCGCCAGCTGCAGCGACTCGATCTCGGCGAAGTCCGGCGAGTAGTGCACGCTGAACAGCGCCATCACCCGGCGGTTGGCGGCGCGCATGCCGCTGGTCGTGTCGGTGAAGCGCTGCCGGGTCGCCAGGGTGAGGAAGAAGCGGAAGACGCTGGTGCCGATCCGCCGCGAGATGGTCGGCTTGTAGTCGCCGCTGGCGGCGACGGCGCCCTCGTGGTAGCGCGAGCCGATCACCAGGTCGGCGCGGTCGGCGGTCACCTCGCCCAGGAGGCGGGCCACCTCCTCGGCGGGATGCTGCCCGTCGGCGTCGAGATGGGCGCAGGCGTCGTAGCCGCTCCGCAGCGAGTAGAGGTAGCCGGTCTGCAGCGCCGCCCCCAGCCCCTGGTTGAAGGGGAGCGAGGCGACCAGGGCCCCGGCCGCGCGCGCCCGCTCGGCGGTGGCGTCGGTGGAGCCGTCGTCGACGACGAGCACGTCGGCCGCCGGGATTGCCTTGCGCACGTCGGCGATCACCGAGGCGATCGAGGCTTCCTCGTTCCAGGCGGGGATGAAGACGAGAGTCCGCACCCGTTCGATTCTTCCACGTGGGCCCGAGGGACCCCGTTTGACACGGGGTTTAAAAGATTGTGTTAGTAAATCCTCATGCGTCTCCCCGAGCAGAAACCGGCGGCCCCGCAACCCGGGGCTTTGCGCATCGGCATGCGCCTTTGGCTCACCGCTGCCTTCGCCGCGGTCTGCTTGATCACCGGCGCCGCCGTCTACTTCTTCGGCGACAACCACCAGGCGCTGATCGGCGCCGTCGTGCTGGGGATGGTCGCCGGCTTCCTGATCGCGGTGGCGATCTCCCACCGCGTCGTCAACCTCGCCCGCGCCGCCGGGGAAATGGCCGGCGGCTCCTTCGACGCGCCGCTGAAGACGGGCGGCCCGGACGAGATCGGCGACCTCGCCCGCGCGCTGGACTCGATGCGCGCCTCGCTGAAGGAGAGCTTCGGCGTGCTCACCGCCGACCGCAACAAGCTCGCGGCGATCTTCGATGGGCTTACCGACGCGGTGATGGTGGTCGACTACGAAGGGCCGGTCCGCTTCTCCAACAGCGCCGCCTCCCGCATCCTCGACGCCGAGGGGCAGCCGCCGGAGATGGTCCGGGCGCAGCTCCACCGCGCCTCGGAAGTCGGCTTCTCCGCTCACCCAGCGCTGCGGCTCGGCGATCGTGCTTACGCGATGACCGCCCGCTCGCTGCCCGACGAGCGCGCCGTGCTGGCGGTACTGCGCGACCGCACCGACGAGCTGCGTCAGGAGCTCGCCGAAGCCGACTTCGTCTCCAACGCCGCCCACGAGCTGCGCAACCCCCTGGCCGGGATCTCCGGTGCGATCGAGGTGCTGCAGGCCGGCGCCAAGAACGACCCCAAAGACCGCGACCACTTCCTCAAACGGCTGGGCGAAGACGCCGAGCGGATGAACCGGCTGACGCAGTCGCTGCTGACCCTGGCCCGGGTCGAGTCACGCGGCGCCCCGGAGAGCGAACCGGTCGACGTGCCGATGGCGATTCGCGATGTGGTCCAGGCTTGCGAGGCGCCGCCGCACGTCGAGCTGGTCGTCGACGTCGAGTCCGATCTCGCCGCCACCGGCGACCCGACGCTGCTGCGCCAGGTGATGATCGGCCTGCTCACCAACGCCT
>Ga0070659_100003467_pt1 | contig 11228 bp, 12 predicted proteins | sample KBSC23metaG_FD_64666 | JGI IMG/M metagenome (GOLD analysis project Ga0070659, IMG submission 64666) | Corn rhizosphere microbial communities from Kellogg Biological Station, Michigan, USA - KBS C2-3 metaG | ecosystem: Host-associated > Plants > Roots > Rhizosphere > Soil ...
ACGATTTCAAAACGGCAGCGACGGGGAACTGTTTGCGCCGTCCGAGGTTGCGGTGCACCCCGTTACCCGACAACTGTACGTTCTCGCTTCCGTTGGCAAGCGGTTGATCGTGCTCAACGAAAACGGGTCGGTGGAACATGTCGAGCCGCTCGACCCGAAGTTGTTTCCGCAGCCCGAAGGCCTCGCTTTTTTGCCCAACGGCGACATGCTCATCTCCAACGAAGGGAAGAAAAAGCAGGCCGATATATTGAAGTTCGATTACCGGCCGCGTTGATTCTGTCGCGGCGGTACAACCCGAATTGTAACATCAGCAGGGCCTCGTGCGGTCTACACAGCAGCCGCTCCGGGAACGTTATCGATGCGTGACTGCCGTACAAGGCCTTATGACTTAGTATATCCTTGCAATGTGTCGCAAGCAAAACCCGTCTGCGTATACGTGTTGGAAGATTTAGTCACTTGTTGTGACTTAACGATGCTGTCAATAGAAATTCAACGAATAAATTTCTACATTGCAGCCAACGAGAAATAACATACTATGAAAATGACTCCCACCGGACACCAAAACGTTCTGTTTGTTTTGTTCTTCCTGTCGGGCTTTTGCAGCCTTCTTTACCAGATCGTGTGGCTGCGGCTTGCGTTCGCGGCCTTCGGTATCATCACGCCGGTTATTTCGGTCGTCATCTCGGTGTTCATGGCCGGATTGTTCATCGGTTCTTGGCTTGGCGGCAGATGGATAAAAACGCTCACGCAAAAAACCGGGCTTTCGCCGATTGTGTTTTACGGCCTGGCGGAACTCGCCATCGGCATCGGCGGCCTGGTGGTGAACCGTTTGTTCGCAGTGGGTGAAAACATTTTGTTGACGCAAGGGGAAATGGACTCGGTCGCGTACATGCTTTTGTCCGGCGTTCTGATTTTCTTTTCCATTCTGCCGTGGTGCATTTGCATGGGTGCGACGTTCCCGTTCATGATGGAATACGTAAAGAGCCGCCGGGTGATCGACGCGTCGGGTTTCAGTTTTTTATATCTGGCCAACGTAATCGGGGCGATGTGCGGCACCATCGGCGCCGCGTTGTTCTTTATCGAATTGCTCGGGTTTTCCTCGACGCTGACCCTCGCCGCCGTTGCCAATTTTGCAATCGCGGCGGTGAGTCTGGCGTTGGCCTCAAGGCCGGCGGTGGTTCCGGAGGCGGCACCCGCCACGACGTCCGTTGACACATCTTTCGCATGGCCAACGGTGCAAACCGGCGCAGCTTTTTTCATTTTGTTTCTGACCGGCTTCGCGTCGATGGCGATGGAAGTGGTTTGGATACGTGCGTTCACGCCGGTCATCTTCACCAAGATTTACGCCTTTGCGTTGTTGTTGACGGTTTACCTGTTTGCCACGTGGCTGGGATCGTATTGGTACCGCAGAAACCGCGCCGCCGGAAAACTGCATGCGGTGGAGAAAATCATGACGTGGCTGGCGTTGGCGGCGTTGTTGCCGTTGCTGATGAACGACCCCCGTTTGCACCCAATCAAGGCAACGACGTTGTTCAGCATTTTTCCGTTCTGCCTGCTTCTCGGTTACCTCACGCCGATGCTCATCGACGTTTATTCGAAAGGGTTTGCGGACAAAGTGGGAAAGGCGTACGCCGTTAACATTCTTGGCTGCATCGTCGGGCCTTTGATCGCGGGTTACCTGCTGCTTCCGCTGATCGGCACGAAGTGGGCTTTGTTGGTTCTGGCGGTTCCGTTCGTGCTTTGGTTGCTGTTCAACGCGGGTAAACTGATCGGCTCGCAGAAAGGCGTGGCGGTAGCCTCCGCGGCGTTGGTTTTGGTTTGTGCGTTTGGCGTCAAGACGTTTGAAGACGAAAGCATTTACAAAAACGCGGTCATCCGCCGCGATTACACCGCGACGGTTATTTCCGATGGCGAAGGCATGAAAAAACGGTTGTTGGTGAACGGCGTGTTCATCACGTACGCGACCCCCGTTACCAAGTTCATGGCGCACCTGCCGATGGCGTTTGCCGAAAAACGCGATTCTGCGTTGGTGATTTGTTTCGGCATGGGAACCACTTACCGGTCGCTGCTAAGTTGGGGAATCAACACGACGGCCGTGGAGTTGGTCCCGAGCGTGCGCGATGCGTTCGGCTTTTATTTCGGCGACGCGGCCCGCGTGATGCAAAACAAAAACGGACGGGTTGTGATCGACGACGGCCGGCGTTACCTGAAACGCACGAACGAAAAGTTCGACGTGATCACCATTGACCCGCCGCCGCCTCTGGAAGCCGCCGGTTCGAGCTTGTTGTACACGAAAGAATTTTATGCCTCGTTGAAAAAGCGTCTGCACAAAAACGGCATCCTCCAGCAATGGTCTCCGGGCGGCGAAGCGAAAATAGACAACGCCATCGCGGCCTCGCTGAACGCATCCTTCCCGTACGTACGGGTATTCAATTCATGCGAGAACTGGGGCCATCATTTTCTAGCGTCCATGTCGCCGATTCGTGATTTGACGCCGCAGGAAATGTACGCTCTCATGCCGGAAGCCGCGCGCCGCGACCTGATGGAATGGTCGCCGGCAAAAGACACGCTTGCCTTTCTCACCACGATGCTCACCAACGAAATTCCGATCGCGGAGATACTGCCGGCGGACAAAAAAATCATGATCACGGACGACCGGCCTTACAACGAGTATTTTATGGTGCGTCGCTTCCCGGCTTATTTCAGAAAGCTTTTAAGAATGTCCGGCCTGGTCGCGCAATCCGACAACACCCTGCGGTAACCTTACGATTCTTAGCCGCTTGCAATCACGGACACTTCGTATGGCGTTTGGCAACGCGGCCACCTTTTCCCGTAGCGCTAAGCCGGCAGCTTCACGCTGAACGTTGCACCGTGCCCTTTAACGGATTGCGCGGTGATGCTGCCGCCATGGTTTTCGGCCGCCCGGCGTGCGATGGCAAGTCCCACACCCGAGCCGCTGTATTCGCTTTTGCCGTGCAGCCGTTGGAACATCCCGAAGATGCGTTCGGCGTCTTCGGGATCGAAGCCGATGCCGTTATCGCTGACTTCCAGTTGCCAATAGGGAAGGCCGTCCGCGGTTCCGTCGTGGCGATGGGCCATGACGGAAACGACCGGCGGCTCGTCCGGTTTTTTATATTTCAGCGCGTTGCCAATCAGGTTTTGAAACAAATGACGGAGTTGAGAGGGGTTGCCTTTGACGGTCGGCAGGTCGCCAATCGTGACGGTGGCCGCGGTCTCTGCGACGGTTGAGTCCAGATCTTCCAGCACGCCACGCAGTTCCCGGTTCAGATCGACCGTCACGAAAGGTTCCTCTGTGCGGCTCACGTGCGAAAAAGCCAGCAGGTCTTCGATGAGCGTCTGCATCCGCGTGGCGGCCTTCTCGATGCGTTTGAATTTATCGAGGTTGTTGCCATCGAGCATGGGTTGCAGCGACTGGCGCAGCTGACCGCTGAACACGTTGATCTTCCGCAGCGGCTCCTGCAGGTCATGCGACGCCATGGACGCAAACTGTTCGAGGTTAGAGTTGGACCGTTTGAGTTCTTCTAAGGATTGTTCGAGTTTGCGTTGCGCTTCGCGCAACGGCGTGACGTCGGTGAATATGTTGATGAAACGGTCGGGGTCCATGCGCGAGACGGACACCTCCAGCCAGCGGTCCGTTGGTTCGATGCGCACCGTGGTGACAAACGGTTCACCGGTTTCAAGCGTGCGCAGCGCCGCTTGGGTGGCGGGGCTGTCGTACAACGCGGGATCGACCTGCTTCACCGTTTGGGTCAGCATCACGGTTTTGGGTAAGCCCGTGAAACGTTCGGCCGCGTCGTTGGCTACGATGGTTTTCCAATCGACAATCACGCCGTTTGTGTCCCGTACCACTTCGCTCACCGTGATGCCGCTGGCGGAGTGGGTGAGGATGTTGTCCAGCATTTTCTTTTGCCGTTCGATCTGAAGCAACGCTTCCTTGTGCGGCGTAATGTCGATGTAGTTGAGCAGGTAACCGTCGTCGAATTTCACGATGGAAAAACCGATCCATTTGCTCCGCTGAAGCGCATGGTACTCGATGTAAAACGGCTGGCCGGTTTCCACCACGCGCACGCAGGCGTTGAACAGTTCCATGCCGTGGTTGCGGATGGCTATCATTTCCTTCACCGAGTATTTGAACCCTTCTTCGACGGTGAAGCCGGTGATGTCAGCCGCCTGCTGGTTGCAAAGGCGCAGCCGGAAATCGTCGATGTTGTTTTGCGCGTCGCGGACGGATTGATAAAGGCAAATGCCGTACGGCGCGTGGTCCATGACTTTTTTCAGCAACTCCGTTTGCTTGTCGCGATCGAGTTGCGTGCGCACGAGCTCGGTGCGGTCGCGGGTCACGCTCAATATGCCGTTGGTGACTTTGCTGCGTTGGACGTTGAAGTATTTGTCAAAAATGCGGACTGTGGTAAGTGAACTCGATCGGCTCGCCACTTTCCCAAACCTGCAAACATTGTCCGAAGATCAGGCTGCGCGAGGTTTCGTCCATCAGCGGCGAGCTGCGCAGCAACGAATCAATCGCCTCTGCTTTCGATGCGTTGAGAATCCTGCATGCGGCGGCGTTGGCGTAACGCACTTTGAAATCCGAAACCAACGCGGTGTCAACGAGGTCGAACACCGGCTCAAACCAAACCACCGAGTCGGGTTGGTTGTCGAAAAGTTGTGCAATGAGTCGTTCGTCGGTCTGCAGCGCGTCCACCGGTTTTCAGGTTGCGGTATTGTTCAGGCTAAAATAAAGTAACTACCCCGTATTGCGGTTGGAGGCACAACTGTTCTGCATGTGGCGATTGGAATTTGTCGCAGAAAATCGCGGTTTTATCTATCGGTGTGGAGCGTCGTACAAAGCCGTTCGTCAAAAATGTGCGACACGGTGCCGTGCCGACGCATGAAGAGCCGGGTGGTGTAAGCCGTTGGCACGCATTTGCTGCGCCGCGCCGCCTATCTAACGCATAAAATCATTCATCATGAAAGACCTTGACAACAGAGTAGCCATCGTGACCGGCGCGGGCTCCGGCATCGGACGAGCCGTGGCCGAGTGCTTTGCGCGCGAAGGCGCGAAAGTGGTGGTGTCGGACATCAACGAAAAAGGCGGGAACGAAACCGTGCGGGCCATTACTCAAAACGGTGGCGATGCTTTCTTCGTCAAAGCCGACACGTCGAAGCCGGAAGAGCATGACGCTCTGGTGAAAGCGACGGTGGAGCGTTACGGCGGTCTTCACGTTGCGGTGAACAACGCCGGCATCGGCGGACCGCTGCACGCCACGGGAGATTATCCGGTGGACGGATGGCGCAAAGTCATCGACGTTAATTTGTCCGGTGTGTTCTACGGCATGCGTTCCCAGATTCCGGCCATGGTGAAGTCGGGGAGCGGCAGCATCGTGAACATCTCTTCCATATTGGGCATCGTCGGGACGAAGTTGTCACCGGCTTACGTGGCCGCGAAACACGGCGTGGTGGGAGCCACCAAGGCGGCGGCGCTCGAGTACGCGGATCAAAAAGTGCGCGTGAACGCCGTGTGTCCGGGCTACATCGTCACGCCTTTGCTTACGAGCTCGCTGGACGACGCGTCGATGAAAGCGCTGGTGGGTTTGCACCCGATGGGCCGGTTGGGCGAGTCCGACGAGGTCGCACAACTCGTGCTTTGGCTTGCATCGGAAAAAGCGTCGTTCGTGACCGGCTACCATTACGCGGTGGACGGCGGTTACCTGGCGCAGTGAGAAACGGTATCGGGTTACGTGGTCTTCGAACGTTCGAAGGCCCGTAAGTTTTCCAATGCGGTCCGTTGAACCTTGTGTTTCACGAACGGCGTCCATCCCAGCAATTTACCGGTGGGACCCAGCGCCTGCGACGACCACCGGTAAAAGTTGAAACGGTCGGTGTGTTTCACCACCAGGCCGTTTTGGAATTCGAAGGACGCGTGGACGCGGTTAACCACCTTGCGGCCGGTCGCTGAGAACGTGTAGTGCGCGATCCAGTCGGCGGAGCCGGTGCGTTCGCCGGCCGCGACGTTTTTGTATTCGATGCGCATGTCCTTTCCCTTGACACAAAACATTTCCCACATCGCTTTCACATCGGTTGCGTTCAGGTCGACGAACACGGGATCGTTGAAGGTGGCGGTATCGGCGTAGCAGGATTGCATGCTGCGGTAGTCGCGGTTTTGAAAACCGGAGTACAGTTTGTGAATCAGCGCTTCGTTGGTCGTCATGGAAACATGAAATCGGAACTTATTTGCGAACCAACAAAAGCTGTGATCCGCGCGAAAACTTCAGAATGTAAACACCGTCCACCAGGCCGTTGAGGTTTAGGCTTGCAACGTTCTTGCCTTCGAACACGGTCTCTCCCAAAGCAGTTACGACCGACACCGTTTTTTCAACGTCGTTGAAACGCACCATTCCGGATGTGGGGTTTGGATACACCGTTGGTTCGACTTTTAGTTCAGGCAACGACGTGATCTCAACGCACAACTCAAAGGCACCGATGTCAACGACACCCGATGTGCAGCGCGCTGTAGCGTCGGCTGGATGCAGGTATTCCCAAACCGGCGACAGCGAATAACCGTTGGCCGTGCCGGCGTTTGTCCCTTGATCCAGAACGGAGAAACTGCTGTCGGTTAAACCGTAATCGTAATGGACCGCGTCTGTAAACCGGAACGAGCTAATGTCGGCGGAAGCCTTGTTCGACGCGGTGTCCAGACCGGACGGCGGCGTGCCGGATATGAAGCTTCCGGTGCCGGCAATGACGTTGTTGTAAGCCTTGAACAAAACGGTCGCGGGATCCATTTGAAAGAAACTGCCGCCGACGCGGTTGTTCACGAGCGTGTTGTTGACCGCATAAAGTTCGTGCGGCGAGCTGTTCGTCAGCCCTTCCATGCCGTAACCCACCATGTTCGAGTTTTCGGTCATCGGCCCCTGCTCGATCACGTTGCCGATCAGGTATGACGTTCCGCCGTTCGGAAGATCGATGCTGCGGCTGGCCGTGCCGTTTGCTTCGTCGGAGATGCGGTTGTACAAAATGTAGTTGACGTTCGCGCGGCTTTTCAACTCATGACCCACCAGGGCACCATGCGAGTAATTGTAGCGGAAGGTGAACGTGTCGATGTGGTTGATGTAGAGGTTGTGAGAGTAACCGTCGCCTGCGCCGTTGTCGGCAAACTCGCTGTACTCGATGAGTATGTTGCTGGGGTTGACGGTGCCGGCCAGAATTCCTTCCTGGTTGTCGTGAAACCGGCAACGGCGCACAACGAGATTCAGGCCTTCCTGCCGGATGCCAGCGCCGTTCAAATCGGGACACGCGGCTTGCGAGAAGTCGATGTATTCCACCGTGGTGTTGTTGCCGCCGATGACCCAAATGGCTTTGCCGCCGTACACCAAACCGCCGGAAGGAAGGGACGCGTAACCGTTCACGCCGCGCAGCACGAGGTTGTTGGCCGTCCAGTGCGCCACGTCCGAAGCGTAAACGCCGGCGTCGATGTTCACCGTGTCGCCGTTCTGCATCAGGGTGGAAACCTGGCTCGGCATTGTGTAGGTCTGCGTCGCGCCGACATGCCACACCGCGCCATGGGCCGCGAACGAGAACACGCAAGCGGCGAGATATCCCGCTGGAATTAAATTACTTTTGATCGATAACCTCATTTATGAAAAATACCCTTTTCATTCTTGGCCTGTTGATTCCGGTTTTGAGCAACGCGCAGATGACCCGTGAGCAAGCGAAAGCAATGGTTTACCAGACGCCGACGCTCGAAGAAGAACGCAAGACCCATCCTAATGCATGTCATTTCTACAAAACCGCTGCTGACTATTATGCCGACAAACCCCTTGAGAACGTTGACTGGCGACCTTACAGTTACACGATGTTAGCCGGAACGGAAAAACTTGAAGTGATTAACAACGGTAAAACCGACAAAGTGAAGTTTGCGGAGCTCCCAGCGGATTGGGTAACCGACGAATCGGGCGTGCTGATGCGCCGGTACAACGGCAAACTCTATTCCGTGGTGGTGGACGGACCGCTCTCTTACTACGTGCAATTTAAAAATGGCGACGCGTACAAAGCCAACAACGGTCAGTGGATTTTCGGGTTGAGCTCGGAGGACAAGTTTTTCGATTTCTATTCCGAAACGCTCAACGGCGAGATTAAGAAAATGGACGACAAGGTGTTGGAAAAATATCTGGAGACTTACAACCTGAGCCAGCAATACAAAGCCGACAAGCCGAAACGCGAAATGAAAGATACCGTGAACGGTTACAAATCCAAGCAGGTGAACCGCGACGTTAAATACATCGGGTTGATTAACGAGCAACTGGCGAAGAAGTAGACTCTGCGAGGGGCTTTAGAATAAATTCATGCCGTGCTGCGGAGAGCCGCGTTCAAACCGACAAAAAAACAAAGTGGCTTCAGGTCAAAGACCTGCGACAGCAGAAGTCTCAACGCCATATCGGATTGCCGCTTCAAGCACATCGACGTTTATGTCTTTCAGCGATTTGAACTTGATGCAGTAGCCGGTGACGCTTGCTTTGCCGAGTTGTTTGCCGTACGTTTTGGCTAAGTAGGTTTTGTTGTCGAGACCCATGACGTAGACGGAGATGCCGGTTGTGTTGGCACTCAAGCCGATTTGATAAAACTCTTTGGTTTTGCCGTCGGCGTATTTGATGGTGTAGGAGCCGTAACCGATGTTGGGGTTGGAAACGATTTTACCGGTGCCGTCTTTGCCGTCGAGGAACCAGAGTTTACTTGCCGGCATTGTTTGCAGAACGAGGCGGTGCAGCGCTTGTAGGTCGCTGCGTTTGGGTTCGGGTTGGCTGGCGATGTACGTTTTGATTTGCTCTTGGACGCTCATACGGAACAGGAAATTACCGACTACTTACGTTGCTCACGCAAAGACGAAGGGACAGCGCTTACGAAATTTCAAAACAACGCATGCTAGCGCTTCCAAACTGAAACCCTTCAAACAGATATTTTACTTCTTCGGTGTCATCCGCCAAGCCGAGCGTATACAGCATTGGGAGATAGTGGTCGTTGGTCGGGTGAGCCATTTGTGACAGCTTACCGAATTGCTCGTAGTTCACGAGTGCCTGAAAATCGCGGCTGTTCAATTTTGATTTCACCAACTCGTCGAACTCGATAGCCCAATCGAAAGGCTTTGCGTTTATGTTGTTCCAATCCAAGACTTTGAGGTTGTGAACGATGTTGCCGCTGCTAATTATCAGCACACCTTTTTCGCGCATTTTCTTTAACGCGCTAGCCAACTGAAAATGATAGGCGGGTGGTTGCGCGGCGTCGATGCTCAATTCAAAAACCGGAACGTCGGCGTTGGGATAGATGTGTTTTAAGACCGTCCACGCGCCGTGGTCGAGTCCCATCGATTGGTCTGTTTGGATGTTATATGCCGGTGCGATGTCGACGACTTGTTTGGCGAGCGCGGGATGTCCCTGCGGTTCGTATTTGATTTGAAGCAGACGGTCGTCTATTTTTCCAAAATCGTAAATCGCTTTGGGTTGCGGGTTCACCGACACGAACGTGCCGTTGGTAGCCCAATGCGCCGACACCATCATCACGGCGTTTGGCTTTTCGATGCGTGCGCCGACTTTAGCCAACGACTGCGTGAAGTCGTTGTCCAGCAAGGCGTTCATCGGGTGTCCGTGACCGATAAATATCAACGGTGTTTTTTTGCTGCGTTTAAATCCGGCGCTCATTTTTTCGAACGCGCTGAGATTCATGCTCGCTCCAATGAGCGGAACGGAAGCTAGCATTTTCAGGAATTGCGAACGTTGCATGGTTGCGGTTTGGGTTGAACGGCGCATCGAACTTGATGCGCAATTCAAAGTTGGCGCTCATGCAACGGCTTTTCGTTCACACAGGTTAAGAACGCGTCAAACCGATTTCTGCTTCGCGAGTTTTTGACGGATGCGACTCAGCGATTGCGGTTTGATGCCCAAGTAAGACGCGACGAGGTATTGCGGGACGCGCTGCGGCAAGTTGGGTTGTGTTTTTATCAACGACACGTAACGTTGCTCCGCGCTGTCGCGAAAGCCGTTGGCGATGCGTTGCAACGAAGCGAGGTAACCGTTCTGGATAAGCATGCGGAAGAAATGTTCAAACTTCGGGATGCGGGTGCAGGCTGTTTCAAAATCGGCGTGTGTCATGGCGAAGAGGGTGGTGGGCTCCAGCGCTTCGATGTTGAAGATGGCGGGCTTGCCGCTGAAGAAGCTGTAGATGTCGCCAACCCAGTATCCTTCAAACCCAAACTGCACGGTGTGTACGGCACCTTTCTTATCGACGACGAACGTATGCGCGACGCCGGCGTCGACAAAAAACATCTTGCGGCAAACGACGCCTTCGCTTACAATCCGTTCTTTCCCGTTCGATTGCACCGGCGTAAACCAACCGCTCAGGAGTTTAGCCTCGTCGTCGGTGAGCGTCTGATTTATTTTGGCTTCGATGTTTTTACGAATGGCATCGTGCATCGTGAAAGGTAACCGCTGGGAGTTGGATAAGGAAAGCAAACGGCGAGCTCCGCGACACGAACGAATAAAAACAAAGCCGGCTTCGATTGCATCATTCGATTTGCCGAGTTTGGAAACGCCTTGGTGGATGATTGAGTTTGAATAAATGGTAATTTTACGTCACCGCCATGACCGACTACAACAACATCATCACCATCGACCCGAACAAACGTTTTGGCAAGCCGTGCATACGCGGTATGCGCATCACGGTTTACGACGTGTTGGGTTGGTTGGCATCGGGTATGAGCCGGCAGGAGATTATCGAGGATTTCCCCGAATTGACGGATGAGGACATTACCGCTGCGCTGGCGTATGCCGCGGACCGCGAACACAAGATCAGGATTGTATCTTGAAGTTGCTGCTCGACCAGAACATTTCACCGCGTGCGTGCAAAGGTCTGTCACAGGTCTTTCCCGACGTGAAATAAGTGCGCGACGTTGGACTTGAAAACAAAACGGATACTGAAATCTGGCAATACGCAAAGGCAAACGGCTACGCGATTGTAACGTTCGATGCGGACTACTACGATTTGATGACGGTCAAAGGCTTTCCGCCAAAGATCATTTGGCTTCGTCTTGGCAACACAAGTACGTCACGGGTCGTCGCTTCTTTGGTGATGCGCCGCGCTTTGATCGAAGCGTTTTTGCACGAGGATCAGTACGACGAGATTGGTTGTCTGGAAATCAGAAGCTGACGATATTGTCTAGC
>Ga0070659_100003469_pt1 | contig 11225 bp, 9 predicted proteins | sample KBSC23metaG_FD_64666 | JGI IMG/M metagenome (GOLD analysis project Ga0070659, IMG submission 64666) | Corn rhizosphere microbial communities from Kellogg Biological Station, Michigan, USA - KBS C2-3 metaG | ecosystem: Host-associated > Plants > Roots > Rhizosphere > Soil ...
TCGTCGTAGCCGACCTCGAGCGGGCCGAAGCACTCGAAGCAGGCGTGCTGGGCGGCGAGCGGGAAGCGGGCGCCGCAGCCGCGGCAGACCAGGTCGCGCGCGGGCGAGCCGGCAAAGACCGTTGACACGATGAGGCCTTCCTCTCATCTTTCCCAAGCACTCGCGTGCCGGGCCGGAATTGGCACCTGCCTCGCGCTGGCCTCGACGATGAGGTGGATGCGCGGCGGTTGCCGGGGCGTCAACGGGCCGGTCCCTCAGCCCCTCTGGATGAGGTATGCAGTTGTGGCGGTAAGTCTAGCCTGAGCCGCTGACCGTTACGAGCGGCGGATCCCGCCGTCTCGACGGGCGAGAAACAGCACTGTGCCGCCGGCGAACTCGACGGTGTCCGGCAGCACCGGTCCGAGCGCCTCGAACAGGCGGTTGCGAGTCGCGTCGGCCAGCATCCGGTACTCCGAGTGGGTGCTGAGCAGCGTCAGCGTGTCGTCCCTTGTCAGCTGCCGGGTCCAGCGGTAGATCCGCTGTTCGACGTCGGTGAATGCCGGATGCACGGCCAGATCGGGCAGTTCCGGATACTCGCGCTCGGCCACCGGCCCGAGGCTCGGGTCCATCTCCGGCGCGATCTCGCGGTGCACCGCGAGATGCGCTTCGATCAGGTCCGGGTCCGCGAGCCAGTCGCGGTTCCAGAACAGGGCGAGAGCGCCTTCCCGACGAAGTAAGGCGGCGACCTTCTCGTGTCGCGTCGCCGGGTCGGTCCAGTGCCAGGACTGGGCGGCGGTGGCGAGCCCGAACTGGTTGGCCGCGGGTGCGAAGCTCTCCAGCGTCGCGACCTCGACGCTGATGTCCGCTTTGGCGCTGAGGACGGCCGCCATCGCCGGATCGGGCTCCAGCGCGGTGACGGCGGCGCCGCGCGCCGCGAGGGCCAGCGCCGCGCGGCCGGTGCCGGCGCCGATGTCCAGTACCGGGCCGCCGTCTTCGAGACGGGCGAAGGCGAGCACGTCGTCGAACAGTTGGGCGGGATACCCGGGCCGCACACGGTCGTAGTCGTGGGCAACCTCACCGAATACGAGCGCACGCACCTTCTCCACCGCTCGAGGCTATCCGGCACGATCGCAGTCATGGGTGGGACGGTGGCGGCGGTGAGCCGGAGCGGATCGCACACGTTCAGCAAGCCGGTGGTCGGCGCGATCAGGCTGATCGCGGGGCTGGGCGTGGACGGCGACGCGCACGCCGGCGTGACGGTGAAGCACCGGTCCCGGGTCAGGCGCGACCCGAGCCAGCCGAACCTGCGACAGGTCCACCTCGTGCACGCCATCCAGCTGGACGCGTTCCAGGACGGTCTGATGGCGGCGGTGCTCGGGCGGGCCGCGGACGGATCGGTGATCCGCAAGGCCGGCGTGATGGCCGTTGTACTGGCGGACGGCGAGGTGCATCCCGGTGACCGGGTCGAGGTGGAGCTCCCCGCCCAGCCGTACGTCCCCCTGGCACCGGTGTAGGTCTAGCTGACCACGTCCTTTTTCAGGAAGCGCCACCAGGCCAGCGCCAGCAGGACGGTCGAATAGGCGACCGCGGACACCAGGCCGCGCACGACGTCGTCGGTCTGGATCGGGGTCGACAGCAGGCCGAGCCAGGCCTCGTTGTAGTGCGTCGGGAGGAACGTGCGGATGCTGCCCAGCGCGGTGATCTGGTCGAGGATGTTCGACACGATGTACAGCAGCACCGCGCCGCCGACCGCGCCCAGCGGGGCGTCCGTCGACACCGACAGGAAGAACGCCAGCGCGCCCACCACGAGGAACGAGGCCGCGAGGTAGCCGAGCACGGCGAGCAGCCTCACCACCCCGTCCTCGGGCGACAGCGTGCCGCCCACGGGCGCCCGCAACGGATTCCAGCCGTAGAACAGGGTGCCGGCCAGCAGCGCGGTGCCGGCCAGCAGCAGCATCGCCACCGCGCTGTACGCGAGCGCGACCAGCAGCTTGATGGCCAGCAGCCGGGCCCGCGGCACCGGGACGGCGAGCAGGTAGCGCAGGCTCCCCCAGCTCGCCTCGCTGGCGACCGCGTCGCCGCAGAACAGCGCCACCACCACGATCAGCAGGAAGCCCGACGACACGAACAGCGTGAACAGGGTGAAGTTCGGGCCGCCGGAGGTGGCGACGTCGACGAGCGCGCTGAACCCGCCGTTGCCGTCGCCGCGGTCGTCGTCTCCCCCGCCGGGGTTCCACTCGAAGGCAGCGAGCACGATCAACGGCAGCAGGATCATGAAGCCGAGCGCGAACTGGGTGCGGCGGCGGGCCGCCTGCCGGCGCACCTCGGTCCAGAAGCTCAGCGTGCGGCCCGGCCGGTAGCCGGCCGCACGATCGGTGACAGCAGTCATCGCTCCCCACTCGCCTTCGTGTCGCCGCCCACCAGGGCCAGGAACGCGTCTTCGAGCCGCCGGCGCGGCACCACCCGGTCGACTCCCACACCGGCGTTGACGAGGGCCGCCACCACCTCGGCGCGCGGCGTGCCGTTCATGTCGACCACCAGTCCGTTGCCGTCCGCGGTCACGGCGCGCACGCCACCGAGCCGGTCCAGCACGGCGGTCGCACTGTCCACATCGGACACGTCGAGGTGGACGGTGGGCGAATCGCCCACGATCTCGTCGACGAGCCCGGAGGCGACCACCTCGCCCTTGTGCATGACGACGACGTCGGTGCACGTCTGCTCAACCTCGGCGAGCAGGTGGCTGGAGACCAGCACGGCCCGCCCGTCGGTGGCGTAGCGGTGCAGCACCCGCCGCATCTCGGCGATCTGCGGCGGGTCGAGGCCGTCGGTGGGCTCGTCGAGGACGAGCAGTTCCGGCAGGCCGAGCATGGCCTGCGCGATCGCGAGACGCTGCTTCATGCCGTGGCTGTATGTCTTTACCCGCCTGTCGATGCCCGAGCCGAGGCCGGCGATGTCCAGCGCCTCGTCCATCCTGGCGTCGCCGGCCGGGCGGCCTGTCGACTTCCAGAACAGTTCGAGGTTCGCCCGCCCGGACAGGTGCGGCAGGAAGCCCGGACCCTCGACCAACGCACCGAGGCGGGACAGCACCGCCGCGCCGGGCACCAGCCGGTGCCCGAAGATGAGCACCTCGCCGGCGGTGGCCCGGGTCAGCCCCATGAACACCCGCAGGCTGGTCGTCTTTCCGGCGCCGTTCGGTCCGAGCAGCCCCACGACCTGTCCACGCCGGACGGTGAAGTCCACAGAGGACACCGCCACGAACCCGTCGGCGTACTCCTTGCGCAGCCCGCGCACGACGAGCGGTGTGTCGGCGTGCTCCTCGACCACCGCCTGCCGCTTGCGCCTGCTGCGCAGGCGCCCGATCAGCACGGCGGCCACCACACCGAGCACGATCACGCCGAGCAGGACCGCCAGACCGATCCACCAGACGATGTTCGGGTTGCGGATCGGCGTTCCGTCCACAGTGGGCAGTGTGACCGCACCGTCGACGGCTACCTGGTACACAGCCGGCTCGGCCGGCGTCGCGTATGCCTGGTCGGACGTCGAGACGACGATCTCGAGGCGCTGCCCGGCCTCGAACCGGTGCACGATCGCCGGCAGCGTCACGGTGACCGGCTCGGCCTGGTCGAGCGAAGAAGGCAGACCGGTGAGCCGCACCGGCGCGACCTGGCCGCCGGGCAGGCTGCCCGCACCGTCCGCCCCGACGGCGTACAGCTTGACGAACAGCACCGCCTCGCCGGTGGCCGACGCGGCCCGGATCCGCACCGTTGGCGCGCCCACAACATCCACAGTGGACTCGAACGGCCGGCTGCCGAACAGCGCGAACTGGCCGGGGATGTCGAGCCCTGCCCCGCCGACGAACGACGACAGCCCGCCGGGCAGCGTCGAGACGGCGGCCGGCGTGCCGTTCGGCGGATTGGCGATCGGCTGCGGCGGACCCACGACGCCGACGGCGACCCCCGCGCTGGACAGTCCCGGATAGTCGGTGACGCTGTACCCGGACGCCACCAGGTCCCGGTTGGTCGCGTCGATGCCGGTGATCCGGGAGTAGGTGAAGCTCCGCGACGGCGCCGCACCCTCGCCGCGCAGGTAGTGGCCCAACCACTGGGCGGTGAGGAAGTTCAGCCGGTCCCGGTCGGTGCGTGGGCCGGTGCCGCCGTCGTGGCCGCCGGTGAACCAGGCCACCCGCACCGGCGTCCCGTTCGCGGCGATGGCACGCGCGTTCGCGTCGCCCTCGGACAGCGGGAACAGCGAATCTGCCTCGCCCTGGATCAGCAGGGTCGGCGCCTTGATTCGGTCCACAATGGACGCCGGGCTGCTGCGGCGCAGCAGGGCCAGGCTCTCCGGCGTCGGCCGGCCGGTGGTCGCGACGGCGAGGTACGCCGCGCAGACGTCGGCGGCGAAGCGGCCGCAGCGCGGATCGCCCCGCCCGGCGAACGCAGCGGCCGCATCGTCGCGGCCGCCCCCGACCAGCGCGCCCAGTTCCCCACCGCTCAACCCACCGGAGCCGGATCCGAAGAACAGTCCGGCCCACTGCTTCTTGAACACGCCGTCGGCCGGGTCGCGTCCGGTGGCCTCCGGCAGGAACGCGCGCGACAGGTCGTTCCAGGTGATCATCGGCACGATCGCGTCGACGCGCTGGTCCTGGCCGGCGAGCATGAGTGCCAGCCCGCCGCCGTAGGAGCCGCCGACCACGCCCACCCGCGGATCACCGGGACCGTCGAGCCGCACCTCGGGCCGGGCGGCCAGCCAGTCCAGCAGCCGCTGGGCGTCGCGCACCTCCCAGTCCGGGCTGTCCAGGTGGATCTCGCCGGTGGACCGGCCGAATCCCTGCGCGGTCCAGGTGAGTACCGCGTACCCGAGGTCGGCCAGATCCTTGGCGTCAGCCGCGACCGAGGTCTTCGTCCCGCCGAAGCCGTGTGCCAGCAGGATCGCCGGCACCCGCGCCGACGACGTCGCCGATCGTGGCTGGTAGTAGGTGGCGTCCAGGGTCACCGGTTGGTCGCCGGCCGGGCCGGTGCGCACGTCGATGCGCAGTTCCTCGATGCGGTAGCTCGCCCGGTCCGGCCACGCGGCGACGCCGACCAGCCCGCCCAGCAGCACGACCACCACGGCCGCCGAGATCAGCCGCCGCCGCGTCCACCTGATCCTGGGCAGCATGCGACGCCACCACGGGTTCCTGGCCATTGCCCCACGCTATGTCGGAAAACCTGAGACCGGCCTGAGGACCACGAAACCTACACGGAACGGCGGGACCGCGAGGCACGAAGCCGCCGCAGCCGGCCGACCAGCACCGGATCCCGCTCGAGCGCCGCCGGATCGTCGAGCAGCCCGTTGAGCACCTGGTAGTAGCGCGTCGCCGAGAGGCCGAACGTGTCGCGGATCGCCTGCTCCTTGGCGCCCGCGTGCTTCCACCACCGGCGCTCGAAGGCCAGGATCTCTTCCGCACGCTCGTCGAGTCCCGGCTCACCGGAGACGGGCACGGGCACGTCGGTATCGAGATCGTCGTCTTCGACGAGATCGGCTTCCGGCGCCGGACGCGCCTCAGGAACGTGTGCCTCCTCGGCACGACGGCCTTTCACCCGGTGACTCCCCGCAGATTAGGTGAACGACATTGCCGCCTCAGAGTAGAAGATTTCTATGCGCAGATGACGTGAACGCCGGCCGCCTCGAACGCCTCCATCTGCAGCGGCGTGGCGCTCGAGTCGGTCACGAGCGTGTCGACCCGCTCGATCGGGCAGATCCGCGCGAACGCGTGGCCGCCGAGCTTGGACGAGTCGGCGATGATGACCACCCGCTTCGCCCTGGCCACCATCTGGGCGTTGATCCCGGCCTCGCCCTCGTTGTGCGCCGCGGCCCCCAGCTCCACGTCGATCGCGTCGGCGCCGAGGAGCGCCACGTCGAACGTCACCTCGTTGAGGATCGCCCCGCCGAGCGGCCCCACCAGCTCGAAGGACTGCGGCCGCACGATACCGCCGGTCACCACGATCTTCATGCGCGAGCGGACCAGCAGCTCGTTCGCGATGTTCAACGCGTTCGTGACGACGGTGAGCTGCGCGTCGTCGACGCCGCCGGTCAGCTCGGGCCGCACCGCCAGCGCCCGGGCCACCTCCGTGGTGGTGGTGCCGCCGTTGAGCGCCACCACCATGCCCGGCGTCACCAGCGCGGCCGCCGCCGCCCCGATGCGCTGCTTCTCCGCCGAGTGCTTCGCCGTCTTGTAGCGCAACGGCAGGTCGTAGGAGACGCCACTCGCGACCGCGCCGCCGCGCGTCCGGGTGATCATCTGCTGCTGGGCGAGCTGGTCGAAATCGCGCCGGATGGTCGCGTGCGAGACCGAGAGCCGCTCGGCCGCCTCCTCCACGCTCACCCGGCCGTCTTCGGTGAGCATCTCCAGCAGCGCGTTCCAGCGCGCGTACCGGTCCACGCGGGGCCCTCCAGACGTTCGGTAATGCCGAACCCTAGCGCAGAGCCAGGTCAGGAACCTTGCCTAACCATCCGCGTTGCGCGAGCCGGCGGGTGCCGGGCAGCCGGTGCAGCGGCAGGTCGTCCCATGGGACGCGGCGCAGGAGGCGGTAGAGAAGGAGTCCCGCGATCAACCCGGCCACGGTGTCGGTGATCCAGTGGAACCCCAGGTACGTCGTCACCACGGCGACGAGCACGGGCGGCGCGAGTCGCAATGCGAGCCGCGCGGCCGGCCGCATGGCCGTCGTCAGCAGGGCGGCGAGCAGCATGACGAGGACGCCGTACCAGACGACGGTGTTGGCGGTATGACCCGACGGGTACGACATGCCGCCGCTGAAGAACTCCTCCCGGTGCGGCGTCGCCTCCGGCTTGTGCGGCGCGGCCCGGTCGGTGAACACCTTCACCGGGCCGACCACCGCCATCAGCAGCAGGTAAGCGGCGACGACCGGCAGCAGCGGCCGCACGCTGCGGGTCCGCCAGGCGAGCAGGCCGGCCAGCATGGCCGCGACGATCGCGAGTGGGCTGCCCTGGCCGAGCAGGTTGAGGCCGCGGGCGATCACGTACGCGGGCGTGGGCCGGTGGCTGTCCGACCAGTCCCGGACGGCCAGGTCCAGGCCGTGCGTCCAGCCCGTGGCCACCGCCGCGGTCACCGCCGCGAACAACGCGACGAGGACGGCGTCGGCCAGCCACCCGCGTCTCATACAGCCATTTCTACAGCAGCGCTACAGCAGCGGCCCGATCTCGCGGTTGATGAGGTCGATCCGGACGCCCGAGTTGGGGCAGCCGCCGAAGTGGTGCAGCGCGACCACCTTGTGGGTGGTGGACGAGAGCACCGGCGAGCCGGACGAGCCGCCGTCGGTGTCGCAGAAGTACGAGACGTCGGTGCCCTCGTCGTAGCCGTAGTAGGTGGGATCGTCGACGGCGCAGTTGCCGTTGCGCTCGCCCGGGTCGTTCATCGCGATCATCGTGGGCAGGCCGCGCGGGTGCTGCGGAATGTACAGCTCCTGGCCGCTGTGCAACTCGCCGAGGTCCATCTCCAGGTAGCCGAACTTGCTGATCGAGTCGAAGCCGCGGACGGTGAACAGCGCGTAGTCGAGCGTGCGGTCGGTGGCCAGCAACTGGTCGCCCCAGACCTTGGTGGTGCGCAGCACGTCGTACCCGTCGCACCGGGCGCACTCGTAGTTGAACCAGACCTCGCTGCGGCGCACGTCGGATCCGCTGGAAATGCAGTGGTTGTTGGTGATCAGCCGGTTGTTCGGGCCGATCCGCCACGTGGTGCACAGCTCCACGCCGTTGATGAGAATCCGCCCCACGGCCTTGGCCTTCTGGTACTCCACCGGGTGCGCGGCCTTGTAGCAGATCGCATCGCGCTTCTCGTCGGAGCCGCGGCAGACGCTCTCGGCCCGGTCGCGCTGCTGGGTCGGGCCCTCGGGTGCGGCGTCGCCGGTGGCCTCCCGGAAGCCGCGGGCCACCTGGTCCACGTCGACGCCCAGGCCGGCGAGGCGGGTGCGCAGGCCGAGCGGGTCGTAGCTGCCCTGCTCGAGCCGCACGTTTGCGGTGTCGCCGCTGATCGACATGGCCCACGGGTCGGCCTGCAGGTCCTCGGCGGTGTACCGGTACGACTCGGTGCCCGTCGGGTCGGAAACGACAACGGTGTCGCCCGGGCGCAGCGAGGCGCGGCTGAAGTGCAGCTTGACGTACGAGGCGCCCGGGTAGTGGTAGGTCAACGTGCGGGCGGTCGGGACGTACTTCCCGCGGCGCACCAGCTGGCCGGTGACGCTCTCGAGGGCGCCGATCCGGGCGTTCGGGCGCTCGTTCGCGGCCGTCGCGGCGGGCTTGGCTGCCGTCGCCGCGGTCGCCTCGCGTGCGGGTCGGGTGTCGGCGAGCGAGACGCCGGCGATGCCGGCAGCACCCACCAACGCGCAGACCGCGACCGCAATCCCGAACGTACGCCGCATCGAGGCTCCTTCGCCGATATGTCCGAATCCGGGTGTTCAACGACCGGCGGAGAGCGGCGACGCGGCGCAGACCGCACCCATGCCGCCCAAGATCGAGTTGATCTTGCAGTTGTGTATGAAGTTCCGTCCCTTGTGCGGCGATTTATTCCGCCACAACTGCAAGATCAACTCGATCGTGGGGCGGGGCGGGCGGGCGGGGCGAGGGGCGGCGGCGGCTATGCGGAGGTTGCTGCTACCACGCGGCCGAGGCCGTCCCTTGTGGCGACGACAGTCAGGCGGGCGTCGGCGGCCAGCACCTCGTCGGGTTGCGGGGACCAGCGGGTCCGGCCGCGGGTCGTCACCGCAATCACCCGGACGCCGTCGAGCGCATGCAGATCGGCGACGCGTACCCCGTCGGCGAACGACCCCGCACAGACCGGAACATCCGCGATCAGCAGGACCCGGCGGTTGACCGGGATAGCACCGATCACGTCGCGTTGCAGCATCGCGGCCGCGAAAGCGGGCGCGGCCAGGTACGACACGCTGCGCGAGACGTCGATGTGGAAGGCCCGCTCGACCCGGTCGGCGAAGTCGCCGTCGAAGAGACGCAGCACCACCCGCAGGCCGGGGTTCAGCACCCGCGCGCTGATCGCGGCCTCGAGGTTGACCACGTCGTCGGTGGACAGCACCACGAGCGCCCGGCACGTCTGCACCGACGCCGCTCGCAGCGTCTCCTCGCGGCTCGCATCCCCGATGATCACCGGCACGTCCAGCTCGCGGGCCAGTTGCGCACCCCGCGCGGTGTCGGTCTTGTCGATCGCCACCACCTGCAGGCCGCGCTGGTGCAGCTGCCGGATCACCCGGGTGCCGACGTTACCCAGGCCGACCACCACGATGTGGTCGCTCACCGGCTCGCGGAGTCGACCGAGCGCAAGCGCGAGCCGCGCGTTCACGACGGCCTCGACCGCGGCGGCGGTCACGACCGGGATGAGCGCGATGCTGACGACGGTGAGCACGGTCTGGGTGATCTTCTCGATCGTGCTCGCCTGTACGTCGGCGTCGGCACCACCGAGCGCCGACAGCAGCGTGAGGTAGGCGGCGTCCCACCAGTTCAGGTCCTCGCGGACGGCCGCGAGCACGGCGGTGCCGACGATCAGCAGGACGACGAGCACCGCGGCGGCCTGCACCAGCCGTCGGTTGGCGAACAGCCGGGCGGCCCGCAGCGGATCGCGGCGCTGGTGGGCCACCCACCGCCGGAACCGGCCCGGCCGACGCGGGGTCGCCAGATCCTCCGCGTACGGGTTGCTCGCGGCTACCGCCAGCACAAGGTCGGTGGAGTCGGCGGAGTCCGCGTCGCGCGGCAGCAGGACCGTGCGCTCGCCCGCGGGCTGGTTCGCCTGGTTCGCCTGGTTCGCCTGGCTCGCCTGGCTCGCCTGGCTCGCCTGGCTCGCCTGGCTCGTCGCGGCGAGCGCGCACACGACGCTGGCCGGCGGCACCGCGTCGCGCTGCGCGACGTACAGGGTGCGGCCCGGCAGGCGCACCTGCACCGGGGCCGCCTCGCCGAGCGCGGCCGCCACGAACGCCGGCGCGGCCATCGCGGCGTCGGAGATCACCGCGCAGTCGCCGAACAGCGTGCGGATGCCCAGCCCCAGGCTCAGGTTGAACATCCGGATCACCAGGTGGACGCGCGGGTTCAGCTCGTGGGCCTGCAATGCGGCATGGATGTTGCCGACGTCGTCCTGGCGCACCAGCGCGACTGCGTCCGCGGCCGCGACGCGGGCGTGGCGGAAGGCTGCGGCGTCGAGGTGTTCGGACTCGATGATGCGCACCGGCAGCCGGGCGATCTGCGGACCGTGGTTGTGCCGGCGGCTGGGCAGGATCACCGTGACCTGACGGCCGTACTGGCGGACCAGTTCGCTGGCCAGCCGGTGGGTCAGCGGGTCGTCGCCGCACACGATCAGGTGACCGGCGGCCGGCTGCGGCGGTGGGGTTCCGGCGTGGTCCGCAGGGCGGCGCGTGGGCACGCCCGCCCGCAGCCGACGGGTGAGCCAGGTCTCGCGCGCCATCGGCGGTGATCTTAGCGTTCGTCGATGCCCTACCTCGCCAGCAGAACGTTTTGCCCGACTTGGTCGTTTACTGCAGAGGTGGCGCTGCCCGGCGCTTCCGCGATTTCGCGATCTTGGACTCTTGCTGTCGCTGGGGCGGCGGCAAACGTCCAAGATCGCGGGACACGCACGCGACTGATGGAACGCGACGGATGGAACACGAATGAACAAGTGGATTCGTCGGACGGCCGGCACCGTCGGCATCGCCGGTGGGGCGTTGCTGCTCGGCTCGGCCGCCCACGCCGACACGCCCGTGCTCGCGGACCCGCAGGCGCTGACGAACGTGGCGGACGCCGCGAACGTCGACGGCGGGGTCAGCGGACTGGGCGTCTCGGTCGACACGCCCGGCCAGCGCGACACGGTCGGCCTGCTACCGGGCGGCGGCGGGCCGGTGCGCAGCGGAACCAACAACGGTGAGCTGGGCGCGACGGTCCACGCCCCGACCCAGGACGGCCAGCCGCGCGACGTCTTCGCGAACACCGGACGCACGCCGGACCTGTTCCAGTCGCTGCCGATCACCGACGTCGTACCGATGGACGGGCTCGGCCTGCCGACGGGTGGGTCGGGCGGTCTGGCGGCTTCGCCTTCCCGCAAGCCGTCGCCGGGGCGGCCGGCGGCGAACCGCATCCTGCCGGCGCCGGCGTCGGAGTCTTCCCGTCCGGAGGCCGGCCCGCTCGGGCAGACCGGGATTCCGGTGCGCAACGTCCCGCTGGGCACCGACGTTGCCGGCGACACGCTGAACGGC
>Ga0070659_100003484_pt1 | contig 11201 bp, 11 predicted proteins | sample KBSC23metaG_FD_64666 | JGI IMG/M metagenome (GOLD analysis project Ga0070659, IMG submission 64666) | Corn rhizosphere microbial communities from Kellogg Biological Station, Michigan, USA - KBS C2-3 metaG | ecosystem: Host-associated > Plants > Roots > Rhizosphere > Soil ...
GGCGACGTGCCGCGCCGCGACATCCTCGGCATCCCGATCGCGATGACCGACTACGCCCAGGCGATGGACGTGATGGACGGCATGATCGTGCGGCATCAGCGCGGCTACGTGTGTGCCGTCGCGGTGCACGCCGTGATGGTCAGCCAGCACGACGACGAGATGCGCGAGGCGGTGACCGGCTCGACGCTGACCGTGCCCGACGGCATGCCGCTCGTATGGGCGGCCAACGCGCTCGGCGAGAAGCTCGACAACCGCGTCTACGGGCCCGAGCTGATGGACCGCTACTGCGCGCGCTGCGCGGAGCGGGGCCACCGCGTGTGGCTGTACGGCGGACGCGACCAGGGATCGCTCATGCAGCTCGCTCTGAACCTTCGCCGCCGCCATCCGGGCATCGAGATCGTGGGCGGCTACTCGCCCCCGTTCCGTCCCTTGACGGACGAGGAGGAGGACGCGATCGTCGAGCAGATCAACGGCTCGGGCGCGGACGTGGTCTGGGTCGGCGTGGGAGTGCCCAAGCAGGAGAAGTGGATGGCGCACATGCGCAGCCGCCTGAACGCCCCGGTGCTGTGCGGAGTGGGCGCGGCGTTCGACTTCCACGCCGGGCGCATCTCGCAGGCGCCGCCCTGGATGCAGGAGCGCGGTCTCGAGTGGATCTACCGGATCGCGCAGGAGCCGCGCCGGCTACTGCCGCGCTACCTCTCGTACAACCCGGCCTTCGTGTTCGCGTTCGCGCGGCAGTGGCTGCGCGAGCGGTTCGGGCGCGGCTAGCCGGCCTAGCCTCCTTCGCGCATAAGCTGCCTCCCCGTGCCCGCCCAGGAAGGCCTAGACACCGTACGCCAGCTCATCGGCGAAGGCCGCTCATTGCTACGGGAGCGGTCCCGTCACTCCGCCGCGCCACCGCCCTCGGGCCGCGGGCTCGTGCTGGACGTCGGCGGAGGCGACCGGCCGCACCCGCGCGCCGATCTCGTGGTCGACAAGTACGTGACTGACAACTTTGAGCGCGAGCGCGACCTTGCGTTCACGAAGCCCGTGGTGGTGGCGGACGGCGAGGAACTCCCGCTAGCCGACGGATCGTTCGCCTATCTCATCGCCTCTCACGTCCTCGAGCACGCCATCGATCCGAACCGGATGGCCGGCGAGTTTTGTCGCGTGGCAGAGGCCGGATTCGTCCAGCTTCCAACCGCGTTCTCCGAGCGCCATTTCGGCTGGCCGTTTCACCCATGGCTCGTGGATCGCGAAGGCGACATGCTGGTGTTTCGCCCCAAGATCAGCCACGAGGAGAGCAACGAGGGACTGCACGAGGCGTACAGCGAGAGCCTGCTTTTCCGACTGGCGTGGGCGGCGCATCGATCTCGCTGGCATCACAGCGTGCACTGGCGGGGGCACCTTGACGTTCGCGCCCCGAAGCTGGAGAAGCAGGAGCACGAGCGGTCGTCGATCGAGCTTGAGCGCACGCTGTCTGTGCTCGAGAAGATGGGACGTAGCGGGTCGGTGGTGAGGCTGGACCAGCGCATGCAGGCTCTGCTGCGTTGTCCGTCGGCGGAGTGCCGCGGCAAGATCGTCCTCGCGAGCGACGAGGCCGTCTGCCAAGGCTGTGCGACACGCTTCCCAGCGCCTGGCGGCGTGCCGGTCTTGCTTAGAGAGGCTGGTTCGCCCGCTCGGTAGCGGACGACCAGCGCCTCGAGCTGCCCCCGCTTGACGCCGGGCGGCTGGCGAAAAGCCAGCATGAGTCGTAGCGCCAGCGCGCGGGCTCGTCGCGCTCGAGTATCATATCAATCACCTGCATTTCCTGGTCTAGCACGGACCCGAGCAGACGGTCCGAGCTATAGACGTTCATCTCCATGTATGGGTAGGACCAGGGACGCCTTCCGACGAGGTTCACGATGTTGTGCGCAAGTGGCAGCCGCATCGCGCGTGAGAACGCTGACGCGGTCCGGTGACTGACTCCGAATGGAACCTGCAGTACGGCCACCCCGCCCGGCGCGACGAGGCCGAGTAGGCGATCCAGGATCTTCAGTCCCTCGCGTCGCGCGATGTGCTGCAGCACCATCCCGCAATGCACGAGGTCGAACTCGGCTGCCATCGAGTCCAGCGACGGTGGTTCCACCAAATCGAGGTTCGTCAGCCCCCTGGCCTGGGCGTTCCGGCGAGCTTCCGCAAGCATTGATCGAGACACATCGACACCGACCGCCCGCTCTGCCTCCTGTGCAAACCCAAGCACCACGCGCCCAACGCCGCAGCCATAGTCGAGCACCCTGCGCGGGGAGAACTCTGCCCCCCTGCGATCTCGGATGCGGCCGAGCACCCAGGCAACGTGCGTCTCGCCCGACTCGAAGAACCGGGCGCGAGTAGCGTCGTCCAGGTTCTCCCGCCGGTACTCCTCCTGGGAAAGAACGCCGAAATAGGCATCCTCGCGCCCGAACCGCTCCCACTCTCTGGCACTGGCTCCCATCAGCGATTCATAACGCTAGCCCAGCGCGCGCTCGTACGCCTCATAGGTCTTGCGCGCCGCCTCCGGCCAGCTGAACTCAGCCGCGCGCGGTGGCCCGGCCGCGCGCAGGCGCTCGTTGCCCATGGCCTCCTCGATCGCGCGAGCCGCCGCCCGGGGGTCGTGTGGATCGAAGTAGATGGCGGCGTCGCCGCCCACCTCGCGCATCACAGGGATGTCCGACACGGCGGCGGGCACGCCTCGCTGGAACGCCTCCACCAGCGGCAGGCCGAAGCCCTCGCCGAGCGTGGGGAAAGCCATGCACTCGCACAGCCGCCAGAGCGCCTCGAGGTCGGCGTCGGGCACATAGCCCGGGAAGCGCACACGGTCGGCCACTCCGAGCCTGGTCGCTTCGGCGCGCAACTCCTGGTCGTATGGCTCCTCCATCCCGGCCAGCACGAGCACCACATCGGCGTCCAACTCAGGCAGCGCGCGCACCAGCAGCATCTGGTTCTTGTGCGGGCGCTTGGCACCGACCGTCAGCACCACACGCTTGCCGCTCAGGTCGAACTTCTGCCGCACGTCCTGCTCCGGCGTGGGCTCCACGGACGGCAACCGTCCCGCGCCATGGTGAGCCACCGTGAACTGCGCTGGGTCGAGATGCAGCACGTGGCAAATCTCGTCGCGCGACGCCTCGCTCACGGTGATCAACCCCGCCGCGTGGCGGCTGCCACGCTTGACGATCTCGCGCAGCGCGATCGTCGTGCTCGAGCGAAGCGTGTCCTGGAGGAAGAACGTGACGTCGTGCAGCGTGACCACCGACGGCACCTTGCTGCGCACCGGGCACATGGTGGCCAGGCTGTGGATCAGATCCCAGCGCTGCCTGCGCGCGAGCCGCGGCAGCCACACCTCCTCGGCCAGCAGGCGGCGCACGCGCTGGCCCTCGTCGGTGGGCAGCTCGAGCACCTCGGCGAACTCGGTGAAGCCGTCGCGCTTCAGCGCCGCGGCCCCGCGACGGGTGGTGACGAGCGTGAAGCGCGTGTCGGGAAACTCGCTCGCAAGCGCGGGCACGAGCCCGCGCAGGTAGGTCTCGGGACCGCCCGAGCGCTCGGGGTCGAGGAAGATCGCGTTCAGCCCGACATGCACGGGCCGGGATGGTAGGCCGCTAGGCTCCCCGCGCTCCCATGGGCTACTTCGACTGGCACGACCAGCCTGGCTACTACCGCGACGTGACCCGCCACTTCGAGCGCTCCACCGAGCTGCTCGACCTGGGCTGCGGCGTCGGCTGGCTGGCGGACCACTTCGACCACTACACGGGCATCGACGTCTCCCCGGATGCAGTGGCGGAGGCACAGCGGCGTGGGCGCAACGTGTCGCTGGGCAACCTCGACCAGGCGCTCGCGTTCGAGATCGAGAGCTTCGAAGGCATCGTGCTCAAGGACGTGCTCGAGCACGTGGCCGATCCTGTCTTCCTGGTCCGCGAGGCGCACCGCCTTCTGCGCCCGGGCGGGCGCGTGTTCGCGTCCTCGCCCGACGCCCAGCGCTGGGTCTGGGACGACTACACGCACCGTCGCCCGTTCACGCGCAAGAGCTACCGCCTCCTGTTCCGCGACCAGGGCTTTGAGGTCGTGGAGTCCGGCTACGAGTCGGTGGCGCCGGGCACGGGCATCGTGTCCGGGCTCTTGCCGGGCAAGCGGCGGCCGGCGCTGCTACGCGCGGCGGCGTGGCTGCCGATAGTGCGACGGAACGTGTGGCTGCTGGCGCGGAAGCCCGGCTAGCGCTCGTGGCGCACGCGGCGGATGCACTCGCGCAGCGAGATGCTCTCGTCGATCGCGCCGGGCGGGATGCCCAGGCGCGGCGTCTGGCCGGCTGAGCGCCAGCCCTCGATACGCGCAGTCAGCGGCAGCGCGGTACGGAACCGAACGAGCCCCCACAGCACCGTGAGCAGCTCCACCAGGAGCGTCCGCGCTGCGTGACGGCTGCGCATCACGCCGTATCGCCGCAGCAGGAACCCGCGTGCGAAGCCGCCGTTCTGGCGCTGGAAGGGAGAATCGCGCCCGGTGGTGGCGCCGCCGAGGTGCACGCCGCGCGCGCCTGCGGCCGCCGCGGCCTCCCAGCCGGCGAGCCGCAGCCGCAGCGCCAGGTCCACGTCCTCGCCGTAGACGAAGAAGCGCGGGTCGAAGCCCTGCTCCGCCTCCCATGCCGCGCGCCGGTACGCTGCGGCACCGCCACTGGGCCCGAGCAACCGCCCTGGCTGATCAGTCGGATGCTTGTGGCGCAGACGGTTGTAGGCCATCAGCCCCGGATCGAGCTCGATGCCGTATCCGTCCACCAGCTCGCTTTCTCCGGGCTGCAGAGTCAGCCCCGCCACCATGCCGACACGCTCATCCTCGAATGGTTCGACTAGCCGCTCGAGGAACTGCGGCTCCACGTCCATGTCGTCGTTGGCCAGCACCACGATCTCGCCGCTGCCCTGCGAGGCAAGCTCGTTCATCGCCTTCCCGAAGCCGCGGTTCTCGCTCATGGTCGTGATGCGCACCTCCGGAAAACGCTCGCGCACAGCGTCGGTGGTGCCGTCCTCGTTGCCCGCATTGTCGGCCAGGTAGATCGTGTGCGGCACGGTCTGGCGCGCGAGGTGGTCGAGGCACGAGAGCACCAGCTCGCGTGCGCGAGTGGTCACGATCAATACGTCGATGGTGGGCGGCAAGGCGGCGATCCTATGCAGCCGCACCGCGGCGGGTGAGCTCGATCAGCACCTCGCGTGGCAGCGCGTGCGTGGCGTACGCCGCCACCAGGAACACGGCCGGCGCGATGATGCCCGCGACGAGCGCCGGCACAGGCAGCAGCGCGACCGCCGCGCCCAAAGCGGCGGAGACGAGCAGCCTCCAGAGGAAGCGCGGGTCGGGCCGTAGCGCAGGTCGCGCTCGAACGAGCATGAAGAGGTTGGCCAGCGCAAGCGTCAGCTCGCCGCAGGCAGCGGCGATCGAGGCGCCCTTGGCGTCGAGCGATGGGATCAGGATCAGCCCGTAGGTGATCGCGGCGAGCAGCGCGATGCCGTTCGTGATGACAAGGGCGCGCTGGCGATCGACCGCCACGAGACCGAGAGTCCACACCTGCGTTAGCGACGCGCCGACCAGCGCGAAGATTTGAATCCGCAGCACCGGCGCTGCGTCCGCGTACTGCGAGCCGCCGAGGATCTTCACGATGGGGTCCGCAGCGATTGACACTCCCAGGACGACCACAATCGCCAGCACCAGCACCACCTGCGCAATGCGCTGGAGCGCGTTCGCCAGACGCGCCTCGTCCGCGCGCCCCGCATGTGCGAGCACTGGGAACGCGACGCCTACGACGAACAGCGGGAGCCCCACGAAGATTTCGTTCACGCGAAAGGCAGTGGCGAACAGGCCGGTCTGCTGGGCGCTCGCGAGCAGCGACATCAGCACCACCAGCACGCGCAGGTACAGCTGGTTGACGGCGACCGCGATCGCCACCGGGCCGATCGCCTTCAGCAGCACCTTCCACTCTTCCCAGTGGAAGCGCGGCTTGAGCGACGTGGCGCCGCGCGCGAGCAAGAGCGCGACCGCGATGGTGCATGCGCCCGCGAACACCTGCACGGCGAAGAACGGCAGCAGCGTGGCGCTGGCGAGGACCAGGATCGTGATTCCTACGAAGGTCGCGAGCTGCTGCGTCAGGTCCACGGCAGTAAGCGCGCCGAGTCGCAGCTGCACGCTCAGCGGGAGTGCGAGCGTTGAGGCGGTCACGCCCATCGTCGCGCCGATGCCCGCGATCGCCGTGCCGGCCACAAGCGTGCCGCCATAGCCGGCTATCGCCGCGAACGCGGTGGCGACGAGCATCGCCGAGCTGGTGAACACCAGCCGGATCCCGACGATGTTGGCGATCAGCCGCTTGCGGTCCTCCTCTGTCTCCGCGTGCGTCCACTGACGCTGCCCGATGACATTGAGGCCACCTTCGGCCACCCCGCTCGCAATCGCCACAAGCGCCATGACCGTGACGTAGTGGCCGAACTCGACCACGCCGAGATGTCGCAGCAGCAGGACCGCAACGCCCGCGCCCGCTGCCATCCCCGTCAGGTAGCCGGCGCCGCGCAGGGCGCCGCCGCGGATCACCTTGCCGCCAGCTTCCGGCTGGGCTAGAAGGTCTTGTTCATTCACGGTGCGCGTTCGGACAGCACGTACCACTGACCGACGAGGAACTGCGTAGACCAGCCGCGAGTTAGGCGGTCGAGTGTGCGACTTCGATGCAGCTCCGGATGCGACACGCGCTGGACGTGCCAGCCGCAGCGCTCGAGGAGCTCGACGATGTCGCTCTTCGTGAACCAGCGCAGGTGCGTGCTGTCGCGGTGGCCGTGCTCCTGGTAGTTGAAGGTGCCGCGCACGAGCAGGTCGTAGACGAGCGACAGGTGCCGAGCGTTCGGCAGCGATACCTGCAGGTGCGCGCCGGGCGCGGCAAGTCTGTGTAGCGCGCGTACCACGCTCTCCGGGTCCACCAGGTGCTCCAGCACGTCGAGGCAGAGCACCGTGTCGAACGGTCCTTGGAGCCTCATGAGAGCCTCCTCAATCGGCGCCTGGATCACCTCGTCGAAGTGCGTGCGAGCCTGCTGGGCGGCGCTTTCGATCATCTCCACACCGGTGAGCTTGGTAGCCCCTGCCGCGCGCAACCCCGGTCCGAGGCCGCCCGCACCGCAGCCAACATCGAGCACTGAGCCGATCGGGCGCGGAAGCCCGTCGACTATGTCCTGGCGCGTGTTGCCGTAGTAACTCGCGTCAGCCTTCTCACCTGCATACCCCGCGGCCATGGGCGGCCAGCCTAGCGGTCGGCGAGGCGCCGATAGACTGGCCCGCCGCATGGCTCCCAGCACCAGCAAGCGCGCGCTCGTCACGGGCGCAGCGGGATTCATCGGGTCGCACGTCGTGGACGGCTGCCTCGAGCTCGGCATGGACGTGGTCGCCACCGACGACCTGTCCGGCGGCTTCCGCGAGAACGTGAGCGAGGAGGCGCGCTGGGTGGAGGGCGACCTGCGCGACTCCGATTTCGTGCGCTCGCTGTGGGACGACGGCCGCTACGACTACGTCTATCACCTGGGCGCATACGCGGCCGAGGGGCTTTCGCACTTCATCCGCGCGTTTAATTACCGGACCAACCTCGAGGCGAGCGTCCATCTCATCAACCAAGCCGTGCTGAGCGAGGCCGAGCGCTTCGTGTTCACGTCATCGATCGCGGTCTACGGAGCCGGGCAGGTGCCGATGGCCGAGGATCAGATGCCGCGCCCCGAGGATCCCTACGGCATCTCCAAGTACGCGGTCGAGTTGGACCTGGCTGCCGCCCACGAGATGTTCGGACTTGACTACACGGTCTTCCGGCCGCACAACGTGTATGGCGAGCGGCAGAACATCGCCGACCGCTACCGCAACGTGATCGGCATCTTCATGAACAACGTGCTTCAGGGAAAACCGATGCCGGTATTCGGCGACGGCCTCCAGTCGCGCGCGTTTTCGCACATCGTGGACGTCGCGCCGATCATCGCGCGCTCACCGCTCGTGGAGGCGTCACGCAACGAGGTCTACAACATCGGCGCCGACCAGCCGTACACGATCATGGAGCTGGCTGACGAGATCGCGCGCGCGTTCGACGTCGAGCCCGTGGTGGAACACCTACCCGCGCGCAACGAGGTGGTGCATGCGTTTTCGGACCACAGCAAGGTGAGGAACGCGTTCGATCCACCGGAGCCGCTCGGCCTGCGCGAGGGCATCGAGCGTATGGCCGCCTGGGTGCGCGAGCACGGCGCACGAGAGCCGGTGGAGTTCAGGGGCGAGATCGAGGTGGCGCGGAACCTGCCGCCTTCGTGGGCTGCGTCCTCAGACTGAACGGCGCGCCACCACCACGACGGACCGCCCCTCGTGCCCATGCGCCCCGGCGCGCTGGATCTCGCGCTCGATGTCGAACCCGGCGAGCAGCCGCCTCACCTTGTCGAGCGTGAACGTGTGCGGCTCGGTCGCGGTCGCCGGATGATCCAGGTCCACGTTGAGGATGAAGGTGCCGCCAGGCCGCAGCAGCCGCCGCACCTCGCCCACAACGGCCTCCGGATCGCGCACGTGATCGAGGCTGTTGCGCGACAGCGCGACGTCGACCGTCTCGCTCACGAGCGGGATGTCCTCAGCGCCCACCGCCAGGTAGAGAGCCCGACTGTCCGGGATAAGCAGACCGGCCGCGGCGAAGCGTTCCGCCAGCGGCTCCACCCCGATGCTCAGCGCGGCATCGCACGCGTCCGGGAACCCGAGCGGCCCGGGCCCGATGTCCAGCACCACCTTGCCGGCGAAGAAGGCCGGGTTCTCGATCTGCGCCTCGCTCAGGACCCGCCGCACCTCGGCGCGCGCGATCTGGCGCCGGCGACCGTCGTAGGTCTCAGCCGTGCGCTCGCCCGGGTCGAGGAACTCCTGCACGTCGCCGGGGTTGAAACCGCCATCGCGAATCACCGGATCCCAGCTCTCGAGCCACCAGCGCAGCTCCGCATCGAGATCGGCTGCACGGCCCTTTGCCCGTCGAAGAATCCCGCGCATTCCGCACTAAGGTACGCGCATGTCCGCGGCTAACCCTTCTGTCGCCGTAGTGGGCCTGGGCCGAATCGGCCTGCCGCTCGCCCTCTCCTTCGCCGACCACGGCCTCGATGTCGTGGGCGTGGACAAGGTTCCCGCGGTCCTGCAGTCGATCTCCTCCGGCCGCATGCCGTTCGAGGAGCCGGGCACCCAGGAGCTGCTCGAGCGCGTGCTTCCGAGCGGCCGCCTGCGCCTCACGCATCACATCGAGGAGGCCGCGGGCTGCGACCACATCGTGCTGACGATCGGCACGCCCGCGTTCAGCCACATCGAGATCGACATCTCGGACGTCCGCAGCGTCACCGACGACCTGCTGCCCGTGCTGCACGAGGGCCACTCGCTGATCCTGCGCTCCACCGTCGCTCCCGGCACTACCGACTGGCTCGCCGGCTACGTGGAGCAGCGGCGCGGCTTCACGGCGGGCGAGGACATCTTCGTCTCGCACGTGCCCGAGCGCATCGCGGCCAACCGCTTCCTGGAGGAGATCTCCACGCTGCCGTGCATCGTCGGCGGCGTGGGCACCGGCTCGGGCGCGAAGGCCGCGGACCTGTTCGAGGTCTTCGGCACCGAGATCGTGCAGACCACTCCGGTGCAGGCCGAGCTGGCCAAGATCTGGACCAACATCTTCCGCTACGCCACCTTCGCCCTGCCCAACCTGCTGATGATGAATTGCGAGCAGTACGGCGCGAACGTGTTCGAGGTGATCGACCTGATCAACCGCGACTACCCGCGCGGCGGCATCGGGCGCCCTGGCCTGACCGCCGGCATCTGCCTGCGCAAGGACTTCACCTTCAGCGAGGAGCGCTCCAGCGCGCCCGGCATGCTGCTTGCCGTGTCGCGCGTGCACGAGAGCGTGCCGCTGTTCCTCGTCGAGGGGCTCAAGCGCAGGCTGGGCGGCTCGCTGAGGGACCGCAAGGTGGCGGTGCTCGGCCTCTCCTTCAAGCGCGACTCGGACGACGCGCGCGACTCGCTCTCCTACAAGCTCATCCGCCTGCTCGAGCGCGAGCTGGCGCACGTGTCGCGGCATGACCCGTTCGTGCCCGCCGAGTCCGAGCCGCTCGAGACCGCGCTGGCTGGCGCCGACGCCGTGGTGATCGCCACCAACCACTCGGCCTACGAGGGCCTGCTGCCCCAGGTGCCCAAGAGCGCGCTGCTGGTCGACCCGTGGAATGTGACAGGGTCGGCGCAGGTGTTCGCGTACGCTGACGAGCTCGTTTCCACGTGAACTACGAACGCCTGTACGAGTACCGCTTCCGCGGGATTGATCAGCATGCCCGCGACGAGGTGTGGAGGGAGATCTCGAGCTGGATCTACGAGCAGCTCGGGCGGCCCGAGCGCGTGCTCGATCCGGCCGCCGGTCTCGGCGAGTTCATCAGCCAGGTGCCGGCCAAAGAGCGCTGGGCCGTGGATCGCGTGGCGTATGACGAGAACGACGCGGCGCGCGCGGGAGCCAAGGTCGTGGTGGCCGACATCATGGACGCGGATCTGCCCGCCGAGCACTTCGACGCCGTCTGGGTGTCGAACTTCCTCGAACACCTGGAGAGCCAGGAGGCGGTGGCGGACTTCCTCGAGAAGATGTGGCGCGTCCTCAAACCGGGTGGCCGCATCGCGATCATGGGCCCGAACTTCCGCCACTGCTCCGACGACTACTTCGACTGCGCGGACCACACCGTCGTACTCACTCACATCGGCGTTGCCGAGCACCTCTACGCCGCCGGCTTCGACCCCTCACGAATCGAGGCGCAGTTCCTCCCCTATTCGTTCCGCAGCCGCCTCCCGCCGCGCGCGTCTTTCACGCGGCTCTACCTGCGGACGCCGCTCGCATGGCGCGTGCTCGGCAAGCAGTTCCTCGTGATCGGGGAACGGCTGCCGGAGGTGTGACGCATACCGCGCGTGCTCATAACCGGTGTGGCGGGGTTCACCGGCACGCACTTCGCGCCCCTGTGCGCGGAGCGCGGCGCCGAGGTCCTGGGAATCGGGCGCGGCCCGCGGCCGGACCTGCCCGGTCTGGCCGATTACGAGCAGCTCGACCTGAACGACGCGTCGGGGCTGCGCGCGGCGGTCGCGCGGATGCGTCCCGACTGGGTCGTGCATCTGGCGGCCGAGGCGTCGGTCGTGCGAGCGCTCAGAGCGCCCACAGACGTGATCAAGGGCAACCT
>Ga0070659_100003486_pt1 | contig 11200 bp, 8 predicted proteins | sample KBSC23metaG_FD_64666 | JGI IMG/M metagenome (GOLD analysis project Ga0070659, IMG submission 64666) | Corn rhizosphere microbial communities from Kellogg Biological Station, Michigan, USA - KBS C2-3 metaG | ecosystem: Host-associated > Plants > Roots > Rhizosphere > Soil ...
TGGTGCTGGTGCTGACCTACCGCGACGACGAGCTGGCCACCGACCATCCGCTGCTTCAGTTGCTGGGGCTGGCCTCGCGGGCCGGGCGGGTGCGCCGGCTCCCGCTGGCGCGGCTGAGCGTGGCGGCGGTGCGGCGGCTCAGCGCCACCACCGACGCCGACGCCGACGAGGTGTTCGCCGTGACCGCGGGCAACCCGTACTTCGTCACCGAGGTGCTGGCCGCCGGCGACGCGCGCGCGGTGCCGTCGACGATCGCCGACGCCGTCCGGGCCCGGGTGGCCCGCCTCGACGCGACGACGCTGGAGTACGTCGAGCGGCTCGCCGTGGTCCCGTCGGCGGTGCAGCAGTGGCTCGTCGAGGCGCTGGTGCCGCCGGGTCCGGCCGCGCTCGCCCCGGCCGAGCAGCTCGGCCTGCTCACCGTGACGCCGAGCCGGGTGAGCTTCCGCCACGAGCTGGCCCGCCGCGCGGTGGTCGACTCGATGCCGTCGGCGCGGCGGGTGGCGGCGAACCGCCGCGTGCTCGCGGCGCTGCTCGCCCGGCCCGGGATCGAGGTGTCCCGGGTGGTGCACCACGCCGCGCAGGCTGGTGACGGCGCGGCGATCGTCCACTATGGACCGATCGCGGCCCGCGAGGCGGCGGCGGCCGGCGCCCACCGGGAGGCGGCGGCGCACCTGCGGCTGGTGCTCGACCAGCAACCGGTCCTCAGCCCGGCCGCCGAGGCCGACCTGTGGGAGGGGCTCGCGGTCGAGTGCTACACGATCGACGCACCGACCGGCGAGGCGCTCGCGGCCCAGCGGCGCGCGGTCGCGCTGCGCCGCGCCGACGGCGACCCGCGTGCCCACGGCACCTCGTTGCGCGTGCTGTCCCGGATCTGCTGGTGGGCCGGCGACCCCGACGGCGCGCAGACCGCCGCCGACGACGCGATCGCCGTGCTCAGCGCGGCCGGCGACGACGGGCTGCTCGCGATGGCGTTCAGCAACCAGGCACAACTGCACGCGCTCTCCGGCCGTACCGCCGCGGCCATCCCGGCGGCGGAACGGGCCATCGAACTCGGCAAGGACACGCCGGCCACCCTCTCGCACGCCCTGAACAATCTCGGCATCTCGCTCAACCGGCTCGGCGACCCGCGCGGAGTGTCCACATTGGAGGAGAGCCTGCGGGTGGCGCTGGCCGCGAACGAGCCCGAGCACGCCTGCCGGGCGTACGTGAACCTGATCTGGCGCCACATCGACGAGCTGCGCTTCGACGATGCCGCCCGGCATCTCAGCGCCGGCATCGAGTTCGCCGAACGCTCCGAGTTCGTGATGTTCTCCCGGTACCTGTACGTGGCCCAGGGCGCGGTGCACTTCGCGACCGGCGACTGGTCCGCCGTCGAACCGTCCGCCGCGTTCGCGCTCGCCGGCGGCGCCCCGGTGCGCTGCTCGGCGCTCACGCTGATCGGGCGCCTGCGGATGCGCCGCGGCGAGCCGGGCGCGGTCGACACGCTGCGCGAGGCCCACCGTGTCGCGCTGTCCATCCGGGAATGCCAGTGGATCGCGCCGGCGGCAGCGGCGCTGGCCGAGGCAGCCATGTTGGACGGCGACGCCGGTGCGGCCATCACCGAGCTGACCGAGGCGTACGAACTGGCGTGCCAGTTCGGCGCCGTTCCGGTCCGGGCCGAGCTGGCCTACCGCATGGGTCGCGCCGGGCGGGTCGTCGGTGGCGGCGGTCTGCAGCACCCGTACGCGCTGCTCGCCGACGGGAAGTGGCGGGAGGCGGCCGAGGTGTGGGCGGCGGCCGGATCCCGGTACGAGGAGGCGGCGGCGCTGGCCGAAAGCCCCGACGCCGCCGACCAACTGGCCGCCCTCGCGATCCTCGACGCCCTCGGTGCCGAGCCGCTGGCCCGGCTGATCCGTGGCCGGTTGAAGAGCAGCGGCGTCACCCGGATCCCACGCGGGCCGGCACCGGCGACCCGCATCAACCCGGGCGGGCTGACCGAACGCCAGGTCGAGGTGGTCCGCCTGCTCGCCGAGGGGCTGACCAATGCCGAGATCGCCAACCATCTCGTGCTCTCGGTGCGCACTGTGGACAGTCACGTCGCCGCGGCGCTGGAGAAGCTGGGCACCCGCACGCGCCGCGACGCGGCGACCCGCGCCGCCGAGCTGGGTCTGCTGGACCGGCGCCGCTGAGGCGTCAGATGGCGGTGGCGGCGGAGACCTTCCACTCCCCCTTCACCGGGACCATCGTCAGCACCACCCGGTTCTGGTCGACCTTCTCGCCGTCGATGTTCGCGTTGCGGCGGTACTGGTTCAGGAACAGCAGCAGCTCCACCCGGTTCGCGCGGGCGCTCACCACGCCTGTCGACGACACCGCCGCCCGCACGACCGCCTTTTCCGAGACCGCGGTGGGCTTCAGCGCGGCGGTGGTCTGGCCGTACTCGGTGGCGAACGCACCGGTCACGAACGACTGTCCATTCGCGACACTCGTGTCGAAGCTGCGGTAGTCGTACGAGAAGATGGCCTGCGCGGCCGCCGTCGACGCGGCGAGCGCGTGCCGGGCGGCGGCGTCGCGCTGGTCGGCGCCGCGGTGGAACCACAGCGCGACTGTCGCGACGGCGATGAGCGCGACGACCGCCGCGATCAGGGCCAGGGTCTGCTTGCGCACGGAGATTCTCCTCTCTCAGCCGACGAACTGCAGCCGGGACACCAGCCACCGGCCGGATCCGGACCGGTTGAGCTCCACCTGGATGCGGTAGTGCGACTGGCGGCCCTCGGGTGCCTTGGTGTTCTTCACGGTGGCGTCCACGGCCACCAGCACCACCGCGTGTCTGGTGTCGCCGGAGACCAGGGCGGCCCGCAGCACCGTGCCGCGCGAGTCGACGTTGTTCTCCACGATCGCGGCCCGCACCTGCGACTGGCCGCGGCTGAACTCGTCGCGGAAGTCGCCGGTGCTGCCGGCCACGATCCGTTGCAGGTCGCGGTCGACGCTGCCGGCGCTGACCGACACGAAGTCCACTGTGGTCTGTTTGGCGGCGGCGATCGCCTGCTGGTGGGCCCTGTCGAGCTGGCGGTCGCCGTACCAGCGGCCGGCGAACACGATCGCGGCCGCGAGGGCGAGGCACAGCGCGGCGAGCAGTATCGCGGTGATCCGGTCGGGACGCCCCGACCAGCGCCGGCGCTTCTGTACCGGGCGCCGCCGCGGTGGCGCCGGACGCCGCGTGGCGGCGGGCTTGCGGGTCCGCTTCGCCGTGGTCCTGGTGATCGGTTTGGCGTCCGCGCCGTCGTCCGCGTCGGAATCGGTTTCCTCGACGGTGTCCGCGTCGGCCTCGGTTTCCTCGACGGTGTCCGCGTCGACATCGTCGACGCGTTCCTCTTCGACCTCCTCGGCCGTCCTACGCGCCCACCCGGCGCGCAGCCGCTCGGCCCGCTTGACCGCCGGCTCGGCGGCAGGCTCCTCGACCGGTTCCTCGTCGAGATGCTCGAGTACCTCGGCAACCGGGTCGCGCTCCGGCGTGCGGCGGGTGACCGACCGGCGCCTCGTGGTGCGCAGGCGCACGGTCCGGGTGGGCGAGCCGTGCGCTCCACCCTTGATCAATTTGAGCGTGCTGCCATCGTCTGCGGCCATCGGATTCTCCTTCCCCGTCACGAGGTGACGCCGGCCAACAACAACTGCTTCCACGACTGCTCTCCCGCCAGCGCGTACTGTCCACCCGTGCCACCGAACTGCAGCGGCCGTCCGTCCGGCCCGAGGACCAGACCGGTGGCCGGGTCGTAGCCGGCCACGTTCACCGCCGAATCGTCCGATGTGGACGGTCCGCCGGCCGGCGGCGGACCCGGTGGGGCGCCGCCACCGGCCCGCGGCGCGTTGTTGGCCCCCCGCACGGCGGCACCGCGCGCCTCGTCGGCGCCGGTGCACCGGGGCGCGCCGCCGTAGACGCACGGCGGCGGGTCGTTGACGTTGAGCACCAGGCCGAAGTGCGCGGTGCCGTCTCCGGGCGCCACGGTGAAGCCACCGGCGACGGCCATCGGGTACACCACGAGCAGGTGCTCGATGTTCGGCAGCCGGCGGGCCGCCACCCCGTTGACGGTGATCAGGTTGCCGAGCAGCGTGCCGATCGTCGGCTCCAGGCCGTCGAGCAGCGCGACGAGTTCGGTGGCGGCCGGCGGCCCGTTGGCGATCAGCGCCCTGATGTCCGGGTCCGACGCGCGCACCGTCGCGGTGATCTCCGCCAGCCCCTTGGCCCAGCGCCGGATCATGTCGGCCGACGCGGCCTGGGTGGCCAGCACGGTGTTGCCGTCGCGGATCAGCGTGACGGTCTCCGGCAGGTACACCGTGGCGTCGGCGAGCAGGAGGTCGCTGGCGTCGAGGATGCGGCGCAGCGCGTCCTCGCTGCCCTCGAAGGCGGCGCCGAGTTCGTCGATGACGACGGCCAGGTCGTCTGCGTCGACCGAGCGGACCAGCCCGTCGAGGTTGGCCAGCAACGTCTCCGGGGGCAGCGGCACACCCGTCCGCTCGCGCGGCAGCTCCGCGCCGTCGCGCAGGTACGGCGGGCCGTCGCCGTCGGGTCGCAGGTCCAGGTACTGCTCGCCGACGGCCGAGCGCTGCGCCACCACGGCCCGCAGGTCGGCGGGAACGCGCACGCCGTCGTCGAGCCGCAGCCGCGCCCGGGCGCCGCCGCCGTGCAGCGTCACCTTCGTGACCCGGCCCACCGGCACGCCGCGATAGGTCACCGGCGCGTTGGCGAAGATGCCGCCCGCGTTGGCGAAGTCGACGTAGACCGTGGTGCCACGGCCCAGGAGCGACTCGCCCAGCCCGACGTAGCGGACCGAGACGTACGCGACGCCGAGCAGGCTCACCACGACGAAGACGAGCACCTTGACACGGACGGCACGAGTGATCACGGCCGCACCTCGCTCCGCGAGCTGCGCCCTTGGCGCCGATCCGCAAGCGGCTCGGCGCCACGGTGCCTGATGGTGCCCTCGCTTCGCTCGGTCACGGCAACAGCCCCCCGGGGAGCAAGGCGTCCACGCCGCCCTGCCGGCCGTTTGTCTCGCCGGTCGCCTTGGGCAGCAGGCACTGCGGCGTCAGGACGGTACCCGGCAGCACGAGCGTTCCCGGCGGGAACACGGTGCCCGGTGGGATCACACCACCCGGCGGCCGCAGGCTTCCGGGCGGCGCCGGTGCCGTGGGGGCGAGCAGGGCACAGCCGGGGGGCACGGTGCACCCCTGCGGCGGGGTCCAGCCGGGCAGCAGCGGCCCGACGACAGGCAGGCAGCCGACCGGCAGGATCCCCGGCAGCGACGGCAGCCCCGGGACGCCAGGGACACCGGGAACACCCGGCACGCCGGGCACCGCCGGGCCACCGCCGGGCTTCTTCGACGGCGGGGCCGCCGGCTGGTTGCGTCCCGGTGCGGTCGGCACTGACGGCGCCGCCTGCGCCGGCGCGATCAGCAGGTTCGACAGAATCGAGGCCACATCGAGGTCGGCGGTGGCGCCAAGGTTCACGTAGTCGCCGACGATCGCACCGGTGACGTTCGGCGGGAACGGGAAGCTCAGCAGGAAGTCGACCGACGTGGGCAGGTCGTCGCCGGCCCGGCTCAGCTGCTCCAGGATCGGCTGCAGCGCGCGCAGGTTCGCCAGCAGGTCGTCGCGGCTCTCGTTGACCACGCGGGTGCCCACCGTGCCGAGGTCGCCCAGCGCGGTGAGCGCCGCGGTGAGCTGGCTGCGCTGGTCGGCGAGCACGGTGAGGCCGGGGGCCAGCGAGTCGAGCGCGGTGCCGATGACGGCGCGCTGCGCGGCGAGGTGACCGGAGAGCCGGTCCAGCGCGTCCAGGGCCCGCACCAGGTCGGCCTTCTGCTGGTCCAGGCCGCCCACGAACGTGTCCAGCTGGGAGAGGACGTCGCGGGCGGCGTCCTCACGCCCGGCCAGCGCGGTGCCCAGCTCCGTGTTGATCGTCTTGAGGTGGGCCAGTCCGCCGCCGTTGAGCAGCAGGCCCAGCGCGGCCAGCACCTCCTCCACCTCGGCCGAGCGGCGGGTGCGGGCCAGCGGGATCAGGTCGCCGTCAGCGAGCCGGCCGCGCTCGGACTCGGTGGTCGGCTTCGACAGCGCCACGTACTTCTCGCCGAGCAGGCTCGTCTGGCGCACGGCGGCCGTCGCGTTGGCCGGCAACCGTACCGAGCGCCCGACGCGCAGCCGTACCCGCGCCGTCCAGCCGGACAGCGAGATCTTCTCGACGCTGCCGACGGTCACGTCGTCGACCTTCACCGCCGCCTGCGGCACCAGGTCGAGCACGTCGGCGAACTCGGCGGTGACGCGGTACGACGGGCCGGACGGCGCGCCGCCCGGCAGCGGCACGTCGGCCGCCGTGGGAGCCGTGCAGGCGCCGAGCGCCAGGGCCAGCACCACGATGCTCACGCGCCTCATGAGGAACCTCGCAGAATGCCCCCGACCGTCGGGTCGCTCGCGCCGACGGCGCCGGCGTCGACAGGGAGTTGCGGGGGGCCGGGCACCCCGGGAACCGCGCCAGGCCCGGTCGCGGCTCCGGGCTGGGCACCGGTGCCCGGCCCCCCATTGGAACCAGCCGGCAGCCCGAGGAGCCTGCGCAGCTGGTCGGTCAGTGGCAGCCCGCGCGCGCCGAGCGTCTGGGCCAGCGCCGTGCATTCGGCGGGGATCTGCGGGATCGGCACGGCGTCGACGAGCAGGGAGCACACGAAGCTCGCCGGGTCGTACGGGCCGAGCGCGTCGTCGCGGGTGTCGACGGTGCCGGAGCGCGCGTTGTAGGCGAGGTTCAGGTTGTTGATGGCCAGCGGCGCCACGTCGAGGACCTCGGCGATCGCGTTCTGCTGGCGGGCCAGCACGGTGGTGATGTCGGCGAGGGCCTCCACATTGGACGTCAGCGCCTCCCGGTTGTCGCGCACGAACGTCGTCACGTCGGCGAGGGCGATCGCGAGGCCACGCAGGGCCGCCGCGAGCTCGTCGCGCTCGCCTGACAGCTGGGTGGCCACGTCGGCCAGTTGCTTGTTGAACGCGCGCACCTGCTGGTCGCTCTCGGCCAGCGCGGTGGTGAACTGCTGCAGGTTCGCCACCGTGCCGAACAGGTCCTGGCGACCGTCGGCCACTGTGGACAGTGCGCGGGACAGGCTGTCCAGCGTCACGTTGAGGTTTTCCCCGTTGCCTTCCAGGTTTGCGCGGCCGGCGGCGAGCAGGTCGTTCAGCGCGCCGTCCTTGTTGGCGCCGGTCGGACCGAGTGCCTTGTTGAAGTCGTCGAGCGCCCGGTAGATGTCGTCGATCTCCAGCGGCACCGACGTGCGCTCGACGGGCAGATCGGCGCCGTCGGCCAGCGCGGCGCCGCCGGAGTAGGCCGGGGTCAGCTGCACGTAGCGGTCGCTGACCACGCTCGGCGGCACCACGATCGCCGTTGCGCCGGCCGGCACGCGCAGGTCGCGGTCGTAGCGCATCTCGACCCGCACGGTGCGGCCCTGCGGACGGACCTTCGTGACCCGGCCGACGCGCACGCCGAGCACCCGCACGTCGGATCCCTCGTGGACGCCGACCAGGCGGGTGAAGTGCGCGACGAGCACCCGATCGGCCGGCCGCAGCCGCCAGATCGGCACCGCGATCGCGGCCGCCAGCACGAGCACGAGCGCCGTCGCGAGGCGCCGCCGGTTCATGATCCCACCTGCGGGACAAAGGGCTGCACAAGACCGGCCACGTACGAGTCGAACCAGCGGCCGTTGCCGGTGACGTTCGCGAACGCGTTGACGAACGGGCCCATGCGGGTGATGGTCTGCTCCAGGTTGGTCCGGTTGCGCTGCAGGATGGCCACGACACCACGCAGCTGGCGCAGGGCCGGCTCCAGTTGCGCCCGGTTGTCGGCCACGAGTCCGGACAGCTGCGTCGACAGGTTGTCGGTGCCGACGAGCAGGTCGTGGATCGCGTCGCGGCGGCGGCTCACCTCGGCGAGCAGCAGCGCGCCGTCGGCGACGAGCTTGCGGAACTCGTCGTCGCGGGACGCGAGCACGCCGCTCACCGAGCGCGCCCGGCTGAGCAGTTCCTTGAGCTGCGCGTCGCGGTCGGCGACGCTCTTCGACAGCCGGGACAGGCCGTCGAGCGAGGTGCGCACGCTGGCCGGAGTGTCGGCGAAGGTGTCGGCGATCGTCGTGAACGCCTTCGCGAGCTGCTCGTCGTCGATCGCGTCGAGCGTGCCGGCAAGGCCGGCCACCGCCTCGACGACGTCGAACGGCGACGCCGTGCGCGAGAGCGGGATCTGGGCCCCGTCGGTGAGCTTGCCCTGCCCCTTCGGCTCCAGCGCCAGGAACTTCTGGCCGAGCACCGTCTTGATGCGGATGCTGGCGGCGGTCTCCCGGCCCAGTCGGATACCGTCGTCGTCCACGCGGAACCGCACCCGGACGTACGGCGTCGCGGACCGCCCGGCCCGCGCGCCGGCCAGTTCGACGGCCGTCACCTTGCCGACGCGCACGCCGGCCACCCGCACCTCGTTGCCCGGCGCCAGCCCGCTCGCGTCGCGGAACGCGGCCCGGTAGGAGCCGGCGGCGGTGAGCGCCGCGAGGTCGTCGATCTTGAAGGCCACGGCGACGAGCGCCACGAGCACGGCCAGGCTGACCGCACCCACGATGCGCGGATTGCGTTGCCGGAACGGCTTCCACAGCGGTCGCTTCATGTTCTCGCCGCCGTGTTGCAGCGGGCCGCGTCCGAGCTGAACGACGGCGAGGTGATGGTCTGTCCGTTGAACCCGACGGTGCCGTCGAAGTCGCACAGATAGAAGTTGAACCACGAGCCGTAGGAGGCGACGCGGTTCAGCGCCTCGTACCGGCCGGGCATCGCCTCCAGCGCCCTGTCGATCGCGCCGGCGTTCGCGTTGACGGTGCCCGCGACGGTGCCCAGATTGGCGATGTCGGCGGCGAGGCTCGGCCGGGCGTCGCCGAGCAGCGAACCGGTCGCGACGGTGAGCCGGCCGAGGTTGACCAACGCCTCGCCGATCGGCCCGCGGTCGGCGGCGAGGCCGGAGACCAGTTGCTGCAACTGGACGATCGTCTGGTCCAGCTGGCCGCCGTGTTCATCCACTGTGGACAGCACGCTGGCCAGGTTCGTGATGACGCGCCCGATGACGGCGTCCCGGTCGGCCAGGGTGTTCGTCAGCGACGCCGTGCGCCGCAACAGGCTGGCCATCGTGCCGCCCTCGCCTTGCAGCACCGCGATGATCTCGTAGGAGAGCCGGTTCACCTCGTCCGGCGAGAGGGCGGTGAACAGCGGGCGGAACCCGTTGAACAGCGCCGTGAGGTCGAGCGCGGGGCTGGTCTGTGCCAGCGGGATCAGGCCGTGCTCGCGCAGCCGGTGGCCGGTGCCCGGACCTTCGAACAGCGCCAGGTACCGCTGCCCCACCAGGTTCCGGTACCGGATCTTCGCCAGGACGCCGGAGTCCAGCGGGATGTCGTCGGAGACGGTGAACGACACCTCGGCGACGGTGTTCTCGACCACCTTGATGCCCGTCACCTCGCCGACCCGCACGCCGGCGATGCGCACGTCGTCGCCTTCCAGCAGGCTGGTGACGTCGGTGAAGCGGGCCCGGTACCCGGTTCCGGGGCCGGAGAGCGCGCCGAGCGTCTGGGCCAGCGCCGCCGTCATGAGCACGGTCACGACGGCGAAGATGATCAGCTTCGTCAGCGGAGCAGCGATACCGCGGTTCATCCGGCGGCCTCCTTCGCGTTGACCACCGCGCCGCGCAGCAGCGGGCCCCACAGGATGACGGCGATGTCCGGCACCTCCACCGGCGGAACTCCGGTCGCCGCACCGATCAGCGGCCGCAGCAGGTTCTGCTCTTCCGATGTTCCGGCCGATCCCATCGACGGCCCCGTGACGGGTGCGCCCGGTGCAGTGCCCGGGATGCCGACGGGAAGCCTCGCCGGACCCGGCCGGTCGGCGCCGTAGTCGTAGCCGTCGTTGATCGGGAACTCGGGCGCCGGAATCGGCGGGTTGTCCGGCAGACCCCAGCACAGCGGTCCGTTGCGCGCCCCGTAGACGGGCTCGTCGCGGCCCGGCTGGTACTTGCCGTTGTCGCGGGTGATCTCCAGCGTGATGTGCATGCGCCCGCCGTCGAACACCGCCTCCGCCCGCGGCTGTCCGGCCCGCAGCCCGGCGAACACGCACGGGTACTCCGGCGCGTAGACGGCCAGCAGTTCCAGCACCGGCCGGCTCACGTCGCCGAGCTGGATGAGCTGGTCGCCGTGCCGTTCGAGGAACAGACGGGTGCTGTCGGCCGCCTCGGTCGTGGCGGCGAGCAACGTGGCCAGTTGCGCGCTCTTCTCGCTCACCGTGTTCATCGGGACCGTGACGTCGCGCAGCAGGGAGAGCAGATCCGGCAGCGCGCCGTCGTAGGTGTCGAGAACGGTGACGAGCTTGCGGACGTCGTCGGCGATCGTCGGCAGCTCCGGGTTCAGCTGCTCCAGGTACTTGTCGAGCGCGACGAGCGTCTCGCCGAGCTTGTCGCCGCGGCCCTCCAGCGCGGTGGCGATCGCGGCCAGGGTGGCGGCGAGGTGGTCCGGCCGGATCGACTGCAGCAGCGGCAGCGCGCCGTCGAGCACCCGCTCCAGTTCGACCGCGCTGCTGCTGCGGTCCTGTGGGATCACCGCGCCGGCGCGGATCGCCCGGCTCGCCGCATTCGCCGGCGGCACCAGTGCCACGTACCGCTCGCCGAACAGCGACTTGGGCAGTAGTTGGGCGCTGACGTCGGCCGGGATCTGCGGCGTGAGATCCGGGTTCAGGGCCAGCCGCACCCGGGCGCCGTTGCCGTCGCTGGCGACCGCGCGCACGTCGCCGACCACGACCCCGTGCAGTTTCACGTCGGCCCCCGGGTTGAGTTGCAGGCCGGTGTGGTCGGCCAGCAGCGTCACCCGGTCGACCGGCGTGAACGCCTTGCGGTACTGCAGTACCGACATCGTCAGCGCGCCGGCGAGCAGCGCCACGAAGGCGATTCCGAGGATCCGGTTGCGCAGGGGGAGGCGTGCGGGGTGTGGGCGGGCCCGGCCCGCCCACACCGCCTTCAGTCCAGCCCAACGTCGCATATCGGTCACCCCGCGATCCGGACCGTCGTCGTCGCGCCCCAGATGGCCAGCGACAGGAAGAAGTCCACGACGTTGACGGCGACGATCGCCAGCCGCACCGCCCGCCCGACGGCCACGCCGACGCCGGCCGGGCCGCCGGT
>Ga0070659_100003501_pt1 | contig 11180 bp, 11 predicted proteins | sample KBSC23metaG_FD_64666 | JGI IMG/M metagenome (GOLD analysis project Ga0070659, IMG submission 64666) | Corn rhizosphere microbial communities from Kellogg Biological Station, Michigan, USA - KBS C2-3 metaG | ecosystem: Host-associated > Plants > Roots > Rhizosphere > Soil ...
AAATAATAGTTAAAGATCTTATACCTGATTCGTGGATAAAGCTATAATACAACCTATTTCGGCAATTATTCCAACCGCAAACCGGGCAGGAGTATTACAGGCAACATTTACAAGCATTGCTAACCAAAATGTACAGCCTGCAGAAATTATTGTAATTGATGCATCGGATGATGACCATACACAAAAGGTATGTGCAACGCAGTTTGAAAAACTCGAATCAAACATTGTCTATCTGAAAGGAGCAAAAAAAGGAGCTGCAATACAGAGAAACCAGGGGATGAGTGTTGCAAAGCATGTGTTTATCCTGTTTTGCGATGACGATATTTTGTTGGAACCTTTCTGTATAGAGCGTTTATGGAGTGGCATAAACTCGGAAGAAAATATTGGCGGTGTGAACGCCATGGTGACTAACCAACGCTACCATACACCCGGCAAGCTTACCCGTACCATGTACCGGATGATGTATGGCGAAAAGCTAAATACCTATGCCGGTAAATGTATAGGCCCGGCCTGGAATTTACTGCCCGAAGATAATGATAGCCTGCCTGAGTTGGTACCTGTTGACTGGCTAAATACCACCTGTACTTTGTACAGGAAAGAAGCGCTTCCTGATCCAGTTTTTTCGGAGGTTTTTACCGGGTATTCATTAATGGAAGACCTCACTTTATCGCTTATAGTAGCACGCAATTATAAATTGTACAATGCCCGTACCGCGAGGATATTTCATGACAGCCAACCCGGATCGCATAAAAACAACACTTTTGAGCAGGCACGTATGGAATTGTTGAACCGTTATTACGTAATGCAGCATGTGTTGCACCGTGGCGGCTTTAAAAACTATGCAAAGCTAAGTATACTGCAGCTTTTTGGTATTATAACATCATTAACCAATTCGAGTGGCTGGAAAAAGTTGTTGCCCTCGGTAGGTGGTAAACTGGCTGCCATAGGTGACATCGCGAAAGGGAAAATGAAATAATGAAAGTACTTATCGGCATCACATCAAAAAACAGGGAAGCCATATTACCTAAAGCCATTACCTCGGGCCTAACCCAAAGTTATCCTGAAAAGGAAGTAGCTGTTTATGATGACGCATCTACCGATGGTACAGCCAAACTTGCACCCCAATTCCCGGGTGTAAAATGGGTGTTGTCCGATATTCCGCATGGTTATGTATACGCTCGGAATATGTTTCTGACACTTGTGCCAAACGATATTTTTTGCAGCCTGGATGATGATTCATGGTTTTTAACGGATGCTGAACTTGCTGTTGCCGTAAACTACATGAAAGAACATCAGGATGTAGGCGCCATCGCGTTTGATATATTAAGTCCGGATGACGGCAACAAACAAAGATTATCTACAGTAACACCGGTAGAAACAAATATGTATATAGGCTGTGGGCATTTGCTCCGCACCGATGTGGTTAAAAAACTTGGTGGCTATATCCCCAACCCGGGCTACTATGGCGGCGAAGAAAAAGATCTTTGCATCAGGCTGATCGACGAGGGATACCGCATCATTAAAATGCAAGGCCTGTATGTTTGGCACGATAAAACCAGCGTAGCGCGTAACCAGCCAAAGCAACACCGTTCAGGCGTTTGTAATGACCTTGTTTTTACCTACAGACGCGTACCCGGATGGATGCTTATACCTGTATTAGGATATAAGCTTTTCAGCCATTTACGGTTTTCGGTTTTTTATAAACAGGCGCCGCTTGTTGCACCATGCCTTCAAGGATTCGGAGATTTTTTTAGATTTTTGTTCCGTGGGAACAAACAACGCCAGGCCGTTACTTATGATACATACCGTAAGTTCCTGTCATTAAATTAACTACAGCGATGAACAAACTCGAGCCTTTTTTTTTAAGAATACCTATAGGAATAATGAGCCGTTTCAGAGTTTTATTTTACAAGTTGTTAGGTATGGCTCTGGGGACGAAAAACAGGTTTGAAAAAGGTCGGTGCCGAAGGATAAATCAAATAAAAATTGGAGATCAAAATGCATTTACGCAGGGTTATATGTTATGGCCAATCGATGAAAACCACTCTGGAAAAAGAATTATTATAGGGAATAAAAATTATTTCAATCGTAACTTAATGTTGGATGCCTGTGGTACAATAGAAATTGGAGATTATAATATGTTTGGCCCTGATGTTTATATTACCGATTCAAACCACACTTTTGGATCGGAGTTAACGCTATCAAAAGCACCTATGAATATCGGAAAGGTGAAAATTGGAAACAATTGCTGGATAGGTGCAAAAGCAATTATATTAAAAGATGTAGAATTAGGTGATGGTTGTGTAGTAGCGGCTGGAGCCGTGGTAACTAAAGGTTTTCCAGCAGGAAGCATAATAGCAGGAGTACCCGCTAAAATAATTAAATAAGTAGTATAAATGGTTCCAAAAGTTCTTCTTACCCATCCCGGAACGCAGTACTCTTACCACCTGGCAGAGCAGTTAGAGCGTTTGGGTTTATTGTATCAATATCAAACGGGTTTTACAATTGCTAATAATGGTATCATAAGCAATATTTATAAATTATTGCCTCACAAATATCAGCGAAAGCTTAGTACGCGTATAATAAATATACCTGCAAACAAAACAGGTATAAACCCGGGATTAGAGATTCGGTCGTTATTAAATTTAAAAAAAGGTGAATCTTCCGAGTCGGTTTTCTATAAACGGAACAAAGCTTTCCAGGAAGCTATAAGCGATAAAACAATTAAAAAGGCAGACGTTGTAATTGGTTTTGATACCAGTTCATGGATATTGGCCGAACGATGCAAAAAACTCAATAAACGTTTCATCCTGGATGTAAGCATAGGGCATCCATTAAGTAAGGAGGCAGTTTATAATCAATTGGTTAAGCTGTATCCTGAGTGGCAGGAGCAGATACAATCTAAAAGCGATCAACTGATAGCCCTTGAAAATAAGGAAATCGAATTAGCGGATACTATTGTGGTACCAAGCAGCTTTGTACGTAATACATACATTGACAATGGAATCAATCCAGATAAAATAGTGGTAAACCCATTTGGAACTAACGTGGCAACCTTTACCGTAGTTCCGCACCAAAATTCAAATCCATGCTTCTTGTTTTTTGGGGGCTTAACGGCGCGGAAAGGTTTACCTTTCCTGTTAAAAGTATGGGATATGCTTGTTAAAAAGCATCCAGCCTGTACATTAATATTGGCAGGTTATGGCATTTTACCCAAAGATTGTACATTGTCTGCTGGAGTTAAAAATATAGGATTAGTATTGCCTGCTGATCGCCAGAAACTATTTAACATGGCCGACGTATTTGTTTTTCCAAGTTTTTTTGAGGGCCTGGCACAGGTACAGATAGAGGCAGCAGCGTGCGGCCTGCCGATAATTGGCAGTACGCAATCAGGTGCAGGTGATCTGGTTGAAGAGGGAAAATCAGGTTTTATTATTGCGCCCGAAGATGATAAAGCATTGTTCAACGCAATGGAATATTTTATCATTAATCCTGAAAAAATTGAAATAATGGGTACAAGCTCGAGAGAAATTGCATCTAATAGTTTTACGTGGGATGCCTATGGTGACAGGTGGGCAAATATTATAAATAATTGATCAATTTAATTAGCATACCTATAAATTAAAATGCTTCGCCCGGGACAAACAAGATTTCTGCTGGCTTTGTCGGTAATATTTTACCACATTAACCAAAACATATTTTTAGGAGAATTTGCAGTAGGGTGCTTTTTTATATTAAGCGGCTATTGGATAGCCCTAATGTATGAGTCGAAATATTCAAAAAAGGCAAATTCACTTAAAATATTTTATATAAGCCGTTTTTGGCGCTTGCTTCCTGCTTTTTATGCATTTACTATTTTGGCTATCATAGTTAATCTTATAATGAGGCCTGATTTCATTTTAGGAATAGAAATACTTACGCTATCAGAAAAGATTAAATGGGGAGTAGCTAATTTTTCAATATTGGGTTACGCAACAACCCAAAATCAGCTTTTAGTTCCGGCATGGTCTTTAGATATAGAAATGCAATTCTATATCTTATTCCCTTTAATAATCTTCGTTACCAAAGGGCATAAAAAGCCTCTATTGATACTAACTTCTGTTTTTTTCGCTTTGGCCTTATATCTTTGGGGATACCTTCAAACATACTTCTACGTTTTTTCATACCTTTTCTTATTTATGTTCGGAATGCTTGTATACAAAAACAAGATAGCCATAAATAAAAAGGCAGAGAAGGTTTCAGTAATACTATTGGCACTCATTGTCTTGAGCCAATATATGGTACCTCGCCTGGCCTTATATTATAAAGATGTTCATTCTATTTATTACAACGCGCTAAGTTTCGTATTAATTATTTTCGCTACTCCTACCTTAATCAATTCGGTTCATAATAAGTCGGAAAAAGGAGATAGATTTTGGGGTGAAATGTCGTTCATGGTATACCTTGCTCATTGGGTATGGATTGAACCCTATCATATTATATTGGCAAGAGATCCACTGAACATTCTCTCATCTCATTTTGGCAAATTTGCACGTGTGCCATATGGGTTATTATTTTTAATGATAACTTTTTTATCGTCTTACCTGATATATAAACTTATTGATCGTCCATCAGAAAGCCTGCGACACAAATGGGTTAATAAACAGGCTTAGAGAAGCCATTTTGTTTTAAATTGAAAAAAGCTCTTTTATCCAAATGACCGGATCCGAATTAAAAATTCATGCAATTATACTGGCTTTGAACGAGGAAATATTCATTAAAGCCCAGTTAGATACGATATATCCTTTTTGTAACCGAATATCAGTAATAACTCAATATGACAGGGATTGGTATGGCGGTGCAGTAAAGCCTGATAATACAGCAAACATTGTATTAAACTATCCTGACGCGCAGGGGAAGATAAATTTACTTGTTCGCCGTTTACCCGATGAGGCAGCGGCACGCAATATGGAAATGCTGGCATTTAACCGGAAAAGCTATAAAAACACTATTTCACACGGCCGTAGTATGGATGATATAAAGAACTTCCATAATCCACCCGATTATTTCTGGATAATTGACGCGGATGAATTATATGATACTGATACCATTCCGGCTGTGTTAAATTATCTGGCAAATAATAAGCCTAACGGAATGAGGGTTACAGGCTATAATTATATTCGTAACTGGCATCAGCGTGTGCCAAGAGCTGTGGTTGATTTTACGCATTTTGGCTTTATTAAACCGGGTATATTATTTGAGCAAAGGCGCACCGTTTCGTGGAATCAGTCGAGAATAGCTAAACTATTAAAAATGGCTCATCTTCCCGATTTTTCGAACAAACTGTATGGCTTTATTACCTGCCCCGAATCGGTTGGTGTTTTTCATCATGGTTGCTGGTTGGGCGATAATAAAAGAATAACCGAAAAGTTCAGTAAGTCAAGCCACCGGGAGTCAAAAGATTTTGAATCGGATTCTGTCGACCAAATATCCTTTGAATATGTTCCGCTTAATAAATTACCGATAAACATTCAAAAGGCAGAATGGCCCCTAAATTATATTAATGAGTAAAGATAAGCTGAAAGTTTTTGCTATAGTTCCATCTGGATTTTGCTTTGGCCTGCAGCATGTAACTATCGATTTTTTTAAGTGCTTTAACAATGTAGACAGCCTTTTTTTAGTATCGGGATGGAATAATGGCGAATTTATAAAGCTATTGGATAAAAATGCTTTAAAATATACACTTAGCTGGCTGGGTATGTTTAGCCGCAGCCTGCAATGGTATCATGTAAAAATGAGTTTCAGCGCATTAATAAAAATGCCGAAACTGTATTATGATTTTTTTAAGGTATTAAGAGATTTTAAGCCCGACCTGCTTTATTTTGCCAATCACCATGAATTAATATTACTTTACCCGGCACTCAAATTAGTAAAAATACCTATAGTTTGCCATATGCATGATCCGGCTCCGGTAATTCCGTTCCAAAAAAAAACCTTTTCTTTTTATAGTGCCGTTGTTGATCATTTTATTGCCATCTCAGAAAATGTAAGGCAACGCACAATTGACCTGGGTTGTAATCCTGAAAAGATAACAACTGTGCCGAATGGCATTGAACTGCCTGAAGAAAAGAGATCTGAAAGAGGCAGCGGCTTTACCGAACAATTTAATTGGGAAAAAGATGTTTTTATTGTTGGAATAACCGGCCAGATGACGGCAACCAAAGGCCATATGGATTTGTTGAGCGCATTTAAAATAGCTTATAATAAAAATAAAAGCATCAGGTTGGTTATAGGAGGAATATTTATTGAGCCATTATACACAGAGTTGCGAGCCTGCATTAAAGAATGGGCGATGGAAAGTGTTGTTGTATTCACCGGTTGGTTACCATCGGTACATTCCTTCTTTAATAATATCGATCTGTTTGTATTAGCCTCCCGCCACGATGAAGGTTACGGATTGGTTGTTGCCGAAGCAATGGCCAACAGCTTACCCGTAATAATTACAAACAGCGGCGGCGCTGTAGAGATTGTTGAGGATGAGATAAATGGCTATATTGTATCCAAGAGAGATGTTGATGCAATGGCCGAAAAAATGCTCTATTTGTCTGAGAATAGCACATTAAGCATTGAAATGGGCGGCAGCGGTAGGCAGCGCATTGAGCAACATTTCAATATGCGATTGCAGGCGGCACTATTGGAAGATTTACTATTTAGAAGAAGTGGGTAGGAACAACATGTTATGACGATATGGCTTTTGAGTACCTATAATTTATACATCATTCGTTAAAAAAATAACTTTGATATTACAAATTCTTAGAAAGAAAAAAATGAAAAAATTTAACGCAATAAAAACGGTAATTTTCAAAATAATGAGGTATGCTGAAATTGGAGTTTGGACATATTCAAATGATAAAGGTGAAGTCGGTGATATTGGGACAATCAGGAGATGTAAATGGACAGGGTTAACACAAGAATTGATCTATGATGACCCTGTAAGTGGTATGGCAAATGATATTTTCTGGAGGACAATTGAATAAGGAATTGCCAATTTAAAATTAATTAAGGTTTAAAATGCTTCTTCAATTTCAAAATAGGTTGTTCAATATATCTATAAACTATGGCAGAGAATAGAATAGAAACTAAAAATCTCATGAAAAAGACTAATAAATAATTAAGTATATTGTGTGGCTTCCGTAAGGACTCTAATGCTAAAAATATTGGGAAATGATACACATATATACCATACGACCTTTTTCCAATCCATATAAAAAGTTTATTTGAAAAAAAGGATTCTGTTGGATTTGTAATCGCAAATAAAACAATGAATGAGCAAAAAATATTGGTAAATACAAACCCTCCATTATTCCAATATTTATTGTGTAAATCTATTAAAAGGACTATTGCTGCAAGCAGGATTATAAATGTTACTATAATTACATTCTTTAGTGATTGATTGAGTTCAAATTGTATGTCTTTTTTAGATGAAAGAAAAAAGGATATTAAGGCACCTAAAAGAATACTATCAATTCTACAAAATGTACATCTATAAGGGTCAATAACTAACGACCCAGAAGACCAGTTATGGTTAAATGCCAGAACTCTCAGTGCTGATACAATAAAAATAAAAATCACTAAGCATATTATCTTTTTCTTCAAAGGAAGTTTAAAAAGAAAAAGAATTACTAAAGCTGGCCAAACAAAGTAAAAGTGTTCCTCGACAGATAAAGACCATAAGTGCCCTAAATTGAAGTTTGTGCTATTTTGGAAATTGGTAAAATAAAACAATGCACCTAATGTAGCTTTCTCACGATTAGCAAATGGAAACTCAACTGATGGTGTAAATGACCACAATAGATTAGCTAATATAACGCAAATAATCAAGGGTGGTAAAAGTCGCAGTATTCTGCGCATGTAGAATTTCTTAAAAGAGATTGTTCCTGTTTTAAAAAATTCGTTCTCAAGTAATGTAGTTATTAAATAACCACTAAGTATAAAAAACAAATCAACGCCGATCCATCCACCTTTGACAACGCTGTAGGTACTATGTAATAGTAAGACTAATATTACGGAAATTCCTCTTAAACTATCAAAGCTTTCGATGTATTGAACAGTATTTTTATTGGGGGCGTCTGTCATAGTATCAAATAATGTTATTTTGAAATCAAAGTACGATAATTCTAAGATTAGAACACGAACTAAATAATAATTTAATAAAGAAATGTTTTTGCTTAATTTTAATTGTAAAAAATAAATGGTAATTAGATACGGTAATAGCCGCCCAACATTGAGGATGTATCTGTTGATAATTACTTACTTGGTGTTTGTTGCAGTAAACTCCCCCAATCTTTTTATTTCAATACCTGTATTTATATATCCAATATTTATTTATAGGTTGTTTTGGCTAACTAAGCAGCCCAATGTAATTTTCTGGGGATTGATATTTCAATGGTTAATCATAACTGCACAGTTATTTTATAGCACTATATACGGAATTACCTTGATAGAATATTTTCGAAGTACAGAATACCCTCTGCAATATTTAGAGAGGACCATTTTTTTATCTATCGTTGCTTTATATGTATATGCTTTAGGCCTATTTTTTGCAGTTAGAAACTTGCAGATAACAGATATTAATACTGTTTTATTAAAATACTCGCCTAAGAACACGTTGCGATGGTATATCATAGTGTCAGTAATTATATACCTTTCAAGGTTTGCTATTTGGGGCTTCCCATCGTTTGTTCAATACTTTTACTTCTTCTTCTATGTAAAGTGGGGATTCTTCCTTGTTACTTTTTATATTGTTCATAAAAGGGCGCCACAACTACGCATTATATTATACGCATCCATTCTTGTTGAAGTTGTACTTGGCTTATCTTCCTTTTTTGCCGATGCGTTTTTGAACGTATTGATATTTAGTTTTATTGGAATTGCTACGTTACAACCCAAAATTAAATTTACAGGGTTTTTGGTTCTGTTAGTAATGATGTTTCTGTTTTTTAATATAGCAGTATACTGGACTGCCAGTAAGATGGAGTATAGAAAATACCTGAATAAAGGAGAAGTGAGCCAGGCTGTCACGGTATCTCAGGGTGAAGCCCTCACCAAACTGTCTCAGCTTGTAAGCAATATTGATGATGAAAAATATCAAAATGCAATACGTGACATGGTTGACAGGATAGGCTATATTCAATACTTTGACGCGACTTTGGCATATGTACCCGCAGTTAAGCCACATCAAGGTGGATCTATATACGCAAAAGCTATCGGGCACTACCTGATACCACGATTTTTGGACCCAAGTAAGGAAGCTCTTGATGATAGTAAACACACCAACGAATTTACCGGCCTCGGTGTAAGCGGTAAAGATAGTGGTACTTCTTTCAGTTTAGGTACTGTTGCCGATGCATATATTGATTTTGGTGAAATCTTTATGAACGTACCTATATTTCTTTTTGGGTATTTAATCGGCCTTTGCTTTAGCTATTTATGGAGAACCAGCCCAAATCAATATTGGGCATGGTTTTTAACGGGAGCATTTTATCTTTTGGTACCTATATATGGTGCAGATACCACTAAGGCCATTGGCTTTGTTTCTATTTATTTTGTAACCATTGTTTTTGTAAAAGGATGGTTAATTCGCGTACTCGATCCACGTTTAAGAGCATGAAGCCTGTTATATTTTTAAATTCACATCCCATACAATATTTTGCGCCGCTTTATCAATATATAGCATCAGAAACTGATATTGACCTTGAGGTGGTTTATTGCTCGGATGAGAGTTTGAAGGGTAAAATGGATAAGGGCTTCGGAACTAATGTTCAATGGGATATCCCTTTAATAGAGGGCTATAAAAGCACTTTTATAAAAAACAGATCATATAAACCGTCTATTCATTCAGGCTTTTGGGGGCTGTTCAATCCAGGGATTATACGATACTTGTATAGGAAGCCTAAATCAATTTTGATAGTACACGGATGGGCGCATGCAACTCATATTATGGCCATAATAGCTGGTAAACTTGCAGGGCATACTGTTTGTATTCGTGCCGAAACGCCACAGAACCAGGAGTTGATGAAGAATGCGGCGGTTACATTTTTAAAACACTTATACCTGCGTTTCATCTTTTTATTTGCAGATAAGTTTTTATATGTCGGTAAACAAAATAAGCTGTTTTACCAGGCCCTTGGCAAATCCGAAGATAATTTGATATTTACTCCCTATAGTGTAGATAATGCCCGGTTTAGGTCTATTTTTAAAAACACAAACAAATTCGAGGCTCGTGAAAAGGCAGGTCTTCCCCTTCAGGCAAATATCATTTTATATTCAGGAAAGTACATCGCGAAAAAACGCCCGCTGGATATTTTGAAAGCATTTGCCCGGGTGAGCAATCCAGATGCTATGCTGGTTATGGTTGGCGATGGTGAGCTGCGCCCTGAAATGGAAGCTTTTATTAGTCAGCATAATCTTGCCGATAAGGTAATTTTAACCGGTTTTATCAACCAGTCGTTAATACCACTATACTATGCTGCAGCTGATATTTTTGTAATGTGCTCGGGCTTGGGAGAAACATGGGGCTTATCGGTAAATGAGGCTATGAACTTTGGATTGCCGGTTATTGTTTCGGATACCTGCGGAAGCAGTTATGACCTGGTAAAAAATGGCGTGAACGGAATGATTTTTGAAACAGGCAATACAGAGCAACTGCAAACGGCATTAGAAACTTTTATTGATAAGAACGAAAGTGAAAAGGCGGATATTAGCAAACGGTCATTACAAATAGTAGATCAATACAGTTACGTTCAGATTGTTGAAGGTTTAAAACAAATTCAAGTTAATGTCTAAAAAGAAACTACTGTTTATTTACGACTACTTTTTTCCGGGTTATAAAGCCGGGGGCCCAATACAGTCGTTAACAAACCTTGTTTTAAGTCTGCAACACATCTATGATATACAGGTTATTACCGGAGGGTATGACCTTCAATCAAAAGATGCGTATACCGATATTAGACTCAATACATGGAATAATGTTAGTTTTCCCGGTGCAGACGAAAAAATCAAAGTATGGTATGGCGATAGTGCCGGCCCCTCAAAACAAACATTAACCGCCCTGGTAAAAGAATTTGATCCTGATCATATCTACCTTAATGGCATATTTTCTGTTAAATACTTTTTTCTTCCGCTTTTAGCGGCTAAAAGCC
>Ga0070659_100003504_pt1 | contig 11176 bp, 12 predicted proteins | sample KBSC23metaG_FD_64666 | JGI IMG/M metagenome (GOLD analysis project Ga0070659, IMG submission 64666) | Corn rhizosphere microbial communities from Kellogg Biological Station, Michigan, USA - KBS C2-3 metaG | ecosystem: Host-associated > Plants > Roots > Rhizosphere > Soil ...
CGGGGACGCTCGTCTCGCGAGTCGAGGGAACCGAGCTCGGCCGGACCTTGCGAACGTTTTTGCCCGTACGTCTTCGCGGCGCTCCGCCGGCGGTGATCGAGTTCGACCAGAACTATGAGTCGATCACGTCAGCGGTGCAGCGGACGTCGCTGCTCGTGGCGGGAATCCTCGAGGCATTGCTCGTCGTGCTGTGCGTTCTGCTCATCCCGCCTCTCGCGCGGTCGTCGCGCCGAGCACGTGAGCACGTCGATCTTCTCGACACGATTGCGAGTCACGACGGCTTGACCGGGCTCTTGAAACGACCAGGGTTCTCTCGTCTCGCCAACGAGACGCTCGGGCGCGACGGCGCACGAGGCGCGCTGCTGCTCGTCGATCTCAACCGGTTCCACGAGATCAATGAGACCGTTGGTGCCGATCGAGGCGATGTTCTCCTCGCGCAGGCCGCGAGCCGGCTGGGCTCGATCTTTCCGGTCGACGAGGTTGCACGGCTCGGCGAAGACGAATTCGCGGTTCTCGTGCCGGGTGCCGGCCGACCTGAGCTGACGCGGCTCAGCCAGGCGATCGAAGCGTTGTTCGCCGAGCCGGTCGCGATCAGCGGGGTCCGGATCGAGCTCGGGGTGCGGGTGGGGGCGAGCTGCTATCCCGAGGACGGTTCCGATCTCGACACCGTTCTTCGTCGCGCGAGCATCGCCTTGACGCAGGCGAAGAACTCGAACACGCGCTTTGCGTTGTACGACGAGAGGGTCGGTGAGCGGGACCTCGCCGATCTTGGAGTGCAGTCGGAGCTTCGAGAGGCACTTGTGAACGGCGAGCTGCTCGTTCACTACCAACCGCAAGTCGACCTCGCCAGTGACAAGGTCCATGCGGTTGAGGCACTTGTCCGCTGGGAGCACCCCGAACGCGGCTTGCTCCCCGCGGCGGCGTTCATCGACGTCGCCGAACAGAGCGAGTTGATCTCCGAGCTCGGCCGCTTCGTTGTGGCGAGCGCCGTCAAACAGTGGCGCGAGTGGGAAGACGAGGGAGTCAGTCTGCACGTCGCCGTCAACCTCTCCACGATCGATCTGCTTGACGTGACCTTGCCCGGCTTGATCGTCGATCTCCTGCTCGAACACCGCATGCCCGCGGACAGGCTGACGCTCGAGATCACCGAGCGAACACTGCTCCAGGAGCAGAAGAGCAGCCGCGTCCTGCGGCAGCTCGAGCGCATCGGCGTCGGTCTTGCAATCGACGACTACGGGACCGGCTACTCATCGCTCTCGGCGCTGCGGAAGCTCCCGATCAGTCAAGTCAAGATCGATCGCACATTCGTCGCCGGCATCCCCGAAGACGTGGCCAACGACACGATCGTGCAGAGCACGGTCCAGCTCGCACACACGCTCGGCGCCTCCGTCGTCGCCGAAGGGATCGAGACGGCGGAACAGCTGGAGCGCCTGCGCGTGATCGGCTGCGACGTCGCCCAGGGCTACTTGATCGGCCGACCGATGCGCGCCGCCCAAATCTCGCTGCTCCTGAGAACCAGCGGAATGTTCGACCCATCGCTCCACGCCACAGCACCGCTGCCGGTCGGCTAGGAACACCGTGCTCGCCCGCTAGCCTTGGCCGCGAGGGCGGTTAGCTCAGTTGGGAGAGCACCAGCTCTCTAAACTGGAAACTTGACATTTCTTCAAGTCGCATCACGCTTGCGGTCAGCTGGTCGACGGACGTCGTCGCGTTCGCGTGGCGGCGTCTGCTGCGCGCCGGCGAGCAGTGGAAGAACCGCAAAAGAGACAGTCGTCGCGCCCCTCATGAAGAGAAAGTCCCTGTTCAACCCACCGGCTCCATGATGGATGTCGGACGAGCTCGTCTATCGCGACGGGCTGGGCTGTCGTCTTCAGCGCGTCCTGTACCAGTTGGAGCTCCTTCGCAACGTCGATCTTCTTGGCGTCCGCGATACCACGATCCAGTACTGCCGGAACCTGCGTAGATCGGTAGGAGCGTGGAGCGAACCTGTCGGCAGCGCCTTGAAGCTCTTCCGAGATCGTCCGAGCAGTATTCGTCAACAGGCGGTCACGCGTCTGGCTCGCCTGCCGCGCTTCTCTGATCGTTAGCGGCAGTTCCGCGTCGATCTGCTCAAGGCGCTTAGCTGCCTCGGCACGCTCCCGCTCGCTCTCGACTCGAAATTCGGCTAGGACGAGCAGGGGCGCTGTGGTCGATCCGGGAGCGTCCTCGAAGCGAAGGTTCTTCGCATAACCGAGGATCGAAGCGCAACCTTGGCGGCCCACTGAGTGAGGTTGCTGTGAAAGCAAGACCAGCCATTCGAGCCTATGACGAGCGTGGTCGATGAAGTTTCGACAGTTTCTCTGGATGAGGTCAGGAAGCTCATCTCGCGTCTCAACAGTTTCGTGGGGGACATCTCTTCGAATCGCCTCGCGGCGGCAGAGCGTGTCGAGCTCGCGCGCGTTGCTGCCATCGCGGATGACTACGAAGTAGCGAGCTCAGAGGCCGAAACGAAGACTGCCCGAATGAAAGCCCTTGCCCGGGAGCGCGAGGAGCTGGTGGCGTCGGTCGCGCGCCTCGAAGCCGTGGATCTCGATCCAGGACCCATGGCTGATCGGCTCAACGGGGATCTTTGGCAGCTCCTCGGCCGCGACAACCTGCGGTTCAAACCGTCGAACTGGCTCCCGTGGCAAGGGCACGTGACGACCGACCCATCGAGCGTGCCTTCAGCCAACGAGCACTGCAAGTGAGTACAGGTGTCGTCGAACGCGTAAAGGCTCCATTCACTTTGGCGACTGTGATCCGCATACCTTTGACTTCGAACATCTGGAGGTCCGCACCGTCGTGATAGTCGCTCAGCGTGACACGCTCTGTCATTTGCATCCTCCTGTTCGCGGGGCTTGAGACAGTTCGACGCTGTTCACTGGACAATCGCACCAACACACGGACTTCGAGACCTTCGTCCGGTAGAACGCCGAGGACATCACGTAACTCCCTACTGACTCCTCTTCTTTCGTCGCAGAGCGCCGAACCGGAGCGCAAACCGGAGAACGGGCAGCGCAGTGTTACGAACGCGACGCTCGACGCGCCGCTGCTTTACTCTTTGCGCCCGGAGGGTTTGGATGGAGAAGGCAGGTTCTCCTCGGGATCAAGGTGACGGGGGCACCTCCACAGGGCGAGGCGGCACAGGCGCTTCCACCAGTGTGCTGGCAGGGTGGGGTGGTGAGGCGGCGGAGGTGGCCGGGCAGTGTGCGTCGATTGCGCTGATGCGAGGGGAGGCGTGGAGAGTAAGCCGAGACGACAACGCCGGCCTAGTTGCGGTCGAGGAGGGCTTCGTTCTCGTCAGCACCGACGCCGGCAACGTCAACGGCCGTCCGGGCAACCGGCGGATTGTCCTGGCGACTGGGGATCGGGGGACGATGCTTGTTCCACCGGCGCTCGGCGAGCGTATCGAGGCGCTCACCCCCTCTCAGATCACGATCGTGTCAGGAGACTCGCTGAGGGTTCTGCTCGGGCTTCCAATGGTGGCGGAGACGATCTTCGATGCCTGCGCGGAGGCGCTCAGGGAGCGTCAGGCAACAATCCGAAACTGCGCGTATGTCCATCACTCGGAGCGAGTCCTCGAAAAGCTTCTCCAGCTTGCACGGATATACGGTCGCGCCATTCCGGGTGGCGGGGTCCGAATCGACTTTCCGTTGACGCACCAGCTGGTGGCCGACATGGTCGCGTCGGCTCGCGAAACGGTCAGCCTCGCGCTATCCGATCTTGCTCGCCAGGGTCTCCTTCAGTCTCAGCATCCCCGTTACGTCCTCAGAATTGCGCCCCGCGAGTTGTTCTCAACCGTTCGGACGTCGGTCGGCGTGCCATAACAGACGCGTGTTTCGATTGACACGCGGTGGCGCGATCGCTTTCGTTCTCGTCCGAAGTGTGAGCAATCTCACAGATCGGGCTCGATGTCGGAATGCTTACGGTGCCCGCCGCCTTCATCTGGATAGATCCCATTCGAAACCGTCGTCTGGGGAGGCGCGAGATGTCGAGATCGAGCCGCATTGCAAGGCTATTCGTCGCCTCCGCAGTCGCCGGGGCGCTCCTGCTGTTAGGGGGCGTGATCGCAAATGGAAGCATCTCTGCGTTCTCGGCAGCACACGACAACGACAGTCCCGGAGCCTGCGAGTCCGCAGAGGTCGATCAGCCCGGCCAAGGGTGCGCCAAGGCGTTGAACGCGCTGTTCGAACAGGGCAAGCAGGTCTTCCGCTTCGACACCTTCGGCGACGAGGACTTCTGGGGCGGCCAGTTGCACCTGGAGAAGGCAATCGAGGGCGCCGCGCTCGGAGGAGTGGGTCCCGGCGTCAGCCCGAAGACCGCGCTCACCGCCGCCGGCCTGAAGGTCGACGTCGACGCGCTTCCGAAGAACCTCCAGGCGCAGCTCAAGCAGGGGAAGGTCGACCTCGACAGTCCTGCAACGACGCTTGCCCTCCTGAAGCTTAACTCCGTCGTCGGCGTCAAAGGTTTCTTCGACCAGGGCGGTTCGCTGAGCTCGATCGGCATTACCTGCGCCCTATGCCACTCGACCGTCGACGACTCCTTCGCTCCAGGGATCGGCAAACGGCTCGACGGCTGGCCGAACCAGGATCTGAACACCGGGCTGATCGTCTCGCTCGCGCCCAACCTGGCGCCGATGGCCCAGCAGGTTCTTGGGTCGAGCGACAGCGCGGCGATCGCCGGACTCAAGCAGGCACTCCTGAGCTGGGGCCCCGGTTTCTACGATGCCGAGGTCAACCTCGACGGGATTCCCTTCAAGCAGGACGCCAAGGGCAATACACTCATCGGCTCTGATGGCAAACCCGAGTCGGCGGCCACCAGGATACCCGCCGCCTACGGTCACCTCGGCGAGAACTTCCACACCTGGACGGGCTACTTCGGCGACGTCACCTACTGGAACGCGTACGTCGCGAACCTCCAGATGCACGGCAACGGCAACTTCAACGACTCGCGCTTCGAATTCATGCTGCCGAACGGGCAGTACAAGTATCCGGCGGCGATCAGAGGCAACTTCAACAAACTCCGGCACGACCCGGACGAGGTCACGAGCAAGCTGGCGTCGCTCCACTACTACCAGCTGTCGCTGAAGTCGCCGACGCCACCCGCCGGCAGCTTCGATCCCGCGGCGGCGAAACGCGGCGATCAGATCTTCAACGGCCAGGGCAAATGTTCCGACTGCCATATGCCCCCGCTTTACACCGATGCGGGCTTCAACTCCCACACGCCGAAGGAGATGTGCCTCACGAACTCCAAGGGGGAAATTGACACGTTCCAGGCCGACCGCGGACCCAGGGGGTTGAACCCCGGCATGCTGGTCACGCCGCAGCTCAGTGGCCTCTGGGCGCGGTCGAAGCGCGGCTTCTACCACGATGGCCGCTTCCCGACGCTCCCGGCTCTGATCGACCACTACAACAGCTGTTTCGGCCTTGGTCTTTCGCCCGGTCAGAAGAGCGATCTAGCCGAGTTTCTCAAGAGCAAATAGGAGTGTCGTCGATGGCGGCGACGCTCCGCAGAGCGGTGCATTCTGAGAATCACCGCCTGATCCGCTCGGCTTGGCTCGCCCTCGTCTTGATGGCCGGCGCCGTGGCGCTCATCGCGTACTACGCGCCGGAAGACGCCGACCAGGGGCTTTCTCAGAAGATCTTCTACGTCCATGTCCCGATCGCCGTCACGGCCTATGCCTGTTTCGGCTGGGGAGCGTGGAAGGCCCTCCGCCATCTCTCCCGAGGCCAGGCAGGGGCGGACATGGAGAGCTACGTCGCGATCCACATCGGGCTCGTCTTCGGCGTGCTGACGCTCGCCACCGGCTCGATCTGGGCCAGGATCTCCTGGGGTACTTGGTGGACGTGGGCGTCCGACCAGCTCGTCCTCTTTCTCGTTCTCTTCCTCTTCTATTCCGCCTACATGATGCTGCGCTTCTCGGTCGCAGACGGCCCCCAGCGGGCGAACCTCTGCGCGGTCTACGCCTTGTTCGGCGTCGTGCTGATTCCGGTCTCGTTCTTCGCGATCCGGCTCTCGCATGACCTCATCCATCCAGTCGTCTTCAATCAGCACGGCCCGCAGATGGCGGGGTCGATGCTGCTCACCTTCTGCGTCGCCTGGGCTGCGTTGCTCGCACTTGCCTCGACGCTCTACCGGATCGAGTTGGCGGGAAAGCGGATCGACAGGAGATTGCGCGCGCTGAAAGAGCTCCACACATGACCGCGGCGGAACAGTACGTGGCCGCCGCCTACCTCGTCGTCTTCGTGGTCGTGCTCGCGTGGGTGGTGATCGTCGCGACGAAGTTGGAACGCCTCGAGCAGGCGCTCCAGGATGTGTCGGTCGTTCGGGAGGCGAGGACCGATGAGCCGGCGCTGGCGGAGCCGACGAGGCGGACGGCTTCTGCGCGGGCGCCGCACGGTGCGGTCGAGGCAGAGATGCGATGAGGAAGGTCAACGCATCGAGCCTTGCAGGGATGCACGTCGTGATGGTGGGCGCTTCACACAAGGCGGCTTCGGTCGAGCTGCGCGAGCGGCTGCATCTCGGATTGCAACTGTCATCTGAGGTCGGGTCGCGCCTTGCGGGGGGGAACGGAGAAGCCGTCGTCGTCTCCACCTGCAACCGCACCGAAATCTATCTCGCGACCGCGAATGTGGCCGGAGCGGCGGCTCCGGCGTTCGACGAGCTCGCACGGATGACCGGTCTCGCTGCACAGGAATTGCACTCCGTGATCTCGGTGCTGACCGACGGCGAGGCCGCGACCCATCTCTTCGCCGTGGCGGGTGGCCTCGAGTCGATGGTGGTGGGCGAAACGGAGATCCTCGGCCAGGTCCGCGACGCCCACCGGCGCGCGCTCGAAGCGCGGGCAAGCGGTCCGGTGCTCGACCGTCTCTTTCGGCAGGCCGTACGGACGGGGAGGCGGATCCGATCGGAGACGAGTCTCCTCGACTGGCCGGCGTCCGTACCTTCGGCGACGACGCGACTCGCCGAAAGTCTGCTCGGGTCACTCGAGAGCGTCACCGCGGTCGTGATCGGCGCCGGCGAGATGAGCGAGCTCGTGCTCTTGAACCTCGTGCACCGTCGCTGCGGCCGGGTCCTGATCGCCAACCGCACCTTCACGAGAGCTTCGGAGCTCGCGGGGCGTTTCGGAGGGGAACCGGTTCCGCTCGAGCGCGTCGAATACGCGCTTCGGGAAGCCGACGTCGTGATCTCGTGCACGGCCTCGGCGGGGATCGTTCTCCGCGCCGCCGACATGCGTCGTATCGCCGCAAAGCGTAAGGGTCGACCCTTGTTGCTCCTCGACATCGCGGTTCCACGCGACCTCGATCCCGAAATCGCAGGCCTGCACGGCTGCTACCTCTACAACGTCGACGACCTGGCTGATGTCGTCGACGCCAGTCGTGTTGATCGGAGCCGCGAGCTTGCACGCGCTCAGGCGATCACCCGAGAGGAATCGGGCAAGTTCCGCGACTGGCAGCTCTCACTCGATGTGATTCCGGCGATAGCGGCTTTGCGTAGGTCGGCCGACGAGATCCGTGCCGGCGAGTTGCGCCGTGTGGAAGGCATGCTGGGCCGGCTTCCGCCTCGGGAGCGGCAGCTGGTCGAGGCGTTGACCGCGCAGATCATGAACAAGTTTCTCCACGAGCCCACGGTACGGATGAAACACGCGGCGGCCGGCCCGGCCGGTCCGGCCTACGCCGGCGCGGTTCAGCACCTCTTCGGCCCGGCCGAGGCGCCGAGATGAGCGCGGGCCACCGCAGAGGAGGTAGTACGACGCGCCTGGTCATCGCGCTCTCGGTGGCGAGCGTGCTCGCGGTCTTCTTGCTCTACACGAGCCTGGCGGGATCGGCGACACCTTCGCTGACTCCCCGATCCGTGGTTGGCCACGGCGGCAAGGTCACGATCGTCGGCGCCGTCGTGGGACCACTCAGCGGTGACGCCCACGGGTCCGGGCTGCGTTTCACCCTGAAGGAGATCGGCGGGACTGCCAGGGTTCCGGTCGTCTACCGAGGCTCGGTTCCCGACCTCTTCAAGCTCGGCCGTCACGTCTTCATGCAGGGGCGGCTGGTCGGAGGGATCTTCGCGGCGACGCCGGATTCACTGGTGACCAAGTGCCCGTCGAAGTACGCGGCGACGACCAAGGCGTAGAACTGGCGATCTTCGGCCACGCCGTCCTCGTTCTCGTCCTCGCTCTACTCGTCTACGCCACCCTGGTCGGTGGTTATGCCGCACTCCGCGGCCGCAGGCGTCTTTTCGATTCAGCCATCAACGCTCTCGTTTCGGCGTTTGTAGGCACCGCGCTTGCGGCGGCGACGCTCGTGTTCGCGTTCGTGCGCAACGATTTCTCGTTGAGCTACGTTGCGGGCCATTCGAGCCGCGAGCTGCCGCTCGGTTACAAGCTTGCCGCCCTCTGGTCGGGCCAGGAGGGATCGCTGCTGCTCTGGTTGCTCGTGCTAACCGGGGTGAGCGCGGCCGCAGTCATGCTGAACAGGCGCCTGGTCAGCGACGTGCTTCCGTGGACAGTGCCGATTCTGGCGGGAATCGGCGCCTACTTCGCGTTCATCCCTAACGCCGTCGCGACCCCGTTCGCCACCCAGGCGTCGCCCACAAACGGACTCGGCATGAACGCGAGCCTGCAGAACCCGTACATGATGATCCACCCGCCGCTCCTCTACCTCGGCTACGTCGGCCTCGCCGTCCCGTTCGCGTTCGCGATGGCGGCGCTCGTCTCGCGGCGCGTCGATGCGCGCTGGGTGGTCGCCAGCCGCCGCTGGACGCTGTTTTCGTGGACGTTCCTCGGCGTTGCGATCCTGCTCGGCGCCAAGTGGGCGTATGAGTCGATCGGCTGGGGCGGCTACTACGCGTGGGATCCGGTCGAGAACGCCGCGCTGATGCCTTGGCTCGGGGCGACGGCGTTCCTGCACTCGGTGATGGTGCAGGAAAAGAAGAACATGCTGCGCGTCTGGAACGTCTTCCTGATCACCCTCACGTTCTCGCTCACCCTGTTCGGCACGTTCCTGACCCGTAGCGGCGTCATCAACTCGATCCACTCGTTCTCGCAATCGTCGATCGGCGGCTGGTTCCTCGCGTTCATCTCCGTTGTCGTCGCTGGATCAACGGTTCTGATCCTCACCCGCCTCACGATTCTGCGCACCCCGATCAGGTTTGAATCGCTTGCGTCGCGCGAGGCCGCGTTCCTCTACAAGAATCTTCTCCTCGTCGCGTTCGCGCTGACAATGCTCTGGGGAGTCGCCTACCCGCTCGTCTCACAGGTTGTGCGCGGCGTTCCGGTCACGGTCGGTCCTCCCTATTACAACTTCTTCCTCAAGGTCTTCGGGCTGCCGTTGTTGCTCCTGATGGGGATCGGCCCGCTACTGGCCTGGCGGCGTGCCTCGCTACGCTCGTTTGCCCGCGCAGTCGCCTGGCCCCTCGCCTTCGCGTTGCTCATCGGCGCCATGCTCGTGCGGGCCGGCGCCGGCTCGAGCCCGCCCGGCGTCGTCGCGTACACCTTCTCGGCGTTCGTGATCGCCGCGGTAACGCTCGAGTTCTGGCGCGGAACCCGGGCCCGGAAGCAGCTGGGAGACAGCACCTGGGTCGGCGCCTTCACCTCGCTCGTGTCGCGCAACCGGCGCCGATACGGCGGCTACATCTCGCACGCGGCCGTCGTCCTGCTCACGATCGGCATCGTCGGCTCGAGCGTCTACAACAGCACACGTACCGCACACCTGCAGCCGGGGGAGGCGACCAGCGTCGGCGGGTATTCAGCCGCCTACCTGGGGACGAAGCTCACCCGCAGCCCGAGCCACGACGCGCTGCGGGGGGAGTTCTTGCTCTCCTACCGGGGGAAAAGAGTTGGGATCGTCGCGGCCGGCAAGAACCACTACAAGGTCGAGCAGTTCTTCGCGAACGCGGTCGGCATCCACACCGACTGGCTTCGTGGCGAGGACGTGATGCTGATCGCGGATCAGTTCGACAAGGACGGTTCCGTCTTCCTGAAGGTCGCAGTCAACCCGTTGATCGACCTGATCTGGATCGCCGGAATCGTGTTCCTGCTCGGATCGGTGGTGGCAATGTGGCCGGATGCGCGGGAGCAGAGACAGCTCGCCCGACGGTCGCTGGAGATCGACCCACACCCGGTGGTCGCCTGATGTTCCTCCCGACGATTCTCGCCGCCGTCGTGTCGGTAGGAGCGCTCTTCTTTGTGGCCCGCCCACTCTTCGGCCGGGCGGAGGCGATTCCCTCCGCACGCGCAGACGACGATGCCGCCGGGCGACTCGAGCTCGTCGAGGATCGCGACCGCGCCCTCGCGGCGCTCAAAGAGCTCGAGTTCGATCACCGTACCGGCAAAGTGTCGGATCGGGACTACCACGAGCTGGTGGGGCCGCTCCGAGCACGAGCTATCGAGACGCTGCGTGCCCTCGAGCCGGTCGTGCGCTCGGAGAGAACTCGCCGTGAACGGCAATCCAGGGCGAAGGTGCGGAGTTGAGTGCGGTGCGGGCGCCGCTTGCGCGTCGCGGGCGTCGGTCCCGGCTGAGCAGCAAGGTGCTTCTTCACACGTTTGGGCTGTCGATCGTCGTGCTTCTGCTCGTGCTGCTCGCGCTGCGGCTCGTGTCGAACGGGAGCGGACGCCGTCTAGACAAGGCGCTCGCCGCCGGCAAGTCCCCGGTTGCACCGGAGTTTTCGCTCGCACGCTTGAACGGCGAAGGTCAACTGCGGCTCGCCTCGCTGCGCGGGAAAGCAGTCGTCTTGAACTTCTGGGCGTCGTGGTGTGTTCCCTGCAAGCAGGAAGCGCCGCTGCTCGAGGCTGCGGCGAAACGATTTCGCTCAATGGGGCTGGTCGTGGTCGGGATCGACTCCCAGGATTTCCGCAGCGACGCGCGTCGCTTCATCAAGCGCTATGGCCTCACCTATCCGATCGTTCGCGACGGTGGAAGCTCGACGCCCACGCACTACGACGTCACCGGCTTCCCTGAAACCTGGTTCGTCGACCGGTCGGGTCACGTCGTCGGTGAACATGTGCAAGGCCCGCTGACCCGTGAGGGCCTGTTGCGGAACATCGCGATCGCGATGAAGCGATGAGCATCCGGTGCGCGATCATGGCGCTTCTCCTCTCGCTCTTCCTTGCGGCGCCAGCCGCAGCGAGCGAGCGCCACCCGACGCTCCCCGAGCTCGAGCACGA
>Ga0070659_100003509_pt1 | contig 11174 bp, 8 predicted proteins | sample KBSC23metaG_FD_64666 | JGI IMG/M metagenome (GOLD analysis project Ga0070659, IMG submission 64666) | Corn rhizosphere microbial communities from Kellogg Biological Station, Michigan, USA - KBS C2-3 metaG | ecosystem: Host-associated > Plants > Roots > Rhizosphere > Soil ...
GTCGCCGTTGGAGTACCTGAAGCTGAGCGATGCCGGAGCGGCAACATCTCCTGTCGCCGACGACACAAAAAGGGCACGACTCAAGGTTTCGGCGGTCGCGCCGTTCACCGTTGCAAGGGTACCCCCACTGCTGCTTGCGTTGTCGCCATAATCCTGCGCATAGGTCAGCGTGTTGGCACCTGTCTGCGTCACAATATATGTTCCATCGAAGCTGGTGTCGCCCACTCCACTGATGGTCACCGAATGTCCGCTCACTCCGGCCGGAATATTGCCCGAGAGAGTGGCGGTCACAACTCGGTTGCTACGCGCTACCGATGAAATCGGAATACTCGTTCTGTCGTAGGTGTAGAACGACAGCGGATAGCCGAAGAGTTTGGCCGCCTGTGTGTTTACGAGTTCCAGCGGCTTGCCCTGACTATCGGTAAACTGCGGGCCCTTTAGAATCCAGCTCACGACCTGGGCGCCACGATTTGAGAAGCGAATGCGATAAAACTTGTTTTCGATCGTAGTCGTGGTCTCGGAGGTAGCCGCAATAACAGGCTGAGCCGTTGCAGGAGCTTCGCTCTCAACGGCTGCAGCAACTGGAGTGACCTTGGACGCGGTAGCGGCTGCTGACTTTCCGGAAACTGGGGAACTTGCGGGCTTTGTCGCCTGCTGGGGCGGATTAGTCTTCAAGTGGTAATACTGAGCGCCAAGTAGAATGGCCATGAAGACCACCATGATGGCCATCAGCGACTTGCCGTCTTGTCCGCCCTGCTGGTTAGGGTTGCTGATCTCTGCCAAGTGTCGTTCGTCCTGTCCTAGGGTGCGTGGGAGAGCCGGCCTAACCGCCCCGCCCAATCTCTATGGTAAAGGCTAATGGGTTGAAACCTTAGTCGCAGATTCGTTTGAGAATGCCGTCCCGGAACTAGGCACCGGATCCAATCCCCCGTTGGCCCAAGGATGGCACCGCGCCAGTCGGCGGAGTGACAGCCAGCTTCCCCGTATTGCACCAAAACGGATGAACGCTGTGTAGGCGTATTCAGAGCAGGTAGGTAAGTATCGGCAGCCAGTCGGCGCGACAGCGTGAATCAAAGGAGAGACGCAGTGCTTATAGACAGAGAAGACGGCGCGGGCTGCCGGCGAAATCGCCTCAGAGCGCACTCGCGCGACTGTATTCACGCGATACCTCGTTCTGCTGGCAATTCTCCGGCACGGGACTGCCGGTCAATATCTCGTTGAATAGTCTGAAATATCTGCGCAATATCGCGCTCAATCAGCGAGAACTCAATGTCGATCACACGGCGGCCAGGGTGCAGCACTACATCGATTGGGCCCTCTAGCTCATCCATGTGATGGCGAACTGCTTCCCGCATGCGCCGCTTGATTCGGTTGCGCTGTACCGCTTTTCCCATCGCACGGCTGACTGTCAGCCCAACACGAAGACCTGCAGTCGATTCGCTTGTCGTATGGGTTTTAGAGGGAAGTTGCGGTTCCCGCAGCAGGAAGAAATAGCTCATCTGCTTTCCGAACCGCTTGCGGCTTGACTTATACACCCGCTGGTAATCCGCGTGCCTTCTTAGTCGATGGGCGGCAGCACTCATCGGATCACAGGACCTACCCGGCCAGGCTTAGCCTGGGCCAGGCACTAGTCGCGGTACCCTGCACTAACAGCGATCTTGTGACGGCCCTTGGCACGTCGACGGCTAAGGACAGCAGCGCCAGCCTTGGTCTTCATCCGCGAAAGAAACCCATGGGTCTTTGCGCGGTGGCGGCGATTGGGTTGAAAGGTACGCTTCGGCATGTGAATCGGCTCCTGCTCAGTTTATTGCTGTTCGCAACAGTTTCTCAGTATACCTGATCGCGGGTGGGAATCCCAAGTTCGTTTGGGAATACAGGCGTACAACGACAGCATACAAACCGCTTCGTAATTGCATACGCAAATGCTGAGTATGCAGTGGTTACTGCACACACAAAGAGCCTTCACAAGGAATGGTGCAAAGGGGATTTTTGTTCCTGCAGGACTTGAAATCGCGTCGCGCATCCGTGCTACTATCAAACCCGCTTAGCAAGTGTGAACGGCTGTTACTCCGAGTTCACAACTAGTTTTCGTTGTCGTTTTGCTTCGCACAGATTCACCTGAATCCGGCGCGAAGATCTCCAGCAACCAGCGTTCCGGCCCAACCGCCCGCGCACGGCGGTTCGGAGCTTTTGTTGCTTTTTTGCAGTCGCCAGCGGGCTGATTGGTTTGGAAAATGTACGCGTCTGAAAGAGAGAAAACTTGGGCTCGAGCCCAAGAAGGAATTGAAAGCATGTCATTCGTTCCGACGGCTACCGCTGTGCTGAATTCCTGGGTACGGATTCTGGCGGCGCTCGAAAAGAAGATCAATCGTCAGTCGTTCGAGACTTGGCTGAAGCCAACCCGGTTTTCGCATCTTCAAGGCAAGACGCTCTACGTCCGCATTCCGTCCGCAGAGTTCCAGGACGTCTGTGAGAAATACACTGATTTGATCCAGGAAGCCATCGACAATCTCGGACTTGAGATTGAAGGCATTGTTTTTACCACCCCGCAGCACGAATCTCCGCCGTCGCGGGTCCGTGAAGATGGTGGATTCGCACCAATGCCGGCCCACGCTTCGAACGCGCCAGCTTCGCGGCGTCCGCCGCTTCCTGTTACACCACAGCCAGAGCAGTCGCGGTTCGACTGGAATACTGCGTCGCAGCTCAATCCCCGGTATCAGTTCGACGCATTCGTCATAGGAGGCGGTAACCAGTTTGCAACGGCCGCCGCACAAGCCGTGGCGGAGCGGCCCTCCAAGGCGTACAACCCGCTCTTCCTGTATGGCGGAGTGGGCATGGGCAAGACGCACCTGATGCATGCCATAGGCCATGATGTGAAACGACGACAGATACAGGCTTCCATCTGCTACGTCTCGGGCGAGAAATTCATGAATGAGATGGTGGACTGTGTCCGCTATCAGAAGATGACGAGTTTCCGTGACAAGTTCCGCAATGTCGACGTCCTGCTCATCGATGACATCCAGTTTCTCGCCGGCAAGGAGCGCACTCAGGAAGAGTTCTTCCATACGTTCAATACGCTGCACGAGAGCATGAAGCAGATCGTCATTGCGTCCGATCGTCCGCCCAAGGAATTGCCTGATTTCGAAGATCGTCTGCGTTCCCGCTTTGAGTGGGGTCTGATCGCCGATATCCAACCACCCGATCTTGAGACCAAGGTCGCCATTCTGCAAAAGAAGGCCGAATCCGAGCAGACACAGCTTCCTACCGATGTCGCTCTGTTCATCGCGAGTAATGTGCGCACTAATGTTCGCGAACTGGAAGGTGCGCTGGTCCGGCTGATCGCCTGGTGCAGTATGCACGGGGTAGAAATCACTCTCGCCGTCGCGCAGCAGTGCCTGAAGCAGTTCATCGACACTCAGGTACGTAAAATCACCATTGAAGCAATCCAGCGTGCCGTGGCAGAGCAATTTGGTATGCGCGTTGCCGAGTTAAAGCAAAAGAACAATTCCCGTCAAATCGTGGTGCCGCGTCAGATTGCGATGTATCTTGCTAAGCAGCTGACAGAGGCGTCGCTGCCGGAGATCGGCCGGCAGTTCGGCGGGAAACACCACACGACCGTGATGCACTCGATTGCCAAAATTGATGAGCATCGGCGTTCCGACAAGGACATGAACCGCACCGTCAATAAGCTGATGGAGAGCCTGAGCTAGGCTCATTTGACTCGTGCTGATGTCGGCAGACAACAGCACACTCGGTGGGCTCATCCAACCGCTGACGTGCGAAGGAGACCGCAATGCCCCAGCCTGATGAAGATCTGCACAAAGGCGCCGTAGAAGATAGCAGCCCTGAAGCTACTCGCAGACCGGCAACCGGTCAGAGTTCCTTGGGAGGTCAACTTGGGCACCGCGATCAGGATGAACTGATTAAAGACAACGATACAGATTTCCCTGAGCCCGGAGCGCGCGAGGAACACAGCGGCAAATGAAGTCATGGATGAAGCCGCAGAACCGCTAAGCTCATCTAAAGCCGAGGCTCCGAGGCTCCCATGGACCGCAGCTCGCAGCTTCCCGTGGCCGGCACCCGACGCGTTGCTCGGAGCGGAGATGTTGTACCCTTTCTTCGTAGGTGAAATCCGCTATGCAAGATGTGGCCCAAGCAGCACAGACCATTGGACAGTTTCTTCAACATGTATTGTCGAGCACCGGCCTTCGAGTCAAATTCCGCGTCTCACTGCGGAGTGCGAAGGTCTCCCTTCCGAGTGGAGGATCTAACAGTAGTGACTCCTCGCCGTCGGAGAGCGGTGCCCGTACTTTGCATGTTGAATTTTCCGGGCCCGATACTCCCATGCTCATAGCGCAAAGCGGGGAGTTGTTGAGTGCCTTGGAGCATCTTTCGACAAAGATCCTCCGGCTTGACCCCGAGTCGCAGGATCAGGTCAGCTTCGACGCAGACCGATTTCGTGCAAATCAGGACCGCCGCTTACGCGACAGTGCAGCAGCGGCGATCCAACGCGTCCGCTCAAGCGATCAGCCGTATGCATTTCCTCCGATGAATGCGCGCGAACGCCGCATGCTTCACCTTCTGCTGGCCGAATCTGGCCTCCCGACTGCTTCCAGCGGAGAAGGAGCGGGGCGTTACGTTGTGCTTTATCCCGCGGGAGCGGACGCTGCCAGTTACTCAGCCCCCTCAGAACCGTCTCGCACCCGGGACACCAGCCACATCCGTCACGCGTTTCGTCATCGCTAAGCGGATATGGTGGTAGCGGCGAGCGCCTCAAGCAAGCCGCGGGTTTCCGACATCACTTCAGCTGCTTTGGCCGAGGTCAGCGGCCACCGCAGCACACCTTGGGGCGTAAACTGCGCACCGCGTTTTGCGTTCCGCGCTACCAACCGCATCATAACTACCGGATCCAGATGTCCGTTCGACATCTCACGCTGTTGCGAAGAATCCGCGGCATCGGCTCCAAATCGAATGTGCAGCATCTCGACGAATTGTTTGAGTGGCTGTTTCTTATTGCCGTTTGGGTTGGGAAGCTCAATTTGGGTGCGCTTCCGGTCCAGTTGAGTAATGCCCAGGTGCTCGCACATCAAACGCAGTTCGGCCGCCGCGAGCAGATTTAGCACCGATTCCGGCGGATCTCCATATCGATCCTTCAGCTCGGCCATAACGTCGCGCAGAGCGGCTTCGTCCTCCGCGCCGGCGATGCGTTTGTACATGCGCAGCCGTTGATTCTCCTCCGGAATGTACGCAGAGTCGATTCGGACGGAAATGCCTAAATTGATCGAGGTGCCCGCATGGGCGGGCTTGTCGACCTCGCCCTTCATCTTACGTACAGCTTCTTCAAGCATTGAGGTGTACAGCTCGAAACCAATCGCCTCGATATGCCCGGACTGCTCGCCACCCAGCATGTTGCCGGCCCCGCGCAGTTCCAGATCCAACGCCGCAATCTTGAAGCCGGCTCCTAGATCAGAAAATTCCTTGAGAGCAGCTAGGCGCCTGCGCGCGATCTCTGTCAACTCGGTATCCGGCGGAATCAGAAGATACGCATAAGCTCGTCGGTTCGATCGGCCTACCCGTCCGCGTAGCTGATATAGCTCGCTGAGTCCATGCCGGTCCGCACGGTTGATAATGATCGTGTTGGCTAGCGGTATGTCCAGCCCGTTCTCAATGATTGAAGTCGCGACCAGCACGTCGTATTCGTGGTTCATGAATGAAAGCATTACCCGTTCAAGCTCCGCCTCCGGCAATTGTCCGTGCCCGATTACGATGCGTGCCTGGGGAACCAGTTCGCGGATTTTTGCCGCGAGATCGTAGATGGTTTCGACGCGGTTGTGAACGAAGTACACCTGCCCCCCGCGGTCGAGTTCCATTTCGATCGCGGTGCGTACCAATTTCTCGTCGAACTTGGCTACGATCGTCTGGATCGCCATCCGATCCTTCGGAGGCGTCTCGATGACCGACATATCTCGTAATCCAACCAGGGACATATGCAATGTCCGTGGGATCGGCGTAGCCGACATCGAGAGTACATCGATCTGCGCTCGCATCTGCTTCAGGCGTTCCTTATGCCGTACGCCGAACCGCTGCTCCTCATCCACAACAAGAAGTCCCAGGTCCTGAAACTTCAAATCCTTGGAGAGCACCCGGTGGGTGCCGATTAAGATATCCACCTTTCCGGCCGCTGCCTTTTCAAGGATCTCTTTCTGCTCCTTGGCGGTGCGAAACCGGGAAATCATTTCGACATTGACCGGGAAGTTCGCGAACCTGCGCTTAAAGCTCTCAAAATGCTGGAACGCTAGCACTGTGGTGGGCGTCAGTACAGCTACCTGCTTGCCATCCTGCACAGCCTTGAACGCTGCTCGCATGGCCACTTCCGTCTTCCCGTACCCGACGTCGCCGCACAGGAGCCGGTCCATCGGCTGAGTCGACTCCATATCGCGCTTGATATCCGCAATCGAGGTAAGCTGGTCCTCCGTCTCGTTGAAGTCGAACGCATCCTCGAATTCGCGCTGCATGTTCGTGTCCATGGAGAACGCGGTACCCACAGCTGCCTTCCGCTGAGCGTATAACTTCAGCAGCTCGGCGCTCATGTCCGCCATTGCCTTCTTCACGCGGGCCTTTGTCTTCTGCCACGCCTGTGTGCCCAGCTTGTTCAACTGCGGCGCGGGGCCCGTATCGGTGGAGCGGTACTTCTGAATAAGATCCAGCCGCGTTAACGGGACGTAGAGCTTCGCCTCGTCGGCGAACTCGAGGATCATAAGCTCCAATGGAGGCTGGTTCGGCTCCTCGATTACACGCAGGCCGCAATAGCGTGCGATTCCATGTTCGACGTGAACAACGTAGTCGCCCACCGTCAGATCGCGGAAGTCCGATACAAAGGCGGAGGTATTAGATTTCCTCCGCTGCACCGGCCGGGCCTGCACATCCGCTTCGTCGTTGATGTCGTTCGCGCCGAAGACGATGACCTGCCGCGCCGTCGATCGCCCGTCGGGATCGCGCAGGTCCAGAATCTGAGCTCCATTCGCGATGGCTGTTCGCACAATCACTGGTGTGCGCATGTCTCCGGCGAGGTAGCTTGACTCGGAGTACACCGTCGAGCTGCCCGGCGCCTGCGTTCGCGAGCCCAATCGGTACGGAACCTGGTACTCCTGCAGCAGACTCGCCAGCCGCTCCACCTCACCCTGATTCGGTGCGGTCATCAGCACACGCGCGTTCTGGTCCATCAGCAACTTGATCTGGTCGATCATTGATGGAATAGAGCCATGGAACCGCGGGGTCGGCCTCGTCGCGAACTCCACCTCCGAGAGCTCGCTGCGGTCCTGCTCCAGCACGTCCACAGCTCCAAGCTGGTCCAGATCAATACCGGAGAACCTCCGCAGCCGGTCCTCCAGTTCCCACGGCGAGAAATAGATGTCCTCGGGTCTAACCAGCGACCCTATCCCGGATCGATCATGCCGCTGTTCCACCTTGTTCCACCATCGCTCGCCCTGATTCTTCACCATGGCGGGTTCTTCTACGAAGACACGCGTGGAAGGTCCCATCAGATCGAGCAGCGTCGTCTTCACCTGAGCGGCGGCGGGCGCGAAGAACTCCCAGCCCGGGAAGACCGTCGCTTCGCCGGTACGAGTAGCAACGTGAGTCTGAAGCTCTGCCGGCTCTTCCCCTCCCTCTAACTGGGCGCCTGCGAGTCCCGCGCGGGTCAGGCGAGCGTTGATCCCCTCAAGAATCGCCTCCGTGAGAGGAATCTCAGCCAGTGGTAGGAGAAGCACCTCATCCAGCATTGAGTTGGAGCGCTGCGAATCCGGATCGAACCGTCGAATGGACTCCACCTCGTCACCAAAGAAGTCGATGCGAACCGGCCAATCTGTCTCCGGAGAGTACACATCCAGAATCCCACCACGTAGGGTCACCTGCCCATGCATCTCGACAACATCCACCTTCGTATAACCAACGGAGAGAAGGTGTTCGATCAGCATCTCCGGCAGATACTCCTCTCCCCGCCGAATCTGCAGTGCAAGCCCCGCGTAATGTTCACGCGAAAAAAGACGCATGCACACCGATTCCACTGGGGCGATTACCAGCCGCGCCGTTCCGGCAGAAATCTTCCACAGCGCTGACGCCCGCATCTCCTGCACCTCTGCGTGCGGCGAGAGGTTTTCAAAGGGCAACACATCGTGGGCCGGAACGCGCAGCACCGAACTGGGATTCGCCGCACCGGTAAGTTCGCACGCCGATTGAACCGCAGCATACAAGGCCTCGGCTGATTTATTGTCTGCCGTGAGCAAGAGGCATGGGGCGTTTGCCGCACGTACAAAGTACGGCAGGTACAACGCTCGCGCAGTAAATGTCAGCCCTGAGACACGTCTTCGCCCGCTGCCGACGCTCAGATGGCGCCGCACACTCTCAAACGGAACTGAGTTCTCTAGGTCCGCCAACAGTTCGCGGACGAAGGGGAGAATCATCGCTAAACTCGATTCTAGTGGATGCGCCCCGATCCAGGTCCAGCCGCCAGTTCATGAAGAACTTACGGTCGTACGGGGGGATCTTGCCCTATGCCGAGAGGAGAGGAAGCAGGCCGGTGGATCAACGCCGTATGAGCTGCCTTAAGCAGCACGGCATCCGGGGTATCGCCACTCAGCTCCCATATCATGAAGCCGCCAAGCTGCTCCTTCGCCGCATAGGTCGCTTTAGCCTGGATGGACAACGCGTCCTCATACGTCCAGAACGAGCTTCCATCAAAGAGCCACGGGGCTTGGGAGAGAGGATCGCGATAGACCGCCGCACTCGATGTTTCGCCGGACGCTAAAGGCTGGTCTGTCGCTGCCGGAATCAGCGATTGTATAAACCGGTAGGGTCTATCGCCCCGGATCGGTTGGCCGTCCTGCCCGTATCCGTGGTTCTCGCCAGCCACCTCGCGCCAGCCGTAGCCGTAGAACGGAAGTCCGATCAGCAGCTTCTCCGATGGCACACCTGCTGCCTTCCACGCTTCGACGCTCCGCTCCACCGATCCTTCGCCTGGAGATGCACTTACTAGCGGAGCAATCAGACCAGTCGTACTGCTCCACGGACCACTGAAGTCATAGGTCATCAGCCCCGCTTCGTCCACTAGCCCGCCTAGACTCGAGAGGTCTGCCCCGTACATGTGTGGGCTTGGCCCCAGAGCGACACTCAACAGAAGTCCAGGCCGAACAGCATCCATCTGTTTACGGAACTCCTTCAGCAGCGGGATGAAGTTCGCTGCATCCGCTCCGCGCGGGTACTCCCAGTCCAGGTCGATGCCATCAAACAGACCTGTCGCCGAGACTCCTGGAGCGACATTGCCTTTCACAAACAGGTCGACGCACGAGGCGACAAAGGCGGCCCGCTGCTCTGGCTGAGCATCTGCGGCAAAATCGGCCGCACGGCCTTCCAACGAAATCAGGACCTTCAGATTCGGGTATTGGCGCTTCAGCTTCAGCAGCTGCCGGAAGTAACCCTTCAGCGGTGCATCCGCCGTATCCGCCTCACCGTCCACGCTGCTCGCGGCGTCGAATGTGTGGTTCAGATCGGCATTCGGATCCGCAACCGAGCAACGCCCATTTGTGACAAACCCCTGGGCATAGTTGATCTGGTCCAGCATCCCGGCGCTGTGGCTCTCTACGAGAGCTTTCACCGTGTAGGGCGTATCTCCGTACAGGCCCCATTGCGGGAAGTATCCCACAAGCATCCCATGGTGCTCCGGCGTCCGAGCCGCCTGCGACAACGTGGCGTACGGCTGCCCCGGTTGCGCCATCACCAGAGGACAACAGAGCAGCGCAGCGAGAGCGGAAGGCGAGCACAGGAAGAGCGAATGATTCCGGGGGTACACACCTATCTGACGACTGACTCCACCCAAAGGTTCGACTTCATGGCCGGTTAGGCAGCAACTTGTTGCTCTTTGCCTTCCTTCTTCTGTTCGGATTTTTCAGGAGCTGGAATTGCCTCTGCGTCGGCATCTCCACCTATCACCACTTGGCCGTACTCGAGAAGCGTCACCATCCCCACCCCGCCGCATATGTTGCCCATCACAGCAGGGAGAAACCAGTGAGGAAACGTGCTCCACGGAGCTATGCCGATCAGGATCGGAGAGAACACCTCACCGGCGGCCGCGATACTGTGTGCGAAATTGCCCAAGCCCACCACGAAGGCCAGCATCCAGATGATCATGACCGAGCCTGTGATCGAGTGCGAGCCCGACACCAGCCAAGCTACCGTAGCGATGATCCAGCCCCCCATCACTCCGGACCAGAAGATCGTGGCAGCCGGGTGATGAGCCGCTTCCAGGCCAAGATGTGCCAGCGCCTGCAACGATGGGCCGGGAAGTGCGTTCGTTCGCGTCGCCAGGGTGGCAAAGCCCAAAGCTCCCAGCACATTGAAGGTCAGCACCATTGCCCACAGCCGCATCGTATTCCAGAAGTGATTCTTCTCAGCTAGCACCAGGGCGACCGGATAGAGGGTGTTCTCCGTAAACAGCTGCGACCGGCCAAGAATCACGACGATGAAGCCAAGCGGATAGAACATCTTGCCAATGAATAAAGCAGTATTGCTAGGCGTGCCGCCGGTCGGCGTGAGCATCGCAATCGCGATCGCGTTCCCAAGCGCTGACAGCCCCATGAAGATTCCCCCGGCGAATCCGGAGATCGCCAGCGACACGCTGGACCGCCCGAGTTCCTGGCGGGCATTGTTCGCCACCTGCTCATAGATATCCTGAGCGCTCGGGCGCTCTAGATGCTTCTGCGCATCCGGTTTAGGTTGTTGTTGCGGGGGACGGCGACGGAAGCTGGTTCGCATGCCTCGTGTGATGCTCAAACGCGCCGCGCCAGCGAGTTCAAGTTGCTAGAATCTAAGGTGAATATGTCCACCATGACGGCACTTACGCCTGAAATCCTCGCGAAGTACCAGCCCGTCATCGGGCTTGAGGTCCACGTCCAGCTCCTCACGGAAACCAAGGCCTTCTGCGGCTGCATCAACCGGTACGGCGGTGAGCCCAACACGCATGTCTGCCCGGTCTGTCTTGGTCTTCCCGGCGCGCTGCCTGTCCTGAACCGTCGCGCCGTCGAGCTGGCCGTGCTCGCCGCCAAGGCGATCCATTGCGAGATCCGCGATACGAGCGTCTTCTCCCGCAAGAACTACTTCTACCCCGACCTTCCCAAGGG
>Ga0070659_100003513_pt1 | contig 11165 bp, 10 predicted proteins | sample KBSC23metaG_FD_64666 | JGI IMG/M metagenome (GOLD analysis project Ga0070659, IMG submission 64666) | Corn rhizosphere microbial communities from Kellogg Biological Station, Michigan, USA - KBS C2-3 metaG | ecosystem: Host-associated > Plants > Roots > Rhizosphere > Soil ...
GGAGTATTATGAACGCTTTTTCTATACCGCTGAAGAAACCACATAATAGTAAAGCTGGGAATAAAGTCAGTTCCCGGAAGTACCTCTTCTATAAAATTGCCAATACCTCCCAGTGCTCCTTTCCATCCACCAAAGCTTAGAAAGAAAATAATGGCAGAAAGTGGCGCCCAAAAAATATCAGAGATCTCACCCAAGGCGGGGATCGCATAACTGGCATAGCCGATCAGGTCCATAACGATACAGAATAACAGGGAGGGTCGACGTCCGAACATTGTTGTGGTTTTATTTAATCCACTCAAATTTGCTGCCGGATTGTCGGCCGCTTTTACTCAATTTTTATCAAAAATTTCCTTGGGGATTTTTTGTCACGAACAATAGAAAACCCAGAATAAGAATCTGGGAAGACAATATAAATGGGGTTTGCTTTTGTGCCCCTGCGCTGCGTTTTGAGTACAGCTGTAAGCCGATACCAGGCATAGGGAAAATCACACGGTATCTTCCGTGTTGAAGATCTTCCACGCTGCCATCGATCTGTTTGGAAGGAGCGAGACTTCCTTCTACAAAGGGTCCTTCGGACTTAAAATAAAACTGATCACCCGGGCCACCATTATTCATTATATCCAAGATAAATTTTCATAAAAAAGGTTTTTGGTTTTAGTGAAAGTTAGAATCACTGACGCCAGAAGGAAAGGCAATTAAGACGGAGTGATGCGAAAAAGCTGAATTGTGTAAAATGAAGAATGCATTGAATGGCCCCGCGGAATCGAAGCGGTGTCGATTGCATTGCTGCTTCAATAAAAGATTCGGAGACAATTAAATTAAACGCTACATTTATATCCCTCTCTGCCCCATGTAACACTGTTCCTGCCCCTGTTTATCGTTAATTCTTAAAATCAAAGTCAATGAAACAATCAAAATTTCTTCTCATGCTGTTTGGAGCAGCCATGACATCGTTTCTGATCTCGTGCGGCGGAAATGAAGAGAAAAAAAGTTCTGAATCCACTACAGACACTACTGCCACGACAACTACCGAACCAGCGCCGGCGCCAGTAAACACAATCATTACAACACCACAAAACATGGTAATCGTCAGGCATAAGGTAAGCGATTTTGCAAAATGGATGATGGCTTATGATGCAGATGATTCCGCGCGTCTTGCCGCCGGATTGCACAGCTATGTAATTTCCCGCGATGAAAAAGATTCGAATATGGTAATGATTGCAATGAAAGCCGATGACGTAGCCAAGGCCAAAGCATTTTCAAAAGATCCTCATCTTAAAAAAGCGATGCAAAAAGGGGGCGTAACCGGTGCACCGACGGTTAAATATTATACAATGGTATTCCAGGATACTGCAGCCATTGATTCAAAAATTCGCACCGCCTCGATGTTTAAAGTAAAAGACTGGGCAGCCTGGCAACATGCTTTCGACAGCACTAGGGCGCTGAAAACGGATAATGGCTTAATGGTAAGAGCCTACGGTCATGATCCGGACGACAATCACAATGTGGTCATTGTAGCAGCAGAGATGGATAGTGCTAAAGCACATGCTTACTGGAGCTCCGATCTGCTCAAACAAAGAAGAGCAGCATCAGGCGTGGTGGGCACACCGGAAAGAGTTGTATCTTCTGTTGTAAAGAGGTATTGATCTGCATTATGAGTCGATGGAATTAAAGATGAAGGAACCCTTCATCTTTTCTTATTTATGGGGTGAAACATTTTTCAGTTATCCCTGGTTTGTACAAACGCGATCCCGGGAGCTTTATAATTTAATGCTGTTGTAGTACCACAGGTAACGTCTATTGTCACACCCGTTATTCCTGCCGCCATTTCACTTGCAAGAAACACGGCCGCATTTGCAATGTCATTCATCACCGGCTTTTTTTTCAGCATTGTATCGTCTTCAATTTTTTTAATAAAGTCAACAGCTTTTTGTCCGCCATGTGCAATAGCGTCAACAAATGGTTGCGAATCGGGTGATCCGCCTGAACGAATATTCACTACCCTAATCCCGTATCCTCCAAGTTCTGACGCAAGGCCAAGTGATATTTTTTCGATAACACTGCAAGCAGGTCCAAAGCCCCCAGCAGTAGGATATCCAATTCCTCCCGGCGTGGCCGTGAGCGAAAGAATGACTCCTGAACGCTGGCGCATCATGATTCTTCCGGCGGCAGTGCCAGTTATAAAATGACTTTCGCTTACTCTTCGAATGGGACGTATGAAATCTTCAAACGAAAGATCGACAAGAGGAATACCTTGTAGATCTTCGGTCCTGATCAAGTTCATTGATATGTCGATCCTGCCTGCTGTTTTCACAACTTCATTCACATAATCATTCACTTCTTTTTCATTCAGCGCATCTATCTTAGCAGTTTGTGCTTTCCCGCCATTAGCAATGATCTCATCTGCCAATTTCCGAATCGGTTCGATATGATGATTACTTAAAAAAACTTTAGCGCCTGCCTTTGCAAGACCTCGCGCAATCGCCCCCCAACTGAACCACCGGCAGCAAAAAGAACTGCGTTTTTGTTTTGAAGTAACATAAATAGTCATTTAGTTATTGGATATTATCTCGCTTCAAATGTAGATATGCTCTTATTTTTTGACGAGGTTTGACACGCCAATTACCGGTGAGTTTGCGGCAGAGATAGGCATCTCTAAATCTGCAGCATCAGAATCTCATCAGGAATAAAACTTTCTAAATGAAACCGCCAATGCTAAAGCTGTTTCGGTGGCGAAGGGTTTGCTATCACCGTGGTTGCCGTTGGTATAACCAGCGGATTTTTATTGACCCCGGGGTCATCGTTAGTATAACCAATCGTATACTGTATATGATTGGGATATGTGGGCGACAATGAAGGAGTAAATAAAACGAAACCAGCCTGAAGAGTTTTAATGTTAGTTTTAACCTGCTGAACGTCACTTTTGTCAAGTTTTACGTTTCCAACATATGTTGTATCGGACGGGATAAGCATCGAGCCGCCTTTTTTAAGCACTATCGGCGGATCGGGGAAGGAACCCCCTCCGGATGGCGCCGTAGCAAAACCGCTGAGCGTTATAATGTCAGGTTCAATATAAGTCAATACAAAAAAAGTCCTCTTGTCGGGCGCCTTGTTAAACGAAGCTGAATCAGTGTAGAGAACATCGAGTGTGACACCAGTAAAGTTTGCATTTGATTGCGCTGTTTGCGGCGCATTACTTGTGTCCGTCGCCGGTTTTTTCTCCGTTGTTTTTTCATCTGCCTTATTGTTACAGGCAACAGCCAGAGAGATGATAATTGGAAGAAACAGAGAGGATCTGCTGGAGTTGAAATAGGTGGCCATGGTTTTGGTTTTTTAGTGAGTTAAAATCGAAGACAATAGTCGTAATAGAGCAGGCAGTATGAGAAAGGTAACAACTAATTTTCTTATTGCAATATTTTTATTACTTTGATCAAAGTGTATCGAACGGTTTCGGCAATTTTAAATCCCTGGCGTGAGACATTATTTACGGCTAGTGCTTGACTTGTCCGAAGTGTGGGCCATAATAATCCCGTTATCTGTGCTTATGTTTCGGCGTAACCAGCCTTCATCACTAAGGCCTGTTATCGTTTACCTATGGCTCGGCTTCCTGGTGAATGTTGCGATCGATACGATTATGGCAATCAACGGATTTTTACACAATTTCAATCTAAGTAACAATCCGCTTTACAACATTCACTCGGTTGTCCGCTTTGCTTGTTTCAGTTTTTACTTCACACATCTTCAGAAGAATTCTTTTCGCACTTTTAAGAAATTCCTCGCTTTGCTAGGCCTGGCATTTCTTATGGTCAATTTTATTTTTTTTGAAAACTTCTTTAACCCGGATTCGTTCAGTGGCAATCTATTGACGGCGGAAGCGTATCTTTTATTAATTTATTGTATGCTGTACTATTTAGCTGAATTAAATGACGGTGAGAACCTCTTCAATGGTCCGCACTTCTGGGTAGTGACAGGCCTGGCAATTTATTTGGTGACTAACTTTTTTGTGTTTTTGTTTTACACGCCAATGCTGAGTGTAGACGTTAAACTGGCGGTCAACATCTGGAACGTTCATAACATTGTCTTTATAATTTTTTGCATTTTTATAGCCAAAGCTTTTTATGTTCCTGTTAGATATCAGTATTCAGTCTAGGGTTATCATTGGCATATCAGCAATGTTGCTGCTGTTTACCAGCTTCCTGGTTGTTTTTATTTATAATCAGCGAAAAAAATTACAATATCACAGAGAGCTCCAGGCAATGCAGGAAGAGCGTCAAAAACTTCTCAGTGATCAAAATACGATGCTGGAACAGAAGGTGACGGAACGGACGGCTGAATTATCGGAACAAAAAGGGGTGCTACAAAAAACTCTGCAGGAGTTAAGAGCTAGTCAGTCACAACTGATCCAAAAGGAGAAAATGGCTTCCCTCGGAGAACTGACAGCAGGCGTCGCGCATGAAATACAAAACCCTTTAAATTTTGTGATCAACTTTGGTGAGGTCAACCGCGAATTACTGGCCGAAATGAAGGAACGGGTAGTAAACGAAAATTTGTCAACCTCATTTACCGATGATATCACTTCCCTAATAGATGACCTGGCAGATAATCAGAATAAAATACTTCATCATGGAAAGAGGGCTGACGGTATCGTCAAAAATATGTTGCAACATTCACGTACACAGAGCGGGATCATGGAAATGACTGATCTGAATGAATTATCGGAAGAATATTTGAAGTTAGCATATCATGGTTTTAGAGGGAAACATAAATCCTTTCACTGCCATTTTAAAACAGCGTATGATGAAAATATTGGCCGTATTAATCTTGTCCCGGAAGATATTGGGCGCACGTTGGTGAATTTGTTCAACAATGCTTTTTTTTCGATGAGTGAGAAAATGAAATTAAGGGCTGGTGGTTATGAGCCGGTTCTTGAAGTCAGCACTCGGAAAAAGGGCGATAAAGCAATTGTCACAGTCAAAGATAACGGCCTCGGCATATCGCCGAAGATCGTCGATAAGATATATCAACCGTTTTTTACTACAAAACCCACCGGTGAAGCCACAGGCCTGGGATTGTCGCTGAGCTATGACATGATCAAGGCACACCAGGGGGAATTAACCGCAGATTCCGTGGAAGGAGAGTTCGCGGCTTTTACGATTGAACTGAGCTATCAGTAGGAAGCAGAGCAGCGGTCGGAACAGTTATTGCAAGAGTTGGGTAAATGGTGTTATGAAAAGGATGAGCGCAAGGACCGTTATAGTAGTCACCGTAGTCCTTTTACTTCATACTACCCGTTGTTTCGGTTATTCGGTGCTTACTCATGAAGCGATTATTGATGCAAACTGGAACAGCGTACTTGTGCCGCTACTCAAACAAAAATATCCTGCAGCCACTGATGAAGAGTTGAAAAATGCACACGCATTCGCTTACGGTGGTTGTGTGATGCCAGACCTTGGTTATTACCCATTCGGCAGTAGACTTTTCACTAACCTGGTTCATTATGTGCGCAGCGGAGACTTTATCGAAAACCTGTTCAAAGAGGCAAGTAATATCAATGAGTATGCATTCGCAATAGGGACACTTTGTCATTATTACGCCGATAAATATGGTCACTCAGTTGGAGTAAACAGGTCAGTGCCCCTGATATACCCTGAAATGAAAACAAAGTTTGGCGATACTGTTACTTATGCGGATGATAAGATCTCGCACCTGCGCACTGAATTTTCTTTTGACGTGCTGCAGACGGCAAGGGGTAATTATGCGCCCCAGGCTTACCACGACTTTATCGGTTTCCAGGTATCAAAAGAATTGATTGAAAAAGCTTTTTTAAAAACGTATGGGCTCGACGTAAATGAGCTGTTTGGAAATTTTGACCGGGCAGTTGGTAGTTTCCGATGGGCAGTAAAAGAGTTGATTCCGTCTGCTACAAGAGCGGCGTGGAAAACAAGGAGAGATGAGATCAGGCAATTAAGTCCTGCAGTTGCCAGACGTAGCTATGTTTATAACATCAGGAGACAGAAATATTTTAAAGAGTTCGGAAGAGATAGAGATAAGGCGACGTTTAGAGAGTCCGTTCTTGCTTTCGTGATCAGGATCGCCCCAAAATGGGGACCGCTAAAAATTCTAAAATTCAGGATACCCGGTGAAGAAGCTCAGAAAATGTTTCTTAAAAGTTTTGATGAAACGGTTGTTAATTATCGTCACGAAGTAAGCAGGGCGACCAATGATCAGATTGCCCTTTCCAATATTGATTGGGACACAGGCAAAAAAACTATGCAGGGCGAATATAGCCTGGCGGATAAAACCTATGCGGACTGGTTGATGAAACTAAAAGAAAAGAAATTTGAAACAATAAGCTCTTCAATGAAAAGAAATATCCTCGCTTTTTACAAAAACTATCCGGCGTCCAACCCGGATGAAGAGCAATGGCAACAAACTTCTGCTGCACTGGAAGAATTAAAGAATGGAAGATGATTTACCCGTCTAATCGAACCCTCACACTTATTTATCTGCAATTCACCGATGAACCTTATCCCTCCAAAACATAATAACTAACTTGCGATTCACTTTATCAGTTTACTATTATCTTTTATTTGTGGCCAAGCATCATCCACCCGATTTAAAGGAAGGCAAATCGCCAAAAGCAAAGATCAACAGGGAAAACCTGCGACAGGCATTGATCCTTTTTAAGTACCTGAAACCGTATCGCCGAAAATTTATTTTAGGAATGGTGTTCATTGCGCTAACCGCATTCTCTACCAGTTTGTTTCCGTTATTTTTAGGGAAAATGATCGATGCGGCTTCACCGGGTGCCGCATTGCCCGGCATTGGCACCGGCTCAAATTTTGGGTTTAATGTGAAAAGTATTCATTGGAGCCTGAATACTGCACTGCTTCTCATTTTTTGTCAACTAACCATACAAACCTTCTTTTCATTCATGAGAGTGTACTTGCTGACAGCCGTTGGCGAGAGATCACTTGCAGACATGCGCAAAGATGTTTATAGTAAACTGCTCACCATGCCGATGAGTTTTTTTACAGAGAAAAGAGTAGGTGAGTTAAGTAATCGCATTTCATCAGATCTTTCGCAAATTCAGGATGCCATCTCGTTTACGCTTGCAGAATTCTTGCGCGGTGTTTTTATGTTGATCATTGGACTGGGATTTATTTTCTGGATCAGTTTTAAGCTGGCGCTGGTGATGTTGTCTGTCGTGCCATTGTTGGCAATCATAGCAGTTGTATTCGGAAAAAGCATTCGCAAAATGGCGCGCAAAGCACAGGATCAGTTAGCCGATAGTGGCACGATAGTACAGGAAACTTTCCACGGTATATCAATAGTAAAAGCATTCACGAGTGAATTTTATGAGATCACACGCTATGTAAAAAGTTTGAAAGCCGTTGTATCCACGGCTATCAGCAATGCAAGATATCGGGGTGCCTTCGTCGCCTTCATGATCTTCAGTTTGTTTGGCACTCTTGCTTTTGTCATTTGGTATGGTGGTCGCATGATCCAACACGGAGAGCTTAGCATTGGGGTGCTGGTGATGTTTGTGATATTCTCAATGTTTGTGGGAGGAACCTTTGCCGGCTTTGCCGATATGTTTTCACAATTGCAAAAAACATTGGGCGCTACGCAGAGTGTGAGGGAAATTTTGCGCACTGATGGTGAAGATGTCGAGTTGAAACCAATCGAAGTACAAACACAATACGCATTGCAGGGTACCGTGAGGTTTGAACATGTCGCGTTCAGCTATCCTAGCCGCAAAGACATTGTGGTTTTGAAAGATCTTTCATTATCGGCAAGCAATGGAGAACAGGTAGCGATCGTTGGACCAAGTGGTGCAGGCAAATCAACGATCGCATCATTGTTATTGCATTTTTATGAACCCGATAGCGGCGCCATTTATTTTGATGAACGCCCCGCCCATGAATTTCCAATTTCACAATTGCGCAGACAAATGGCTTTTGTGCCGCAGGATGTGATGTTGTTTGGTGGAAGCATTAAAGAAAATATAGCTTATGGTAAACCTGGTGCAACCGATGAAGAGATCATTGCTGCTGCAAAAAATGCGAATGCACACGAGTTCGTCAAAAATTTTCCGGAGCAATACGACACGATTGTTGGTGAAAGAGGTATTAAGTTGAGTGGTGGTCAGCGGCAACGAATAGCCATTGCGCGGGCGATATTAAAGGATCCGGCTATTTTGATCCTGGATGAAGCAACATCTTCACTTGACAGTGAGAGCGAACAATTGGTCCAGGAAGCATTGGAGAATCTGATGAAGGGTCGTACAAGTTTTGTAATAGCACACAGACTATCTACTATTCGCAATGCAGATAAGATCGTGTTGATCGATAAGGGCGTCGTCAGTGAAGCCGGCACACATGCGGAATTAATGAACTTAAATGGCCTTTACCGTAAGCTCAACGAAATGCAATTTGATTTTGATCTTGTCGGGGAATCACCAGCGATTGAAGAGGTGAGACGCACTCCGTGATTCTCCGTGCTCTTCGTTTCTCAATGAAAAGAGAATTATTATTTCATTGGACTAGTCTTTGGATTTGATGGAGTTTTTGGATTTGATGGCTGGATTGGCGGTTTCTTTGTATTCCCCGGAGTTTGTTGTATCTGGATTATTTTTCGAACAACCTCGATCACCGGGGCGCCGATTCCGAGACGTTGTGAATTAGAACCGGCCGGGATCGCCATCATCGTTACGGGATCGAATAACAAATAATCTTCCGGATCCGAAGTAAGAGCTCCCTTGGGAACATATACTTGTACTTTGACCTGCTGATAGCTACTCGGAAAATATCGCAGGTAGTATCCATCCGGCTGCTTGTACCACTGGTCTTTATTGACGGCTGCCCTTCTTATTTTGAGTGATTGATCCGTTACAGCGATTCTTTCGAACAATTCGTACGAGCTTGTTCCGAGCTCAAAGAGTTGTTTCAATTTCAGATTGGCGCTTGTTACTCCAGTTGCGGGCAAAGCATCTGACACAGTCTTCACGACCCCCATCATACCACCTTTCAATTCAAAAATTTGTTTGCGTGAAAGTAATTGTTGTGCTGTTGTTTGAACATCCCATGAAAGCCTTCTGAAATCGGAACCACTTACCACTGACCACAACAATAACTGGATATTTCTTTGTTCGAGTTCAGGCTTTTTTAAAGAATTGCGCAAGATGGTTTCCACTATTTCCTTGCGATAGCTTGTCAAAGGACCCTGTCGGTATGCATCACCATAAGAAGGACTCGGCGTTCCAGGTTGGAGACAATAACTTTTGAAGTCTGCTTCATAGAGACCTTCAGACAACACGATCTCACCATCTTCTGTTTGTGGTAGGTCCATCAGCGATAATGGTTTTGTCGCTGAATCATTTTGCCTGGTTGAATCAATACGCATTAATTCATCCGGTAAAGATTGCGATAGAGTCGTTGAATGATCATTTACTTCAAGACTCGACGAAGTTGACCTGTGCGCAGGATTGCAGGCAGCGAGCAGGACAAGAATAAAAAAATTTTTAAGTACAAATTTTTGCATAAGGTACGTTTATGGTGCGCTGTTCTGCTGAAACTCTCTCACATCTCCAACACAAAATCTAAAAAAACCCACTTATTTAAAAGAATAAGGCCAGCAAAGTATTGTTAAGCTTATAACGTATACGCGTGCAATGAATTGCTTTACCGAGATGATAGTAAGTTTACCTGGTCACGAATTACACGAAGGGAGACACGAATTTCACGAAGGTTACATTCCGTGTATCTCTATGTTCTCCATGGCTCCATGGTTAAAATGATTCCACATTGTGTTCTTTGTATCCATAGTGCCATTTGTGACTCTATACGCCAGTTGTTCAAATAAATGTTATAACAAACCATTGGGTTTTTCTAACTTGCCATTCTAAACGAACGGATATGGACTTCCAACTCATCGCTGGCAGGCCAGATACCACCGATTACCTGGCATTCATCACCACCTTCACCCACAACAATGTTTTTTACAAAGCAGCCCTTGCCGAAACCATTTCGTGGAGTGGTCAACACACCGGCACTTATGATGCATTGCTTCAATCAGGCATAGGCACGCAACGCCTCACCCTGGTAAAAGACGGAGATCATTGGAGAGCAGGTGAAGAAGTTGAACAGATCGGTGTTATTCAGGAAGGAGTGGTTGATCTGCTTGGTGAAGCCATCAAACAAGTTCGCAAATAGCTTATGAAATTAAAGATCGCGATCCCCCTCCCACTTCTTGTTGCACTATTTCTTCTACCGGCATGTGGTTCCAAAAATCGTGCAGTCACCCAAAGATATTTATATGTTGCCGTGCCCGGCATTCGTGATTATCTGGGGTACGGTGGACATGGCATTCTTGTTTTTGATATCGACAATAATCACCAATTTGTAAAACGAATCGCGACAAAAGGTTTTCATCCCAGCGGTGCTCCTTCCAATGTAAAAGGCATCGCGGTGAGCGTTCCGCTCAACAGCATTTTTGTCAGTACAATTGAATCTTTACAACGAATAGATATTGCTAGCAATAAATTGGTCTGGGAGAAAAAATTTGATGATGGCTGCGACCGAATGTCTATTTCACCCGACGGAAAGACAATGTATCTTCCTTCTTTTGAAAAAGGTTTTTGGAATGTAGTTGACTGTGCGACGGGTGATGTTCTTAAAAAGATCGATGTTTATAAGCGGGCACACAATACTATTTATGGACCTGCAGGAAACTACGTGTACCTTGATGATATTGCATCACCATGGTTGTATATAGCCGATGCAAAGAAACGTGAGTTGGTGAACAAGGTGGGTCCTTTTGACAATTTTGTTCGCCCATTTACTGTCAACGGAAAAGAAACGATCACCTATGTGACTGTAGACAGCTTGCTGGGCTTTGAAGTGGGTGATCTTGTTACCGGGAAAAAATTGGCGCATGTGGAAGTGGAAGGATGGGAACCGGGACCTGTAAGAAGACATGGTAATCCAAGTCATGGGATTGCATTGACACCGGATGAAAAAGAGATCTGGCTAGCGGATGGCTACAATATGCGATTGCATGTATTCAATGCTAGACCTCCTTACCAGCAATTGACAACGATACCCCTGAGTGATATGCCGGGCTGGATCAATTTTAGCATTGATGGCAAATATGTGTATCCTTCG
>Ga0070659_100003516_pt1 | contig 11158 bp, 7 predicted proteins | sample KBSC23metaG_FD_64666 | JGI IMG/M metagenome (GOLD analysis project Ga0070659, IMG submission 64666) | Corn rhizosphere microbial communities from Kellogg Biological Station, Michigan, USA - KBS C2-3 metaG | ecosystem: Host-associated > Plants > Roots > Rhizosphere > Soil ...
CATCGGCGGCCGGCAGGAAGGTCACGAGCTTGTCGGTCGCTTCGCTGGGACGCGGCTCGAGCGGGCTGACGTCGCGCAGACCGAGAGCTGCGGCCAGTGCGTCGCTGACGCCCGGCGCGGCGACGTCGGCGTTCGTATGCGCGACATAAAGACCGACGCCGGCGGACACGAGCCGGTGCACGACCCGGCCCTTCGCAGTGGTCGCCGCGACCGACGTCGTACCGCCGAGAAAGAGCGGGTGGTGCGTCACCAACAGCTGCGCACCGGCCGCGATCGCTTCGTCCGCGACCGCGAGCACCGGGTCGACGGCGAGATGCACCCGCTCGACCCGCGCATCGGGATCGCCGCAGACCAACCCGACCGCGTCCCACGGCTCGGCCCCGCGCGGGTCGTATCTCCGCTCCAACTCGGCGACGACCTCGGCCAACGCGAGAGTCACCGGGTCACGCTCACTGGGCGACTCGCTCCCGCCCGCCGACCTGCACCGGTACGACGTGCTCGTCGTCGTCGATGTTCGCCGATTCGAGATAGCGCCGGATCGACAACGCGACCGCGGCACCCTCGCCCGCCGCCGACGCCGCCTGCTTCGTCGAGCCGGCGCGGACGTCGCCGGCGGCGAACACCCCGGGCAGCGACGTCTGCAAGCCGATGTCGGTCTGGATGAAGCCGAACTCGTCGAGCGAAACAACGTCGCGGACCAGCTCGGTGTTCGGTGACAGGCCGATGAAGACGAAGACGCCGTCGGGCGTGATGTCGCGCGACTCCCCCGTCACGGTGTCGGTCAGCGTCACCGAACGCAACCGCGAGTCGCCGGCGAACGCACTCGGCGACGAGTTCGGCACCACGGTGATCTGCTCGTTCTCGGCAACCTTTTCTTGGACGACCTTGGACGCGCTCAACGCCGTGTCACGAGTCACGATCGTCACGGTCTTCGCGAACCTCGTCAGGAACACGCTCTCCTCGCCGGCGCTGTTGCCGCCGCCGACGACGAGCACGTCCTTGCCGCGGTAGAACGCACCGTCACAGGTCGCGCAGAAGTGCACGCCCGCGCCGATGAAGTCCTCCTCGCCGGGTACGCCGAGCCGGCGGTACGTCGAACCCAGCGCGAGGAGCACCGCGCCGGCGAGGTAGGTCTCACCGTCGCCGGTGGTCACCGACTTGAACCGGCCGTCCACGCCGACGCTGCTCACCTCCTGCGCAGAGAGGATCTCGACGCCGAACCGCTCGGCCTGCGCGCGCAACCGGTCGGCGAACTCGGCACCCGTGACGCCTTCCGGGAAGCCCGGGAAGTTGTCCAGCCGCTCGGTCACACCGGCCTGCCCGCCCACTCCGCCGCGCTCGATGACCAGCGTGTCGAGGCCCTCGCGGGCGGCGTAGAGCGCCGCGGTCAGCCCGGCCGGTCCGGAGCCCACGACGACGAGGTCGTAGAAGCGCTGCTTCGCGACGGTCTGCAGGCCGAGCTTCGCGGCCAAGTCGGCGTTGCTCGGCTCCACCAACGTCGAGCCGTCCTCGAACAGGATCACCGGGATGATCTGCTTGCCGTCGTTCACTTTCTCGACGTACGCCATCCCTTCGGCGTCCGCATCGACGTCGACGAAGTCGTAATGCACCCGCTGCTCGCCGAAGAACTGCTTCGCCCGCTTGCAGTCGCTGCACCACGTCGTGCCGTAGACCTTGATGTTGGTGTGGGCCATGTCGGGCATCGTAGAGCGGTGAGCGCAGCCGAGATCCTGCTCGTCCGCCACGGTGCGACCGAGTGGAGCGCCAACGGTCGGCACACCGGGCGGACCGACCTGCCCCTCACTCCGGACGGCGAGGCCGCGGCACGAGCGCTGCGGGATCGGCTGCCGCCCGACGCGGACCTCGTCCTTGCCAGCCCGCGCCGGCGGGCCACCGAGACCTGCCGGCTCGCCGGGCTCGGCGAGGTGCAGATCGACGACGATCTGCAGGAGTGGGACTACGGCGACTACGAAGGCCTGACGACGCCGGAGATCCGCGCCGACCGGCCGGGCTGGAGCCTGTGGCGCGACGGCTGCCCGAACGGCGAGACCGCCGCCGACGTGGCCGCGCGCGCCGATCGTGTCGTGGCCCGGCTGGGTGCGGTCGACGGCGTGGCGGTGGTGTTCGCGCACGGCCATGTGCTCCGGGTGCTCGGCGCGCGGTGGGTCGGGCTAGCGCCGGAGGCGGGCGCCGTACTCGCCCTCGATCCCGCCACCCTCTCGACCCTCGGGTGGGAACGCGAGCAACGCGTCATCCGCCGCTGGAACGCCTAGATCCGCACCGTGCAGTTGTTCGTGACCTGGTCGACCGTGAGCTCGCCCGCCTGACTCGCGAGGTAGTGGTTGTAGCAGAAGCCGGTGCTGTCGGTGAAGCCGTAGTTCTCCTCCTCGGCTCCGTTGAACACGATGCCGGTCGCGTCCGCCGTATGCATCGTCTCGCTCCACGACGACGACGCTGTCGTCTTGCCGTCGCGGTCGGTCTCCGTCGTACCGCTGTCGCCGATCTGGTACGTCGTGAAGACGTCGGTGGCGAGTGAGTACTGAGCCGTCTGCTTGTCGACCGTCGTATGCCCGCCGGCCTCGGTCGTCGTCGTGTGCGTCCAGTTCCACGTCGCGCTGTCGACGAGCACCGCTTGGAACGCCGACTCCCCCATCTGCTCCGCCACGGTCGTGACGACGTGCCGGCCGTCGACGGTCCGGTCGCCCTTGAACGTCAACGTGTGGCTTGCGGTGTCTTGGTACGGCACCGCCTGACCGGTGGGATCGCCGATCACGTGCGCCGGTGCAGCCGGTGCCGACACAGACAGCAGGTGTCCGCGGGTGCGACCGTGCGAGTGCGCGGTCCAGACCTGCAGGTTCGCCGCGGTCTGCCAGAAATCGCCGGCGGCGAGCGTCATGTCGAGGATGCCGATCTCGAACTTGTGCGCGCGACCGTCGGTGAGCAGGCCGACGAACGGCGTCAGGTCGAGGTCGTACGGCCGCAGGTTCCACGCCCGCGGCGCGGGGATCGGCTCCCACAGCCCGGGACCGCCGGCGCCGGTGTAGATGCCCGGGTATGCCGGTGCGGCACCGGCCAGCTTGCCGTCGAGGTAGACCGCGATCTCGCGGTAGGGCTTGCCGGCGCACTGGCCGGGGTCGCCCCACCAGAACTCCTCGCACGCCCCGTGACTGTCGGCGAAGACCTGCGCGTGCAGCCGGTCGAGGTTACGCGGGAACACCACCGACGCACCCGACCGCTGACCGTTCTTCGAGATCGTCAGCATCGGGCCGCCCTTGCCGTCGGAGCTGACCGGCAGCACGCGATCCGGATGCGCGCCCACGGGGGTGTGCGCATCGGTCTCGTAGAACGTCAGCGACACGATCGTGTGGTACACCCCCGTGTACGTCGAGTCGTTGACGTTGTCGAGCTCGACCTGCACCGGTTGGCGCTGGCGCAGCAGCGCCGAGATGTCAGTGACGTCGCGCTGCACGGTCCACGTCGACGCGTTGCCGGTGCAGCACGGCTCGGACGTCGTGCCGTCGAGGACGACCGCATGCCCGATCGCGACGTAAACGTCGCGGTCGAACTGCGTGCCGGCGACGGTGCTGGTCAGCGTCAGCACGACCTTCGCCCACGGCGCGCGGCAGCCGGCCGGCGGCGCGTAGGTGCCGTTGTACGGCGCGCCGTACGAGTTCTTGAAGTCGTGCGTCATCAACGCGACCGTGCACGAGCGCGTGCTCGGCACCGCAATCGGCATCTCGGCGGACACCTGTTGCTGGGTGTCGGTCGGCAGCGAGGGGCCGCTCGGTTGCGCGACGCCGACCCCGGCGACGGCCGCGACGAGCGTCGCGACGGCGGGCAGCAGGAAGCGGCGCATCATGCGCCAACATTCGGGCTCGAATGCGCCGTTCCTGCCGGATCAGAGCGGTATTACGAGTGCTCGGAGACCTCGAAGATCTGGTCCGCGACCAGGCCGTGCGCCTCGCGGTGCACGGTGTTCGCCGCCTCGGCGTCCGGCGCGTCGACCAGGCAGAAGATCTTGCCGGCCTTCTCGTCGACCCAGTACTTCTTGTACTCGACGCCGTGGCTGCCCTGAGTCGCGAGGTCGGCCTCGTGGGCCTTGGCGACGTCGTCGACGCTCACGCCACCGTCGATGTTGTGTACGTCCATGAAGAGCGGCATGCCGTAACCCCTCCTGTGTCAGGTGACCGCAACCTACGCGGTCAATCCGTGTTGCGCCAGTGCGCGGCGTGCCCGTCACACATCGGTACGGCGGTCTCGCCCTCCAACGGCTGACCGTCGGTGACGTCGACGAAGACGGTGGCCGGTTGCTCGCACGCGTCGACGACGCAGGCGGTGCCCGGCGGCGGCTGTTCCTCCGGCATCACGACGGCATCACGACGGCATCACGCGGCTGCTCCCGTGGCGGTCCGACTTCGGGTTGGATCCGCCGAGCCGAAGCCTACGCGCTGGACTCGCACGCGGGCTTGTGCCCGCGCTTGGTGGCGAAGCCCGCGGGCACCCGGGACTTGCCGGTCGTCGCCGCCGCGACCGGGGCGTTGAAGACGCCGTACTCGTTCGTCACGTCGCCGTTGCCGCCGCAGGAGAAGCCGAAGAACGTCGCGGCAAAGCCGGCCGACCCGCCCGACGCCGGGTCGCGGACGGCGATCGTCGCCTCCTCGTCGGATCGAGCGCTGAAGCTCGACCCCGGCGTGCTGGGATTCGCCAGCCAGGTCAGATGCAGCGGCTTACCCAGTAGCGTCGCCGTCACCGACGCGGAGTTCGCGGACGGGAACGAGACTTGGCTGGCGGACAAGGTGAGCCCGTAGGTGTATGTGAACCCGCACGAGCCGCTGCGCTTGCACGCCTTGTACTTGACCGTCGCGACCGCGCCCTGCGACGGGTTGCCGCTCGTCGCCTCCAGCTCGAACGACACCTGATAGGTCAGCCCATCCGTGCCGCGAACCACCGCCGAACCGGTGTCGAGGTGGTGCTGCCCCACCGTGCTCGGCGCTGCGGACACCCCGGGTGCGAGCGCGCAACCGGCGGCCAATGCTCCGGCGAGGATCCATCGTCGCGCGCCGCTCATCCCGTCCTCCTCGAAGTGCTCTCACGGATCCCTACGCCGCAACCGCGCCGCCGCAACGGTTTCGTTGCACCGGCGCCGTTTCGGCGTACGACTTCATATGAGCGCGCTCCGTCCCGGGCGCCGGGCTGTCGCCTGGTTGCCGATCGCGCTCGCCGTACTCGCCCCGGCGGCGATCGTGGGTGCGGCGCCGGCAGCGAGCGCCGGCGGATGCGTCGCGAAGGACGCCGGCAACGGCTGGCTACGGACGCAGCCGACGTTCACCGACCTCGCGGGCGCCCCGGTGACGGCGTTCGCCTCGCCGGCGTTCGATCCCAACCTGCTCTGGGCCACCGACGGCGCTCAGATCGCGCGCTCCGACGACGCGGGCTGCAGCTGGACGATCGCGTACGCCGTGACTCAACCCGTCGTCGGCCTGCCGTTGCTGACCGGCGCGCGGATCACCGCGATGGCCGCACCCAGCTCGGCGAACCGGTCGTCGTTCCTGTACGTCGGCGTGACCGCGACCGTCGCCGGGATCCCGCGCCCGCAGATCGTCACGACTACCGACCGGGGGCGGACCTGGTCCGGCACCTCGTCGACCGGCCAGTCGGGGTTGCCGATCGTCGGCACCGTTCGCGAGCTGACTGCCAACGCGCAAGTGCCGCAGCTGGCCTACGCGCTGATCGACTCCGGCATCGGAGGTGTCGCGCAACCGGCGGTCTACGCGACCAGCGACGGCGGCGGCACCTGGGTCCAGCGCACCGGCAGCAACGCGACCGCGAACGACACCAGCCTGCGCGCCCACCCGTTGCAGACGTCCACCGTCTATGGCCTCGCCGGGCAGCGGCTCGAGGTCAGCACGGACGGTGGCGCGACCTTCACGACGATCGACTCGATCCCGGTTGCGGTCAACGGCTACGACATCGCGTCCGGCAGCGGTGGCGCCCGAATCGCCGCGGCGCTCAGTGACACCAACGCGGTGGCGATCAGCAGCGACGACGCCCACACGTGGTCCGCCTGGCCCGCGCCCGACCGCTTGACGTCCGTCGCCGCCGCGCCACTGCAGGATCTCGCCGTCGGGACGGACGGCAAATCGACGTGGTTCCTGACCGTGACCGCTCCGAGCCCGCCGATCGGGCCGAAGGGGACGCAGCCGGCCGACCTCGCCGTGACGGCGCCGACGTCGGCCGGCTTCTCCGTCAGCGGGTTGCGCGACGGCGCGATCCTGCGGGCGACGTTCTCGCTGGGCGGTCAGATTCAGCTGCCGCCGATCGTCGACGGCGTGGTCACGCCGGTGTTCCTGTTGCCGCGCGGCCCGATCACGCAGTTCCCGTCGACGCTCACGCCCGCGACGAAGACGCTGCGGCTGCCGGTCGGCGGCCGGGCGAAGGTGCCGTACCAGTTGCTGTTGCCGCGCACGCCGACACCGGTCGACGTGATGTTCCTCATCGACACGACGAGCAGCATGCAACCGGTCATCGACGGCCTGCGGCAAGGGCTCGCGCAGATCGCCGCGTCACTCGACACGAGCGGGCTCGACGCACAGTTCGGCCTCGGCGACTTCCAGGACTACCCGTCGCCGTACGGAACCGGAGGGCCGGGCAACTACCCGTACCGGCTCGACCATCGGGTGAGCATCGCGGGCCCGAGCCTCGCGACCGCGCTCGGCGATCTTCGCGCGACCGGCGGCACGAGCGACGGCGGCCAGTCCGCACTGACCGCGCTCTACCAATCCACGACCGGGGCCGGCGACCTCGAGCAGGGCGAGACGTTCGTCGTACCGGGCGAGGACGCGGGTTACCGGCGCGACTCGCTCCGGCTCGCGATGGTCGCGACCGACACGCCACCGCACTACGGCGGCGAAGCCGTGCAGACCACTCAGGGCCGGACGGTCGCGAACCCGGGCCCCGGCTACGACGACGTCATCCGCGCGCTTCGCGCGCACGGCGTGCACCAGATCGGGCTTGCGATCGATCCGGGTAGCGGGCAGAGCTCACGGCAGGCGCTGACCGACCTGGCCCGCAGGTCGGACGCGCTCGCGCCGGCCGGCGGCGTCGACTGCAACGGCGACGGCGTCATCGACGTACCGGCCGGAGGAGCGCTCGTCTGCACGGTCGGGTCGGAGGGAACGTCCGCGGGCGTGGTCGTCGACGGCACCCCGGTCACGGTCGGTCCGAGCGGGACGACGACGGCGGCGTCGATGGCGGCGGCCGTCATCGGGTTGGCCGCGAACATTCCCGACATCCGGCCGCTGCAGTTCCAGGTGAGCCAGGGCGCGGCGTACGCCTCCGTCGCCTCCGGGCTACGCGCCGTGAACCTGCACGCCGACAACGAGCTCAGCTACGACGTCGACGTCCGCTGCCCACCGAAGTCGGGCGGCCGGCACCAGATCGAGGTGTCCGCCGCGACGCCGGCGCGCACGGTCGCGACGGCGGCGATCGACCTGACCTGCGTGCCGGCCGGGGCGCTGACGCCGTCGTTCGGCGACTCGGCGACGCCACTCGCCGGTGTGGCGCTCGCTCCCGCGCCGCCGGCTCCCGCGCCGAACCCGGTGCCCAACGTGAACCCCAACCCAAATCCCAATCCGAACCCGGCGCCGAACCCCAACCCGAACCCCGCGATGGCGAGCCAGGAGCAGAAGCAACAGCAGCTCGCGTTCGCCAACGCGGAAGGCATCCCGCGCAACGAAGAGTTCGCGATGAGCCGGCTGCCGTCGCGATCCGAGACCGCGTTCGTGTGCGCGGCCGCGATGGTGCTGGCCGGTGCGTCGTGCGCGATCGCGGTACGGCGGCGAACCGTTCGCGCCGTTTCGCGCTGCAGCAAGTAGTCCGGTCTACCAAGCGTCGCGCAGAACGACGTCGTCCTTGCACGACGGGCACGCGACCTGGCGGGCGGGCGCCGGGCCGGTCACGAAGAGCACGAGTGGGACCGGCGCGGAGCAGCGGCCGCACAGCACCGACACACTCGTCGGCAACGAACAGGCGGCGACGCGAACGGTCACAGGGCTCGGCGACATGGGTTCATCATCGGTGAGCAAAGCGCCCGCCTGTGGGGTTCCGGGCATATGTAGCCCGACAATGCCCAAACCGGACTAGTCGTCATAGCCCTTTGCTTCCAAATGGTATCTGCGCCGTTCGGCGCACGTCCGAATCGAGCAAGCGAAGGCGTGACCACAGCGTGACCTTCCCCGCGGGAGGAACCGTCACCGCGGCGGCGAACTCGCCCGCACATCCGGCTTCTGGGGGGATCCGTGCCAGTTGACCGCGGCCGGCGCATGCGCCGCCCCGTCTGCCTCGCCAGCGTCGCCGCGACGGTCGGCGCCGGCCTCGTCATCGTGTCGGCACCCGCATCGCCGGCCTTCGCCGCCACCCAGCCGGGCTGCGTCCAGCCCACGACCGCCGCGCACCCGGTGTGCCAGGCGTGGGTGACGACGTACGACCACCCCGGCAGCGCGGACGAGCACGGCGCGGGCCTGGTCGCGGATCCGTTCAACCCCAGCGGGCCGAAGGTCTACGTCGCCGGCGTCTCGTCGGCGGGGCTCGTCGACACGATCGCGTACGACCAGAGCACCGGGCGCCAGGTCTGGCAGGCCAGCGTCGTCGGACCGAGCGCGCGCAGCCGCTTCGCCCACGCGCGGGTCGCGTTGAGCCCGGGCGGTGCGGCGCTCTACGTCGCCGGCGCCGGCGACGGCGAGGTCTCGGTCACGGCATACGACGCCGGGTCCGGCGCGCAACTGTGGTCGACGACGCAGTCGCTGCTGCCCACCCTCCCGGACGTCACCGGCGACGGCCCGACGCTCGCCGATCCGGTCGCGATCGACGCGACCGACGACGGCGTCTTCGTGACGACGAACTCCGGCAACGCCGCGCAGGTCGTCGACTACTCGCCCGGCGGCGGCCCCAACGGCACCGCGCTGCAGTTGTGGTCGACCAGCGCCGGGCCGTTGGCGCAGACGGCAGCGGTGAGCCCGGACGGGACGCTCGTCTTCGTCGGCGGCTTCACGTCCAGCCAGTCGGCGACGCCGAGCGTCGCGGGCGTGGCGCCGAGCGCGGGTGCGAGCAGGGCCGTCAGCGAAGTGGTCGCGCTCGACACCTCGACCGGCCTGCAGAAGTGGGTGACGATCGTCGCGACCGGCGCGGGCGCCTCGGCGTACGCGCTGCTGCCGGCCCCGGACGGAAGCCGGCTGTTGACGTCCGGCTCCGTCGAGAGCGACAGCGGCAACTGGGACGGCGTGGTCGCGTCGCTGGATCCGGCGACCGGAGCGGTGCAGTGGACGATCAGCCGCGACACCCCGAGCGACTCGACCCGGCCGTGGAACGAGCGCCCGGCAGCGCTGGCGATCGGCAGCGACGCGTCGCGCCTCTACGTCGCCGGCGACCGCTACCGCTTCACCGACGACCAGCACTTCGAGAAGCGGTACGACCTCTACGCGCTCGACGTCGCGACCGGCACGCAACGGTGGGCGACATCGGTCGCCGGCCCGTCCGACTACGGCGACAAGGACGTCTACCTGGCCGCGCACGGCGCCCAACTCGCGATCGCGACCCGCTCCCCCAAGTCGGCCGGCGCGAGCTACGACATGGAGATCCGGGCGTACGACGGCAGCACCGGAACCCAGCAATGGCAACGAAATGTCGACGGCACCGCGCACGGCGAGGACGTCCCCGGCGCGCTCGGCTACACCCTCGTCGGCACGGCGGTGAAGGTCGTCGTCACCGGCATGTCGACCGACCCCGCGAGCGGCGCCGACATCACGACCGTCGCGACGAGCGCCGCGTCCGGTGAGCCGGCATGGCTCTCGCGCTACGACACCCCGCTCGCCAACGACGATCACGCGTTCGACTCCGCGCTGACTCCGGACGGCCGGACACTCGTGCAGACCGGCTACTCCACCGGCGGCGTGACCGCGGACGGGTCGCGGGTCGTCACCCTCACTACCGTCGGCGTCGACGCGACGACCGGATTGCGGCAATGGGCAGCCCGCTGGAACCAGCCCGGTGGCACCGACGGCGAGGGCTTCGCCGTAGCGACGAGTCCCGACGGCCGGCGCGCGTTTGCCGCGGGGCAGTCGACGCCGGCCGGTGGCAGCGACCAGATGACCGCGGTCGGTTACGACACGACCAACGGCACGATCGTCTGGGCCGCGACCGTGCCGCTCGGCGCGCAGGCCATGTCGGTCGCGACCAGCCCGGACGGCCGCACCGTCTACCTCGCCGGCTACGGCTGGGTCGGCGACGCCACCGGCGACGACATCGTCGTAGCGGCTCTCGACGCGGCCACCGGCGCGACCAAATGGACGGCGACGTGGGACGGCAAGGGCGGCATCGGAAGCACCGGCGACTTCGCCGACAAGGCCGTGCTGGACCCGACCGGGCGCTACCTCGTCGTCGGCGGTCGCAGCGACCAGTCGGACGGTGTCGACGCGGCGACGGTCGCGTTCGATACGACGACGCACGGTGTCGCGTGGTCGGCGCTCGAGCACGGCGGCGCGAACGACTTCGACGAGATCAACGACGTCGCGGTCGACCCGCTGGATCGCGCGGTCTACATCACCGGCACGACCCAGGACAACACCACCGGCGGGCACAACGCGTTCACCGCGGGGTACACGTTGACCGGCGGCCAGCAGTTGTGGCTGCAGCGATTCAGCAACGGCAACAACGAGGACCAGGGCATGGCGCTCGGCGTCGCGCCGGACGGCTCGACGGTGTGGGTCGCGGTCGCGAGCGCCTCGAACCAACCGGTCACGCCGCTCGACATCCAGCTGCTCGGCTACGCCGCCATCGGCGGGGCGCAGACCGTCACCGGTCGCACCAGCGATCCGCAGAACGAGGAGCCCACCGCGCTCGCGGTGTCGCCGGACGGCGGCGCGATCGACGTCGTCGGCTCGATCGGCCAAGGCCCGGAGGATCCGCAGAACGACACGTACGTCGCGACGTTCGATCCGACCGGCACCGTCGTCTCTACCGGCCAGTGGGACGACGGCGCGCAGCGCGACGACCGCGGCGAGAGCGCGAGCATCAGCCCGGATGCCGCGCAGCTCGTGGTCGGTGCGACGAGCATCGGCAGTGCGACCGGCTCCGACTACGCCGCCGTTGCGTATCCGACCGG
>Ga0070659_100003525_pt1 | contig 11142 bp, 3 predicted proteins | sample KBSC23metaG_FD_64666 | JGI IMG/M metagenome (GOLD analysis project Ga0070659, IMG submission 64666) | Corn rhizosphere microbial communities from Kellogg Biological Station, Michigan, USA - KBS C2-3 metaG | ecosystem: Host-associated > Plants > Roots > Rhizosphere > Soil ...
CTGCTCGCCACCAAGCAGGATTTCCACCTCACACCAGACCATGTCCTGATGGCCGTGAAGACCGGCTTGGCGTTGGCAGGCCGTCCGCCACTGGAACCCATCGAACTGGCGGGCACGCCCTCGGGCACCGTCTTCCGGATGCCTGCGCTGTCCGGCTCTTGGGCGCGTTGCCAGGAGGGACTACATCATCCACACACCAAGAAGGTACGACCCGTCACCTTCGACCACGCCGTCGCCAGCGGGCGCGATGATGTCGTGCTCGTCCACCTGAACCATCGCTTGGTACAGATGTGCCTGCGCTTGCTACGCGCTGAAATCTGGGCGCAGGACGACGTGAAGAAATTGCACCGCGTCACCGTCCGCACCGTGTCGGATGCGCTCATCGACGGCCCCGCCGTGATTATAGTCTCGCGGCTGGTCGTCACCGGCGGAAACCATCATCGGCTGCACGAAGAACTGACGGTATCGGGCGGCTATCTGCGCGACCAATCCTTCCGCCGCGAAGAAGGCGTCACCCGCGTTCAGCAGTGGCTGGACGAATCGAAACCGATCACGGCGGCCGCGCCCCTGTTCGACGTGCTTCGCGTCCGCTTCGACCATCAACAGGAAGCCATCCTGAAAGCAGTGGATGCCCGTTCCAAGGAGCGTCTCCGGTATCTGACCAACACGCTCCAGACCCGCAAGCAACAAGAAACCGATGACATCGGCACCGTGCTCGACGAACTGGAAAAGGCGATCCAGTCCGAGTTGAAGAAAGAACATCAGCCCGAACAGTTCTCGCTCTTCACCGAGGACGAGCGCACACAGCTTCGGCGCGACATCGCCGCGCTGGAAGCACGCCTCGCGCGCATCCCCGACGAGCGCCGGTTGGAGACGCAGGCTATCGAAGCCCGCTACGCCAGGTTCGACGACCGTACCTTCCCCGTCGCGGTGATTTTCCTCGTGCCCGAATCCGCATCGAGGGTGACGAAATGATGACCTGGCAGGAATATCAGGAGGCTGTAGCCGAGTTCTACGAACAAGTCGACGACTTCGGAAACGTCAGAAGAAACGTCATGATTCCGGACAAAATAACCGGCCAGCCGCGTCAAATCGACGTGCTCATCGAGATTGAGGCCAAGGGGCATTCGCTCAAGATGGTCGTCGATGCGAAATTCCACGCCACCCCAATTGATGTCAGAGAGGTCGAGTCGGTTCTTGCGCTCGCAGGAGCAGTTGGTGCGAACAAGACCATCGTCGTTGCAGCGAATGGCTGGACGGAGCCTGCCAGGAAGAAGGCGGATCATGTCGGATGTGACCTCCTACTGCTGTCAGTGGAGGAAGCCCTTGATCTGATCGTTCCGGACAAATGGAAGATGTGCCCTTCTTGTGATGCTGACTGCATAGTGCTTAATCAAGAAGGTGCTGTCACGTTCGAGGATGGAACTTGGTTTTGGTGGCTGGCAGGTCAGTGCCGAGGATGCAAGTGCGCACGCATCCATTGCCAAGACTGTGGTTCGAAAACGTATATCGACCTCCATACCTTCGTGGTTTGCGGATGTGGTCACCGATGGTCAAGTACCGATGACGGCGTCACCATCTCTTTTTTTGAGGAAGAGCCTGAATGGTGACGCGGACCCAACACCACGACTGGCTATCGCTCATTGAGATTTCTGGCCCGTTTCTCGCGGTCCCCGTCCTGAAGGAAGCGTTCCCGCAAGGACTGGAAGAACTCGACGGCAGTAAACGCAAGCGACTGCGCCAAGCCTACGACGAATGGTGCGAGGCACTTGAGACCGACGATTCCCGCTTCGTCGATCTGCACGCGGCATGGATTGACGAAGTCCTGTCGCACGGACTGGAACTCGACGAGGACGGTCGTGGTGACACGCTCAAACGTAAGGACTGGTGCGCCGAACGTTTCACCGTCGCTCTGCCCGAACACGGCATCAGCCTCTCGCCAGACTTCGCCATCGTCGGCAATGGTGATGCGCCTCTCATGCTCGTCCACGCCTACGCGCAGGACGTCGATCTCGATGCCACTCAGAAGCTGGACGGCTGGGCCAGCACGCCGGCGGAACGCATGGTCAGGCTCTGCCGCGCCACGGGCTGCCGTCTCGGGCTTGTGACCAACGGCGAACGCTGGATGCTGGTCGATGCACCAGTGGGCTCGGTCACCACCTTCGCCAGCTGGTATGCACGAATCTGGGCGCAGGAACCCGTCACCCTCCAAGCTTTTGTCCACCTCTTGGGCATTCGGCGTTTCTTCGTAGGTGAATCGGAGCGACTGCCCGCGCTGTTCGATCGCTCGCTGAAGTTCCAGGACGAAGTAACCGACGCCTTGGGCGAGCAGGTGCGGCGCGCTGTCGAGGTACTCATCCAGTCGCTCGACAAGGCCGACCAAGACTGCGACCGCGAGCTGTTGCGAGGCGTGAAGGAAACCGAACTCTACGAAGCCGCGCTGACGGTGATGATGCGGCTGGTTTTCCTGCTCTCCGCCGAAGAGCGCGGCCTGCTGCTCCTGGGCGACGAACGCTACGAAGCCAACTATGCGATCTCGACCCTGCGCATGCAGTTGCGTGCCGAATCGGACGAGATTTTGGAACGTCGCTTGGATGCGTGGTCTCGCTTACTGGCCGTCTTCCGCGCCGTATACGGCGGCATCGAGCACGAAAACCTGCGCCTGCCTGCACTGGGTGGTTCCCTGTTCGATCCAGATCGCTTCCCTTTCCTCGAAGGCCGCGCCGGTGGTTCCGATTGGCGCACCGACGTCGCCAAGCCGCTGCCGATCGACAACCGCACCGTCCTGCTTCTGCTCGATGCCATCCAGCAATTCCAAGGGCGCACGCTGTCCTACCGGGCGCTGGATGTGGAGCAGATCGGCTACGTCTACGAGGGCCTACTGGAACGCACCGTCAAACGTACTGATGCGATTACTTTGGACGTGGGAGCAACACAAAAGGCCACCAAACCGTTGGTAACGTTGCCTGAACTGGAGTCCGCGCGCTTAGACGGCCGGGAAAAGCTGATTGGCTTTTTGGTCGAATGTTCTGGCAGTTCTGCCAGTAGGGTGAATCGTGCGCTTGCGGCTCCTGTCGAGAACGATCTGGCCGAAAAGCTGCGAACGACATGTGCCGGTTCGACGATTCCGTATGATCGTGTTTTGCCGTTTGCCAACTTGTTGGTGAAAGATGCTTGGGGCTATCCGCTGGTCTATCCCGCCGAAGCTTTCATCGTCACCACCGGCTCCGACCGGCGCGAGACCGGCACCCACTACACGCCGAAGTCGCTCACTGAGGTCATCGTCGTCGACACGCTCACGCCCGTCGCCTACGTCGGCCCGGCACAAGGAACGCCACGCACAGACTGGGCGCTGAAATCATCCGCTGAACTGCTCGACCTGAAGATCTGCGACCCCGCGATGGGTTCGGGCGCGTTCCTCGTGCAAGCCTGCCGTTGGCTGGCCGACCGTCTGGTGGAGGCGTGGGCGCAAGCCGAGGCGCAAGGGCACACAGTCGGCGTCGATGGACGTGTGGCGGATGCCGATGCCAATGTCGAGACGCTACCGCGCGACACCGAGGCGCGCACCATCGTCGCCCGCCGCCTGATCGCCGAACGCTGCCTCTACGGCGTTGATCTGAACCCGCTGGCGGTGGAACTGGCCAAGCTCTCCATCTGGTTGGTGACGCTGGCCAAAGGGCGTCCCTTCGGCTTCCTCGATCACAACCTGCGCTGTGGCGACAGCTTGCTCGGCATCCATCGACTGGATCAGCTCACGCAGCTTTCGATGAACCCCACTGGCCAGGGCCAGCTACGCCTGTTCGGCCAGAACATTGAGCAGGCCGTGCGCGAGGCCATCGAACTCCGGCAACGATTGCGCGAGATGCCCATCCGTGACATCCGCGACGTGGAAGCCATGGCGCATGTGGACGCTGACGCGCGCCGCAGGCTCGAAGCACCGGAATGCATCGCAGATGCCTTCGTCGGGGAGGTGTTCGCATCGGTCAGCGGCACGGCGCTGGAGAACGCGCTGGCGTCACTGACCATCCAGGCCGGGCAGGCCATCGATGGCGACAGCGAAGTGCTCACCTCAATGCGCCGGAGATCGGTTGTCGTGCTCTCGACCGATCTGCCTGCCAACAAGCCTGCGCGTCGGCCTTTCCATTGGCCGTTGGAGTTTCCGGAGGTGTTTGCCCGAGAGGCTCACGGTTTCGACGCCATCGTCGGCAATCCTCCATTCAGTGGGGGACGCTGGATCGGACGCCGCTTTGGCCTAATGTACCAAGAGTATTTGAAGCTGATACGCAATGGCGTCGTGGGGTCGCCCGATCTCTGCGTCTATTTCTATCTGCGAGCCTTTTCCTTGCTCGGAGCGAAGGGCTGCTTTGGTTTGCTGGCCACCAAGTCGATCACGGAGACTGGTTCTCGTGTCGTCTGCTTGGATCAGATCATCGGACACGGTGGAACGGTCTATCGCGGCTGCTCACGCATGGTTTGGCCAGGTAATGCAGCCGTGGTTGTATCGATCACATGGGTTTTCCGCGAGGGTTGGCAAGGCCAGAAAGTTCTGGACGATCGAACGGTGTCGGCCATCAATGGTGCGCTGGAGGAAGATTTCCAAATCAGGCGACCACTAAAGCTCAAAGCTTTGAAGGGGAAGTTTTCTCAAGGTCAAGATGTCCTTGGGCGCGGCTTCGAGCTTACTGCCAGGGAGCGTGCCGAAATCCTCGAAGAAGATTCAAATTGTGCTGAGGTGATATTTCCGCTCTTTAACGCGCAGGATATCAACACGATGTCTGCGCTGGATGCGTACCGCTGGGTAATTTATTTTCGCGATTGGCCAGAAGAACAGGCGAAAAAATATGGGCCAGCCTTTGGGCGCGTTGAGGAACTGGTTAAGCCTTATCGCAATTCTCTGACTGGGCAGATTCATCAAGATTGCTTCTGGAAGTTCTGGGACTTGCGACCAAACTTGCTTCGCGAAGCGGCAACTCATGAAACCTTCTTGGCATCTCCAATCGTCACTAAGTACGTGACCTTCCGGAAAGTGCCGTCGCAATACATTTACAACCACGCAATTAAGCTCTATTTCCTATACCAGTGGTCAGATTTCGCAATATTGCAGTCCAGTCTTCATCAGGAATGGGCTTTTTGGAGTTGCGGGACTCTGGGTGCATCGACACTTCGCTATTCGACAACTTCAGCTTTAGAAACCTGGCCGATGCCAGCTCTTGGTAGCCACGACGAACTCGATGATCTCGGCAATCGTTATCACGCACATCGAGAATCGCTGATGGCAGACGAAGCGATCGGCCTCACCCAGCTCTACAACCGCTTCCATGATCAGTCGGACGACGATCCCCGAATCGAGACGATGCGCGTGCTGCATCGTGAAATCAACCTCGCGGTTGCTCACGCCTACGGTTGGGACGACGTCGACCTGGAGCACGGATTCCACGCTGTGCCGTATCTGCCTGAGAACGATCGCGTCCGCTTCACTATCAGCGATAGTGCGCGCCTCGAAGTGCTGCGCCGCTTGTCGGAGCTGAATCATCAGCGGCACGAAGAAGAAATGACCCAAGGGCTGCATGGTGGTGACCAGGCGCGTACGCTGCGCCACGCAGCCCGCGTCGCTCCGGCGCAGCCATCTCTTGACTTCGACGCACGGGGAACAGCGACCGCCGCTAACGACGCAACGCCGGCCACGGCGATCCACGGTTTCCTGCGCACGCACAATGGCTGGCACGCCAAGGCCGACGTTCCCGCTGCCTCCGGCATCACAGATGGTCAGTGGAACGCCGCGATCGCCGAGCTGATCGCGAGTGGCAAGATCAAGCGCCAAGGCGAGAGGCGCGGTGCGCGATACCGAATTATTGAGGGGGACTAAATGGCAAAGCAAAAATCAAATGCAAGGAAGTGGCAGGCCAAGACCATGAAGCGGCGTCCGGCCACAAAAAAGTATCGCCTGAATGTAGACCCTCGCATTCTGGAGCTACTCGGCCCCAATCTGTACACGAACATCTACTACGTCTTGGCTGAGCTGATCGCCAACGCGTATGACGCCGACGCGAAGAACGTCTACATCATCTCCGGTATGGATGACATCCGAGTCGAAGACGATGGGCACGGGATGTCGTACGAGGCAGGCGACATCAAAAAATACCTGAACGTCGCAGGGGTCTCCCGAACGACTGAGCCGGAGTCGCTTACGAAATCCGGCACTCGTCGCAAGATGGGGCGAAAGGGCGTTGGCAAGCTGGCTGCCCTCTCGGTTTCAGAAGACGTCGATGTTCTTACGATTGCCAATGGGGAAAAATCGGGATTCGTGTTGACTCGCCACCCTGAGAAAGGTCATGGCCTGAAGGCAATTCCGGATGATCGAATCACCTTCGAACGTGTTGCCGATCACGGCTCTGCAATCATCATGCGTAATCCGCAATACCGGCTTCACAAAACCCTGGACGCGGTCAAACGCAACCTCCTCAAGATCTTTCCCTTGGTCGATGCAGACTTCCGCATACATGTCGTTCGTGGCAAAGAAGAGGTGACGATCGAAGACTTCGATCGCAGCGTCATGAGCGAGCTATGCGCCCTGATCACACTCGGCGACAAGTTCAAGTCGCTGTGCGACCTCGTCCCCGACAGCCATCCGGACAGGCGATCTGACCTGGTTGTAGCACAAGCAGCGATGGTAATACCCATCGACATGAAGGCGAACGATGGGAAAGAGCACGAATATTCGCTGGAAGTTCTTGGGTGGATCGGTGCGTACAAAAGCACGCGGGGAAGGAAAGCGGAGCTGACCGATTTCCCTGATAATTTCATCTCATTGTTTGCCAATGAAAAGATGGGTGAATTCAACATCCTACCAATCATCGGCCAGAACAAACTGAATGAGGTCTATGTCGTCGGACAGCTGCACGTGGACTTGTTTGAACTTACGGAACTCCCAGACATGGCCCTGAGCAACCGCCAAGGTTACAAGTCCGACGATCCACGCTACGAAGAAGTTCGCAAATATGTTCGCGACGAGTTGCTTGCGGAAATCCTTAAGAAGCGCGACACGTACACGGACATCGTCAACGCCGATAGAAAGAAAAAGAAGCAAGAAGAACTAAAGAATGATGAGGAAAAGCTGAAGACGGCGGTGGATAACTTCCGCAAGAAAGCCAGCAAGGAAGCGGTTGAAGCATTGGCCGCCCTCGGCGTAACAGCCTCCCGTGAAGCGATGGAGGATGCCATTTCCAAATCTATTAACGCCAACAGCCCGGACCTTGGACTGAAGACGGTGGTGGACTCACAGAAAAAGAAAATTCTTATCAGCCAGACGCGGCCGGACAAAGCATTCTCTGACATCATTTATCAAATGCTTGTTTTCAATGATGTTTCGTCAGACGACATCCTCTACACCAGCTGCGACGATGAAGTGTGTCGTGTACCGGAGGGCCGAGAGGTCTACGACTATCTTCGGGAATTCTTCGTCGAGAGCTACTCGACGCAAAAGATTTTTGTGCTTTTCGTGACCAGCGAAAACACGAAGGTGTCGTGGGGAGCCATTACGGAAGTGGGTGCATCATGGATCACGCAAGTCGATCACAAGATTTTCAACATCCACCCTTTCCGCCCTGAGCATCCTCTTAACGATGAGATGCAATGGCAGAGTACGAGCCGAGATAAGCCGAGTGGTGACCTTTGGATGATGCGCCTTGATGCGGACATTTTCTGCCAAAAGATAGAAGCTGTTTGTGATGCACTTGGATTCAAGAAGCAAACGCGTGTCAAGAACATGGATCACTTAGGAACACTCGTCTCCATTAGGAAGTCGTGAGGGCTTGATACATGAACAAAAAAATCTGCCAGGCCTGACGAGTTACGTACAGAGCGCGAAAGAGCGTCATAGACGATGGCATTCCCGGCTGATCCTGGACGAGCTGCACTTGGCTCAGCCTTGATGGAGCGTCGGTGAAAGGAGACTGATTATGAGTAGCATCAATGCATGGATCGCCGTCGATCATGGTCTCGGCACCGATCGAAGGCTCGCGCCCTACACCCTAGTCCTGAGGGGCGATCGCTCCCTGTATCAAGCCATCGTCGAGGATGATTGGGTGCTCGTGCTGAACCTTACCGGTGAGATCATCCGCGTCGGGCATGTATTGCGAGTTCGTTCCAACCTCGAAGCCACCACGATCTTTTTTGACCGGGTATCCGCCACTGAGATTCCGGCACCGGCCGCCGGCACCTCGCTGACTATGCCATCGTCAGGAAGTGTCGGTCGTATCCAGTGGGACGAATTTATCGCAATCTTGTCCACGGCGTTACATCAGACTGTCGGTGGTGTGCTGCCCGTCAAGGATCAAGCCTACATCCGCGAACTGCTACAACTGGCCGTGATGGACGACCTACTCGGCCCGGCGGGCGGTCCGCATGAGCGCATAGTGGACATGGGGGTGCGCGACCGCTATCTGGTCGGCAAGCTGGCACCGCGCGAGAATGTGCAAGGTGGCATCGAAGGGCTGGAGGGCCCATTAGCCGAGGATGAGGGCGAGGAACCCACCGACCCCATCGTGCCCGGTCAGCACGAGCCCGGCGCCGAGTTTGGGACTGCGACCGGACGGGTGGAGCCTGAGTCCGACTCCGCCGACGAGATCGACGCCGCCAGCAATCAATCGTTGGTACCGAGCAGCTTCGGCATGACCTTCTGCGTCGATGGTGATGTCGAGAACATCGAGGTCGAGGTGCGCTGGGGGAGTTACGAGCGCGTCCCCAACAAAGAGCATGACTTGACACGTTCCAATGGGCAGAAAGCCAGGGTCTGGCAACGCATTCCCTGCGGCGGGAGGCTGGTGCTGCCACTCACCGACGGTGTGATCTCCCATCAGGCACCGGACGCGAATCGCCCGGCGGTGCGGGTACAGGGTTCCGTCCGCGCCAAGAACGCCAACGGCGATCGCCTCGTGACGCTGTTCCTGGTCAATGCGCAGGATGAGCCCGACACCAACCGCGACACGGCGTGGCTGTTTCAACCAGAGCTGATCGTGCGTGCAGAAGCTGAGGCAGCCAACCCTGCCATCTTCCGCCGCCGTCCCGTGTTGGACGCCGATGGCATGGACACCGAACGCGAATCACTGGAGATGATCTACCGCAACCGCGTGGAGTTTGCGGTCGGGCACGGCATCGCCATCCACGCCGAGACGGCGGGCGATGTGACGCTGGCCACCGAGGTGCGCACCACCGTGCTGCCACAGTACGAAGTGCAAGTCACGGAGACGCCGGGTCTCGACCCCGCCGACCGTCCGGCGATGAAGGAGATGGTGGCAAGCGGTCTACTGGACATGCAACGGCTCGCCACGCTTGGTGTCACCGAGTTGGTCGATGCACTGAACGTGCTTACGAAGGACTACGCGACTTGGATCGCCGAGCAGCGTGTTCGTATCGGCGAAGACGTGGTCGGGTATGACGCGCAGGCCGTGCAGGCGCTGGATCGGTGTCAGGAAATCCAGTCGCGCTTGCAGCAGGGCATCGATACGCTCAAGAACGACGAAAAGGCGCTGGCAGCTTTCCGCTTTGCCAACCGGGCGATGGCGATCCAGCGCGTGCGCAGCCAGTACGCGCTCGAAGTGCGGCGCGGTCGGGATGTCACAGTCGATCAGTTCGATCTGCCGAAGAACAGAAGCTGGCGCCCGTTCCAGTTGGCGTTCCTGCTGCTGTCGATCCCCGCGCTGGCCGACCCCGAGCACCCGGACCGCGTTCAGCCGATGGAAGCCCATGCCGATCTGTTGTGGTTTCCCACCGGCGGCGGCAAGACCGAAGCCTATCTGGGCGTAGCGGCGTTCACGATGGCGATTCGCCGCCTGCAAGGCAAGCTCGGCGGCTACGACGGTTCGCGCGGTCTGGCAGTGATCATGCGCTACACGCTGCGTCTGCTGACCTTGCAGCAGTTTCAGCGCGCTACCTCGCTGATCTGCGCGATGGAGATGTTGCGGCGCGAGGCGCTGGCCAGCGGCGATTCCGCCTTGGGGTGCGAGCCGTTCACCATCGGCTTGTGGGTCGGCAACAAGGTGACTCCAGGCACGACCGAGGACAGCCATCGCGCTATCGAGGACATCCGCAACCCTGGCAAGCACCATGCCGGGGCGACGTTACCCGTGCAACTGACCAGTTGTCCGTGGTGTGGCTCCGACATCGCCCCTGGCCGCGACGTGGAGATCGACAAGAACCACGGGCGCACGCTCGTCTATTGCGGCGACAAGAAAGGACACTGCGGGTTCTCTCGCGGCAAGTCCAGCAAGTCGCCATACCCCGGCATCCCGGTGCTGACGGTGGACGAGGAGATATACCACCGTCCGCCAACGATGATGATCGCCACCGTAGACAAGTTCGCCATGATGGCGTGGCGCGGTCAGGTGCGAACGCTGTTCGGTCGCGTGAGCCAGGAATGTGAGCGCCACGGCCTACTGTGGCACGAGGCGGACTGCTGCACCGGCAATCACCAAGCGGGGAAAGGCTTGCCCGCGGTCAAGGTCAAGAACGTTGCGCCGATTCGCCCGCCTGATCTGATCATCCAAGACGAGTTCCACCTCATCAGCGGCCCACTGGGCACGATGGTTGGGCTGTACGAATCCGCCGTCGATGAACTTTGTGGTTGGGCACTCGATGGCAAAACGGTGAAACCGAAGATCGTCGCGTCCACGGCGACGGTTCGCAAAGCCAAGGAACAGGTGAACAACGTGTTCATGCGGCGTGTATCGGTGTTCCCGCCGCACGGCTTGGACGTGGAGGACAACTACTTCTCGGTGCAACGACCGATCGAAGAACGACCCGGACGGCGCTATCTCGGCGTGTGCTCGCCCGGCAGCTCGCGTCCCGCGATGCTGATTCGCATCTATACCTCCTTCCTCACCGCAGCGCAGGCACTATTCGACCGTTTCGGCGAACCCGCCGATCCGTACATGACGATGGTCGGCTATTTCAACTCACTGCGTGAGCTGGGTGGGATGCGGCGTTTGGCCGAGGACGATGTGCAGACGCGTTCCTACCGCGTCCAGATGAGCATGGTCGAGCGGCCAGGGTTAGCCCAGAGAAGGATGCACCCGGATAGCATCAAGGAACTGACTTCACGAGTCTCCAGTCAAGATATCCCGGCTTATCTGGATCAACTTGAAG
>Ga0070659_100003526_pt1 | contig 11142 bp, 10 predicted proteins | sample KBSC23metaG_FD_64666 | JGI IMG/M metagenome (GOLD analysis project Ga0070659, IMG submission 64666) | Corn rhizosphere microbial communities from Kellogg Biological Station, Michigan, USA - KBS C2-3 metaG | ecosystem: Host-associated > Plants > Roots > Rhizosphere > Soil ...
CTTCGCTTTCGAGTGCCGCGCGGGCGGGCTATCCTGTCCGACGGACAAGCCGGGAGAACATCATGCAACTGGACAAACTGCGCATCGCGATCACCGGCGGCTTCGGTGCCCTGGGGTTGGCGACGGTACACGCGGCTGTCGCGGCGGGCGCCCGGGTCGTGGCGATCGACCGCGCCGATCCGCCGGCCGAGGGCCTGGCGCCGGCCACCGGCATCGGCGGGGTCGACCTGGCCGATCCGGCAGCGGCGAAGGCCGCGCTGGCTGCGGCGGCCAAGTCGCTGGGCGGGCTCGATGCGCTGGTCAACATCGCCGGCACGTTCCGCTACGAGACCCTGGCCGACGGCAAGCTGGATACCTGGGATCTGCTGTACCGGATCAACCTGCGCACCGCCGTGGCCGCCAGCCAGGCGGCGCTGGAACACCTGCCCGCGGGCGGTCGCATCATCAACATCGGCGCCACATCGGCGCTGAAAGCCGGCGCCGGCGTCGGCGCGTACACCGCTTCCAAATCCGGCGTGATGCGCTTCACCGAAGCCCTCGCCGAAGAGCTGAAGGAGCGCGACATCACCGTCAACGCGCTGCTGCCCAGCATCCTCGACACCCCGCCCAATCGCGCGGACATGCCCAAGGCCGATTTCAGCCGCTGGGTGAAGCCGCAGCAACTCGCCGACGTGATCGTGTTTCTGTTGTCGAAACAATCCGCCGCGATCACCGGCGCGCTGATACCGGTGACCGGGCGGGTGTGAGTCGATAGCTGCAGGGGGGCCCGAAACACCTCCAGCGACGTCATTCCCGCTTTCGCGGGAATGACGAAAAAAGGTGGTTGCTCGGGATTCCTTGCAGGCTCGACCGCAAGCAGCGACTTCGACCTGCCTGCTACGCTCATGGCTTGCACCGCCGCCCACCCGCCCTGCGCCGAATCATGCCTACGCCCTCCCCTTCCGTTGCCGACCAGGCCAGCGCCCGTGCCGAAAGCTTCCGTACCGGCTTTGCCGGCCGGCCGATGCGCGAATACAAGGGTCTGCCGATCTACGCTGCCCCCGGGCTGCATGAAGCCGCGGCCGAGTTGCTCGCCGGCGCGGCACCCGCCCGCGCGCGCGTGCTGGAGTTCGGCGCCGGCAGCGGCGCGATGTCGTTGCGGCTGGCCGACCTGGGTTTTCAGGTCACCGCCAGCGACCTGTTTCCCGAGAGCTTCAAGCCGGCCGAGGTGCCATTCGTCGCGGCCGACCTCAACGGCGCGTTCGCCGCGCAGTGGCCGCAGGGTTTCGATGCGGTGATGGCACTGGAGATCGTCGAGCACCTGGAAAACCCGCGCGACGTGCTGCGGCAGATCCGCAGCCTGCTGCCCACCGGCGGGCAACTGGTGCTGTCCACGCCGAACATCGCCAACCCGGTGTCGCAGGCGCTGTTCCTGCGCCGCGGCCAGTTCCAGTGGTTTCGCGATGTCGATTACCGCGAACAGGGCCATATCACCCCGCTCAGTCCGTGGGTGCTGGAGAAGGCGCTGCAGGAGGCCGGCTTCACGATTCGCGCCGAACGCGCCGTATCCAGCCCGTTCCGCCGCATCCGCCGGCTGGGCTGGAGCGTGCGCCTGCTCGCGCCATGGCTCGCCCTGCTCAGCGGCCTGCCGACCTCGCGCCGTGGCGAAGTGTGGCTGGTTCGCGCAGAAGCCACCTAATCTGGATCAGTTGCCGTGGCGAAGCCGCCGCCGGCGAACCTCAGTGCATCGTTTCGCCGGGGCTGGCCGGCGCATTCGTCCCGCCACCTGCACCGGTATGCAGCTTCCAGACGTCGTCGCGCAGGACGCGTACCTCCGCGTCGTCCGGCGCCGCCGCGAGGTAGGCGTCGTAGGCGGCGATGGCTTCGTCGTTGCGGCCGAGCGTGGCCAGGATCCACGCCAGCATGCGCGCGGGCACCGACAATGTAGGATTGAGGGCAAGCGCCGCGCGGTAATGCACGACCGCCTGCTCGTACAGCTCTTCCATGCGTGCGGCATCGGCCAGGCCGATCTGTGCAATCACCGCGTAACCCGGCACCGGCAACAGGCCGTGGTAGAGCAGGCGCGCTTCCGCCGGGCGGTTGTCCTTGAGCAGCACTTCGGCCAGCCAGGTGCGCGCCGCATGCAGATCCGGCTGGAGACGTAGCGCATTGTTCAACGCGGTTTCGGCAAACGCCAGCAAGCCCCGCCGGCTGAACGCCTGGCCGAGCAGGAGCTGGATCAGCGAGTAATCCGGAACCAGCTCCGCCGCGCGGGTCAGGTAGCCCACGGCGGCATCGAGCTCGTCGCGCGCAAGCATGATGGTTCCCAATCCAGCCAGCGCGTGGCCGTCTTCGCCGGCGCGCAGAGCGACCCGAAAATGATGCTCCGCGGTCTTGGCGTCGTCGCGGTCGAGCGCGAGCTGGCCCAATCCGACGTGTGCACCGCCCAGGTTCGGATCCAGCGCCAGTGCCCTGAGATAGGCCAGGCTGGCGGCCGACGCATCGCCCGCTTGCCGCAACATGGTGGCATGACCGATAGCGAGATGCGGATTGTCCGGCTGCAGCTCGAACGCCTGCGCCAGCAGATGCAGAGCCTCCACGCTGTCGCCCCGCTGATGCCGCAGCATGCCCAACAGATGCATGGCGTCGGGATCCTCGGGATGCTGCGCCAGCCACTGGCGATAGCCGTGTTCGGCTTCATCGAGGCGGCCCGCGCGATGCAGGCTGTAGACGTCCTGGAGCGTACTCATGGCGTTCACGTGATCAAGAAGGATGCAAAAAGAAGGGTGGCCGCGCCGCGATGGCGCTCACGCAGGCAGACTGCGGATTATGCGGCATCGGGCGCAATCGGGTCGAGCGCGCACCGCGAACGGATTCATTGATCCGCGAAGCGCAGCAGCTCCGGCACGAACTCCGCATACGCACGCCAGCGCCCGATCGCCCGCGTGTACACCGGCTGACGGGCCTGCCACACGCTGGCGGTACCGATCGCGCCGCGCACTGCGTTCGGCACACCGCAGTCGAACGGCGCCAGGCCCAACGCCGCGGCCAGATCGTCGATGGCCGCTTGCGGATCGCGCGCCAGCTCCTCGTAGCGCACCTCGAGCAGGCGCCCATCGCGGCAAGCCTTGGCCATCAATCGCTCGCAGCCGTTCAGGACGGCCGCAATGTCCGCGAAATCGTACGCGAAGCGGTACTCCGTCGAGTCGAAATGCTGGCTCCAGATCGACAGCGCGGTGTCCCTGTTGCTGCGTCGACAATGCACGATGCGCGCCTGCGGAAACAGCGCGCCGATCAGATCCGCGTGCAGGAAATTCAGCGGCTGCTTGTCGACGAACCAGTGCACCCCCGTCTCCCCTTGCTGCAGCCGGGTCAGATAGGCGGCCGCAACCCGGTCGAGCAGGGCCGAATCCACCTCGGCCGAGCATGCCACCTGCTCGGCGAAATGCGGCAGCCAGTCCAGCTCGCCGCGATTGCTCACTTCGGGCGAGCGCCCCAGCAACTCGGCCACCAGGGTCGTGCCGGAACGTGGCGCACCGACCACGAAGATCGGCACGCATTCCGTGGCAGCGGGCGTGCGCCGCGGCAGCGGCGCCCCGCCCAGACGAGCCTCCACCAGGCGACGCCAATGCTTGCGCGACCAGCTTCGATGGTCGATCAGCCCATTCGCCTCACGCAGACACCTCGCCGCGCGCGCGTAATCGCCCAGATCGTCGTGCGCCTTGCCGAGCGCGAACAATACCGAGGCACGTGCACCTTGCGAGAGGTCGGTTCGCTCCAGCAGTGCCCTGAAACGCGCCAGATCCGGATGCGCCGGGTCGCCGTAGCGCCCGATCGAGGCCAGGCCATAGGCCGCGCCGGCATCGATCGTCTTCGGCTCATGCTCGAGCGCGAACAAATAGTGCTTGCGCGACCGCTCGAACTCGCCGAGCTGACCCAACAGTGCCGCCACGTAAACGTGCAGGAACGGATCGCCCGACCCGATGGCGATGGCCGCCTCGCACAGCTCGGCGGCGGCCTGCTTGCGTCCGCCATCGGCCAGCATCTTCGCCGCGCGATGCACGAGGTCGGCAGATTGTCGATGTCGTCCGAACAGGCCGCGGAAGACCTGCGCCGCCGTGTCCGGGCGGCCCTGCTCCAGATGCAGCCGTGCCAGCGTGAAGGCTGCCGCGAGGTGTCCGGGCTGCTGCGCCAGCAGGCCTTCCAGCAGCGCCTGTGCATCGGCGTGATCGTTCATCTGCCAACGCACCCCGGCCAGCGCCAGAATCAGTTCACCGTCGTCGCCATGACGCGCGAGGGCCGTCTGCAGTACGGATGCGGCCGCTTCGATGTTCCGCTCCAGCGCCAGCGTCCGGCCCGCTTCCAGCCACTCCGCGGCGGGCTTTCCCTCCAGCTGCGCGAGGCGCGCCCGAATGGCCGCCGAGCCACCATCCGGCTGCACGGAGGCATCCGGCGTGGCAGCCGCGCTGCGATGTGATTCGGGTTTCCCGGTGGATCCGGCAGCAGTCATGGCAGTACATCTGATGCGAATCGGGCATGTTACTGCACGTCGACGCCATGCCGGACTGGAGCCTCACCGGAAGCGAATGGCGTGGCCGGCGCAAGCAACGCGGGCGCCCCAATCAGCATTGCCGGCCAACCATGTATTGCCTTCAACCACCAGGGGAAACGTCAAACCGGTAAGCCGTATCTCGTGCCGAGGCCCGCCTCCCGAACTCGCCAGCGAAGCCGGTGAGGCGCGCATACGGCGCCAGCGGAACGGTGGTACGGAAGGCCAGGTGCTCGACCAGGCAGAACAGCGATATTTCCAGCATGCTGAGGTCATGTGGTGGCAACGTCTGGATGACCGACGGCGCCGTTTCGTCGAGCCAGGCCAGGGCATTGCGCAAGCCGGCGGCGGCCTTGACGAAGTAGACGCTGTCCGACGGCAGTTGCGCGATCTGCGTGCCGAAGCCGAGCTGCACCTGTGCCTGCATCGCATGCCAGACCAACTCCTGCGCGTTGCGTCCCGACGCATCGCGCACGTCCTCGGGCCACACGATCACGCGGCGAGGCGGAGCGAGCTCCGCCAGCACGCGGCAGATGTTCTCCGCACCAAATACCACGACGTCACCACGGCTGAGCACCGGCAGCTTGAGCGCGGGGTTGCCGGCGTAGTCGCGCGCGTCCAGCGAGGCCAGGTCATGCACCGGGGCGAACTCGCAAGCCACGCCCAACTCCAGCGCGAACATGCGCGCCAGGCGGGTGTAGTGTGAACTGCTGCGGCCGGTGATGCGCGGCACCGGGCTCGCAGCGGGACCATGGCCTTGGGCAGACATGGCATCACCTCGTTCGCCATGGACAGGCGGGATCGGCGGATTATGGCCGCAAACCCGATCCCGGCCCCAGCCACCACGAAACCAGTGGGGCCGGCCGGTGGCGAAGTGCTGCTGAGTGCCGACGCCCCGGGATCAATCGCTCTTGCCGCGCCCGCTCGCCGGCAGCAAGGCGCCCACCCCGATCAGCGCGGCGATCGCGCCCAGCACGAATACCACCGCCTCGCCGGAGGTGGCCAGTTGCACTGCCGGCAGCGCGCGGCTGACCCAGTCGATGCCGACCGCATAAGCGAGTGTCATCAAGATGGCCGACGCCACGCCGATCGCCAGCGCGTAGCCGACGCGGCGGCGCCCCTTGCCGCGGATGAACGCGCCGAGCAGGCCGCCGGTGACAGCCGCGGCCAGGAACAGCCATGGCGGAGCGAAGACCACCGTGGCCGACTCGGAGACCACGCCCGCGTCGCCGACGCGCACGCTGGTCGAGCCGGCGGAGTCCGAGCGCAGGCGCGCGGTCGCCACGCCCTGGGCATCCAGCTTCACGTAGCTCGGGTCGAGCGAGCCGTGCTCGTTGCGCAGCGTCACCGGATAACCCTCGGGCGATATCAGGCCACGGGCACGCACCGTGATCCCCGTCTGCCCGATGCCCCAGCCGGGTATCTGCGCATCGGCGGCGATCACCTGGATGGTGGGCTTCGACACCGGCAGGTCGATGGCGTTGCCGCGATCCTGTGGATCGGCGCTGACGGCCACGCGATACGTGTCGCCAGGAAAATCCGGCACCGTCACGCGCACCGCATGCCAGTTGCCGACGTCGGCGATATCCAGCGGTGCGGGCGCCACGTCGGAGGCGCCGGCCGCGGTGACCGCCACGGTGATCGGCGTGTTCAGCACGCGCCGATCCGTGGGGTCGTCGACATTGGACAGGGCCACCGAGAAGCCGCCGCGCCAGGCGGAATGCGCGGCATCCAGCACCAGCCCGGTATTGTCGGCGACGAGCGCCACCAGACGCACCGGGCTCGCCTCCGCCCCGGCGGTGGCGCTCAGCACGTAACCCAGCCGCACGGCGGATGTCCGCGCACCCGGCGGAAGCGCGGCGCGCAACGGCGCCGACAGCGCGACCCGGGTTGCCGTGGTACTCGTGCGGGTGACGAAGACGGCGCCTCGCTGCGCCTTGTCGGCCACGGTGTCGGGGTTGACCACTTCGGCACGGCCACCGGAAACAGCCTTCACCGATCCGTTGCTCAACGCCGCCGGATCAAGATGGAACATCGCCGCGGCGCGCACAGCCGCAGGGGTGAGGGCGGCGTGGCCGGAGGCCGGCTTCGCCACGGACGCCGCGAACGACGGTGTTGCCACGGCGCTCGCCGCGGAACCATGCGTCGGCGCGGGCGGCTGCCCCGCCGCCGCGACGTGCGCCATCGCATCCGTCAACGACGGGTTCTTTCCCGCGACGAGTACGAACTGGCGCGAGCGGCTGCTGGCAGCCGACACGACCGGTACCAGCGCCTCGTGCCTGCTCAGCGGCTTCACGTCCTGCAGCCGCTGGGCCTGCTGCGCCGAGATGCCGACGCAGCAGGTGCAGGCTATGCCCGCGACCAACAACGGCCTGATGTACCTGTGCATGTCGTTCTCCGGTGATCCGGCCGAGGCAGCAAATCGCGTCCCGGCGACAGCCGAGCGGACAGCGCGCCGCCAGTCGTACCTGCCCTTAACCCCACGGCCACGCAATCAGCCGACTTCCAGCATTCAGCAAGCGACATGCCAGCGCGCCGCAACGAAAGGATCGCGTCGCAGCGCGCACGAACCGAACGGCCGCGTGCGGAACCGGGGCGGAAATGACCCGACACGGCTGCCGCCGGGTCACCCGATACCCACCATCGGCGAGGTGCCGGTGGTCGTGACTTCTCGCACGCGCCCAAACGCCTCCGTGATACGACCATGCGGTGCGCAGCAATGTCGCCCGTGCAACGGCGTGAGCCGCCCCACGGCGGGGAGTCACCGTCACGGGCAGCCATCAAGCGAACGATGTCGCGGCGAAGCCTGTTTCCGGAGCCTTTCCTGACAGACTCACTCTCGGAGCCATGCGTGAAGAAACGATTGACGACATACGGACTGTTCGTGGCCCTGCTGTGCTCGGGCATAGCACAGGCACAGGCGCAGGTCGATCTCTCCGGACTGGACAAGGGCATGGCCGGCCCGCCGTCGCCGGTGCTGGTACTTGGCAGCGTGCACCTGTCGCAGATGCCGGACAGCTTCAATCCGGAATCGCTGCAGCCGGTGCTGGCGCGGCTGGCCGCGTTCAAGCCGGACATCATCACCATCGAAGCGATTCCCGGCGAAAGCTGCGCGATGATGGCACGCAATCCTGCGGTCTATGCGCCGCAAGACATCGCCCCTTATTGCAACGACACCCGCGCGGCCAGGGCGGCCACCGGCCTGGACATACCGGCGGCCACGGCCGCGGTGAAACAGGCGCTCGCGCACTGGCCGACGCAGCCGACGCCGATCCAGCGCCGGCACCTCGCCGCACTGCTCCTGGCCACCGGCGACAACGCCTCGGCGCTGACCCAGTGGCTGCAGTTGCCGAAGGCCGAGCGACACGCCGGCGACGGCCTGGACGATGCCCTGGTGGCCCGGTTGGACGGGCTGCTTACTGAGAACGGCGAAGACTTGCAGATCGCGGCGCGCCTCGCCGCACGACTGGGGCTGCAGCGCGTGTTTCCGGTCGACGACCACACCGGCGACAACGTGGATGTGCCCGACGTGCAGGCATACGCCCGCGCGATCCGCAACGCATGGGCGTCCGCCGAGGGGAAGGTGTCGGCCAACCGCAAGCAGCAGGAAGCGCTTTCCCGCAGCGGCGACATGCTGGCGCTGTATCGCTTCATCAACCAGCCCGACGTCTTGCGCGCGCAGATCGATGCCGACATGGGCGCGGCGATGCGCGAGGATTCGCCCGGACACCAGGCGCGGATCTACGTCGCCGGCTGGGAGACGCGCAACCTGCGCATGGTGGCCAACGTGCGCGCCGCATTCCGCGAACGGCCCGGCGCCCGCGTGCTGTGCATCGTCGGCGCCACGCACAAGCCGTGGTTCGACAGTCTGCTGGGCCAGATGCAGGGCGTGCAGATCGTCGATGCGGAAAAAGCGCTGCAGTAACCGGAAGTCGGAGAATCGAGCATGCCCCACGCCAACCGATCCGTCCCGGCGAGCGCCATCGCGATGATCCTCGCGGCCTTCTTGATGACCGGCTGCTCCGGCGTCGCCACGAAGGAAATCGAAGCCGCACGCGTCGAGGTTCACCACGAGCCCCTCGGCATGAACGCCAAGGGTTATCCCGACGCCAGCATCGATGCGTCGGGCACCGTGAAGATCGGCTCCGACACCTTGATCCTGTCCGATGCGCAGAAGGCCGAGACGCTGCGCTATCGCGAGGCGGTGATCGAGCTGGTGGATCTCTCCCTGGACAAGGCCGCGGGCATGACCCGGCACGTGGTGGCCAGGACGCTGTTCGCCATGGTGACCGGTCGCATGGACAAGATGGAACAGAAGCTTGAGCGGCAGGGCCTGGCGCTCGCCCACTCCGCCGAGTTCTGCACCGCGCTGGGCAACGTGAAGCAACGCCAGGATCGCATGGTGCAGTCGGTGGTGAACATGAAGCCGTACGTGCATCTCAGCCAGCAGGACGTCGACAACTGCGTCGCGGGGCGGCCGTACCAGGCGGGTATCCAGAACAGGCCGGCACCTTGATTGGCGTCGGAAGCTGAAGCACGCCGCGTCTGGACAGAGGCGTGCATCGACCGATCACGACCACAGGAGAAAACACGACGATGCGCGCATCACCACGGCTGTTTCATGTCGACGCCTTCACCCGGACACCCTTCCGGGGAAATTCGGCGGGTGTGGTACTCGACGCCGACGCGCTCTCCGCGAACCGGATGCAGGACATGGCCCGGGAACTCAGGCATTCCGAGACTGCCTTCGTGATGGCGCCCCAAGGCAACGATCACGACGTCCATATCCGTTACTTCACGCCCACCACGGAAGTGCCCATTTGCGGTCATGCCACGATTGCGGCGCACTACGCGCGCGCAAGGTGGCTGGGTCTGGGCAACGCCGTGGTGCGACAGAAGACCGGTGCCGGGATCCAGACCATCGGCATCGAAACCGATGGCGACGATTACCACGTATCCATGGAGCAGGGCCCGATCTCGTTCTCCGAACCCTTTGACGCGGAGCTTCGCCGACGCATCGCGCATGGCCTGGGCCTTGCGGAACACGATCTCGATGAGACGAAACCCGTCCAGATCGTGTCCACGGGGCATTCGAAAGTGATGGCGCCGCTGCGCGCCGGTGTGGCGATCGACGCCATCACTCCCGACCTCGGCGAGCTTGCAGCACTCAGCGCCGCCATCGGCTGCAACGGATTCTTCCCGTTTCTGATTCGCGCGGGCGAAGCCGCCACGGATGGCAGGATGTTCGCGCCCGCCATCGGCATCCCCGAGGATCCGGTGACCGGCAATGCGAACGGCCCGCTTGGCGCCTACCTGGTAAAGCACCGCCTGATGGCCCACGACGGCAGGCAACTCCGCTTCGACGGGCACCAGGGCCGGGCCATGCGCCGCGATGGAGTGGTGAACGTCGAGGTCGACATCGTGCGCGGCGAGCCGCTGAAGGTGACCATCAGAGGGGATGCAGTAATACTGTTTTCTGCCGTGCTGGAGGCCGGGGTTCTGCCATAGAACACGCTCAGCCGGATCTTCCACTGCAATTTCCGGGAGCTCCCGCAGACCTCTGGCCCGACACTAATTTTCCCCTCGGGATTCACTGAGCTCCTTCACGTAGCACGGGTAGTTCGCCTGGGCCTCCCGCACCTGTTGAAGATCGATGTCGACCGTCACCAACGGAGTGGCGGCGGATGTCTCGGCGATGAGGTTGCCCGCCGGGGAAAACGCGAAGCCGCGTCCGCCGAATGTCGGCATCGACGGCTCGGAATCGCCGCGGCGATTGGAACTCAAGACATAGCAACCGGAGGAGATCGCGGCCATCGCCGCGGCTGCGTGCCACTGATGCACGGAAACACCACTGGCGCGCGGCACGACGATGACGTGGGCGCCCTGCCGCCGGTAAGCGCGTGCCCACTCGGTGAACATCAGCTCGGTGCACAACAGTACGCCGATGCGCAGCTCGCCGTGATTCACCGCATCGAACCCGCCTAGCTGCGGGGCGAACCAGCTGTCTTCATGAAAACCGGGTTCCTGCGGAAAGTAATGCTTGTGATGGATGGGCCGGTAGTTTCCCTCCACCATCAGGAACGCCTCGTTGGAAAGCTTGCCGGGCCCCGGCACCGGACGCGATCCGAGTACGGCGCAAGGCAGGCGCTGGATCGCCGGCAGCGCTGCCTCATGAACTTCGATGCTTCGCGCGGCGGCCGCGGAGTCGTAGGTGTCGTCCGCCGCCAGCCATTCGCCGAACGGCATTTCGTTGAGCAGCAGCTCTGGCGTTTGCCGGATCAGCTCCGCTTCCACGTCGTGCCAGGCGCGGTCGCCCACGGCCAGCCGGTGCGGCAATTCGCAGATCGCGATCTTCATGTGGGCTGGTGACTCCAGTTGCCTTGAATCCGGATGTCCGTCCTGACCGAGCGTGCCAGGAAACACTTCTCGTGCGCGTCGTGGTGCAATTGTTCGACCGCAGTCGCGTCCGGCATCTTGCTGCCGGAAAACGCCACCTCCGGGCGCAACTCCAGGCTCGACATCCACTCGCCGCCATCGGCCGCGCGCGTCATGTGCCCTTCGCAGTGATCGCGGTAACTGTCGACGACATAGCCCGCCGACGCGGCCAGGCCGAG
>Ga0070659_100003529_pt1 | contig 11140 bp, 13 predicted proteins | sample KBSC23metaG_FD_64666 | JGI IMG/M metagenome (GOLD analysis project Ga0070659, IMG submission 64666) | Corn rhizosphere microbial communities from Kellogg Biological Station, Michigan, USA - KBS C2-3 metaG | ecosystem: Host-associated > Plants > Roots > Rhizosphere > Soil ...
CGTTGACGTCGCACTGCACACGCCCCGATACGTGCGCGAACACGCCCGGGGCGTTGCCCGGGCCCTGGGACTGCTCGAGTTCGTCGGGCTCGCCGCACTGGCCCAAGAGGAGGCGCGCAACCTGCCTTACGGCAAGCAGCGCCTCCTGGAGATCGCGCGAGCACTTGCCCTGGACCCCAAGCTCTTGTTGCTGGACGAACCGGCGGCTGGCCTGACCGCCCCCGACATCAAGGACCTCGTGCTCATCATCCGCAAGATCAAGGAGCACGGCGTGACGGTGATCCTCATCGAACACCACATGGATGTCGTCATGAGCATGTGCGACACGGTATCCGTGCTGGACTTCGGCCAGAAGATCGCCGAAGGGCCGCCGGCGCTGGTGCAAAGCAACGAGAAGGTCGTCGAGGCGTATCTCGGCGGAAAAGCAGCGTGAGCCAAGGAGGAAGCGCAATGCTCGACATTGAAAATCTGTCGGCCGGATACGGCAAGGTGGAAGTCCTGCACGGCATCACGATCAAGGTGCCCGAAGGCCAGGTCGTGACCCTGATCGGTTCCAACGGTGCGGGCAAGACGACCACCATGAGGGCCATCTCGGGAATGATTCCCACGACGATCGGCCGCATCACTTTGAACGGGGAGCCCATCACGGGCCTGGAGTCGCACCAGATCGCCAAGCGGGGTCTCGCGCATTCGCCGGAAGGGCGTCGCGTCTTCTCGACCATGACCGTGGCCGACAACCTGCTGCTCGGCGCATTCCCGCGCATGACGGGCGCCCGGCCGCGAGGCAACGTGGCGCACGACTTGGAACGGGCCATGGCCCTGTTCCCCCGTCTCAAGGAGCGGCGAACCCAGCTTGCCGGCACGTTGTCCGGCGGCGAACAGCAGATGTTGGCGATGGCACGGGCCACCATGCTGAATCCCGACGTGATCCTGCTGGACGAACCGTCGATGGGACTGGCGCCCATTCTGGTTGACGAAGTGTTCAACATCATCGCCCGCTTGAAACAACAGGGGGTCACCATGCTGCTGGTCGAGCAGTTCGCGGCGGCGGCGTTGGCCGTCGCCGACTACGGCTACGTGCTGGAGAACGGACGCATCGCCGTCGAAGGGCCTGCGGAGATACTGCGCGATGATCCTGCCGTCAAGGCAGCGTACATGGGCACCGCGCACTGAAGTTCGCGCGCGGCCCGCTTGGCACCCTGTAGGTGGCCCGCGCACAGGCCATTCAAAAGTGTGAAGCGAGCCGATAGGCCGGATTCTGTGCATGCACCGCCCTTGCGGGACAGCGCACGTGACCGCCATTCCTCTGGGCCGTGCATCACTGCACGGCTCGATGCCACCTACCCGCCAGCTCCGCGGAGCCACATCAACGCTGGCCTATTTGGTGTTGCTGCGCGTAGAGATTGCCCGTTTCACCCGGCCGCCCCGCTTTGCAGCAGGCCGGCCGACTCGTCTCTGTTGCTCTGATCCTCACCTCGCGGTGGACAGCCGTTAGCTGCTACGCCGCCCTGTGCAGTCCGGACCTTCCTCCAGTGCACCCTTTCGGGCCTTGCACCAGCGGCGGTCTGGCCCGCTTCACACGCCCATTATCGACGCAACGGGCGGAACACCGACGCGTCGTCGTAAAAGGATGCGCATTCATTGCCCGCGTACCAGCCGGGCACCCCTGCCAGCGGCAGCGGAAAGTCGGCCTTGCGGGCCAGGCGCTCAGGGGTCAGGGCCTCGGCCAGATGCACCTCGGCCTCCACCCCATCGGGCACCGCCCACACATGCGCGGTGATCCCCTTGTGCGGCGTCAGCAGCAGTTGCTCCAGCAGTGCATGGCCGAAGATCACGAGGCGCGCGTCCTGCCAGGCGCCGCGGAGCGTGATGAACGCCGTATGCCAGGCGCGGGCTCGCAGCGCATCGACAAGAGCCTCCGGCGCCTGCAGCCAGGCTGCGTTCTCATCGAAGAGCGTCAACGCATCACGCACGGCCCCCCGTCTCGGGCCGATGCCGTGCCGCGCAATTTCATGCGCCTGGCGTTCGTTCAGGTGGCGCTTGAGCGTGGGAAACCGATGCCACACCAGGCCGTTGAAGAGGTCATGCGCATGCTCGCGCGTGGGCACCTGGGCCGTGCGGGCGATGAAAGCCTCGTAGGACTCATCCTGAGGCAAGCACGCCTGGGGAACGAACCGCAACGGGCCCGCCGCCAGTGCGGTCGGGCGCAGGCCCGCATTGAGTGCGTCGGCCAACGTCACGCCGCGGCGTGCAGCGATGCGGCGGCCCACATCCACGTACGGCGTGAACCACGCCGGCACAGACCGGCCCACGCCGTCCAGCAGGGCGAAGGCGCGGTCCAACCCCTGGGCATTCACGCCTTCGGCAGCCCCACGTAGGCCACCTTGTTCGGCTGCTGCTCCGGCGTCAACACGAATGAATCAGGGAATTTGCGGAACAGCCGCATCGCCGGCGCACGGGCACCGAGCAGCTCTTCCGACCGCAGCCGTTCGGTGGCGATGCCAAGGTCGAGTGTCTGGCCGCGCACGAGTTCAGGCAGCACCGCGAGGATGCTGCGCAGGTCATCGGGCATGGGCGCCCGGGCAGGCGCGGATGGGGCGGGCGCCGCGGGAGCGGGTGCCTCGACCGGCGTCGCGGCTGCCTTGGCCCGGCGCTGACGAGCCGGTTTCGATGCAGGTGCGGCGGGAGCCGGCGTGGCGGCCAACGGCGGCTCGGCCGCAGCGATCGGCTCGACGGCCACGGCACGCTTGGTGGACGTGCGTGCAGTTGCCCGCTTGCGTGCCGGCGGCACGGTCGTCGATGCACGGCCCTTGCGATGCTCGATCTCGACGAAGGCATCGTAGACACCCTTGGAATCCTCACCGGTCTTGCCGAGCTGGCCGATGCCTTCCACACGGCAGCCCTTCTCGCGCAGGCGGATCACGAGCGGCGCGAAATCGGAATCGGACGACACGATCACCACCACATCAGGCCGTTCGGCGATGACCAGATCGACCGCATCGGTGGCGAGCAGGATGTCGGTGGAGTTCTTCCCCGTGGAGAGGTTGACGATGGGGCGGATCGACAGCGATTTGAAAAGCTTCTGGTTGGCCAGCGCCGCCTCTGGCGTGCAGTACGCACGGCGAACGTGCAGCGCTCCACGTTCGGTCAACACCTTCTCGACCGCCTGCTCCATGACATCGGCCGACACGTTGTCGGCGTCGATCAGCATCATGATGCGTCGCTGCGAATTCATTCCGAGACCCTCCAGGCGAGCGTTTCGCCGCCGCGCAGCGGCTTGAGTTCCGCTTCGCCGAACGGCAGCGATTCGGGCAGCTGCCACGGCTGCTTGCGCAGCGTGACCGACCCGGTGTTGCGTGGCAGGCCGTAGAAGGCCGGGCCATGGAAACTCGCGAACCCTTCCAGCTTGTCGAGCGCACCGGCCGCATCGAACGCCTCGGCATAGAGCTCGAGCGCGCTCAGCGCCGTGTAGCAGCCGGCGCAGCCCGTCGCATGCTCTTTCAGGTGCGTGGCATGCGGGGCGCTGTCCGTGCCGAGGAAGAAGCGGTCGCTGCCCGAAGTGGCCGCGGCCACCAGCGCGCGCCGGTGTTCCTCGCGCTTGAGCACCGGCAGGCAATAGTAGTGAGGACGGATGCCACCGGTGAAGATGGCGTTGCGGTTGTACAGCAGGTGATGCGCCGTGATGGTCGCCGCGGTGAAGCGGTCCGCCGCGCGCACGTAATCGGCCGCCTCGCGGGTCGTGATGTGCTCGAAGACGATCTTCAGCTCCGGGAAATCACGGCGAAGCGGAACGAGCTTGGTGTCGATGAACGCCTTCTCGCGGTCGAAGAGGTCGATGTCGCTGTCGGTCACTTCGCCATGCACCAGCAGCGGCATGCCTTCGCGCTGCATCGCCTCCAGCGTGGGGTAGGTCTTGCGCAGGTCGGTCACGCCCGCGTCGCTGTTGGTGGTGGCGCCGGCCGGATACAACTTGACCGCCACGACGCCCGCCGCCTTGGCGCGAACGATCTCATCGGGCGGCAACACGTCGGTGAGGTACAGCGTCATCAACGGCTCGAACGACAGTCCCGCAGGCACCGCCGCCAGGATGCGCTCGCGGTACGCCACGGCCTGGGCCGCCGTGGTCACCGGCGGCTTGAGGTTGGGCATGATGATCGCGCGGCCGAACTGGCGTGCCGTGTGGGGCACGACCGAGGCGAGCGCGGCGCCGTCTCGCACATGCAGGTGCCAGTCGTCCGGGCGGGTCAGCGTGAGGGTGGTCAGGGGAGCGGAAGATGCGGAACTCATGGGCCGGATTGTCTCATCGGCCCGCCGGCCATCGGGGGGATGGGAACCCGATCCAGCGGAATTGCGCTACGGTGCGTACATCCCGCGCCCCGAAGGACCGCCATGCGCCTGGACCGCTTGCTCGCCCTCGCCGTTGCCCTCGCCGTTGCGTTCACCGAGGTCGCCTGCGGCACGCCGCCCGATCAGGCCGCCCGGCGCGACACGGTGCTGGCCGTCACCACCTCGGGACACCTCATTCGATTTCGGGCCGGCACCCCCGACAAGCTGCTGTGGCGCAGAACCTTGACGGGACTGATGCCGGGCGAGACGGTGCTGGGCATCGGCATGCGCCCCACCGAGCGCCGACTGTATGCGGTCGGCAGCACCAGCCGCCTCTACCGAATCAACGTCCTCACGGGCACCGCCACCCCGTGGGGTGAGCCGTTCACGGTGCCGCTGACAGGCACCTACTTCGGCGTCCACTTCGACCCCATCGAGGATCGGCTTCGCATCGTGAGCGACACCGGCCAGAACCTGCGTGTGAACCCCGAGACGGCGGCCGTGGTGGACAGTGATCCGAGCGTCACCGGCGTACAGATCGACGGGCCACTGGCGTATGCAACGGGCGACCCCTCCGAAGAGCTGCGTCCGGTGGTGGTCGCGGCAGCCTGCGAGCGCCATGCGACCGACGACAAGCTGACAACCACCTTCGCGCTCGATTCGGCAGCCGGTGCACTGGTGACCTTGGGCAACCGGCCAGGCAAGATGCCCGCCCTGCCGCCGGACGGCGGTCACCTTTTCACGGTTGGTGCCCTGGGCACCGGCCCCTTTCTCCATGCCGCCCTCGACATCAGCAGCACAGGTGCCGCGTACGCTGCCTTGACGATGGCCGATGCCGCCGAATCCCGTTGGATGGCCGTCGATCTGACGAATGGCGCTGCCCGCCTGATCGGACCCATCGGAGGTGGAGAGCCCGTCGTCGGCATTGCCATCGAGCCCTAGTTGCACGGATTCCGGCAAACCCGTTGCGAATCGCTCGCGTTGGTGTATGCTCCCGCGCACAGTTGTACGCAAGACAGTTGTTCGATGTGATCTGCCAGCTTGTGCCGGAAGTCCGTGACCCGTTCTTGAGTGTTGCTGCACGCCGGAGCATGTGTGCTCCGTCGGTTTAAATTTCCCACCTATTGGATTTCCATGACGACTCAAACCGGTACCGTGAAGTGGTTCAACGACGCCAAGGGCTACGGCTTCATCGCCCAGGACGCAGGCGGTGCTGACCTCTTCGCTCACTTTCGTGACATCGTGGGCACGGGCTTCAAGACCCTGACCGAGAACCAGAAGGTCGAATTCGAAGTGAAGCAAGGCGAAAAAGGCCTGCAAGCTGCGAACATTCGCCCGCTCTGAGGCTTCCGGCCTTAGACCTCATCACGGCCCTTCGGGGCCGTTTTTGTTTGGGCCCCCCAGTCGCTTCGCTCCTGCCCCCAAGGGGCGCCACGGGTCGCCCGGCAAAGCCGGGCTCGCGTGTGGCTTGATCTGCGGCTTCGCTGCGCTTGCCTTCCTGTCGCGTGCGCTTCGGGGCATTGCTCGCTTTGCTCGCTCGCCTCTCGCTGCTTGTGGCTCCGGCGCCAGTTTGGCCGTTCGATGCGGTGGGTACCGGCGTTCGCCGGTATGACATTCGGGGGGGCGCAAACACATGCGGGGAGCCCGCAAACAAATGGGGAAGCCGCAACAAATGTCACCCCGGCGAACGCCGGGGCCCACCGGCTCCAGTGAGCCAGAGGCCCCCCAGTCGCTTCGCTCCTGCCCCCAAGGAGCGCCACGGGTCGCCCGGCGGAGCCGGGCTCGCGTGTCACTTGATCTGCGGCTTCGCTGCGCTTGCCTTCCTGTCGCCTGCGCTTCGGGGCGTCGCTCGCTTTGCTCGCTCGCCTCTCGCTCCTTGTGGCTCCGGCGCCAGTTTGGCCGTTCGACGAGGTGGGTACCGGCGTTCGCCGGTATGACATTCGGGGGGGCGCAAACACATGCGGGGAGCCGCAACAAAGGTCACCCCGGCGAACGCCGGGGCCCACCGTCTCCCGTGAGCCAGAGGCACGATGCGAAGCGAGCTGACGCGGGCCAGCACGGCCGTGTCTCGTACGGTCACGGTGGCGCTGGAGACAGTGGTCGTGCGGGGGATTCGTGGCCGAAGCGCCTGAGCAAAATGCGCGGAAGCTGGTGTTCAAAGCGCTTCTTTGGATTACCTTTCTGGCGCGACAGAAAGGTAATTCGGCTGCCGGGCCGAGACCCGGCGCGGCCTCGCCAGAGAAAAAGCCCCGCGCAAAGGCGACACCGCGACCCCGCCCTTCAAGCCCAGACGGGCATAGACCAACAACGGTTGTGATGCGAGGCGATGGATGGTTCGCCAAGGACGACGCGGAAACGGTGGGGGGCGCCCCCACCGCCGGTCTTTCAGCACTGAATCAGTGCTGGAGGATCTTCGAAAGGAATTCCTTTGCCCGCGGCGAACGCCCGTCGGCATTGCCGAAGAATTCGTCGCGGGTGCAGTCCTCGACCACCTTGCCGGCGTCCATGAAGATCACGCGGTGGCTCACCTTCTTGGCAAAGCCCATTTCGTGGGTGACGACCATCATGGTCATGCCTTCGCCAGCGAGCTTGACCATCACGTCGAGCACTTCACCCACCATTTCGGGGTCCAGGGCAGACGTGGGTTCATCGAACAGCATCACGATGGGGTCCATGCTGAGCGCACGCGCGATGGCCACACGCTGTTGCTGGCCACCGGAGAGTTGGCCAGGGAACTTGTCCTTGTGGGCGATCAGGCCCACGCGCTCGAGCATCTTCAGGCCGCGCGCCTTGGCATCGGTGGAATTGCGGCCGAGCACCTTGATCTGGGCGATCGTCAGGTTGTCGGTCACGCTCAGGTGCGGGAACAGCTCGAAGTGCTGGAACACCATGCCCACGCGGCTGCGCAGCTTGGGCAGGTTCGTCTTCGGATTGGCGATGGAGACGCCGTCGACAATGATGTCACCCTTCTGGAACGGCTCCAGCGCATTGACCGTCTTGATCAAGGTGGACTTGCCCGAGCCCGATGGGCCGCAGACGACCACCACCTCGCTCTTGTTGATCTTCGTCGTGCAGTCGGTCAGCACCTGGAAGCTGCCATACCACTTCGAAACGTTCTTGATGTCGATCATGATGGATCTCAACGGATGATTTGAATGCGCTTCTGCAGGGCTCGAACGCCCATCGACAGCGAGAAGCAGATGGTGAAGTAAACCATTGCGGCCAGGATGTACGTCTCGACCGGACGGTTGAAGTTCTTGCCCGCCACCTCGAAGCCCTTGAGCAGGTCATAAGCGCCGATCGCGTAGACCAGCGATGTGTCCTGGAACAGGATGATGGTCTGCATCAGCAGCACGGGCAGCATGTTGCGGAAAGCCTGCGGCAGCACCACCAGCTTCATCACTTGCGCATAGGTCATCCCCACGGCGTAACCCGCGTTCACCTGGCCGCGCGAGACAGACTGGATGCCGGCCCGCATGATTTCAGAATAGTAGGCTGCCTCGAACAGCGTGAAGGTGATCACCGCGGACCATTCGGCACCGAGCGGTCTGCCGATGAGCAAGGGGATCAGCAGGAAGAACCACAAGATCACCATCACGAGCGGGATGGACCGCAACGTGTCGACGTAGGCCTGCGCGGGCAGAGCGAAGGCCTTCTTGCCCGACAGCCGAGCCAGCGCGAGCAGCGTGCCGAGGAAGATGCCGCCGACCATCGCCACCAGCGTCAGCAGCAGCGAAAAGTAAAGACCATTGAGGATGAACCCGCTGACGAAGTTCCAGGTCAGGAAGCTGAAATCCAAGTTCATTGACCTGCTCCCGCCATGCCGGGCACTGCAGCGCGGCGTTCAATGACGAGCGCGATGCGGTTCACGAGGAATGCCGACAAGAAATAGAGCCCGGTCACCGCGAGGTACATCTCGATGCCCCGCGAAGTTTCTTCCTGAGACTGCATTGCGAACAACGTCAGCTCGGCGATGCCGACCGCAAACGCGACCGACGAGTTTTTGATGATGCTCATGGCCTCACTGGTCAAGGGCGGAATGACGATGCGGAATGCCCGCGGCAGCAGCACATAGCGGTAGGTCTCGGTCATGGTGAAACCCATCGCGAGGCCGGCGTAGCGTTGCCCTTTCGGAATGGCCATGATGCCCGCCCTCACCTGTTCGGCCACCCGGGCCGACGTGAAGAAGCCGAGCGCGAACACCACGAGCAGGAAGCTCGGCACGCTCTTCAACAAGGGGAACAGCTGCGGCAGCACGTGGTACCAGAGGAAGATCTGCACCAACAAGGGGACGTTGCGGAACACCTCGCTCCAGACGTTGCCGAACCAGACCAGTGGCTTGCTGGGTGCGGTGCGCGCAATGCCAACGAGCGAGCCCGCCACCAGCGCAACGATCCAGGCGAGCGCCGCGACGGACAGCGTCCAACCCCAGGCCGACAGCAACCATTCGAAGTAGGTGGTGTCGCCGCCCGGGCCAAAGCAGCTTGGATAAACAGTATCTTCGGCAGTGCTCTTGCAGAACACCTGCCAGTCCCATGTGGAACTCATGTGGATTCTTTCTTGTGGGATCGCAGTGACTGAGGGCGGTCTCAAAGCAGGACCGATGCCAGTCGGTCTTCTTTTTTCCCGGGGGATTGTGACCTCGACGGGGCTTTCGTGGGATATTCACGCCCTGTCGTTTTCCCTGACGCTGCGGGGCTACCTGATCTTGTGCGGAGCAGCACGCCGGGTGCGCCCCAAATGCACATGCGGGCCGAAGCCCGCATGTGCGTGCCAGGGAGCCTGGGTTTACTTCTTGTACGACTCGGCCGGGTTGTCGTTCGGGTTGGCAATCGCCTTCTTGAGCGAATCGCTCATCGGCATGCCGACCACGTTGCCGCGCGGCGGGATGGGGCTGGTGAACCACTTGGCGTAGATCTTGGCCAGCTCACCACTGCTCATCATGCCCTTGATCGTGTCGTCGACCAGCTTCTTGAACGCCGGATCGTCCTTGCGATACATGATCGCAATGGGCTCCTCGCTGATGGTCTCGCCGACGATCTTGTAGGCCGACGGAGTCTTCGAATTGACGATCAGGCCCGCCAGGATGTTGTCGTCCATCACGAAGGCATCGGCACGGCCCGATTCGACCAGCAGGAAGCTGTCGGCGTGGTCCTTGCCCAGAACTTCGTTGAAGTTCACCTTCGCGGCGCGCTCATGCTTGCGCAACAGCATCACGGACGTGGTACCGGTGGTGGTGGCCACCGTCTTGCCGTCGAGCTGGGCGAGCGACGTGATGCCCGAATCTGCCTTGACGGCGATGCGCACGTTCGTCACGTACGTGGTGGGAGCGAACGCCACGTCCTTCTGGCGGGTGGTGTTGTTCGTGGTGGAGCCGCATTCGAGGTCGACCGTGCCGTTCTGCAGGAGCGACACGCGGTTCTGCGACGTGACGAGTTGGTACTCGACATTCAGCTTGGGGTTGCCCACGGCCTTCTTGACCGCATCGGCCACGTGGTTGCAGATCTCCACGTGATAGCCGACGTATTTCCCGTCTCCGACGGTGTAGGCAAGCGGCGCCGAGGAATCGCGCGTGCCGATCACCAGCTTGCCCGCCTGCTTCACCTTGGCGAGTGTGTCCGATTGAGCAAAGGCCGACGTGGTGGTGGCGACCAACAGTGCAACGGTGAGACCAGCAAGTTTCTTCATAGCAGGGAGAACTCCTTTAAGAGGCACGCAGTTTAGAGTAACAAGTGGCACGAGATTGGTTCATTCAGGCGTTTTCACCACAGGGAAATCCCGAAGAAAGTCCCATAAAGACTGCGCTCCGGGCTTGGTGTGACGTGCGGCTTCCGGACGCTCCCGGTAGATCCGCACCTCGATCGTCAACTCGCAAACTCCGGGCCCGGCCGCACGCACCAAACGGTGGTTCAGCAGCTCCTTCTTGACAGAGCTGCCGGGCAGGAACGCGATGCCATGCCCCTCGAGCGCCATCGCTTTCAAGCCTTCGGCCATGTCGGTCTCGTAGATGGCGTCCAGGTTCAGCGGCACCGGAGACTGCTTGACGATCAACTCCACCAGGCGCCCGAGGTAGGCGCCTGAGGCATAGCTCAGGAACGGCACGCGCTCGTTCGGCCCCGCGGGCAGCCGGAACATCGGCCGGCCCGATTCATCGCCGCGCGCATAGGGCGCCAGCACTTCGTGCCCGAGGCACAGCATCTCGTAGCGTTCCGGGTTCAGCGCGAGCGGTTGCGACGGGTGGTGATATGAAATCAGCAGGTCGCAATTGCCTTCGGTCAGGCGCAGCACGGCATCGTGGACGTTCAGCGCGATCAGCCGGCTCTTGAGCGCGCCGAAGTTCTGGCGCACCTCCATCACCCAATGCGGAAAGAACGTGACGGCAAGGGAGTGCGGCACCGCGAATTCGATCATGTCCTGCCCTGCCACCTGCAGGGCGTGGAGCATGTTGCGGGTGGATTGGAGCGCGCCGAGGATCTCGAGCGCCTGGGCCCGGAACGCCACGCCCGCGGGTGTGAGCCGGGTGGGAAAGGACGAGCGGTCGACCAGATCGGTGCCGGCCCAGGCCTCCAGCGACTGGATGCGGCGCGAGAACGCGGGCTGGGTGACGTGGCGAAGTTGCGCCGAACGAGAAAAACTGCGCGTCTCCGCGAGACTCACGAAGTCTTCAAGCCATTTGGTTTCCATCCACCCTGTCCTTGCGGTTTTCCGGCAAGTCGCCACCGCTTTGCTGCAGGCGCCACATTTCAGCATAACGGCCACGGGCATCGAGCAGCTGGATGTGGGTGCCCCGCTCGATGATGCGCCCGTGCTCCAT
>Ga0070659_100003532_pt1 | contig 11139 bp, 9 predicted proteins | sample KBSC23metaG_FD_64666 | JGI IMG/M metagenome (GOLD analysis project Ga0070659, IMG submission 64666) | Corn rhizosphere microbial communities from Kellogg Biological Station, Michigan, USA - KBS C2-3 metaG | ecosystem: Host-associated > Plants > Roots > Rhizosphere > Soil ...
CAACGATGGTGGGGCGAGTAAAAGGATGGGCCTTCATTGCTGTCTACGTCCTTTGTTGTTGAGTGCCGGCTACCGGCCGGCACTGCCGTGGTGGCAGGCGCGGCTGCGTAACGAGCGCGATGGGTGGTATGAATGGATCATCCAATTGATGCGCGACGAGGCTTCCTCGCTGCCGTTGCATGAGCGGCGTCAGCGGTTGTCCGATGTGCTGGACGCCTATGCTCAACTGGACGTTTCGCTAGAGGGTGCATTGCCCGTTAATTGACGTATTGATGGTCCCGAATGCTGATTGATTGCGGTTATGCGTCACCCAAGGCCTGCCTCGCATGGGCAATGTAGGCCAATGGGTGATTCCGGATCGCCCTGGGTCCCTGGATACTGGCGATCGCCATGTAAGCAGCACCTGCGAGCGTCAACGCGGAACCAGCGTAGGCGGCCGTGTTGCCTGGGTCCGTTGCATAAGCCGTAAGTCCAGCGCCAAAGAGCGGTGCAAGCGAACCAAGTGCCACTTGCCCGAACGTTCGTTGCATCGATTCTTTGATCTCATCGATGCGCTGCTCGCAGTCCTGGAGGAAGGCTTCGTTGGCTTCGGCGCGATCGGTGGCATCGGGGAGCAGGGCCGTTTTGGTGCAATGGGCTTCGACGATTGTGCGGAAACGCTGCAGGCGAGAACCATGCTGTCGTTTGAAGCGGATCAACGTGGTTACGTCTACCGGTCCAGTCGGTGCAGGCAGTAGGTTGTCGAGGACCACGCCGCGGATCTCCTGCCTACGCGCCGGATGCCTCCCCACCTGCCAAAGACGTGGTTGCAGGTACCGAGCGAAAGCCACCTGATTTGTCACGGGAGCCGCATCGACCTCGGGAATCGCTCCGAGGCATGCGGCCAGGTAGGCCATGAACAGGTTTGCCGTCGCGCTTTCCACGTCGTACCAGTTCCAATCGACTTGCCTCGCAAGCCCGGATGCCACAAGGAAGTCCGGTATTGCGCCAAGCTTCTCCGCGTGAATCCGGCTCATTGGGCTGTTGGGCCTGGTGGTCGGGGGACGGCGCTGCAATCGGTGCTCGACCAACTGGATGAAGCTCTCATCGAATCGCGCGATCCGATGTATGTACTGACCGGGCATGATGGGCTCGACGAGCCCTTCCATGAGCAGCTCCCGCATGAAACCGCTCATTTGTTCTGGGCGGTCTAGGTAGTCCAGCGGCACAATGGATGACAGCTTGTCCCAGTAGAGGAGTGACTTGACCGTCCACGCCTCGTTCGGAAGCGCGATGTATGGAAAGAAGAGTGCATTGCTGCGCATGATTCGTGCCCTTGTGCATCGTCCCAACGAAGAGAGAGACGCCTTCCGACTTCACGCCTCAAAGTATCGTGTCGACATCAAGGCACTTCATAGACATAGTTTTGTCGGCCCGGCCAACTTGATACTGCTGCGCGGACCAGGTCTTTAGCGCGCTCGAGGCTGTACGGAAACACTTTGGAATAGACAAGATAGTGGCTCCAGCCAAGGTCAGGTGGTACCTCGGTTGCCAACAGGTTGAGTGTGTCGGGATACTCGTCACCGTCACCGACGGTAAAGGTCGGTCCATCAGGGAAGAGTCGCAACCGAGCCAGCTCGCAGATTTGTATAGCATGCGGTCGTGTTGTCTCTATCACTACGATCCCATACGTTGACAGGGCCAGCTCGACATCCAGCGGGCGAATGTCGATGAGGAGATGCACTTTCATGTCCGAGCCTCTCTGATCAGTTCACGATGAAGCTTGCAAACGCAACGCCTGCATCTTGCTTGCGAACCGCGGGTAGTACTCAAGAGGCATGATCAATGCCATACCGATGCAGTAGTTCCTGCTGAATCTGTAGCGCGGTGAGCTTCTTTTTACCGGAGTCCGTTTTCACATAGATCTCCTGGCTCCCGGTTGCGAATAGGAGCGATTGACGAATGGACGGAATTCTGATCTCCACAAGATAGAGACCGCGTATCGCCTGGACGCCATCACTTATCGGATGAAGTTCGATGCGATATCGCGTGGGGGCAAGTGAGGGCGTAATCTGATGCAGTTTCTCGGTGACGACGCGCCGCAGCTCGTCGCATTCCCGATCGGTGAGGTTGACTCCGGTGATCGCCCGGTCCTGGTCGCGCACGCCCCAGTAGATGGCACCTTCCTGGGGTGTTCCAGCGTTGAGGAAAGCGACCACATATTGATCGACCACACCCTTAATGGCGGCCAGCGGATTTTCACCCTTGACTTCCTTCAGTTCGCACGCGCGGGTTTCCTGCTCTGGGAAGATGTGACCCTTGATCCATTTGGGGTGTTTGCGCATCAGTAGGTGAGGCCGTTGGCGTTCCAGAAGATAGTTGTAGTAGGCCAGAGACGATGTCTCCGTCGAGACGCGCTCCAACAAGGTCATGGGGTGATCGGGAAACGCCACGCGATTGGTGGTCAAGACAATGACCTGCGTTGTTTCGGCAAGTGATTCCAGAAGTGCCCTCGGAAAGTCGAGCATGTCGTGGGACATCGTTTCAAAGAACTCTTCCACGATGAGCGGTGGGTTCTGCTTCGAGGTGCGGCGGACAATGAACTCGTCGAGCAACATGCCGAGCGCCTGTTGTCCGCCGGAGGCGCGGGCATCTCGGAACATGCCGTTCGCGCGTATATCGAGCCACAATTGACTCTGCCTCAAGCCTTCAGGGAGCAGCGACTCGACGCGATGGGAAGTCAGCGGCAAGGGCTGCCATCTTCCCGAATCCCGGCGAAGCAGAAGCCGGGGGGCATCGGGATCCGAGAGCATTGCGCGCAGGCGCTCGCCCAACGGTGCAGCGGGGTTGCCGTCGTCGCTGGGGGCAACATGCTGTTCTACATGGGGGTGGCCTTCGCGATCCAGGGACACCGTCAGCATGAGATCTTCGGTGGCGCCCTCTTCATGGAGGGACACGTTTACCGTTGAAGGCCCAGTACCTGTGGCGTTTATGCGAACCGCCGATTTTCCGATTAAGGCGGCGACCATCGCACCCACAAGTTGTGTCTTGCCGGCGCCGTTGTCGCCACAGATGACGTTCATGCCTTCCTTGAAGGTCATGTCGAACTGGTCGAACGATCCGAAATTTCTAAGGGAGAGCTTGCCGAAGAACATGATCCGAGAGCTCCTATAACCCGTGCCGTGTCCCACGGAACATGCGGATGCAGATGGCCAGTTCATCAGTCGTCAGTAACCTGGATTGGTTTTTCTCCGTGGCGCTCATGCGTCGTCGCTCCCGTATGTCCAATCGACGCCCAGAGTATGGAAAGGCGACGGGCGATACGACAGCCCCCGACTGCTGCCCGGCTTGAGGATTGCTTATGGGATCAGTTCACCGTTTCCGTCAGCCAATCCTCGGGAACCAACGCAGGCGGCTTGGTCCAGGGTTCCTCTACCAACGCGTCCTGGAACCACTGTTCGCGGAGGTTTGCATGCTCGGTGACGATCAACTGGAAGCCGGGGACGTCCTCCTGGGTGAACTTCAGTAGCAGCTCGAACAACCGACGCACCGCATCGAGGTCGGCGTCGGCTTCAGTGTTCTGCACCGAGCCATCGGCGTCCTTATAGAGCTGCTCGGACGGGAAGTAGACCTGGGTTGGCTGGTCGATCAGCAGGAACCGCGGAATCGGGCGATTGTTCCGCGCCGCGAACTGGTGCAGGGCGAGCAGTGCGGACAGGTGGTAGGCCAAGTGATTTTCACCGCCACCGGTCCGGCCCATCGGGACTGGGCGTTCGGGCCGGTCGAAGATGATCGTCAACTGCGGCAGGTTGAGCCGTGCAGGGTAGGGGGCGAATTCAGCGTTGAACTTCTGGATGTACCGCGATACCTGTGCGGATATGTTGTTGAGAATCGAAGTCAGGCGCTCGTTACTGTCGTCGGCGCCGATCTGGTCCTCAAGCTGCTTCACCTTGTTGCTGAGGCGGCGATTTTCCGCTTCCAGCTTGGCAATATCCTCGTTCGGGAGGAGGGTTTCCAGGAACAGGCTGATGCGGCCGACCACGCGCGCGGCGGCGTTGTTGCGGGTGCCCATCTGGGCGATGACCTCGTTGGCCGAGATCGCCGCGGACAGCTCCGCTTCCTTCTGCTTGATGACGCCCGCGATCTCGTCTGCTTTGCCGGTCAGTTCGGTCAGATAGGCTTCGAGTTTCGGACGCTGGCCGGTGGCGATGCGCAATTCCTTGTCGAGCGATGCCAGCTCGTTGAGTAGGACAACGGCGACCGGGGATTCCAGCGCCAGGTTCCGCTCGCTGAATGGCCACTGCCATTCGCCGCTGTCAGAATTCTTCGGCAGCGCCTTGATCGAGGCCAATCGGTCTATCTGTTCGGCGGCCTCGCTTTCGTAGCCACCCGCCCGTTTAGCGAACTGTCGCGCCGCGTCGATCCTGGTCTGGGTGTCGCGGCGATCTTGTCGCAGCTGGCTCAGTTCTTCTTCCAGAAGCGAAATCCGGCTACCGTCGTCGTCGGGTACCGTTTCGGGTTTCCACGACAGCGTTGACCTCAACGCGTCAATGACGCCGTCGGCACCCGGGTTCCCGTCGGTGTGGCCGATGACACCGACCGTTCGGGCTTCCGAGTAGAGGCCGATAGCCTGCTCGTGCGACGTATCGACGGTATCGCGTGCCTGTTCCAGCTTCTTGTTGCTGATCCTCAGGTCTCGTTGCGCCGTGCGTAGCCTGGATTCGAGTTCGTAGCGGTCGTGGGAGGACACGCCGAGCAGAATCGGCAGCGTGTCGCGGATCGCTTGTGGCTGGAACGGCTCGTTCTGGCGGTAGAAAAGCTGGTCCTTGTTGGCGACCAGCCCCTGCTTCTGGAACAGGTAATAGAACGTGTGCTTGACGTTCGCATCATAGCTGTCGCGACTGTGTTCGAGCGGGACCTCGGTACGGTTCTCGGGAATGCCAAGCAAGCGTGACAGCAGTTCGCTGATGCTGTCGTCGTCGGTGTTGACCGCCAAGTCCTTGAGTTCGGGAGCCTGCAATTGGGCACCCCTTCGCAGCATTGCCATGCTGCAACTGGCACCGCCGCTAGGTGGCGTCGGCTTGGCGACCAGCACCTGCTCCTTCTCGAACTGGTAGATCACAGCGAACCAGGCCACCTTGTCGCGGATGACGCCTTCGGGGACGTTGAACGTGGAGCGCCCCATGCAGTATTCGATGATGTCGGAGAGCGCGGACTTGCCGGTGGAGGAGCGACCGGTGATGACGTTGAGCCCGTCCACCTTAAACCGGAGGTCCCGGCGCTGGCCGTCGTGGCTGTAGATGTGGATGGATCTGATCTTCATGGACGAATTCCGAAAGTCGTATAAACGGTCGCCCGGTCGGCGATGCGTGCGAATTCTTTTCCGACAATGCGTGCCACTTTCTGGCAGGCGACGGTCTCGTCGGTTCCGTCGACGGCCTTGCGCACCTTCTTGGGCACGGTTTGGATGCGGCCATCGTCCGCGATGGCGATGCAGCCTCTTTCCATCAGCAGACCGAACCCCTCGAAGGCATAGGGCAGCATCTGCGTGACCCTGTCGGCGAAGCCCACCATGACCTGCTGGTTCTTCTCCGTTGTCTTGAGCAGGTAACTCCGTGGACTGCCGGCGATCACCTCACGCGAATCCTTGTGCAGGCACAGGGGCAGTACCAGCAGTGATAGCGAGAAAGGCATGCCGCGGGCATCTTCCTCCTCGTAGCCATGCAGAGCGCGGAACAGGGTCAAGCCGCAGAAGGCAGGGTTGAACAGGTTCCGAATCTCGAAGGGGCGCTGATCCCATCGTTTCATGGGGCCACTCCTAGCACTTTGCCGAGATGGTCGAGGAATCTCGGGTGCCAGTAGACTCTGGGTTCGGGCGCGACATCGGCCAGGATGTGGAAGCTGCCGCGAAGGACGTAGGGCTCCGTCACCCGTGCGCGGATGCGCAGGGATTCGATCTTCCCGGTCTCGAACTCTGCCCAGTTGTAGAGGGTCGCACCAGCTTCGCGAAGCGCGTCCTCGGCGCTGTCTTCCCTCACTTTCTCGAAGGCGACATCCTTGTAGCGGTTCCACTCGTCGGCCAGGCGGTCTTCGTATTCCTCAACCTCTCCCGATACCAGCAGGCTTTCTCGTGCCCAGGCCGATCTCTGCTCGAACGCCCGGTAGTAGTCCAGGATCGCGCTCCTGATCCGGCTGGAGGAAATGCCGATCTCCCGCAATTGCGCCACGAACAGGCGCGTATCGGCTTCAGTGTCGATCTCGCCGGCGGGCAGCTTTCCGCGGAAGGTAATGGGGAGGTTGTCCGCCTTGTATTCCTCAGCGAAGTTGGACAGCTTGTCCGAGACTTCGTAACCGAAGATTCCTTCCGTCCTGGCGCCAGTCAGCTGCTTGATCACGGCGTCAGTCCACCAGCCTTCCAGCCGTTCGAAGACAAACTCGCGGTGCTCGCGGCGGATGCTCCGCATGTGCTTATCCCTGATGGTTGCCGGGATGTCGCCGATACGCGGGCTGTCGTCGAGGATCAGGATGCGTTCGAGAAAGTCCTGCTTCTCGGTGTCACTCAGCTCGTTGAACGCCGTAGCGATCGGAGTGATTAGTTTCGACGTCGACTTGGCGAGTGTGGCATCGGCCAACTCGGTCAGCGTGGCCGCCTCGCCGGAGGCGACAGACTGGTTGGAAAGGAGGCGAGCAAGGAACGAGTCGGCCGATACCGTGCCGGTGGTGAACAGGAAGAACCGCAGGTTCGATGCGGCACGGCCATCGCGTTTATATCGCACCAACCATATGTTGACGGACTTCCAAAAGTCAGTCGATAAGTCGGTCAACCTGTCGCCGACCGCCTTGTGCTTGAGCGAGGCCAGGGATTTGCCGCCGACACCGTCGATGAAATCGAGGTCGTCGTCCTTTTCCAGGAAGACAGCGGTGTCCTCGGGCAACTGCAGCAGATGCAGCAGGGCGAGACGCGCCTGGTAGATGTATCCCAGACCCTGCTCGCCGGCTGAAAACTTATCGGTGGATGCCTCGGCCATGCCCAAGTCCTTATGTCCGCTTCTTGTGGGCGGGTCCGGCGGCATAGCAGGGGAGGGCGCAGCCTTGCGCCATGGCGTACTTTGCTTCGATTCCCCTATGACTACGGCCGCAAACCAGGTGCCCAACGCCTGCCAGTCGTCAGCGATGGTAGCAAACTAGCCGAGTTGGCTTCGCTGCACGCGCAGACCTATGGCGAAGCGGTCGATGCGGTGACGCTGATTCCGCACATACTGGAGGCGTTCATTGCACGGGATCGCGCCTTCCGAAAATCGATGCGTCCGTAGTCAAGTTCATGGGGAATCGTTTGGCGCTATGCTTGGTTTGGCGCGTAGCTTGGGGCGCTTGCGCGACATCAAGGAACGACATGACTGATCAGGCAGATCTCCGCGTTCCCTATGCGGAACGCATGAAGTTGACTGCGAAAGGCGGTACAGCTTTGATCTGGCCCTTCGTCGATCAAGTGCCAGGAAAGGGCGCGTTGGAGTTGATCCTTGACAACAATGCGTTGTCCAACACCGCGTGGTTGGCAGAACATCACCGGGAGTTGACGGGTCGTCCTCTTACGATCAATCCGTGGTTGGCATTGGTCGAGCAGTGGTTATCGAACCCGAAGTTCAGAGACACGCCCGCGCAGCGGATCGATGATTTTTTGAAACTGCTCGAAAAGCTGGGTGCTCGTTTCGGTGATGGCTATGCGCAAGCCCAGGCCAATCGGTTACAGCTCAACGACGCCCAGCTCAAGTACCAGTTAGCCATCACCTTCGGTTATGTGGCGATTCTCAAGAAACTGTTGGACGGGCCGAAAGACACGAGCGCGCTATGGGACCAACTCCGGAAGCTAAGTCACGCCGACGTGCCACGCATGAGCGCGTGTCTGCTACTGGGTTCCGCAGTGCTGTTCTTTAAGGAACGGCAGTCCCTTTGTCTAGAGGGCGATAGCGCGACAGCGATGTCTTACTTAAGCTCATTCTTTGCATATCAGCCCACGCAGAAGAACGAGCCCAACTACATCAGTCAGGCGTATCTGCGGAATCGTGGCGGCGATTTGGCTCTTTGGTATGCGCTCCCGCTACTGAATACGACGGACGTGGCATGGGTTGGCGATCCTGTCATCGTGACGAAGGACAAGGCGCTATACCGTTTCATCTTCCGTTTGCTGCCTGCAGTACGGGGTGCTGGCGGCGCTATTCAATTTAGTCCCGCTTTTAACGAGCTTTCAGAGCCGGATGCGTTGGCATGGCATGAGCGTATTGGCCAACTTAATTTCCAATTCGCGCCGCCGGCCGAGGACGCGAAACTTCGGCGGCTGCAAAATCTCTTCAAGTTTGCGAAAGAGTGCTGCAGGCAGGAAGTCGAAAAGAGCGAACTCGATGCGGCTTGGTCTGGATGGATCGAACCCGGTATCGGCAAAGATTTCTACCCATAGGGGTGTCGCTGCTGAAAGCGCTGGTTGCCTTCTCACGATTGAAATTCCAACCTGCGCTCTTATTCGTTGCGTTTGAGTCACTACGATGTGGCGCCCGGAGCTATGGATGGACGGGTGCTGCGCTTTCGGCGTCAGCCGGTAACTAGCTGCGAAGTAGGGGGCAACATGGGATTGGAAGACGACTTGAAGGTGCTGGTTGGTGAGATGGATCGCCTTCACGGTAGCAGCCACAACGACGAGAAGGCTCTTATCGGCGAATCTGGCATGCCCGATTTTGTCACGGCAGAGAATGGATTACAGCGCAATTTTTCGGGGAAGGCGCGAGTGGCGCTGACACACGTTTCAAGAACGCTTTATGACAACCACAAAGCGGAGTTTTCTGTTCTTGAGTTCGACAATTTTGAGCGAGTAGCTAGGCAGTGCGTGGCGAACCTCCATGCCGCTGGCGACTTTGCGAATTTCTGTGCTGGGGGTAATGCTGAAGCGCAAGCAATGCTGTTGGCTGACATCAAGTCGCAAGTCGCCATGCAGGTCAACGAGTACACCCATTATTTTCCCGCGTGGACGCTTGGCATGGAACGCGAGAGCCCGTTCCTTCTAGGGCCCGTGACCTTTTTTACAAGAGATCAATGGATAGATGCGGTGGATTTTTCTGAGCACGCAAAGGATCGCTACGTCAACGAACGTGACGCAAATCATCAATGGAAAGCGCTCCTCAAAGCAGCACTGCAGAAGCCGTCGGACAAGACGCCATTACCCGGTCTTGCCGGGGTGTTGTACAAGGCTCTCAGTCAATGTCCCTCCATGCTCAAAGTGACCATAAGGGGCTACGAAAAGGATCTCTCACGTAAGTTGGCGCAGATAGTGTGCAAGACGGTGCTGGATGGGGTGTCGCTTGTATTCGGCGGGGCAGAGTTCTTTCACCAGCAAGCGCTTAGTGACGAACGACTTGAGCCCGTGGGAAACGATCGACTCATGGAGTCGAATGGTTTTCTCTGGCTACCAGGCATGTCCTTAGGGAAGCGCATTCCCCATATACCTTACGCGAGAGTGAAAGAAGTCCTCGCAGGTTCAGCGAACATACTGCGCGCTTTTGAGCCCATCCTAGCTGCTCTGGTGGACCCTGCGTCGCACCCTCATCCAAAATTGGCACAGCGCTGGGCGACTGCATTAGATTGGTTTGGCGAGGGTCAGCGCGAGAAGAGCGATGCCGTGGCGCTGGCAAAGTTGGGAACCGCGTTGGATGTGCTTTCCTGCGTGGGCAAGTTCGGTGGTATCCGTGACATGGTCGTTCACTTGGTCGGCATCGACCCTGACAAGGAGGTCATCGGCGGGAGAAATCCCAAAACACTGTCACAACTGATCAAAGGTATCTATGACGATGGACGGTCAAGGATTCTGCATGGCACGCACTACGAACGATTGAAGTCCTTTGCGCAGGAACGCCAGAATGCGGCGTTCCTGGCGAGGATCATCCTTATCGAGTGTGCGTTGAGATTGCAGAACTACAAAGGCGACGATCTGGACAAAGCGTTCAGAACGATGCCAGCGTAAAGTCTCGGAATGGAAACGGCTCTGAGAGGGACATTGTGCCAAGGCCAGGTAGCCTTATATGGATGTCACTCTCGCATCCTGAGCTCACTCCCTACGGGTAAGCCTGTAGGTCCGCTTCTGAAAAAGGGTTCATGAAAAAGCCGCCCCTGCGCGAACAGGAGCGGCTTCCGAATTGGTGCCCGAGGTCGGACTCGAACCGACAAGCCTTGCGGCGGAGGATTTTCTTACCACTTCGGCTTTCGCCGCCGTCCTGCACAGGGCAGGGCGTTCGTGGTCTGGAGCACGCCTTCACCATAGCATTGCGTGTTACCGCTTTGCCGTAGGTGCCCGCCGTCTGCTCTCTACACCTTCCCAGACCTTTCGGTCTGGGCTTGGCTCGGCATTAGCTCGGACTTGCGTCCAGGGCCTTCACCGAGTTTGACGGGCTTCACCTCAAGGATTTCTCCAAGAGGGCTCAAATTTGGTCTGAGTCCTCTGCGTCTACCAATTCCACCACTCGGGCGTGACGCAATCTTACAGCATTACCTTCTACTACTCGCTTGGAACCAGTCTGCATCGCCCTGGCTCCTGTTTGGTTCCTGATGCGAAAAGTGTACTTTTCGATCAAGAGCCGATACTTCGTTCAACCCCTTGCCTGATGCGGCTTGGCGGACGATGAACCCAAGCTAACCATAGGTAGAAGTACCTATTTTTGAGTCCGCCGCGTCTACCATTCCGCCACACCGGCATGTGTGAGCGGGGAATTATGCCGGGTTCAATGCACGCGGTCGAGTCCCAGTTGGCGTACGTCGCGGCCGTACCAGCGATCCTCCGGCAGCGGCTGGAACACCGAGCAGCGGACCATCGGGCCGGAATAGATGTGCAGGCTGACGGTGACCGCGCTGTCGCTGGGGTTGCGGATGCTGTGGTATTCGTGCGGCGGGATCAGGCTGCCGGCCGAGCCGGCGCCGGCCTGGATCGAGCCCACCGGCTGGAAGCAGTAGCGCTGCGCGTCGTGTTCCAGCAATTCGTACTGCACGATTTCCAGCGCGCCGTTCCACACGCCCTCGACGCACCACATGCCGTCGTGGTCGTGGATCGGCGTGCCCTGGCCCGGCCCCCAGGTCATCGCCACCACGCAGTAGCCGTGCTCCTCGCTGCGGTACAGCTCG
>Ga0070659_100003533_pt1 | contig 11138 bp, 4 predicted proteins | sample KBSC23metaG_FD_64666 | JGI IMG/M metagenome (GOLD analysis project Ga0070659, IMG submission 64666) | Corn rhizosphere microbial communities from Kellogg Biological Station, Michigan, USA - KBS C2-3 metaG | ecosystem: Host-associated > Plants > Roots > Rhizosphere > Soil ...
GGGTGCGCCTTGCGGATCGCCGCGGCGAACTGTGCCGCGTCGCCGACCACCACGACGTGACTGCCGTCGGCGTCGAGGTGCTTGCGCGCGTACTTTTCGACCTGCTTCGGGGTGACCGCCTGCACCTGGGCGACGTACTTGCCGATCTCGTCCAGCGGCAAGCCGTAGATCGCCAGGTCGGCGACCTGCCCGGCCAGGCCCGCCGTAGTCTCCAGCTGGCGGCCGTAGCCGCCGATCAAGGTGGCCTTGCGCGCGGCCAGTTCGTCGGCGGAGACACGAGTGCTGCCGAGCTGCTTGAACTGGCCCAGCATCAGCTCGACGACCTGTGGCGCCGACGGGTTCTTGGTCTGTGCCGAGGCCAGCCAGATGCCGGCGTCGCCCAGCCCCTGCAGGCGGCTGCTGGCGCCGTAGGACAGACCACGCTTGATGCGGATTTCCTCGTTCAGGCGCGCCGAGTAGGAACCGCCGAGCACCGCATTGGCCACGCTGCCGACGTAGTAGTCGGCATCATCGCGCGGCGGCGCGGGGTGGGCCGCGACCACCCCGGCCTGGCCGGCGCCGTGCTGGTCGATCAGCAGGATCGGCGGCAGCGAGCTCGCCGCCTGGCCGGCCGGGCGCGCCGGCAGCGGCGCGGCCGGCCGGGCCCAGCCGCCAAAGCTGGCCTGGGCCAGCGCGCGGGCCTGAGCCGGGGTGATGTCGCCGGTGAGGATCAGGATCGCGTTGTCCGGCCGGTACAGCTCACCGTGCAGATGCTGCACGTCGGCGCGGGTGATGCGCTTGATCGAGTCGGGCGTGCCGTTGCGCGAGTGGCCGTAGGCGCCTTCGCCGAACACGCCGCGGCTGGCCGCCAGCGAGGCCAGCGCGGTGGGCTGGCTCAGCTGCAGGCGCAGGTCGTCGATCGCCTGCGTCTTGGCCCGCTGCAGCTCGCCGGCCGCGAAATCCGGCTGGCGCACCACCTCGGCCAGCAGGCCCAGTGCCTGGGGCAGCTTGGGTGTGGTCACGGTGATGCCGATGGCGCTCTCGTCCCAGCCGGCGGAGGCATCCAGCGAACCGCCCAGCGCCTCGGCGGCAGCGGCGATCTGCGGCGCGCTCTTGCCCGCGGCGCCCTTGCTCAGCAGGTTGGCGGTGAGGTCGGCCAGGCCGGCCAGCCGCGGCGGATCCATCTCGCCGCCGCGTCGCACCCATAGCTGCGCGGTCACCAGCGGCAGGTTGGCGCGCCGCACGCTGATCACCTGCAGGCCGTTGGCCAGCGTCTGCGCGGTCGGCGTGGGCACGCTCAGCCGCGGTGCCGGGCCCGGTGCCGGCGGCGCGGTCGGGAATCCGGCGGCAGGTGCGGTACCCGCCAGCGCGTTGCCGGCAGCGAACAGGACAGCCGTAAAGACGGCCAGACGGAGATGGTTGGCGCGGCTCATTTCGCTGCTCCCTTGGCGGTGGCCGGCGCGGCCTTGGCCTGCGACAGGTAGTCGATGGTGACTTTCTTGGCGCCGGTGACGTACTTCTGCAGCACCCGGTGCACGTCGTTCACGCTCACTTTCTGCAAGGCGGCCAGGTCGTCGTTGACGTGTTCCACGTTGCCGTCGATCAGGCTGGCCTGGCCCAGCGCGAAGGCGATGCCCTGCGCGGTCTGGCGCTGTTTCAGTTCGCTGGTGAGCAGCTGGGTCTTGATCTTGTCCAGCTCCGTCGCCGCGATCGGCTGGGTCGCCAGCCAGACGATTTCCTCGTTCAGCAATTTCTCCGCTTCGGCCGGCTGGTGGCCGCTGGCGAGCACCGCGTAGACGGTGAACAGGCCCGGCCCCACGCGCGTGTCGGCAAAGGCGCCGACCTCCTGCGCCACCTGGTGGCGATACACCAGCGACTGGTACAGCCGCGACGAATCGCCTTGCGAGAGCAACGCGGCGGCCACCTGCAGCGGGATGCGGTCGGCACTGTCCGAGGCCGGCGGGATCAGCCAGGTCATCGCCACCGCCGGCAGCGGCGCGGTCTCGCTGGTGATGGTGTAGCGCTTGTCCTGTTTCCGCACCGGTTCCTTCGCGGTGACCTGCGGGATCGGCGTGGCCGGCTTCGGAATCCAGCCGAAATACGCGTCGACCCAGGCATCGAGCTGCTTCGGATCGAAGTCGCCGGCGACGATCAGGGTGGCGTTGTCGGGGCGGTAGAAGGTGTCGTGGAAGTCGATCACGTTCTGCAGCGAAGCGGCCTCCAGCTCGGGGATGCTGCCGATCACCGGGCGCTTGTACGGGTGCACCGTGTACGAACTCGGGTCGATCGCGTTGAACAGCTTGCCGTAGGGTTGGGCCAGCACGCTCTGGCGGTATTCCTCCTCCACCACCGCGCGCTCGGACTTGAAGTTCTTCTCGTCCACGTTGAGGTTGGACAGCCGCTCGGCCTCGGCCCACAGCAGGGTCTGCAAGTGGTTGCTGGGCACGATCTCGAAATAGTTGGTGACGTCGTCGCCGGTGGAGGCGTTGTTGGCGCCGCCGACATCCTCGGTGAGCCGATCCATCTGCTCGGCGTGCATGTGCCTGGTGCTCTTGAACATCAGGTGTTCGAACAGGTGCGCGAAGCCGGAGCGCCCCTGCGGATCGTCCTTGGAGCCGACGTGGTACCACATCTGCACCGCCACGTTCGGGCTGGCGTGATCCTCCACGCTCAACACCTGCAGGCCGTTGGGCAGGGTGCGCTGATGGTATTGGATCGGCGGAATGGTCAGGTCGGCGGCGCGGGCAGGCAGCGCGCCCGCGGCCGCCAACAGGAAAAGGGAGGCCAACCAGGTGGCGCGGTGCAGTCGCATGGTCATTCCTGCGCGTTCCTTCCGTGAGGTAGTGCCCCACGATAGCAAGCCCGGCCGCCGCTGCGGGCATGACTTCTCACCCGCGCCGCCCATGCATCGCCCGGGTGATATTGGCGGGACATTCAAGCCTGCCTCACCCGACCCGCCGCCGCACCCGCGCCCCTGCCACGCCTTCGACGGACATGCGATGATCGCGCCGCCACGCCCGGCCATCGCGAACGCCCGCCCGGAAAACCCCGTCGATGCCCACCGCCCACCGCGATTCGCTGTTCGCCAACGCCAACTTCCGCCTGCTGTTCGGCGGCAGCACGATCTCGATGCTGGGCGACCAGTTCACCCTGGTGGCGCTGCCGTGGCTGGTGCTCAAGCTCACCGGCAATCCCGCCGCGCTGGGCCTGGTGCTGGCCGCGATGGCGCTGCCGCGCGCGCTGTTCATGCTGATCGGCGGCGCGATGGTGGATCGGCTGTCGCCGCGCCGCGTGCTGCTGGCGGCCCGCGGGGTGAACGCGTTGCTGGTCGCCGTGCTGGCCGCGCTGGTGCTGCTGGGCGACATCCGCATGTGGCTGGTTTACCTGATCGCGCTAGGCATCGGCCTGTCCACCGCGTTCGCCTATCCGGCCGGGTCGGCGATCCTGCCGCAACTGGTGGACAAGGAGCAGTTGCAGCCGGCCAACGCGCTGGTGATGGGCATGCGCCAGCTCAGCATGTTCGTCGGCCCGGCGCTGGCCGGCCTGGTGATCAGCATCGGTGCGCATGGGGCGCAGCCGCAGGGTGTGCAGGATGCCGAGGGGCTGGGTTTGGCGTTCACCATCGACGCGGTGAGCTTCGCCTTCTCGCTGGGTTCGCTGCTGCTGATCCGCGTGCACAGCGACTTCGACCCGAAACCGACCGTGGGCGGCGTGCTGGCCAACGTGGCCAGCGGCGTGCGGATGATCTGGGCCGACCTGCCGTTGCGCGCGTTCATGCTCTACGCCGCGGTGGTCTCGGTTTTCGTCGGCGGCCCGTTGCAGGTCGGCCTGCCGGTGCTGGCCGATACAAGGATGGATCTGGGCGCCGCCTCGCTGGGCATCCTGATGACCGCCAACGGCGGCGGCATGCTGCTGGGAAGCATGTTGTCCGGCGTCGCCGGCCGCCTGGTGCGCGGCCGGCTCGGCCTGATGGTGCTTACCATCGACAGCCTCGCCGGCCTGGCCCTGGCCGCGCTGGCGCTGGTGCACGTCACCGCCACCGGCGCGCTATTGCTGGCCACCACCGGCGTGCTCGCCGGCATCGCGCAGATCGCCATCTTCAGCTGGATCCAGCGCCGCGTGGCGCCGGAGATGATGGGTCGCGCCATGAGCGTGCTGATGTTCGTCTTCCTCGGCCTGGGCCCGATCTCCGCCGCGATCGCCGGCAGCCTGCTCAAGCTGATCTCGCTCACCGACCTGTTCGCCGGCGCCGGCCTGCTGCTCACTGCCATCGCCCTGACCTGCATGCGCAGCCCGGCGCTGCGCAGTATCGGGGTGGCGCGGCCCGTGGCGACACCCACCGCCTGAAACCTGCCGGCCAGCGATCACACCGGATCTGGCGCCTCGATCTGCGCCGGCATCAATACGCAGCCGTCCTGATCCTCGAGCCGGAATTCGCCGCCTTGTCGATGCCAGCCCCGCCCCGAGCCATGCCCGCTCCCGCGAGCCACACCCTGCTCGACTGGATTAGAGTAGGACGATCGGAGCAACGACGAAATTCGTGGCCGCACCGCTCCGAAACGGGGGAATGACACGATGAACACTCGACGATGGCTGGTCGCGCTGGCACTGCTGTGCGCCACGGCAGTACAAGCGCAGTCCGTATCCCTGGCCGACCTTGCGCGGCACATGCAGTACGACGCGGTGAAGATCTCGCCCGACGGCAAGTACATCGCCGCCACGGCGATAGTGCGGGGGCAGAGCGTGCTGGCCTTGATCCGTCTCGCGGATCAGAAGGGCCAACTGGTACGCCCGCGTGAACAGGACGCCGTCACCGATTTCTGGTGGGCTTCGCCCACGCGCGTGGTATACGCGGTGGGAACGCGCGTCGGTGGCTATGACAGGCCGCTGGCCACCGGCGAACTGTACGCGGTCAACGCCGACGGCGGCAGCCCGGCGATGCTGTACGGCGTGCGCAAGGACGGCATGAGCACCGGCTCGCTGCTCCAGAAGGTGGTCAGCACACGCGGCACGGCCGAATTCATCGCGCCGATTCCGGCCGATCCGAAGCACATCCTGGTCGCTACCAGCCTGTGGGAGGGCGGCGGCAAGAAAGGCGCGGTGGTGACCGCCTCGCGCATGGATGTGCGCACCGGCATCCTGCGAAAGCTCACCACCGCGCCGATCCGCAATGCGTCCTTCGTGGCCGACCATCAGGGGCGCATCCGCTTCGCCTGGGGCGAGGACGAAAACGGTGGCGTCCGGGTGTTCCGACTTCCGCTCGACAGCGATGACTGGAAACCCATGCCCGAACTGAGTTCCGTCAACTCCGTGCCGATCGCCTTCAACCGCGACGACAGCGCGGCCTACTTCACCTGTCCGGGAGCCACCAGCGGTTTCGGCATCTGCCGCTGGAGCGAAGATAAACCCGTCTTGCAGGAGGTGTGGAGCAACCCCAGCGTCGAAGCCGACGGACTCCTGCAGGGGATGGCCGAGGACGACATCGTCGGCGTCACCTACATGGACGGCCGCGCCAGCATCGCCCCGTTCGACATGCAGTCGTCCGCGGCACGCGCCCTGGTCGCGCTGATGAAGCAGTTCCCCGGCGAAAGCGTGCGCTTCGTCTCCGCCAGCCGCGATGGTCGCCTGAGCGTGGTGCTGGTGGAGGCCGATGCCGACCCGGGCACGTTCTACCTGTTCGATGCCGCGGCCAACTCGCTGGCGCCGCTGTTGCAGCGGGCGCCGTGGATCAACCCGCAGCTGATGGCGATCAAGCAACCGTTCGAGTTCGCCGCGCGCGACGGCATGAAACTGCAGGGCTACGTGAGCTACCCGCCCGGCCATGAGCAGGACAAGCATCTGCCGACGATCGTGATGGTGCATGGCGGTCCGTTCTTCGTGCGCGACCGCTGGGAGTACGACCCCGACGTGCAGGCACTGGCCACACGCGGCTACGCGGTGGTGCAGGTCAACTTCCGCGGCTCCGGCGGCTACGGCTATGACTTCGGAAAAGCCGGCTGGCGCGAGTGGGGCGGCAAGATGCAGGACGACGTCACCGACGCCACCCATTGGGCGATCGCCCAAGGCATCGCCGACCCGCAGCGGCTGTGCATCTACGGCGCCAGCTACGGCGGCTATGCCGCGCTCGAAGGCGCGGTGAAGGAACCGGATCTTTACCAATGCGCCATCGGCTACGTCGGCGTCTACGATCTGCCGCTGATGTACCGTCGCGGCGACATCCCCGAGTCGACCAGCGGCGAAAACTACCTGAAACGGCAACTGGGCGAGGACATGGCCGAACTGGCCCGGCACTCGCCGATCAATCAGCTCGATGCGCTCAGGGCCAAGGTGATGCTGGTGGTCGGCGGCCAGGACAAACGCGTGCCGCCGATCCAGGGCACGCATCTGCACGAAGCACTGCTCAAGCGCAACGTCGACCACGTCTGGCTGGAAAAGCCCGGCGAGATGCACGGCTTCTACGACGAGGCCAACGTCACCGAGCTGTATCAGAAGATGCTGGACTTCATCGGATCGAGCATCGGCCCGGGCGTGGCGGGCGGGCGCGCCGCCGGGAAGTAGGCCCTGTGCGCTGACCGTAGCTTGCGATAGCAAGCGTGCGCGGGGAATGGCCATGAGTGCCCATGGCTTTGAGGAGTGAGAAAGTCGAAGCGTTCGTCAGCGATGGCCCTTCGACTTCGGCCCTTCGAGCTTACGCTCAGAGCTTGCCCCGGATCTGATCCGAGGGTGAGCGGACGAGGTTGCGGCTGAGTGCCATCGCCAATTGGCGACGCCGGAAGATGGTTCTATCCCATCGACCTCAGTCGGAATCCTGCCGGGCGATCGCCGCGGCGTCCGGGCGACTTCGCTTGACCTCGTACAGCGCCTGGTCGGCGGCGTTGATCAAGGATTCGGGGTAGTCGCCATCGAGCGGAGCGCAGGCAACGCCGATACTGAGCGAAGGATAGTCGGCCGCGGCGGCGGCACCCTCACCGATGGCGCGGGCGATGCGCTGGGCAATCTGTTCCGCCTGCGAGCGATCCGTGCCCGGCAGGATCGCAAGGAACTCGTCGCCACCGTAGCGGCCAAGGTGATCGCCTTCGCGCAACATGGCACGCATCTGGGCTGTGGCCCATAACAGGGCGCGATCGCCCGCTGCATGGCCGAAGCGGTCGTTGATGTGCTTGAAGTGATCCAGATCCATCAACAGGATGCTTGTAGTCTGCCGCGCGTGTCCGTCCGCGGCCAGTTCCCTGCTCAACATGGCCATGATGCCACGACGATTGAGCGCACCGGTGAGGGGATCCTCCGCCGCTTCGTTGCGCAGGGTTTCCCGGGCGGCTTCCCAGTGCGCGGCCATCTCGTTGAAGTGCTCGGCAAGTGCGGTGAACTCGTCGTTGCCGGTCACCGGTGCGCGCACACCGGCGGCGCCCTGTCCCAGGCGGCGGGTCACGCGGCCCAACGCGCGCACCGGGCTCAACAGCGAATGCAGCAAGGCGGCAATCAGCAAGGCAGCCGCGGTCAGCGTGACGATCCAGCTCCAGATCAGCCACATCAGCTGCGAGCGGCGCGCCGCGACCGCGTCCGTGTAGCGCGATTCGACCGCATGCGCCAGATGCTGGCGCGCCTTGCCGACGTCGCTTATCGCCTGTTGCAGGTTGTCGCGCGCATCTTCCTGGGCGGCGCTGTCGCTGTGCTGGTGCAGCGCGTGAACCTGTTCGATCAGGGACTGCACCGACGGACGCGCGCGAATCCACGCCTTTCGCGCGTCGTCCACCAGATTCGCCTGGAGATCCGGGTCGTGCGCCGAGCCATCAATACTGGAAAAACTCTTGTCGATGTTCTCGGTCAGCTCCGCAAAATTCGGCACCGACTCGTTGGACTGCGCCTTGAACTCGTCGACCAGTGCGCGCTGCAGGTAGTGTTCCAGCGTGCTGAGCGGCAACAAGGTGTGGATGGACTCCTCCACGGTCTCACGGAACGTGGCCTCCTGGTCGTTCAGCACCACAATGCTGGCCACACTGAGGGCCGCCAGCGGCAACAGCAACAAGGTGATGGTCGCAGCGATGCGCTGGCCTACCGAAAACTGACGCAGTTGCCGCTCCAGAAGCATGGTGACTCGCCGCCTGTCCCTGAGACCTTCGCGGCATTCTCCCACAAACCTGAAAAAACACCGGGATCCCGCCACGCCCGCCCACCACTCCTGCGCCAATCCCGCTCACCGGAGCCGACCTGGCCGCGGCCCTTTTCAACGCGCGGCTTGCAGCTTGCCGATGGCCTTGCGTCGCTTCTTCTCCGCCTTGCGCTCGCGCCGCGCCACCTTGCGGATCTTGCGGTCGTGGTTCCACAGGTAGATCGCCGGGGTGCTGAGCAGGGTCAGCAGCTGCGACACCAGCAAACCGCCGACGATGGCGATGCCCAGCGGCTGGCGCATCTCCGAGCCGATGCCGAAGCCGATCGCCAGCGGCATCGCGGCGCCCATTGCCACCAGGGTGGTCATGGTGATCGGGCGGAAGCGCACCAGCGCGGCTTCGCGGATCGCGTCGGGCGCGGACATGCCGTGTTCACGCTCGCGGACGAGGGCGAAGTCCACCATCAGGATCGCGTTTTTCTTGACGATGCCGATCAGCATCAGGATCGCGATGATCGCCATCAGCGACAGCTGGGTCTGGGTCACCAGCATCGCCAGGAAGGCGCCGGCGCCGGCGGCGGGCAGGGTGGAGAGGATGGTCAGCGGGTGGCCGAGGCTTTCATAGAGGATGCCCAGCACGATGTACATCGCCAGGATCGAGCCCAGCAGCAGCACCATGCCATTGGATTGCGCCTGCTGCAGGCGCTGGTTGGCGCCGGTGTATTCCACCTTGACCCCGGCCGGCAGGTGCACCGCAAACGCCGTCTGGTCGACCAGGGCGACGCCGCGATCCTGCGGCACGTCCTTGGCCAGGTTGTAGCTGATGGTGACCGCCTGCAACTGGTTGTGGTGGCGCACGCGCAGCGGGCTGATCGCCGGCTCCATCCGGGCCAGCGCGGACAGCGGAATCATCCGCCCCTGTTCGCTGCGCACCTGGATGTTGAGCAGCGACTGCGGGCTCAGGTTCTCGTTGGGGCTGCTGTTCAGCACCACCGCGTACTGGTTGATGTCGGAATAGATCTGCGACACCTGGCGCTGGCCGAACGCGCTGTACAGCGCGGTGTCGATCGCGCCCACGCTGACATGCAGGCGCGCGGCGGCCTCGCGGTCGACGCGCAGCTGCTGCTGCTTGCCGACCTGGTCGAACGGGCTGCTGACGTCGCGGAACTCCTTGAGCGTGCGCAGCTGGCGCACCATTTTCAGCGCCCACGGCTGCAGGTCGGTACCCTGGGTGCTGGTGAGCTGGAACTCGTATTGGCCGCCCTTGTCGCCGCTGCCGCCGCCGCCGATGAATTGCGAGGCGCTCACCGAGACCTTCACGTCAGGCAGTCGGTCGTACCGTTTCGACAACCGCTCGATCACCGTCTTGATGTGATCCGACCGCTCGCCGGGGCCGTCGCCGCGCGGCTTGAGGTCGACGAACATCTGCGCGCTGTTGCCCACCGCACCGCCGGCGCCGTTGCCGCCCAGCAGGGTCAGCTGGTCGAGCACGGCCGGATCGGCCTGCATGATCCGCTGCACCTCCTTTGCGCGCGCCGCCAGCACGGTGGGCGAGATGTTGGCGTCGGCGTCGATCTCCACCTGCAGCTGGCCGGTGTCCTCGTCGGGCATGAAGGTGCCGCCGGCCGTCTTCACCACCGCCGCGCCCAGCGCGAAAGTCAGGAACAGCAGCAGCAGCGGCTGCCAGCGCATCAGCCGGCGATGACGCATGGCCCAGTCCAGCGCGCGCTCGTACAGGCGCTGCAAGCCGCGATCGAAACGCTCCACCGCCCGTTCGATCCGGCCCGGCGGCCGCGGCGGCACCGGTTCGTGTTTGAGCAGGTGGCCGCACAGCGCCGGGGTGAGCGTCAGCGACACGATCGCCGAGATCACCACCGCGGCGGTCAGCGTCACCGAAAACTCGCGCAGCAGCATGATCAGCACGTTGTTGCCGAACAGCAGCGGCGCGAACACCGCCACCAGCGACAGCGTGATCGACACCACGGTGAAGCCGATCTCGCGCACCCCGGTCAGCGCCGCCGGCAGCGGCGCCATGCCCTGTTCCATGTGCCGCACGATGTTCTCGATCACCACGATCGCATCGTCCACCACGAAGCCGATGCACAGCACCAGCGCCACCAACGACAAGGTATTCAGCGTGTAGCCGAGTATCCACATCACCACGAACGCACCGGCCAGCGACAGCGGCACGCTGAGCATGGCGATCAGGGTGGGCCGCAGCCGGCGCAGGAACACCAGCATCACCAGCGCCACCATCGCGATCGAGATCAGCAGCGCGACCTTGACCTCGTGCAGCGCCGACTGGGTGGTCTGGGTAAGGTCGAACACCGGCATCATGCTGACGTCCGACGGCAACGACGCCGCCAGCTGCGGCAGCCGGGCGCGGATCGCCGCCACCGTGGCCACCGCGTTCGCCTCCGGCCGCTTGGTGATCTGCAGGCCGACCGTGCGCGCGCCGTTGAACCAGGCCGCCTGGTATTGATCCTGCTGGCCGCCGTAGACGGTGGCCACGTCGGACAGGCGCACCGGGGCACCGTTGCGCTCGGCGATCAGCAGGCGGGCGAACTCGGCCGGCTCGCGCAGGCCGTCGTTGGCGCTCACCGTCATCTGCGTGCGGCCGTCGCTGATGATGCCCTGCGGCGAGGTGACGTTGGCCGCGCGCAGCGCGTTAGCCACGTCGTTCGCGGTGAGTCCCTTGGCCGCCAGCGCGCGGTTGTCCAGGTCGATGCGCACCGCGTGCGGGGTGCCGCCGAACACCTGCACCTGGGCCACGCCGTCGATCTGCGCCACCGCCGGCTTGAGCAAGGTGTCGGCCAGGTCGAACAGCTTGTCCTGCGGCATCCCGTTCGAGGTCAACGTGAGGAACAGGATCGGGATCTGCGAGGTATCGAATTTGAAATACTGCGGCGGCGACGGCATGCCCGAGGGCAGATCGACCGCGGCGGCGTTGAGCGCCGCCTGCACGTCGCGCGCGGCGCTATCGGCGGTGCGGCTGAAGTTGAAGCGCACGGAGATCCCCACGGCACCCTCGTTGGCGTTGCCGTACATGTCG
>Ga0070659_100003535_pt1 | contig 11133 bp, 9 predicted proteins | sample KBSC23metaG_FD_64666 | JGI IMG/M metagenome (GOLD analysis project Ga0070659, IMG submission 64666) | Corn rhizosphere microbial communities from Kellogg Biological Station, Michigan, USA - KBS C2-3 metaG | ecosystem: Host-associated > Plants > Roots > Rhizosphere > Soil ...
GGACAACGGCAGCCTGATCGAGTGGGGCGACAAGATGATCGCCAACACCGACCCTGACATGGGCGGCCTGCATCCGGGAAGCCCCGAGAGCGCCGAGTACCGCCTGCTCCCGTTCCGCAGCCCGACGGCGCTCGAGCTGTTCGAGTACGGCCACCGGATCGCGGCCGAGCGGCGCAAGCACCCCAAGGACGACCTGGTCTCGAAGCTCGTCACCTGGGAGGACGAGGACGGCCGTCGCCTCACCGAGCGCGAGTTCGACACGATGTTCCTGCTCCTCGTCGTCGCCGGGAACGAGACGACCCGGCAGGCGATCGCGCACGGCATGCTGGCGCTCATGGAGCAGCCCGAGCAGATGGAGCGGCTGCGCGCCGATCCGAGCCTGATGCGCACCGCGGCCGACGAGATCCTGCGCTGGTCCTCGCCGGTCATCCACTTCCGCCGCACCGCCACCGTCGACACCGAGGTGCGCGGCGTCTCGATCGGGGCGGGCGACAAGGTGGTCGTGTGGCTCATGTCCGGGAACTACGACGAGCTCCAGTTCGCCGACCCGCACCGCTTCGACCTGGCCCGCCGGCCCAACCCGCACGTGGCCTTCGGCCGCGGCGGCCCGCACTTCTGCCTGGGCGCCCATCTCGCCAAGCTCGAGGTGAACGTCATGTTCGAGGAGCTCCTGCCCCGGCTGGGCTCGATCGAGCTGACCGGCCCGGCCCTGCGCATCCAGTCGAACTTCACCAATGCGCTTCGCACGATGCCTGTGCGCGTCGCGACCGCATGAGACGATCCGCATCCGCCCGACCCGGAGGGAACCCCGCATGACGGACGCGAACCTGGCCCGACTCATCGACGAGGGCGTCACCACGATCCGCCTCAGCTACCCCGACCTGCACGGCATCGCCCGCGGGAAGGAGTACCCGGCGAGCTTCTTCGACCACCTCGAGAAGGACGGCGCCGCGCACTGCGAGGCGATCATGACGGTCGACCTGAACCACAATGTCGTCTCGGGCTTCGAGCACGGCTTCCAGGACATCCTGGCCCGCCCCGACGCGGCGACGCTGGCCCGCATCCCGTGGGACCCGGACGTCGCCTGGTGCATCGCCGACCTCGAGCGGATGGACGGCGCGCCGTTCGGCTGCGACTCGCGCGCCGTGTTGAAGCGCGCGATCGACGAGTACGTGAAGCGCGGCCTCGTCCCGGTGCTCGGGCCGGAGCTCGAGTTCTATCTGTGCGAGCCCGACCCGTCGGCCGAGTGGGGCTACCGCCGCTACGTCGACAACCCGAGCCACGTCTACACGGTCGGCTCGGTCGCCGACCCGCGCGGCGTCCTGCGCGAGATGCTGCACGCCTGCGCCGACCTCGGCCTTGGCGCGTATGCCGCCAACCACGAGTTCGGGCGCGCGCAGTACGAGATCAACCTGCGCCACTCCGACGCGCTCTCGGCCTGCGACCGGGCGTTCCTGTTCAAGACGACGGTGAAGGAGATGGCGGCCCGCCATGGCCTCCTCGCCACGTTCATCGGGAAGCCCTGGAACGACGACGAGGGCTCCGGCTTCCACCTCCACATGTCGCTCGGCGGCGAGGGCGGGTCGAACCTCCTGAACGACGCCGACGGCCCGGAGGGGCTCTCGAAGCTCTGCCACCACTTCCTGGCCGGGATACTCGAGCACGGCCCGGCGCTCATGCCGTTCTTCAACCCGACGACGAACGCCTACCGCCGCATCCACGAGGAGGCGCTCGTGCCGACGCTTGTCAGCTGGGGCCACGACAACCGCCTGTGCCTGGCGCGCGTGCCGCGCGAGCGCGGAGGCGCGACCCGGGTGGAGCTGCGGCTCGGCGACGGCTCCTCGAACCCCTATCTCACCGCCGCCGCGGCGCTCTTCGCCGGCCTCGACGGGATCGACCGCGAGCTCGAGCCGCCCGCGCCGATGGCGGGGCTCATCTACGAGCTGCCCGAGGCCGCGGACTGCACGCCGCTCCCTCGCACGTTCGACGCCGCGCTCGAGGCGCTCGACGCCGATCCGCTGATCGCCGACGCGATGGGCGAGGAGCTCCTGCGGACGTTCCGCACGATCAAGGGCGCCGAGCTCGACCGGGCCAAGCGGGCCGTGACGGACTGGGAGTTCCGTGAGTACACCCACCATCTCTGAGATCACGGTCGAAGCCCTCGAGGCCGATCCGTTCCCCATCTACGCGCGCCTGCGCGAGGAGGCGCCCGTCTGCTTCGTGCCGGCGGTCGGCCTGCACCTGGTCACGCGCTGGGACGACGTGCAGCACGTCGCCACCCATCCCGAGATCTTCACGGCCGAGGTCGACGCGTCCCCGCTCGTGCGCACGCTGGGCGTGAACGTCCTGACCGTGGACGGCGCCGACCACGCCCGCATGCGGGCCGGCATGGATGCGCCGATGCGGCCGCGGGCGGTCGAGGGCTACGCGCCGGGCGTGATCGAGCCAATCGCGCGCCGCCACCTCGACGCGATCGCCGCCGGGCCGGGCGCGGAGCTCATGAGCACCTACTGCGAGCCGGTCTCGGTGCTGGCGCTGGGCGCGGTGATGGGGCTCGGCGACCTCGACGCAGACACGCTGCGGCGCTGGTTCGGCGACCTCGCGACGGGCGGCGCCAACTTCGAGCAGGACGCCGAGAAGCAGGCGGTGGCCGACGCGACGAGCGCCGAGATCGACGCCCGGGTCGGGCCGCTCCTCGACCGGCTCGAGCGCGAGCCCGACGAGAGCGTGCTCTCGCACATGCTGGCAGCCGACGCGACCCGGGCCGAGGTGCTCTCGAACCTGAAGCTGATCCTGCTCGGCGGGATGCAGGAGCCGGGCCACGCGCTCGGGATCTGCATCTGGGCGCTCCTCGCTCATCCCGAGACGCTCGCGCGTGTGCGGGCCGACCGCGGCCTCATCCGCCCCGCCGTCGAGGAGGCGCTTCGCTGGCACTCACCGGTCGGAACGCAGACCAGGCAGGTGACGCAGCCGGTCACGCTGTCGGGTGTAGACCTTCAGCCGGGCGATGCGCTCGCGGCCGTGCTCGCCTCGGCCAACCGCGACGAGCGCCACTGGCCCGACGCCGACCGCTACGACATCGACCGCCGCGGCGCCCACGCCGCGTTCGGGCTGGGTGCCCACCACTGCGCCGGAGCGCCGCTCGCCCGCTACGAGGTGCGCCTGCCGCTCGAGATGCTGCTCGACCGCTTCCCGAAGCTGCGCCTCGACCCGGCCCACGAGGTCGAGCTCGCCGGCTGGGAGTTCCGCGCTCCGACCGCGCTCCACGTCCTATGGACGTAGACCCGTGGGTCGACGCGGGCGCCGACGCCGACCTGGCCGAGGGCACGATCGTGGTCGTCGGTGACCCGACCGACCCGGTGGCGGTCGCCCGCGGGGGCGGCCGGCTCTACGCCTTCGACGACACCTGCACGCACGAGGAGTGCCCGCTCTCCGACGGCATCGTGACCGACGCCGAGGTGGAGTGCCCGTGCCACGGCTCGATCTTCAACATGCGCACGGGCGAGGCGCTGACCGGGCCGGCGCTCGAGTCGGTACGGACCTACCGGGTGCGGGTCGAGGACGGCCGCATCCAGGTGCTCATCGCGCGCTGAGCGCGACCGCCGCCTCGAACGCTCCCCGCACCTCGGCCTCGGACCAGTCGTGGCCGTCGACCGCCAGGCAGTAGTCCTCGACCGCGGCCGGCACGAGCGCGCCGACCTGCCCGGCGCCGACCCCGGCCTCCGCGCACGTCGGAAAGCCCGCGTCGGCCAGGAGCCGGCGGACGGCGCGCACCGCTCGCGATCCGTCGCCCGAGCCGTCCTCAGGCTCGCCGAGCGCGTCTGCCACCCGTTCCAGCGGGGCGGCGCACGTCGCCCGCGACACGTCGAGCGTCTCCGCGAGGACAAGGCCCACGGCCAGGCCGTGGGGCAGGTGCAGGCCCGCGCCGATCGCGTGGCCGAGGGCGTGGTCGGCGCCGCAGTCCGACAGGTTCATCGAGAGGCCGGCGAGCAGGCTGCCCTGCGCCATGAGCCCACGCGCCTCGCGGTCCGATCCGTCGGCCACGGCGCGGGCATATCCGGCGGCGACGTGCCGGCAGGCCTCCAGGCCGAGCGCGACCGAGCCCGGGTTGCCGTTCCGGACCGTGACGCCGCCGATGGCCTGCGCGAGGGCGTCGGCCCCGGTTTCCATCGTCGGCGTCCGCGGCAGGCCCAGCGTGGCCAGCGGGTCGACGAGCGCGTGCTGGGCGCGCATGAGCGGCGAGGCGATGCCGAGCTTCCGGCTGCTCTCAGGGTCGGTCACGACCGAGCCGCCAGACACCTCCGAGCCCGTTCCGGACGTCGTCGGGATCGCGACCAGCGGAATGGCCGGTTGCGTGACCGCCAATTGGCCGAGATAGAGCTCGTCGGCCGGCACGCCCTGCCCGTAGGCCGCCCGCGCGCCCTTGCCGACGTCGAGCGCCGAGCCGCCGCCGATGGCGACGATCGCGTCGGGCTCGAGCTCTCGAAGCCGCTCGGCGACGGCGGCCACCATCGCGACCGTCGGCTCGCCGGGCGGCTTCACGAGCGTCTCGATCCCGCCGGCCATGCCGGCCACCGCCTCGTCGGCGATCGCCACGGGCCGGCGGGATCCCAGCTCCGAAAGCACGTCGGGGAGGGCGCTCGATGCGCCCTCCCCGAACTGGATGCGTACGGGCAGGTGGAACCCGAACGCCGCGATCACGCCGCGGCCGGCTCCGCTGCCTCGTCGGCCACGAGCTCGTCCGCGCGCCCGCCGGGCACCATCGTGAGCGTGGCGACCACGCCTGCGATGGCGAGGACGGCGCCGACCAGGAACGCGGCCGAGTAGCCGTCCACCGCCGCGAGGAGCGGCAGCTGCGGCGTCGGCGGGTGGCTCGTCGCGTAGTCGGCGGCCCGGGTGAACGCGACCGTCGAGAGGATGGCCGTGCCGAGCGCCCCGCCGATCTGCTGCGAGGTGTTGATGATGCCGGACGCGACGCCGGCCTCCCGCTGGTCGACCCCGACCAGGGCGGCGATCGTGACGGGCACGAACGCGAAGCCCAGGCCGACGCCCGACAGGATGAAGCCGGGCGCGAGGTTGACCCAGTACGAGCCGTTGACCGGCACCTGGCTGAAGTAGATCAGCCCGGCGGCGGTCAGGCCCATGCCGGAGGCGAGCACCGTGCGCACGCCGATCTTCGTGACGAGCGCCTGCGACGCCCCGGCAGACACGATGATCACGCTGGAGACGAGCAGGTAGGCGACGCCGGTCTTGAGCGCCGAGTAGCCCAGCACCTGCTGCATGTACAGCGTGAGCAGGAAGAACATCGAGAAGATCGATGCGCCGAGCATGAGCCCCACCACGTTGCCGCCCGCGAGCGAGCGGTTGCGGAAGAGGCGAAGCGGCATGAGCGGTGCATCCGCCCGCCGCTCGGTGGCGATGAACCCGGCCAGGAGCACGGCGGATCCGACGAACATGGCGATGGTGCGCGGTGCCGTCCACGAGTGGTCGACGGTCTGCACCAAGGCGTAGACGAGCAGCGAAAGGCCGGCCGTGACGAGCGTCGCGCCGAGCAGGTCGAACGCGCGCCGGCCCTGCTCGATCCGGCTCTCGCGGAGGATCCGCGGGGCCAGGGCGATCGCGGCGATGCCGACGGGCACGTTGATGTAGAAGATCCACGACCAGTTGAGCTGGTCGGTGAGGATCCCGCCGAGAAGGACGCCCGCGGCGCCTCCGGTACCGGCGACGGCGCCCCAGATGCCGAGGGCCTTGTTGCGCTCAGCGCCCTCGTCGAAGGTCGTCGTCAGGATCGAGAGCGCGGCCGGCGAGATGATCGCCGCGCCGACGCCCTGGATCGCCCGGGCGGCGATCAGGGTCGCCTCGGACGTGGCCAGGCCGCAGACGAGCGATGCGCCCGAGAAGAGCGCGAGGCCGACCATGAACATCCGCCGCCTGCCGAGCAGGTCGGCGGTGCGGCCGCCCAGCATCAGCAGGCCGCCGAAGGTCAGCGTGTACGCGTTGATGACCCACGACAAGTTGGTCTCGTCGAAGTCGAGCGCCGTCTTGATCGTGGGAAGCGCCACGTTGACGATGGCGATGTCGAGCACCACCATGAACTGGACCGCGCAGAGGAGGAGAAGCGCGAGCCCCTTGCGGTCTTGGGTGTCTGGCATGAGGGTGAGATCTCCCTACGATGGTTTCGATACAGATCAGTGGTGTATCATAATCCAGACAGCATGGCAATCACCGAACCGTCACAAGTCCCCCGGCCGCCCGGACGGCCCCGGAACGTCGCTGCCGACCGCGAGATCGTCGCCGCCACGCTGCGCCTGCTGAGCCGCGAAGGCTACGACGGCACGTCGATCGAGGCTGTGGCCGCGGAGGCGGGTGTCACGCGCGCCACCGTCTACCGGCGTTACCCGACGAAGGCCGACATGGTCACCGCGGCCGTCTGCGAGATGGCCCAGGCCAAGGACCCGGGCGCGTGCGGCGATCCGCGCTCGACCCTCGTCGCCCTGCTGCGCGGGTTCCACGAGTGCGTGGGGCCGAACGACGGCCTCGGGATCGCCGCCTCGCTCTACCTCCAGCGGCACGAGCATCCCGAGATGCTCGACTCGTTCCGCGAGCGCGTCATCCACCCGACCCGGCGGCAGATGGAGGCGGTGCTGGAGCTCGCCCGCGACCAGGGCGCGATCCCCGCGGACGTCGACCCCGAGACCGTGATCGAGATGCTGATCGGCTCGTACCTCTACCGCACCCTGTCCGGCCGCCCGATCCCGAAGAACTGGCCGGAGCGGATGGTCGCGGCCGTCTGGCCGTCCGACTGCACCTGACCCCCGGACCGGTTGCGATCCGGGCGGCCGGGGCATAACAGGCGACGTGAGCGGGGAGGGAGCCCCCACATCCACGAGCCGCGCGGCCATGGCGTACGCCCGGCTGGTCGTCGCGCTGCGCTGGCCGATCCTGCTCGCCTGGATCGCGGGGACGGCCTACGTCGTCGTGAACGTGCCGGAGCCGACGTCTGCGCCGGGCGACCTCATCTCGCTGGTCCCGAAGCACGCGCCGGCTCTGGACGCGGCACGGCGATCGGCGCAGGCGTTCGAGGTCCCGTTCTCGGCGGAGGTCTCGGTCGTGGAGCGCGACCCTCACGGCATCTCGCTCCAGGAGCAGCGGCGCGCGGTCGAGCAGGCGCTCGCGATCGACCGGCCCCCGGGCGGAGGCGATCCGCCGTTCCTGGTGGTGCCGGTCACGAACACGGCCGGCGCGGTGCCGGGCTCGAACGAGTCGTCGACCGCGGTGATCAGCTATTTCGCGTTCCCGCCGGTCATGTCGCTCGAAAGCCGGATGCAGGCGGTGGGGCGCTACATGCAGGATGCCCGCCGGGCCGGCGCGCCTGTGGTCGGCCGCACGGGCATCCTCCCGGCGCAGCTCCACGAGGGATCGATCGTGGAGGACGCGCTGCCCTGGGTGGAGGCGGCCACGGTCCTGATGGTCGCGCTCGTCGTGGGGCTCATGTTCCGGTCGTTGGGTGCCCCCGCGCTCACGCTGGCGACCGTCGCCATCGCCTACCTGATGGCCCTGCGCGCGACCGACCGCCTGGCGGACGCCACGGGACTCACCGTGCCCGACATCCTGAAGCCGCTCATGATCGCGCTCGTGCTCGGAATCGTCACCGACTACACGATCTTCTACGCGTCCACCATGCGGGCTCACGTCACAGCGGGCGTGCATCGTGTCGAGGCGGCCCGGCAAACGACGGCGGAGATCACCCCGATCGTGGTCGCCGGGGGCGCCCTCCTGGCCGCGAGCCTGGCGGCGCTTCAGGTTGCGCAGCTCGGCTTCTTCCGTGCCGTCGGCCCCGGCCTGGCCGCGGCGGTGCTTGTCGCGCTGGGCGCCTCGATCACGCTCGTGCCGGCCGCGATGGCGGTATTCGGGCGGGCGCTCTTCTGGCCCAGCCTGGCGCCGGGAGGCGAGCCGGGCATCGGCCGCCTGCGGACGCGGCTCGCCCAGCTCCAGGCGCGGCGCGCGCTCGGCTTCCTGATGGTCGCCGCCTGCCTGGCCGGGCTTGCCGTCGCGGCCTGGCAGGCGCAGCACATGCGGCTCGGCTTCACTTCGGTGCGCGGGCTCCCCGCCGACGCACAGGAGCGCCGGGCGGCGGAGGCCGTCGACCAGGCCTTTGCCCCCGGCATGCTCGCGCCGACGGAGATCCTGGTCGAGGGCGCCGGCGACGCGGACGCCGCGGGCCTGGTGCGGCTCCAGACCGCGATCGGCCGCCAGCCGGGCGTCGCCGCCGTCGTGGGCCCGGCCCAGCAGCTCGCGACCTCCGCCGTGCCCGCGTTCCGCCAGGGCGACGCGGCCCGCTACGAGGTGGCGTTCGACTCCGACCCGCACGGCGCGGCCGCGATCGACCACCTGAGCCGCCTGCGCGACCGTCTGCCCGGCCTGGCGCGGTCGGCCGGGCTCGGCGGCGCGCACATCTCGGTCGCAGGCGATACCGCGCTCGCCGACGACACGATCTCGGCGATGCGCACGGACCTCCTGCGCGTGGCGGTGGTGGTGCTGGTGGTGAACTTCCTCTTCCTCGCGCTCTTCCTGCGGGCGCTGGTGGCCCCGATCCTGCTTGTGCTGTCGAGTGTCCTCAGCGTGGCGGCGGCCATGGGGATCACGGTGTGGGTGTTCCAGACGTGGCTGCACCACGGGGAGATCACCTACTACGTGCCCTTCGCCGCGTCGGTGCTGCTCATCGCGCTCGGCTCGGACTACAACGTCTTCATCACCGGACGCGTCTGGCAGGAGGCTCGCGGCCGGCCCGTGCGTGAGGCGCTCGCCCACGTCGCGCCCCGGGCGGCCGGGGCGATCCGCACCGCCGGTGTCACGCTGGCGCTCAGCTTCGCGATCCTTGCCATCATCCAGGTACGCGCATTCTGGGAGTTCGCGTTCGCCATGGCCATAGGCATCCTGATCGAGACGTTCGTCGTTCGTCCGCTCCTCGTCCCGGCGCTGGTGGCGCTCTTCGGCGAGGCGGCGGGCTGGCCGGGGAACCGGCTCCAGGCGCCCGAGCCGGCATCGGCTCATGGCGAGTGAGGCCCTCCTTCCGGCGGTAATCCAGCGACGCAGCTCCGCGTGGGCGGAGATCGGGCTGGCCGTGGCGGTCGCGATGGTGCTGGCCGACGCATCGGTCGTCGTGCTGGCGCTGCCCGACATGCTGACCGCGCTCGACGCGACGGTCACGGGCGTCTCCTGGGTCATCACGGCGTTCAACCTGGCCCTCGCGCTGGCCGCGGTGCCGGCCGCGATGGCCGCGCGCCGGCTGGGGGCGGTGCGAGTCGAGGCGGGCGGCCTCGTCGTCTTCGCCGCCGCGTCGGCCGCTGCCGGGCTCGCGGGCAACCTCGAGACGGTGATCGTGTCCCGGTGCGTCCAGGCGGTGAGCGGGGCCGCCGTGGTGTGTGCGGCGCTCGAGCTCCTGCCGGTCGTGGCCCGCTCGCCCGAGTACGGCACACGCCTCTGGATCGGCGCGGCCGCGGTCGGGTCGGCCGTCGGGCCGGCGATCGGCGGCGTCCTCACGCAGGCGCTCTCGTGGCGGGCGGTCTTCGCGGTGCAGGTGCCGATCGCCGCGGCCGCGCTCGTCCCGGTGATCGCGGCGTGGCGGGTGAAAGTCGTCCCGCGGCCGTCGACGTCGCCCCTTCGCCTCGCTCCCAACCTGGCGCTCGCGCTCGTCTCGGCTGCCCTCACCGCGGCGCTCTTCCTGCTCGTCCTCATGCTGGTCGACGGCTGGGGCATGGATCCTATCGCCGCCGCGGCTGCCGTCTCGGTGATGCCCGCCGCGGCGATCCTCGCGTCCGCTGCGACGAGCCGGGCTCACCTGCGGAGCGTCGCGATCTCCGGCACGATCCTGGTGGCCGGCGGCCTGGCCGGGCTCGCGCTCCTGCCCGACTCCGAGGTCGTCTGGACGGTCGCGCCGCAGGTCCTGATCGGCGTCGGGCTCGCGCTCACGCTTGGCCCGCTCACGACGGCGGCGCTCGGCGGCCTTGCACCGGACGGGCTGCACGGCGGTTGGACGGTGGCGTTCCGCCACGGCGGCGTCGTCCTCGGCCTGCTCATCCTGACGCCCATCTTCACCGCCGACCTCGACTCCCAGGAGGTGGCGGCCGAGCGGGCCGGAGCCGCGGCGGTCATCGACTCCGACCTCTCCATTCAGGCCAAGCTGAGCCTGGGCCAGGCGGTGGCCGACGCGCTCTCGCAGAGTGGCACGAGCCTGCCCGATCTGGGGCCCGTCTTCAAGGTCCAGCAGGCGAGCGCCTCCGACCGCCCCGAGTACGCCCGCCTCGAGGCCGAGCTCACCGACCAGGCGCGGCGGGCGGGGACGCACGCCTTCTCGAGGTCGTTCTTCGTCGCGGCCGCGCTGGCGCTCGCGGCGCTCATCCCGCTCGTCTACGGGCGCGTCCGGGAGGAGGGCACGTGATCGACCTGCGCATGCCCGCCATCGCGGTGCTGGCCGTCGGCGCGGTGCTGGGCTACCAGATCTCCGCGGGCGGTCTGGACTACGCCCCGGCGGCGGTCGCCAACCCGTGCCGGCCGCAGCCGTGGCAGGACACCCACGGCCTGAACGACATCGAGAACCGGGTGGCGCTCTCGGCGCTCGCCGGAGCGGCGTGCACGCTGCACGTGTCGCGCGAGGACCTCGTCCTGGCGTTTGCCAGCGACTCGCGCCTGGAGCAGTTCCGCCGGGCCCACCACCTCACCGACGAGCGGCTGGGAGAGGCCGCCAAGGCCGGGCTCCTGCGGGCGATCGACGATGCCGAGAAGGCCGGCCGCCTGAACGGGTTCGAGGCGGCGGCGCTGCGGTTCGGCGCCGAGCGCGTGCCGGCCGATCAGATCACGGGGCTGGTGCGGCGGCTGCTCGGCTGAGCGCCAGGCGCAGGAGGCGGGCCAGCCGGCGGCGGTCGGCCGGCGACAGCGCGGCGATGCTCTGGGGCGGCTCGCCGAGCCTGAGCAGGAGCCGGCGGCGCACCTGGGCGCCCTCGGCGGTCACGACGAGCACCTTCACGCGCCGGTCGCGCTCCGAGGCCCGGCGCTCGATCAGCCCGCGCTTCTCGAGGCGGTCCACGATGCCGGTGACGTTGGAGGCGTCGCAGCCGAGCGCGCATGCGAGCC
>Ga0070659_100003539_pt1 | contig 11127 bp, 9 predicted proteins | sample KBSC23metaG_FD_64666 | JGI IMG/M metagenome (GOLD analysis project Ga0070659, IMG submission 64666) | Corn rhizosphere microbial communities from Kellogg Biological Station, Michigan, USA - KBS C2-3 metaG | ecosystem: Host-associated > Plants > Roots > Rhizosphere > Soil ...
AGTTCGGCTTGACCGCCGAGCCGTCGAGGTTCGCGTGTCCGACCGTGCCGGTCCCGTTGTTGGCCCAGTAGATGCCGCTGGCGTCGACGGCGACGCCGAGCGGCTTGCTCGCGCCGTCGATGAAGCTGCGGTTGACGAGCGTGCCCTTCAGGCTCGCGCGGCCGATCGAACCGCCGTGCTGATTGGACCAGTAGAGGAATCCGCGGTAGGTGTCCATCAGGTCCGGCGACTCGGCGCCGGTCACGAACTCGCGGTCGATGTCCGACCCGTCGAGCGACGCCCGCCCGATCGTCGTCTCGGTGTCCGACCAGAACACGTAGTTGCGGGTCACGGCCACGCCCTGGGGATAGGTGACCCCGTCGATGAAGTGAACGTCCACCCCGCTCCCGTCGAGGTTGGCCCGTGCGATCGAGTGGGTCCCGACGTTCGCCCAGTAGATGTGGGTGCCGTCGACCGCCACGCCCTGCGGGAAGTCGGCGCCGGTGATGAAGGACGGACGGACGCTCGTGCCGTCGAGCTTCGCGCGGCCGATCGTGTCGGTGCCGAGATTGCCCCAATAGATGTACTTGCTGTCTGCCGCGAGCCCCTGCGGCCCGTTGATCCCGGTGATGAACGTCCGATTGACGCCGCTGCCATCGGGGTTGGCCCGACCGATCGACTTGCCGCCCCCGGAGTTGGCCCAGTAGACGTAGGCGTCCGCGGCCGTGGCAGTCAGCGCCAGGATCAGCAGAGCTGCGGCTGTGGCGGTCGCGACGGCGATCGCTCTCCGTGCAGTTCGCATGAAGACCTCCAGTCCTCATTGATGATGGGTTGGCCGATCCAGAAGATGGGGAAGGCTGAACCAGGACTCGGCACGCTAACGAAGCCCAACGGCCGGGGAGCCGGTAGGGTCGGCGCCGATGGACCTCGGGATCGACGGTCGGGTCGCGCTCGTTCTCGGAGCGAGCCGCGGGCTCGGGCGCGCGGTCGCTGAAGCGCTTGGAAGCGAGGGCGCGCGGGTCGCGTTGGCGGCGCGATCGGTCGACGAGCTCGAAGCGGTTGCGGCCGGGATCGACGGCGAGACGGCGGTCGTCGCTGTCGACACCGGCGACGCGGACGCCGTCGCGGCGCTGCCGGAACGGGTCGCGTCGGCGCTCGGACCGGTCGAGATCCTCATCCTCAACACGGGCGGGCCGCCGGGAGGCGCGGCGCTCGACGCCGACCTGGAGACCTGGACCGACGCCTACCGATCGCTCGTCCTCGCGCCGGTGATCCTCGCCAAGCTGTGCGTGCCCGCGATGCGGGAACGCGGCTGGGGGCGGATCGTCTCGATCTCGTCGACGTCGATCCGCGAGCCGATCCCGAACCTGACGCTCTCGAACGCCAACCGGGCCGCGACGGCGGGCTTCCTGGCCACGCTCGCCCGTGAGGTCGCGGCCGACGGGGTCACCGTCAACACGATCGCGACGGGGCGCTTCGCCACGGAGCGGCTCGCCTCGCTGCACGGTTCGATCGAGGCGGCCGAGGAGCAGGCGCGGGCCGACGTCCCCGCCGGCCGGCTCGGCCGTCCCGAGGAGTACGGGGACCTCGTCACCTTCGTCTGCTCGGAGCGGGCCGCCTATCTGACCGGGACGACGATCCCGCTCGACGGCGGACTGACCCGGTCGAGCTGAGCCGCGTACCCGGGTGGATCAGGCGAAGCGGGGCGGCGTCGGCGTGCGGAGCTGGCCGCGACCGGCGATCACCGCGAACCAGATCCCGCCGACGACGATCATCGCGACGCTGGCGAGCTGCGCCTGTGTCAGTCCCAGCGCGGCGTCGCCGTTGCGGCGGACGAACTCGATCATGAAGCGCTCGAAGCCGGCGACCATCAGGTAGAGGGCGAAGAGAATCCCGGGCCGGAACCGGTCGCGGAGCCGCCAGAGCACCAGCGCGGCAACGCCCATGAACAGGGTCTCGTAGACGGGGGTCGGGTGGACCGGCGTGTCGGTCGGGACGGTGCCGTCCGGGTACGCCATCGCCCATGGGCCGTCCCAGGCGCGGCCGTAGTCGCCGTCGCCGGAGAGCTGGCAGCCGACGCGGCCGATCGCGTAGCCGATCGCCAGCGGGACGGCGGCGACGTCGGCGAGCATCAGCGAGAAGATCCCCCGCCACCAGGCCCAGCCGAGCACCGCGAGGGCGCCGCCGATCGCCCCGCCGTACCAGACGAGCCCGGAGCCGCTGAACAGGTTGCCGACGATGTCGTCGCTGACCTCGTCCCAGTTCTCGATCAGGAAATAGACGCGGGAGCCGACGAGGCCGCCGACGAGCGCCGCGAGCGCCATCTCGTAGGCCCAGTCCGCCGGCTTGCCGAGCTCCTTGAACCGGCGCCCGACGACGAGTCCGGCCGCGACGAATCCGAATCCGAACATCAGCCCGAACGTCTGCAGGGTGACCGGTCCGATGTCGATCTCTGGATACATGCGAAAGGTTTCTTGAATAGCCCCGGGGAGAATCGAACTCCCGTTTCCAGGATGAAAACCTGGCGTCCTGACCACTGGACGACGGGGCCGCGGAAGGGCAGTCTAGGCGTTGCCCACCGGCCAGTTGATCCGTCCGTTCAGGGCCGGTCGCGGCCTGATCGAAGACGGCCGAGCTTTCCCCACCAGGTGCCCCGGCACCGGCCCGCGTCGCCCGGCGGTGCCGCCGCAGACGCGCCGATAATCGCCGTCGATGGAGGTCCGCGCGCTGAGCTGGAACCTGTTCCACGGCCGCGACCATCCGCCCGAGCCGGAGCTCCTCACATGGCGCTCGCGGCTGCTCGGAACGACCGAGCGCGGGAAGGCCCACGCACAGGTCAACACCGATCTGCTCACCGCGTTCGAGTCCGTGCTCGCGAATGCGGCCTGGGACGTCGCGCTGCTCCAGGAGTGCCCGCCGCGCTGGGCGGAGCGGCTCGCCACCGCCTGCTACGCCGACCCGCACCTCGTCCCGACGAGCCGGAACCTGCCCGGCCTGGCGCGCGTCCAGGCCCTGATCGCCGACCGCAATCCCGACCTGATCGCCTCCTGGGAGGGCGGATCGAACCTGACGCTCGTCCGTCGCGCCGGCGCCACCACCGAGCGCCGCAGCTTCCGCCTCGCGACCCGGCCCGAGCGGCGGATGATGGCCTTCACCCGGCTCGGCGATGCCCTGTGCGTCGCCAACCTCCACGCGAGCGCAGCCCGCCCGGCGGCCGAGGAGGAGCTGATCGAGGCGGCCCGGACCGCCCGCGACTGGGCGGCGGGGACGCCGCTTCTGCTCGGCGGCGACTTCAACCTGCGTCCGGCGCTCAGCCCCCACATCTTCGCGCGCCTCGCCGCCGAGTTCGGCCTCCACGCGGCCACCGGCGACCGGGTCATCGACCATCTGCTCGTAGCCGGCCTCGAGATCATCGAGCCACCACATCAGTGGGCGCCGGAGCGCCGCGAGGTCCCCGATCCGACCGGCGGAGCGGACGGAAGCGCGCTCCCGATCCGGCTCTCCGACCACGCTCCGGTCGAGGCGCTCTTCGCGACGCCGGACGTGCAAGCCGCGACCCCGTAGTCGTCGCGGAGGCAGCGCCCGGCCGGCGATGCGATATTTCCCGCATCCCGACACCGACGAAGGGCGAACCGATGGCGAGCACCCGCAAGAAGACGACCGGCACCCGCCGGAAGCCGACAGGTACGAAGAAGGCATCGGCCGCGAAGGCGTCGAGCAGCCGGAAGACGACCAGTCGGCCGCAGCCGTCGCGAGCGGCGGATCGCCCCGACAAGAGCGTCGAGGAGTTCCGCAACGCCCTCGAGCGCAGCGTCTCGCTGTCGCGGGAGCGGATCCAGGAGGTCGTCGACGATGCCGTCAAGCGCGGCCGGATGACCCGCGACGATGCGAACGAGCTCGTCTCGAAGCTCGTCGCCCGCAGCCGCAAGGAGTCGAAGGAGCTCGTCAAGGAGCTCGAGGCGCTGCTCGAGCAGGCGCGAAAGGGCGTCGAGAAGCGGACCCGGGAGGCCCAGCGTCGCACGACCAAGGCCCGCCGGCGCGTCGAGCAGGAGACGTCGAAGGCGCAGCGCCAGGTCAAGGCGGCCGCCGGCAAGGCGGCGCGAGGAGTCCGTGACGCCACCGAAGAGCCGCTCGCTCGCGCCGATGCCGCGCGCCGCCGCGCCGGAGTCGGCCCGAGCTTCCCGATCACCGGCTACGACGAGCTGACCGCCGCCCAGATCGGGCACCGGCTCGGCGATCTCAGCAAGCCGGAGCTGCGCAAGGTGCGCACGCACGAGAAGAACGGCAAGGGCCGCAAGAGCATCCTCGACAAGATCGACAAGGCGCTCGCCTGAGCGCGCCGCCGAGCCGGAACCGACCCCGCCGCGGAGACGAGCTCGAGCTCCGCGTCGACTCGCTCGCCCAGGGCGGTCGCGGCATCGCCCGCACCGACGAGGGCTTCGTCGTCTTCGTGCCCGGTGGCCTCCCCGGCGACCGCGTCCGGGTCCGTATCGGCAAGTCGAAGAAGTCGTGGGCGGAGGCGACGATCGCCGAGCTGCTCGAGCCGAGCGCGGAGCGGATTCCCGACCGCTGCGTTCACGGCGGCGACCCCTGTCCGGGAGCCGCCTGGCAGGGCCTTCCCTATGAGCGTCAGATCGCCGAGAAGCAGGCACAGGTGGCGGAGGCGCTCGAGCGGCTCGGCTCCTTCGCCGGCATCGAGCTCGAGCCGATCGTCGCCGCCGATGAGCCGTGGCGCTACCGGAACAAGCTCGAGTACTCGTTCGGCGCTCCCAGCGAGAACGGGGGCGCCGACCCCCTCCTCGGCTTCCACGCCCGCGGCCGCTGGGACCGGATCGTCGACGTCGACGACTGCCTGCTCGCCTCGCGGAAGAACAACGACGCCCGCAATGCCGTCCGCGAGTGGGCCCGCTCCGAGGCGCTGCACGCGCTCGACGAGGCCGGCGCGGGCGAGCTCCGCAACCTGATCGTCCGCGAAGGCCGGCGCACCGGTCAGATCCAGACCCGCCTCGTCACCGCTGCCGCGGCGATCCCGCGGCCGCCGGTCGACCTTCACACCGTCATCGCCGGGCCATCGGGCGGCACCGCCGGCCCGACCGGGGTGCTCGGCGAGGAGCATCTCCGCGAGCGCCTCGGCGGCCTCGACCTCCGCGTCTCCCCCGGTGCGTTCCTGCAGACGAACACCGAGACCGCCGAGCGGCTCTATGCGATCGCCCGCGAGTACGCCGGCCTCCGCAGCGGCGAGCGGCTCTTCGACCTCTACTGCGGGATCGGCACGATCGGGCTCAGCATGGCCGCCGACGCCGGCGAGGTCTGGGGTATCGAGACCGTCGCCGAAGCGATCGCGGACGCGGAGGCGAACGCCGAGTTGAACGGGATCGCCAATGCCCGCTTCCGCGTAGCCGATGCCCGGCTCGGGATCAGGCCGCTGCTCGAGGAGGCGGGCCGGCCCGACGTCGTCGTCATCGACCCGCCCCGCGCCGGGCTCTCGGCGAAGATCGTTCGCCGCGTCCTCGAGTGCGAGGCCGAGCGAATCGTCTACGTCTCCTGCAACCCGACGACGATGGCTCCGAACGCGCGGCAGATCGTCGATGCCGGCTATAGGCTGGCCCGCGTGCGACCGGTCGACATGTTCCCGCAGACGCCCCACACCGAGTGCGTCGCCCTGCTCGAGCGGGAGACCCGGTGAGCGCCCGCGGCTTCGGCGTCGCCGCCGGCCTCGATCCCGACGTCGCGACTCCGCTCGCCGCCCGCTGCGAGGAGCTCGGCTACACGTCGATGTGGGCCAACGACCACCCGGCTGCAAGCGGTCTCGAGACCCTCGCCGCCTTCGCCGAGGGGTCAGCGGCGCTGCAGCTCGGCGTCGGCGTCCTCGCCCTCGACCGCCATCCCCCCGCCGCGATCGACGAGCAGATCGACTCGCTCGGGCTCGACCGCTCGCGGCTTCTGATCGGTGTCGGCGCCGGCTTCTCGAAGAAGCCGTTGACGACGATGCGCGAGGCTCACGACGAGCTGCGCGAGCGGATCCCCGGGGTGAAGCTGATCCTCGCCGCCATGGGCCCGAAGATGGCGGCCCTCGCCGGCGGCGCCTACGACGGCGCCTTCTTCAACTGGGTCACCCCCGACTACGCGGCCGCGGCGCGTGGCAACGTCGAGCGCGGCGCCGCCGAGGCCGGACGCGAGCCACCGCGGGTCTACGGCTACGTCCGCACGTCGGTGGGCGCCGACGCCGAGACGCGGCTCGCCAAGGAGGAGGGCTTCTACCGGGACCTCCACGACGGCTACCGCAAGCAGTTCGAGCGCCTCGGCCAGCCTCCGGGAACGGTCGGCGTCGCGGCCGAGAACCCCGACGACGCCGACGGCATGCTCGCCGCCTACGCGGCCCTCGACACCGTCGTCGTCCGCGGCCTCGCCAGCGCCAGACTGGAGACGATGGACCGCGTCGCCACCGCCGCGGCTCCTCGATGATTTACTGATTCGGCAACGGGCTTCCGGCCTTGAACGCGAACCAGAGCCAGAAGGCGACCGTGACGAGCATCGTCGTGACGACGAACAGCCGCTCGATCCCGCCCATCGCCGAGCCCCGTTTGAGCTCGCGGGTGTCGGTCATGCCGCGCATCCACGGCGCCCGCGCCCGTGCCGGCCCGCCACCCGGGCCTTCGCGGGGCCCGAAGAAAGCCATCACGACCCCCGCCAGGTAGAGCAGCAGCACGTAGGTCAGGATGATCCCGAACAGGATCACCATCGCCACCGAGAAGTTGACCGTGCTCGCGCCCGAGCCGGTCTGAAGCTGCGAGCCGATCCAGATCCAGCCGAGCGGAACGCCGAAGCCGATGATCACCGCCGCGATGAAGGTCGCGACGAAGGTGATGAGCTGGCCGAGCACGCGCATGGGCAGCGAAATGTAGCGGCGGACCGGGGGCGCTCCGGCCCGATCGGGGGAATCAGTAGGGCGGCAGGTCCTCGTACCAGCCGCCGACCGCCCGGAAGGCGCGCCAGAACTCGCGCTTCGGCCCCTCGGCGTCGAGCGAGGCGTCGATGTCGGGTGTGAAGATCACGTCGATCGTCGGCGTCAGCGCCTGGACCTGCCCCGGCCGCGCCTCGACGGGCACCGCGAGCGGGATCTGGACGTCGTTGAGGCACTCGAGGGCGGGTTCGCCCATGACGACGATGCAGCGCGGCTCGACGATCGCGACCTCGCGAACGAGGCGGGCGATGCAGTTCGGCGAGGCCAGCGCCGGGTCCGAGAGCGGGCACTTGACGCAGAGGGTCCCGTAGACGACGAGCGGATCGATGCCGAGCCGCTTCAGCGACTTCATCACCGCCGTCCCGGCGCGCCCGTAGAAGGCGACGCCCTCCTCGATCTCCGCAACGCTGGGCGCGTGCTTGAGCAGCATCACGTCGGCCTGGGGATGACCGGAGCCGAGCACCGGCATCAGGTTGCCCCGCGGACAGTCCTCGCAGTCCTGGAGCTCGTGGGTGAGCTGGTTGAGCTCGCGGATCGCGCGCTCCAGGTACTTCTCCTTGATCTGATCCTCGGTGATCGGCACGGCAGGCAACTCTTTTGACGGCCCCCGTTCCTCTCCTTCGGGTTGCACGGCGTTATGGCCCCTGAATCAACTCTTGCCGCGCGCGGCGGCGGCCCGGCGCCGCCTCGCCCGCTGCCCGCCCTTGACGGGCCGCGCATCGCTCACGTCCTTGCGCCCACCGGCCTGGCCACTCGCGGCCTGCATCCACTTCAGCGCCTGCACGTAGACGAGGTTCTTGTGCTTGCGGACGATGTCGGCGCTCCGCATCGCCTCGAGGAACTCCTCCGGCCCGTCGAAGTCGTGGAGGCGGATCCGGACGCTGCCGAGCGCCTGCGCGACGTGTCCGTCGGAGCCGGCGCCGGGAACGATCCGGTACTTGGCGGCGAACCGCTCCGCCTCCTCGTTGAAGGCGCTGAAGGCGACCCGCGGGTTGAAGACCTCGAGGATGTCGATCTCCTCGACCATCCCGAGCAGGTGCTCGTAGTCGGGGACCGAGTGGAGGCGGTCGAACGGGTGCGGGACGTAGACGAGCCCGCCCTGGCGGCGGATCTCCGCGACCGTCTCCGCCATCGACATCCCGCGCTCGATCTTCTCCTCGAGGAAGAGGCCGATGACCTCGCCCTGCTCGGCCGTCTTCACCTCCTCGCCGACGATCACCTTGATGTCACCGATCCGCTCGGCGGCCTCGCGGGCGGCGAGCGCGCCGGAGATCTCGTTGTGGTCGGTGACCGCGATCGCCCCCATGCCACGGTCCTTGGCGGTTTCGAGCAGGACCTCGACCGGCGTCGCGCAGTCGTTCGAGTGATCGGTGTGCATGTGGAGGTCGCAGTCGATCGTCGGCCGCCGCTCGATCCGCCGGCGCACCTCCAGGTTGCCGACCGGGTCATGGCGGCGCGACGTGATCCGCTCGTAGACCGACTCGAGCTGGTCGGCGACGTCGGCGAACGACCGGGCCGCCCCGGCGCCGGCGCCGGCGAGCCGCTCGCGCAGCTTCACGTCGCGGATCAACCGCTCGAGCTGGCCCGCCAGCGTCAGCGAGTCGCCGGCCGGGAAGACGAGGCCTCGCTCGCCGTCCTCGTCGTCGACGAGCTCCTCGTAGGCGTCGATCTGCGCGGCGACCGGCACCGCGCCGGCCGCGAAGGCCGCATAGAGAAGGCTCGGCGCCGGCTGCGGCCCGCCCGATGCCGCCACCGCGATCGCCGCGCCCGCGACCACGTCCTCGGCGTCGATCTGCGCCGGGCGGAGGATCCGGACCCGTTCGCGGAGCCGGCTGTTCAGCCGCGGCGTCTGGATCGCGGCGTCGCCGATCCAGATGTCGGCCTCCCAGTCGAGGTCGAGCGGCAGCTTCCGGAGCGCCCGCAGGAAGATCCGCAGCGCCCCGCGCTCCTCCCGCTGGCAGTAGACGATCCGCACCGGCCCGCCCGGGACCCGCTCGGCGCTGCCGACCTCGGCCGCGGGCCGGACGATCTCGTAGCTGCCCGGGAAGAACCGGTCGACGAGCTCGCCGGTGCTCCGCCCGGTGACCATTCGCGCGTCGAGACGTCCGAAGAAGATCTCGACGAGCGGTCGCGCCACCTGGGTCGAGAGGACGCGCTCGGTCGGCAGGTGGAAGGTGGCCGCGTTGAGCGCGCGCGAGTGGCGCAGCGCCGCGGAGGCGGCGCTCGGCGCGAACGGCTCGTGGACGTGGACGACGTCGAAGTCGATCGCGCTCAGCAGGCCTTCGAGCGAGCGCGAGATGTCGACCGGGACCGGCGCCGGCCGCGGGCGGGCGCCGGCCGGCAGCTTCAGCGCCGCCCCGACCCGCAGCACCGCGGGACCGTCATCGCCGATCCGCCGTCCCTCCCAGCCGGCGCCGAAGACGGCGGCGCCGTCGCTGCGGGTCCGCTCGATCGTCCGCTGGGTGAGGCGCGTCTCCTCGCGGGTCCCGCCGGGAGCGGCGACGACGACGCGGTGGCCGCGCGCCTTCAGCTCGGCGGCGGCGCCGGCGACGTAGGCGTTGACCTCGTGATGCCCCTCCCACGAGTAGGGCGACACCTGGGCGATCGTCAGGCCGTTGCTGGGGGACACCGCTGCAGGATAGTTGCGGGCGGGCCACGGCGGGCGGGCCCGTGGCGGCCCGCCCGGCGTTAGGATCGCCCGGCCGGGACGGACCGAGAGGAGCGAGCATGAGCGACTACGACTACGTGATCGTCGGCGCCGGATCGTCCGGCTGCGTCCTCGCCAACCGGCTCAGCGACTCCGGCGCCGAGGTCCTCCTCATCGAGGCCGGCGGCCGCGACCGCTCGGCGAAGATCAAGATCCCGGCCGCCTTCGCCCAGCAGTTCCAGACGAAGCTCGACTGGGACTACGCGAGCGGGCCCGAGCCGGGCTGTGGGGGCCGCAGCCTCTACGTCCCGCGCGGGCGCGCGCTCGGCGGCTCGAGCTCGATGAACGCGATGCTCTACGTTCGCGGCCACCGCGCCGACTACGACGGCTGGCGTGACGAAGCGGGCTGCGAGGGCTGGGGCTGGGACGACGTCCACCCCTACTTCATCCGCTCCGAGCACCACGAGGCCGGACCCGGGCCCGATCACGGCTACGGAGGCGTGCTCAACGTCGCCCCGCCGCGCAGCCCGCGGGCGTTGACCGAGCTGATGATCGCCGCCGCCCGGCGGCGCGGCCATCCCGCCGATCCCGACTACAACGACGGCGAACCGGACGGCGTCGCCCCGGTCGAGGTGACCCAGAAGCGGGGCAGGCGCTGGAGCTGCGCCGACGCCTTCCTCCGTCCCGCCGCCGGCCGGCCGAACCTGACGGTCCTGACCGGCGCGTTCGCGTACGGCCTCGAAATCGCGTCGGGGCGCGTGCGCGGCGTCAAGGTGAGCGGTAAGACGGACATGGCCGTCGCCCGGGCCCGGCGCGAGGTGATCCTCGCCGCCGGTGCGATCGGCTCTCCGCAACTGCTGATGCTCTCGGGCATCGGCGACCCCGACAAGCTCGCCGGCCTCGGCATCGACGTGGTCGCGCCGCTGCCGGCGGTCGGCACGAACCTTCAGGACCACCCCTACGTCGTCGGGATCTGGGACTCGACGATCGGCGCCTCCCTCGCCGACGCCGAGAAGCCGGCCGCGCTGCTGGACTTCCTGCTCCGGGGCCGCGGCCCGCTCACCTCGACCGTCGCGGAAGCGTTCCTGTTCACCCGATCCGACGGCGGCGACGGTCCCCCCGACCTCCAGTTCCACCTCGCCCCCGCCTACTTCGCCGACAACGGCTTCGAGGAGTACGACGGACACGCACTGACCATGGGCCCGGTCCTGATCGCACCGCGGGCGCGCGGCGAGGTGACTCTCGCCTCGGCCGACCCGGCTGCGAAGCCGGCGATCCTCGGCAACCACCTCACCGATCAGGCCGACGTCGATGCGCTCGTCAGCGGCGTCAGGATCGCCCGTGAGCTGGCCGCGACGCCGCCGCTCGCCGGCGCCGCCGGCCGCGAGATCTACCCGGGGCCCGGCGTCGGCGACGACGACGAGGCGATCGCCACCGACGTACGTCGCCGCGTCGAGCTCCTTTACCACCCGGTCGGGACCTGCCGGATGGGGGGCTCAGACGGCGACTCGGTCGTCGATCCCGAGCTGCGCGTCCG
>Ga0070659_100003542_pt1 | contig 11124 bp, 9 predicted proteins | sample KBSC23metaG_FD_64666 | JGI IMG/M metagenome (GOLD analysis project Ga0070659, IMG submission 64666) | Corn rhizosphere microbial communities from Kellogg Biological Station, Michigan, USA - KBS C2-3 metaG | ecosystem: Host-associated > Plants > Roots > Rhizosphere > Soil ...
AGCATCCGGTCGCGGATCGCGTCGACGGTCAGGTCCGGCGACTCGGCGATCCACGACAGGTCGCCGCCGGAGCAGAACGCCGGGCCCTCGCCCGTGACGACGATCGCGCGCACTGACCGATCGCCGCGCAGCCCGGCGATGGTCGCGCCCCACGCGGCGGTCAGCTCGCCGGTCATCGCGTTGCGCCGGTCCGGCAGATCCAGGGTCAGTACGACGACGCCGTCGTCGCGGCGCTCGACCCGCAGCGGGGAGTCAGGCATGGCTCCGGACGCTATCCCGACACCCCCGGGGCCCGGTTCCGGGGTTCCGCACGCTCAGACCGGTAGGGTGAACCCGGGTTCGGCCGGCACGCGGCCGGCACTCGGACCGGAACTCGACCGAGGGAGGACTGCATGGCCGAGACCTACGAGGGCTACTGCGTCAAGTGCAAGGAGAAGCGCACGTTCGAAGGCGAAGTCAAAGTCAGCGACTCTGGCCGCCGCATGGCGCAGGGCACCTGCCCGGTGTGCGGGACCAAGATGAACCGCATCCTCGGCAAGGCCTGACAACCCGGACACAGGCTCCGAACGGAGGGCGATCGGGACTCTTCCCGGTCGCCCTTCCGCGTTCGCCCGTCGGATCGACACCGCCCTTCGGACGGACCCCGCCCTGTGGACGGACGCCGACGCGCGCCGCCGCGGGCTGACAGGCTCGCGGGGTGCCCCGGCCGTCCCGCCCCACCCTGAAGCCGGGCCTGCGGCTGCTCCGGCGTGACCGTACGACGCTGCAGCTCGGGCTCACGCCGGGCGCCGCGCTCGTGCTCGAAGGCGTCGACGAGCTCGACCGGCGGGTGCTCGACCTGCTCGACGGCAGCCGCGACGCCGCCACCGTCGTCCGCGACGCGGCCGCGCTCGGCATCGACCCGGTCCGCGCCACCGAGCTGCTCGACCTGCTCCGCCGCGCCGGTGTGCTCGACGACGAGCCGCCGGCGGCCGGGCTGGCGTCCCAGCGGATCGCGCCGGACGCCCTCGCCCTGTCGCTGCGTTATCCGCGCCCGGGCGCCGGTCCGCGCGCGCTGCGCCGCCGGGCCCAGACCGCCGTCACCGTGCACGGCGGCGGGCGGGTCGGCGCGACCGTGGCCGGGCTGCTGGCCGCCGCCGGCATCGGGCGGGTCACCGTGCTCGACAAGGGCGCGATCCGGCCGGCCGATCTCGCGCCCGGCGGGATCCGCCGGGCGCGACCCGGCACCCGCGGCGACGTGGCGACCGGCGCGGCCGCCGCGGCCGCGAGCACCGAGCCGCCGACGTCGCCCGCCCGCCGCCTCGACGTCATCGCGCCGGTCGGGTTCGCCGCGGCGCCCGAGGTGCTGGCCGCGGTACGCCGCCGTACCCACCTGTTCGTCGCGGTCCGGGACGTGACCGCGGTCGTCGGCCCGCTCGTCGTACCCGGGCACACGCCGTGCCTGCGCTGCCTCGAGCTCGGCCGGGGCGAACGCGACCCGGCGTGGCCGCGCCTCGCCGCGCAGCTCGTCGGCGAGCCGGCCGAGGTCGACCCTTGCGACGTGGTGCTCGCGACCTCCGCGGCGGCGCTCGCGGCAGCTCAGTTGCTCACCCTCGTCGACGGCGTCGAACGGCCCGCCACGATGGGCGGCGTGCTCGAGCTCACCGGCGCCGGCGGCCGGGTCCGGCGACGGTCGGTTTCGTCACATCCGGGATGTGGCTGCTCTCCGGCCCGAGAACTGGACACAATGGAGGCGTGAGCGACATCCCGCGGTGGGCGTTCTCGCGGGGCGCGAAGCTCGCGAGCCTGCCGCTCGGCGTCGCCGGCCGCGCGACGGTCGGGCTCGGCAAGCGCATCGGCGGCCGGCCGGCTGAGATCGTCGCGAGCGAGCTGCAAGCCCGCACCGCGGACCAGCTGTTCCGGGTGCTCGGCGAGCTCAAGGGCGGGGCGATGAAGTTCGGCCAAGCCCTGTCGGTGTTCGAGGCGGCGTTGCCCGAAGACCTCGCCGCGCCGTACCGCGCCGCGCTGACGAAGCTGCAGGACGCCGCGCCACCGATGCCGCCGGCGACCGTCGACAAGGTCGTCACCGCCGGGCTCGGCCCGCAGTGGCGGGAGCACTTCCGCGAGTTCGACAACAAGCCGGCGGCGGCCGCGTCGATCGGGCAGGTGCACCGGGCGGTGTGGTCCGACGGGCGCGAGGTCGCGGTCAAGCTGCAGTACCCCGGCGCCGGGCCCGCGCTGCTCTCCGACCTGAACCAGCTCGCGCGGATCGCACGGCTGTTCGCGATCGTCAACCCCGGTCTCGACGTCAAGCCGCTGATCGCCGAGCTGAAGGCGCGGGTCGCGGAGGAGCTCGACTACGCGCTCGAGGCGGCGTCGCAGGCGAGCTTCGCGGCGGCGTACGACGGCGACCCGGACATCCTCGTGCCGAAGGTCGTCGGGTCGGCCGAGAACGTGCTCGTCACCGAATGGGTCGACGGCACCCCGCTGTCGGCGATCATCGCGTCGGGCACGGAGGAGGAGCGCGACCGCGCCGGGCTGCTGCTGGTGCGGTTCCTGTTCTCCGGGCCGGCCCGCGCCGGGCTGCTGCACGCCGACCCGCACCCGGGCAACTACCGGCTGACCGCCGACGGCCGGCTCGCCGTCCTCGACTACGGCGCGGTCAACCGGCTGCCGCACGGGCTGCCCGCGCCGATCGGCCCGCTGGTCCGGATGGCGCTGGAAGGCCGCGCCGACGACGTGCTCGCCGGGCTGCGCGCCGAGGGCTTCGTCCGGCCGGAGTTCGAGGTCGACGCGCAGGCCGTCCTCGACTACCTGAAGCCGATGCTCGAGCCGATCCGGTCGGAGACGTTCCGGTTCAGCCGGGCATGGTTGCGACGCGAAGCCGCGCGGGTCGCCGATCCCCGCTCGCCGGCCAACCATCTGGGCCGCCAGCTCAACCTGCCGCCGACGTACCTGCTCATCCACCGGGTCACGCTCGGCGGGATCGGCGTGCTCTGCCAGCTCGGCACCGAGGCGCCGTTCCGGGCCGAGATGGAGCGCTGGGTGCCCGGCTTCGCCGACCCGGCCTGACAGGAGTACGCCGCCGTACGTCGAACGCCCAGACATGATCGGACTGGCGAAACCGTCCCTGCGTACGTCGATCACCGCCGTTCTCCTCGTGACCGCCGCCGTCGGCGGGACCAGAGCGGCCGGCAGTCCGCACCAGCCGGGCAACGACATCTCCTGGATGGTGACCGAGCACGGCCCCGCGGTCGCGCCGCCGTACTTCGACGTCGCGCGCAACCTCAACCTCGGTCACGTGCCGCTGGCGAAGTGCGGGCCGGGCTCGCGGCCCGAGACGAGCTGGCAGGGCCGCACACCGGCGGCCGACTTCAGCAACGGTCGCGCGGCGAAGGGTTACACCTGCAACGCGACGCTCGTCTCGCACTACGGCGAGTCCGGCGGCTACCGGGTCGCGCGTTACGTCGACAAGCACGGGCACGTGTGCGCGTTCTACGACAGCACGCTGCTGTTCCCGGCCGACGCCGCGCAAGGACGTCCGCCCGGTGTGTACGTGCTCGACATGACCAACCCGCGCAAGCCGGTGTTCACGGCGAACCTCGACACCCCGGCGATGGACTCCCCGCACGAATCGTTGCGGCTCAACACGAAACGAGGGCTGCTCGTCGCCGACGCGGGCTCACCCGCGACGCAGGTCGGGATGGTCGACGTCTACAGCGTTGCCGACGACTGCCGCAAGCCGGTGTTCGACAGCTCGCTGCCGATCGGGCCGCTCGGCCACGAGAGCGCGTTCTCGCCGGACGGCCGCACGTTCTGGGCGACCGCGACCGCGCGGCAGGGCATCACCGCGATCGACCTGACCAACCCGGTGCTGCCGCAGATCGTCTGGCACACCGAGGACTACGGCTCGCACGGCATGGCGATCTCGCCGGACGGCACGCGTGCCTACCTCGCCGCGCCGTGTTGCAGCTACTTCAGCGCGATCAGCGGCTTCGGTCCGGACAGCCGCAGCGGCGCGCTCATCATTCTCGACATCAGCAAGATCCAGCACCGCACGCTGGCCAACCCGGGCGAGGCGGTGCCGGAGATCTCCCGCATCACCTGGCCGGAGATCAGCATCCCGCAGAACGTCATCCCGATCACCATCAAGCACCATCCATACCTGATCGAGTTCGACGAGTTCAGCTCGAACGTGTTGCAGTACAACCCGGACAGCGCGGTCGGCGCGGCGCGCATCATCGACATCGGCGACGAGCGCAACCCGCGCATGATCAGCCGGATCCGGCTCGCCGTACACAACCCGAAAGAGCGGGCGACCGACCAGCAGAACGACCCCGGCGCGACGAGCGGGACGCAGGGGTACGCCGCGCACTACTGCGCGGTGCCGCGACAGAACGACCCCGGCATCGTCGCGTGCTCGATGATCCTGTCCGGCTTGCGCGTGTTCGACATCCGCGACCCGTACCACCCGCGCGAGGCGGCGTACTTCAACATGCCGCCGTCGGGCGGCGCGCACGCGATGTCGGCGCCCGCGTTCGACCCCGCGCGCGGCGACATCTGGTACAGCGACGGGGCGAGTGGCTTCTGGGCCGTGCACATCACGAACGGTGCCTGGCCCCGCCACGGCGCCTACCCCACCCCGAACTTCTAAGGCCAACCCACGTCGACTGTGACGTTGTGTGTCAGTGAGCACCCCCGCATCGACACACAACGTCACAGTCGACGCGAGCGTTGGCGGCGTGGGGGCTACCAATAGTCGGTCGGCAGGCTGCCTTCGATCTTGCGCACGTTGTCGCGGGTGCACCGCTCGCAGAGGTACTCGACGCCTCTGTCTGCCGTCTGCACGGTCCACGTCACCGGCGGCGGTGACGCGCTCGTCCCGCACCAGGAGCAGGTGACGGTTGGCTCGTCGGGCACGATGTCAGTGTGACGGCGACGACTTCTTCCCGTGCATGGAACACCGCGACCGCTACCGGCCTGCTTCGCCTCGTCGTGGGGGCGGCGCTGCTGCGCTGGCGGCACCCGCTCGCGCGGCGACTGGGCGGTGCGAGCGACGGCGACCGGATGCTGCCGTTGTTGTTCGGCTACTTCGGTGTCCGCGACATGACCGTCGGCGTAGTGACACTGGCCGCGACCCGACCGGGCGGCGACGTGCCGCGCGCGGTGCAGTGGCAGGGCGTCGCCGACACGACCGACGCCGCGCTGGTGGCCGCGGTCGCGGCGTCCGGCCGGTTGAGCCGCCCGCGCGCGATCGCCGCCGGCGCGGTCGCGGTGGCCAGTGCCGCCGGCGAATTCGTGACCGCGGCGAAGCTCCGCCGTACCTAGGAAGCCCGATCACCGGCCCGGCGACGAGGACGGCGTCGGCTGCGGCGCCGGTGACGGCGGGTGTGACCCCACCGAGGGTTGGACGACCGAGACGACGAGCGATGTCAGGCCGGTCGCGATAATCGTCGCGAGCGAAGCACCGATCGCCGCGACCACCGTCGAACCCCAGGCGACAGCCGCACGGAAGTCGTAGATCTCGAATAGGCGCGATGCCCGCATGTCCGCCTCGCGCAAGGCAGCGAGGTCGGACCAGATGCCGAGCATGAGAGTGAAGGCGAGCAACTGGCTCTCGGTGTAGATGAGAGTGCGCAACGCCGATGGCGGGCGGTGCGAAAGCGCCAACGTCGCAAGCAGCGCGGGCACGGCAAGCGTCAGAAACATCGTGACGCCCTTGGCCAACCCGGTGCGACCGCGGATCAGCGGAAAGAAAGCGCCGAAAAAGCACCCGATCGCCGTCCAACGCAGAAGGACGAAGGCGCCTGCCGCGATCGCACCGAGCACTGGGTACGAGCCTCCACCGCTTTGCGCGATCCGTACGACGCCGGCAAGGCCGAGCAACGCCCACGGAAGTCCCAACACAAAGCCCGCCACCGCGCAGCGCCACACTTGCTGAGTGGCACGCGGCAGCCGGTAAGACCCGAGCGCCGCCTCCTCGAGACTCATATCGAAAGTGCCTGCGCTGCCGCGCGCCTCAGTGACCTCGCGCTCCAATGCCTGCACCTGGCGACGCACCGCTGCCGGCGTTAGTTCACCCGATTCGAGCTTTCGCTGTGCGGCCCGTTCTCCCCTAATCGCGCCACGTTCGGCCAGCCTCGCTCGCAACAACGCCCGCACGAGTAGTGAGTGCGTGACCCCCGGCGGTGGCGCCGAGTGCGGCGATGGCAGCAGAGTGAACCACCACAGAATTGCGCCGCCGGCGAGAGCGGTGACGGGGATGTATTTGACCGTCGCTGTCGGCGGGAAGAAAGTGACGAGGCCGAAGACCAGCGCCAGCAATCGGCGCCGCGCCAACCGTTCTTCGTCCACCTTCTCGTTCGGCTCCGGCATGTCGATGAGAATGAGCCGCACGACGATGACGGCGATCACCAGTGGAACGAGGGCGTCGACCCGGTAGGCCAGATCCGACAACACCCACCACGACGCGCCGTAGCTGCCGGACGGACCGCGCGTCGGCACTGCGCCGAGAACGCACACGGCGAGCAACGCGACGACGACCCAGCGCGGCGAGCTCGGTGCTCCCGCCCTGCGATGGGTGGCGTCGGCCGTCAGCTCCATCGCACCCACGCCGGCGCGGACGAGGGCGAACAGCCCGGCCGCGCCAAGCGTCAAGATCGGCGCCCATCGAATCGCATCCTCGACCGGCCCGTTGAAGAAGAACGGCTCAGCAAGCGGTGCCGCCGCGGACAACAGAGCGACGGTCAAGACCAACGGGACGATCACGCTCATTGCTATTGGCGGCTCTCTCGTCCACCCGAGATAGGCCAGCGCGACCGCGAGCACGAGTAGGACCGCAATCACCGGCGGGGCGGCTCCCCCGTGATCACGCTCGACGAGAAATTGGTCGAAGCCCGGATTGAACAACAGCGCGACGACCAGCCCGACCAGCCCGATCAAGATCGCGGCAATCCCGAGCAGCCTCATCGTCAGCCATGCCGGTCGCGCCCGACTCACGCCGACATCCGCCCGCCACCGGCCGATGTACGACGGCAGCACCAAACCAAGGCCGACCACCGTCGCAATGAGCTGTCCGAGCATCGGCACGGACAGCTCATGTTGCAGGAGCGACTGCGCGAGACGCGAGGTGTCACCGTAGATCAGCCATGACTCGAGCTGACTGAGCGCCGTGATCGCATGCAGGGCGACATGGCCCGCCAGCAGGATGCCCGCTAGGCGCACCAACGACCACTGGGCCGGCGCCAGCAACCGCTTGCGTTGTCGCATGCCGCCGTACAACAGGATCCACGCCAGAGCGGCGAGCAACGCGTACCAAACGTCGACGAGGGCGCTGCGGACATACGGCGAGACGTCCTTGCCCGTCGCGGCAATGGTCGACGAAGTCGTGCGCAGGTCGACAGTTGCGATGGTCGCGGTCTCGCCTTGACGGACGTCGAAACCGACGCCGTTCGTCGTCTGCTCGGTCGGAGCGAGCCCGTGCACGGACGCGACCCGGTATCCCTCGCCGATGATCTTCACCGACCAGTCGCGCAGCGGCATCGTTCGGTCGATGGCCGTCACTTCGGGTGGAACGACATCCACCGAAACGGTCGCCGACGGCGCCGGAAAAGCCTCCCCGCTGATCTCGATGCGCGCCGACGAAGTGCTGGCCGCTTGGGTGACGACCGGGTCGCCGAGGCCCAGTCCAAAGCGGCCGAACGTGACAACGCCGGCTACCGCGGCAGCTACGCGGAAGCCGTCGCCCGCAGCGCACCCCGCTCGCACCGCCGCAAGCAACGAGGAGCCGTCCGGCAGGTCGATGGTGTACACCACGCGCCACGTCGGCCGGTCCTGACCGTTCTCCCGGATGACGGCCACCGCGACGGCGGTGCGGCTGAGGGATGGATCGTCTTCGGCGATCTCCGGCCACCGGCTCGGGCAGTGGCTGTCGACGTGCCTGCCGAAGCTACCGCTCAGCCCCGGCAGCGATAGTCCGTCGGCGAGCACCTGGGACCAGGCCGGCCACAGCTTCACCTGAACGACGTCAGCCGACGCCATGACTGCAGCAGCGGCCAGAACCAGGGCGACAGTGGCCCGCGCCGCGCTCGGCAGCAACCGCCCGTAGTCGAACTCGGTGCGACTCCATCGTCGCAACCGACGACTCCTGCGCATCGGGTTGGACATCGGACTGAGTATGGCAATCCGCAGGTACCCGTCGGACCGAGCGGAGGAGTGGGCACTGCCGTCAGGGCGGTCCCTATACCGCCGTGGCGGCGATGATCATGGCGACCGAAGGCGCCTAACATTCAGCGCGGGTCACGCCACATCCGCCAGATCGTCGGGCCGGTGCCGAGCGCGCGGATCTCCTCGACCACCTCGAAGCCGTGCCGCCGGTAGAGCGTGAGGTTGCGCTCGTTCGACGACTCGAGGTACGCCGGCACTCCGGCCGCGTCGGCGGGCTCGAGCACCTCGCGCAACATCGCGCTGCCGAGGCCTTGTCCCTGCGAGTCGCAGCGCGTGCCGAGGTAACCGAGGTACCAGTGCGCGGGCTCCTTCGGATGCTTCGACTCGACCTGCAATTGCGTGCGGACGGCGCGAAAAGTGTTGCGGCCAAAGGCTTTCACCGCACTCGGCGTCTCGCGCAGCATCTCGCTCATCGGCAGCGTCCACGCGCCGGGCGCCGACCACAGCGCGGCCGCCTGGCCGTCGCCGACGACGTACACGTGCTTGTCGCGCCGTAGGTACGACCGGGCCATGCTGGTGAAGAACGTCAGCATCTTCGCGTCCCGCTTCGGTGTCGCCGGCGGGATCATCCAGGCGAACACCGGGTCGTCGCGAAAGGCGTCGGCGAGCGCCGCACCGACAGCGGACAGGTCGACAAGAGACGCGCGTACGACGTCAGCCACCGGACGACTCTACGTCCGCGCCCTCCGGCGGCGTCGGGTCCTCCGCCGTCTCCCGCCACCGCTCCGGCAGTGTCACCGGGCGCGGGCCGTGCAGGTGCCCGCGCGGCAGGTTCCACACGTCGAGCGGCAGCTGCGCGGTCGGGTCGAGCTCGTCGAGCAACCCGTCCAGCTCGGCGAGGGACGACGCTTGTGCCATCCGCCGGCGCCGTTCCGGACCGGCCGGGTAACCGGTGAGGTACCAGCCGACGTGCTTGCGGAAGTCGCGGACGCCGAGCAGCTCCGAGTCGCGCAGCTCGACCAGCAATCGCACGTGCCGGCGCATCACCGCGGCGACCTCGCCGAGCACCGGCGGCGGCTGCGCCGGCCGGCCGGCGTACACGTCCGCGAGGTCGCGGAACAGCCACGGCCGGCCGAGGCAGCCACGACCGACGACGACGCCGTCGCAACCGGTCTCGGCCATCATCCGCAATGCGTCGCTCGCGTCCCAGACGTCGCCGTTTCCCAGCACCGGCACCGATGTGACGGCCCGCTTCAGCGTCGCGATCGCGGTCCAGTCGGCCCGGCCGGAGTACAGCTGCTCGGCGGTGCGCGCGTGCAGCGCGACCGCCGCGACGCCTTCGGCCTCCGCGGTCCGGCCCGAGTCGAGATAGGTCAGCGTGTCGTCGTCGACGCCCTTTCGCATCTTGACCGTCACCGGCACGACGCCAGCGGCGCGCACCGCCGCGCGCACGATGTCGCGAAACAGCACGCGGTGCACCGGCAGCGCGGCGCCACCGCCCAGCCGCGTCACCTTCGGCACCGGGCAGCCCATGTTCAGGTCGACGTGGTCGGCACCCATCTCGCCGACCGCGATCCGCACCGCCTCGCCGACGACGCGCGGGTCGACGCCGGACAGCTGCACGCTGTGCACCGGCGCGCCCGGATCCGGCCGCATCATCGCCCGCGTCTTCGCGTTGCCCTCGACCAACGCGCGCGACGACACCATCTCGGTGACGTAGAGGCCCGGGCCGTAGTCGCGGCACAGCCGGCGAAACGCCGGGTTCGTCACGCCCGCCATCGGCGCGAGCACGACCGGCGGCTCGACCTCGATCGGCCCGATCTTCAAGACCACAGCGAGGTCGCCGCCACCCCGAGCTCCGCGAGCAGCCGGCGCAGCAGCGGCAACGACAAGCCGACGACGTTGCTCGGATCGCCGTCGACGCCGTCGACGAAGACCGCCGACCGCCCGTCGATCGTGAACGCACCGGCGACGCGCAGCGGCTCGCCGGTGCCGACGTACGCCGCGATCTCCTCGTCGGTCGGATTGCCGAACCGGACCACGGTGTCGGCCACGTCGGTCGCGCTCCGTCCGGAGCCGACGTCGACGACGCAGTGTCCGGTGAGCAGTACGCCGGTCCGTCCCCGCATCCGCCGCCAGCGCTCGACCGCCTCGGCCTCGTCCGCGGGCTTGCCGAGCACCCCGCCGTCGAGCACGAGCATCGAGTCGCAGCCGACGACCAGCGCGTCGGGGACGCCGTACGACGCGGCCACGGTGGTCGCCTTCCGGGTCGCGAGCTCGCGCACCAGCACCCAGGGATCGTCCTGCGCGACCGCGCTCTCGTCGACCCCGCTCACGCACACGACCGGGTCGAACCCCGCGTCGCGCAGCAGCCGCAGCCGCGCCGGCGAGGCCGATGCGAGCACGAGCGGGCGAGCGGTCACCGATAAACGCTAGCGGCAGGATCGCCGTACCGGCTGTCGAAGCGGTCGGCATGACGCGATCGCACCGCCTGCTCGCCGTCGTCCAGTCCGCCGCGCTCGCCGTCGGCGTGGCCAGCATCGTCACGGCCGCGCCCACCGAAGCGGCGCCGCCGGCCGGCGCGATCTCGAGCAACGTCGAGTTCGTCACCAACCTGCCTGAGGCCAGCGAGGCAATCTCGATCAACTTCATCGGCGACACGATGTTCGTCAGCGCCGTGACCGGCCTGTTCTCCTACGACGTCTCGGACCCGCGGGCGCCGAAGCTGCTCGGCACGCTCCCCCACTACATCTGGGAGAACGAGGACGTCGACGTCGACGCCGCGCGGCACCTGCTGTTCGTCTCCCGCGACCCGCGCGGCTTCACCTCGCCCGCGACCACTGCGTTCCCGTACGGCGCGGTCGAGGTGTACGACGTGAGCAACCCGGCGGTGTTCAAGCCGCTGTCGGCGACGTTGCTGCCGACCGGGCACACCACCACGTGCGTCGGCGGCTGCCGCTGGACGTGGACCGGCGGGCC
>Ga0070659_100003544_pt1 | contig 11113 bp, 5 predicted proteins | sample KBSC23metaG_FD_64666 | JGI IMG/M metagenome (GOLD analysis project Ga0070659, IMG submission 64666) | Corn rhizosphere microbial communities from Kellogg Biological Station, Michigan, USA - KBS C2-3 metaG | ecosystem: Host-associated > Plants > Roots > Rhizosphere > Soil ...
ATGCCTTGATGTCCAGCTTCGAGAAGGCTGCGTCCACCGCCTGATTGGCTGCCAGAACGTCGGCGCGATCGTCGGCATATGCCATGCCGCTCAACAGCAGGCCGGATAGGAGAGCGAACGGGACAATACGAGCGCGCAGTGTCATCGGTGCCTCCTTGCAGAACTAGAAGGCACTATAGTTCGCGAATCCGCGCTTGTAAGGGCGATTGACCCAAGAAAAACGCACCGAGGTCACCCTCGGCGCGTTTTTCATTTGGGTGCCGCGGCCCGGCGGTCATCAAAAGCGATGGTTCACCCGCACATACCCCGACTGTGCCGACACATGGCTCGTGTTGATGATGGCATCCATGCCCAGCGACACCGTCGTCGCCTTGGCCGCTTGCAGCGTAACGCTGGTACCAGCGGTCAGGAATGAACGCGGCAGCCCCGTCCCCGGGGCCCCAAACACCGTGCCGTCCTGGCTCTGGACCTGGACGACGCGGCCGGCGCCCAGCACCTCGCGTGCATAGCCCGCGCGAAGCTGCACGTTGACGGGCCGCGCGGCATCGCCAAAATCCTTGTCGAGCGTGAGGCCCACATACGGCTGCAGGCTGCGCGCGCTGTCAGCACCGACTTGGAGGTTCTGGCCGTTGGCGCCGTCTTCATTGAAGCCGCTGCCGCGCACGTAGGCGTAGCGCAGGCCCACATGTGGCGCGAGCCGGAGGCCGGCGGCTTCCATCGGCAAGCTGGCCTGCGTGGCCGCAGTGAAGGCGTGGGCGAGGTGGTCTCCCTCGGCGGTGCCTACGCTGCCAAACGGGCGCTTCTGCGAGACAAAGTTCAGCCCATAGCCGAGCGTGCCCGACACGTTGACCGGGCCCACGGGCTGCATGCCGTACAGGGCCACGCGCAAGGTATCGATGGCGCCGGAAGCGCCGGTGCCTTCTTCGCCGAGCGTGGTGTGCGTATAGCCGCCCGCCGCGCCCACGGTGCCGGTGCCAAGGCGGCCTTCCGCCCCCGCGAGGAAGCCGTAGGCGTGCGTGAGGAAGCCCGGTGCGTTGTCCGTGCCGCCCACCTTGGTGCTGGCGCCGGTGGCGGTCACCCAGACGTCGTTGGAGCCGGCCGGTGCGTTTTGCCGGTCGGACACCCGGCCGAGCAGTGTTGCGCTGGCGTCTTGCGCCTGCAGCAGTGCTGTTGTGCCAAGCGCTGTGTAGATCGACGTCTTGGTCGGCGCGACCACTACCGCGCCCGGGGTTGCGCCCGGTGCGGAGGGGTCGAACAGCGACAGGTCGACCGCGTTGGCACCGTAAGTCATCGCAGATTGCAAGCCACCGAGGTTGGCGCCTGCAGTGGTCAGGTTGACGTTGGCAAAGCGGCCAGTGATGCCATTGGCGGCGCTCAGTACCGTGTAGCGGTGTGCGGTGTAAGTGCCCGGGTCGAATACAACCGCAAGCGTGCCGCCAAGCGCCGCCGCGCCACCCACGCGCAGTTGCGACGCTTCGGTCGGGCTGACTTCAATCGACAGCGTCGCCCCCGATGTCTGCGTGTAATTGCCGCCCACCGCAAGCGTGCCGATGGAGCCGCCGGGTGCAACAACGCCACTGCTGTTCACATCGCCCAGTACGGTGCCATGGCCGCGCAGCGTGCCTTGCGTGTTCACCAGCACGTTGCCGCCAAGCACCGCGCTGGCATTGGCCGCATCGCCCACGGCCAGCGTACCGCCGGCCACGGTGGTGGTGCCGGAGAACGCGCTGCTGACGCCGTTGAGAGTAAAGGTGCCCGTGCCCTGCTTGAGCAGCCCGCCGCTGCCTGCGAGCGTGCCGCTGAAGGTTTGCGATGTGCCATCGGCCAGCGTGAGCGCGCTGCCGGCGCCCAGTGTCAGCCGGCTGCCCGCCACACCAGAGAGATGCGCCAGCGTCTGGTTGCCCGCGACGACATCAAGCGCCGCGCCCGCCGCCGCAAGCGTCACGCCGCTGGATGCGGTAATGCTGCCCGCACCCGTCAACGCCAGCGTGCCGGCGTTGACCGTGGTCGCGCCCGTATAGGTATTGGCGCCCGACAGTGTTTGCGTGCCGCCGTTCAGCACCAACCCGCCCGTGCCGCCGATCACACCGCTGAACGTCGTGCCGTTGGCGTTGGCCAGCGTGAGCGTGCGGCTACCCAGGGCCACCGTGCCCGTGCCTGACAACGCGTTGATGGCGGTGCCGGAAGTCGTCCCGGAGATATCGAACGTGCCGTTATTGACCACGCCGTTGGACGCTGCAATGCTGCCCGCGCCCGACAGGGCCAGCGTACCGGCATCGATCGTCGTGGTTCCGGTAAAGGCGTTCGCGCCCGACAGCGTTTGCGCTCCACCGCCGACTGTGAGGCCGCCCGTACCCGCCATGACGCCGCTGAATGTGCCGGCTGCATTGGCCAGCGTCAGCGTCTGGCTACCCAGGGCGACGGTGCCCGCGCCGGACAGCGCCTTGATGGTGGCGCCGGAGGTCATCCCCGAGATATCAAAGATGCCGTTGTTGATCACGCCACTGGATGCGGCAATGCTGCCCGCACCCGACAAGGCCAGCGTGCCGGCATTGATGGCGGTACTGCCGGCATAGCCTGCCGTGCCCGTCATCGTGAGGATGCCGGGCCCCGCCTGCACCAGGTTGCCCGACCCGCTGATGGTGCCGCTGTATGTCAGCGCATCGCTGCGGTTGAAGGCCAGTGTGCCGTTGTTGACGATGTTGCCCGCCACCGAGCCGCTGGTGCCGCCGTTGCCGACCTGCAGCGTACCGGCGGCGATGGTGGTGTCGCCCGTATAGGTGTTGTTGCCCGTGAGCGTGATCGTTCGGCTGCCGCTGATGCCCACGCCACCCGAGCCCGATATGACGCCCGAGACCACGAGGTTCGTCGTGGTCGCATCGAGCGTGACACGCGATGTGGCATCGCCCAGCGTGACGTTGTTGGACAGCGAGAGACCCGCACTGCCAGCCGTGATCTTGGCTGCTGCCCCCGCCGCCACGTCGAGGTTGCCGATGCGGTTGGAACCCGTCAGCAGTTGCAGCGTGTTGTTCGTCCCATTGAACCGGATGGCTGCTGCCCGCGTCACGCCGTCGCTGAACAGCCCGCCGCTGATGGTGCCGCCATTGACGATGACGTCGCCATTGGCAATGACACCCGCTCCTGCTGCGCCGCCATTGCCCGCACCGCCGGTAATCGTGCCGGCGTTGGAGAGCACGTTGAACCCGCCGGACAGATTGACGCCCGCACCGCTGGTGCCGGCCGTACTGCCGCCCCCGCCGCTGGCGCCGCCGATGCCACCTACGATCGTCCCGATGTTGATGATCTGCGAGCCTGATCCCAAGCTCAGCAGCCCATCTCCACCGCCGCCGCCGCCGCCCGGGTTGCCGCCGCCACCTCCATTGCCACCGTTGCCGCCGACCAGCGTGCCTTGGTTGTTCACGTCCGCAGCCGGCGTCACGATGACGAACGCTGCGCCGCCACCGCCACCCCCACCGCCGTTAGAGGCCGGCCCCGATGTACCGGCACCGCCATTTCCGCCGGTGCCGCCCCGCACCGTCACCCCGTTGTTGACAGTGACGCTGGTGCCTGTGGAATACACGCCGGCGCCTCCGCCACCGCCGCCACCTGCGAAATCGAATCCATCGAAACCCTGGCCCGTGCCACCCTGCGCGTTCGCGTTGATCACAGCGTCGCCGGCGAGCACCACATCGGGTGATCCTCCCGGGCCGCCCTGCCCACTGTCGTTCGTGGCACCGGTACCGCCCGTCCCGCCCGAAGTCGGCCCACCCGGAACCTGGACGGTGGAGGTGCCTCCACCCAGCGCGGACCCACCACCGCCACCGCCGTTGCCGCTGCCGCCATTACCGCTGCGGTTCGGGATGCCGTTGCCGCCTGCGGCGCTGCAGTTCGCGATCGTGCTCGGGGAGCACGTCGCCGCCCAGCCCGGAAGTGTCGCGCTGGCGAAACCAAGCGATACCGCAATTGAAAGGATGGAAGCTCGCCCACGCGCGGGCGTCGTGTCATGGCTCGCGTCAACGCCCCCGTGTGACGCCTTGGTGCATTCAGACACCACTTGCGGAGCACGCAAGGTGCGGCTCCAGACCAACCGATAGACCCGGTTCATGTTGATCCCCTCGTTGCATAGACCCACGGGTCGAGCGCTGGACATTGAGAGACTGCCCCGATGGCGCGACTGACCCGTTTTGTGTTGTCGTTCTCTGGCGCGCCGTCTGGTGGATGCTGTTTTTCGGCTGATAGGCCGGGGGCGCATGCGCGCGAAATATAACACCTGCCTAGGAAACATTGCCCAGGCTGTCGGCAGGCTGCAAATGCCCGGGTACCGCTGCGTCAACGGTGAAAAAAAACGCGCCGAGGTCACCCTCTGCGCGTTTTTTTGCTGCTAAGCAGACTGCTTACGCCATCCACTTGCGCGCATTGCGGAACATCCGCATCCACGGGCTGCTGCCGTCACCAGCGGCCTCCCATTCCTTCGGATGCCAGCTCATCTGCACCGCGCGGAACACGCGTTCCGGGTGCGGCATCAGCGCGGTGAAGCGGCCATCGTGCGTCGTCACCGAGGCAATGCCCTGCGGCGAGCCGTTCGGGTTCAGCGGATACGCTTGCGTGACCTGGCCGCGGTTGTCGACGTAACGCAGGCCGACGGCCACCTTGTCGATGTCGCCTTGCTGCGAGAAGTCGGCATAGCCTTCGCCGTGCGCGACGACGATGGGGATGCGGCTGCCTTCCATGCCCGCGTAGAAGATCGACGGGGACGCTTCCACCTGCACGGTCACCAAGCGGCCTTCGTACTGCTCCGACTGATTGCGCGTGAACTTCGGCCATGCGCCCGCGCCCGGGATGATCGGGGCGAGGTTCGCCATCATCTGGCAGCCGTTGCACACGCCCAGCGCGATCGAATCTGTACGGTTGAAGAACGCCGCGAACTGCTCGGCGAGCATGCCGTTGAAGAGGATCGTTTTCGCCCAGCCTTCACCCGCGCCGAGCACGTCGCCGTAGCTGAAACCGCCGCAGGCGACGAAGCCCTTGAAGCTGGCCAGGTTGGTGCGGCCGGCCAGCAGGTCGCTCATGTGGACGTCGTAGGTGTCGAAGCCGGCCTTGTCCATCGCATAAGCCATTTCGATCTGCGAGTTCACGCCCTGCTCGCGCAGGATCGCCATGCGCGGGCGTGCGCCCGTGGCAATGAACGGCGCGGCCACGTCTTCCGCAATATCGAACGTGAGCTTGGGCGAGATGCCCGGGTCTTCGGCATCCAGGAGGATGTCGTACTCACTCTGCGTGCATTCGGGGTTGTCGCGCAGGCTGGCGATGCGCCAGGAGACGTCCGTCCACGTGCGTTGCAGTTCGATGCGCGAGGCGCTGAAGACCTTCTTGGCGTCGCGCCAGATTTCGATGTGGCCGTTGGCGTTCGGGGCGCCGATGACGTGGCTGCAACCGGACAGGCCATGCTCGCGCAGCACCGCGAAGACGGCGTCGCGCTGGGCCAGCGGCACTTGGATCACGGCGCCCAGTTCTTCGTTGAATAGTGCGCGCAACGTCAGATCGGCACGGCGGCCGGAGACTTGCTGCGCCCAGTTCTTGGCGTCGCCATGATCGGCTGCGTCGTCCAGCGTGAGCATGTCGACGTTGATCGACACGCCGCAGTGGCCGGCGAAGGCCATTTCGCAGACGGTCGCCCACAAGCCGCCATCGGAGCGGTCGTGGTAGGCCAGCAGCGCGCCGCTGGCGTTCAGTTGCTGGATGGCGGCGAAGAAGCGCTTGAGGTCTTCCGCGTCGTCCACATCCGGCACGCTGTTGCCGATCTGCTGCGAGACCTGCGCCAGGATGCTGCCGCCCATGCGGTGCTTGCCGCGGCCGAGGTCGATGAGGATCAGCGTGGTGTCGGCCGGTGCGCTCGTCGATTCGACCTGCTTCAGTTGCGGCGTGAGCGTCTTGCGTACATCCGTCACCGGCGCAAAGGCCGAGACGATGAGCGACACCGGCGCGACCACTTCCTTGGCGGCACCGTCGTCTTCCCACTTGGTGCGCATCGACAACGAATCCTTGCCCACCGGAATGCTGATGCCCAGCGCCGGGCACAGGTCCATGCCGACGGCCTTGACGGTGTCGTACAGGCGGGCGTCTTCGCCGTTCACGCCGCAGGCGGCCATCCAGTTGGCCGACAGCTTCAGTTGCGTGAGCGAATCGATCGGCGCGGCGGCGATGTTGGTGATGGCCTCGCCAATCGCCATGCGGCCCGATGCCGGCGCATTGATGACGGCCAGCGGCGTGCGCTCGCCCATCGTCATCGCTTCGCCCGTGTAACCCTTGTAGTCGAGCGTGGTGACGGCCACGTCGGCCACTGGCACCTGCCACGGGCCGACCATCTGGTCGCGCGTGTTCAGGCCGCCCACGGTGCGGTCGCCAATGGTGATGAGGAACGACTTGCTGGCAACCGTCGGATGGCGCAGCACGTCGCGCGCGACGACTTCCAGGTCCAGACCGGTGACATCGACTTCCGGCAGTTCTTGCGCCACGCGGCGCACGTCGCGGTGCATGCGCGGCGGCTTGCCGAGCAGCACGTCCATCGGCATGTTGACCGGGAAGTGCTCGGCGACGTCGACTGCGGCTTCACTGTCGACCACTTGCAGTTGCTGTTCGTCCGTCGCGAAACCGACCACCGAGAACGGTGCGCGCTCGCGTTGGCACATGGCCTGGAAGCGCGGGAAATCGCCCGGGGCGATCGCCAGTGTGTAGCGCTCCTGAGATTCGTTGCACCAGATTTCTGCCGGGCTCAGGCCTGACTCTTCCAGATGCACCTGGCGCAGGTCGAAGCGCGCGCCCTTCTCTGCGCCGTCCACGATTTCGGGGAAGGCGTTGGAAATACCACCTGCGCCCACGTCGTGAATCGACAGGATTGGGTTATCCACGCCCAGCGCCCAGCACGCGTTGATGACTTCCTGCGCGCGGCGCTGCATTTCGGGATTGCCGCGCTGGACGGAGTCGAAGTCCAGGTCAGCGGTGTTGGTGCCGGTGGCCATCGAGCTGGCTGCGCCGCCGCCCATGCCGATGCGCATGCCGGGGCCGCCCAGTTGGATCAGCAGCGTGCCGGCCGGCAGGCCGTGCTTGTGCGTGTGGCCGGCATCGATGTTGCCGATGCCGCCGGCAATCATGATCGGCTTGTGATAACCACGCACGGTGCCGCCCACGTTCTGCTCGTAGACGCGGAAATAGCCGCCCAGGTTGGGCCGGCCGAATTCGTTGTTGAACGCAGCGCCGCCGATCGGGCCTTCGATCATGATCTGCAGCGGCGAGGCGATGCGGTCTGGCTTGCCGACCGGGCTCGGTGCTGCGTCGCTCGGGTTGCGATGTGCCACGGGCTGGGCCGTATCGCGGGCGTTTTCCCACGATTGCTCGGCGTCCGGCAGCAACAGGTTCGACACGGTGAAGCCGGTCAGGCCAGCCTTGGGCTTGGCGCCGCGGCCGGTTGCGCCTTCGTCGCGGATTTCACCGCCTGCGCCGGTCGACGCGCCCGGGAACGGCGAAATGGCCGTCGGGTGATTGTGCGTCTCCACCTTCATCAGCGTGTGCGTGAGCGCGTCGCGGCGGCCGTATTGCGGCACGCCCGTCTGCCCTTCGGTGCCCGCATGCGGGAACCAGCGCTCGGCCATGCCGCCTTCCATCACGGCGGCGTTGTCCGAATACGCGACGATCGTGCCCTGCGGCGCGAGCTGGTGCGTGTTGCGGATCATCGCGAAGAGCGACTTGTCCTGCGTCTCGCCGTCGATGGTCCAGTCGGCGTTGAAGATCTTGTGGCGGCAGTGCTCGCTGTTGGCCTGCGCGAACATCATCAGCTCGACGTCGGTCGGGTTGCGTTCGAGCTTGCGGTAGGCGTCGACCAGGTAGTCGATTTCGTCGTCGGACAGGGCCAGGCCCATTTCGACGTTAGCGGCTTCCAGGGCCTGACGACCCGCTGGGCCTGCGCTGCCGATGTCAACGAAACGCAAAGCCTTGGCGGGCAGCACGTCGAACAGGCCGTAGCCGGCTTCGCGCGAGTCGATCACGGCTTCGGTCATGCGGTCGTGCAGGTGCTCGGCCACGGCGGCGCGCGTGGCGTCGTCCAGGTGCTTGGTGTTACCGGTCAAGCTGCGGATCAGGCCCTTCTTGCACGTGACGGTAAATTCCACGCCGCGCTCGATGCGGTGGATTTTCTCGAGCGCACAGTGGCGGGCGATTTCCGTCGCCTTGCTGGCCCACGGCGAAATCGTGCCGAAGCGCGGGATGACCACGAAGCGATCGCCGTCGACCTCTGCCGGTGCGGGCGAACCATAGGTCAGCAGCGCCTGCACGCGGGCCGATTCATCGGCCGACAGCGGCGTGTCGGCGGCAACAAAGTGCAGGTATTGGGCGCTGACGGCATCGATGTCCGGATCGATGCGCTTGAGGGTGGAAAGCAGGCGTTGCTGACGGAAGGCGGACAGCGCGAGAGCGCCGGGAAAGCACGAGAAATGCGCCATGGTGGGCAAGGCAGGAGTCGCTGGAAGAGGAGTCCCCCGGGGCGTGCGCGGGGAAACCGCCATTGTACCTTGCTCAGCCCTTCTTACCGAGCCTCAAAGCGCCTGGAAATGCCCTTGCCGAGGCTAAAACCGGCGTTTTACAGCGAAGTTGCCGAGCGCGCCGCTTGTTCGTACAGGCCCGTCAGCACGCGCAGCAGGCGCGCCAGCTCGCCGATCTCCGCATTTTCCTCGCCGCTGGGCGAAATATTGCTGGTCAGGCACTGCTCGCGGATCTCGCGGTAGCGGGCGCAGGCCTTTTCGCCAACTGGCGTGGTGGTATAGGTGACTTCCTTGCCGTTGCGGGTGCCTTCCACCAAATCCATCCCCTGCAGCTTCTTGAGGGAATATGTGACGAGGTGGGTATCTTCCACGTTGAGCACGAAGCAGATGTCCGCCAGCCGCTTGGCACGGCCCCGGTGGTTGACGTGATGCACCACCAGCACGTCAAGGAAGGTCAGATCGCGCACGCCGGCGGCGGCCATGCAACGCACGCACCAGCGGTTGTAGGCGTTGTAGGCCGTGTTGAGCGCAAATTCGAACTCCGACAGCTCCGGGCTGCGTGCCGACACCAGATGCGATGAAGACACGATCGGCCCGCCTGTCCCGGTCACCTCTGCGGCCTCGTTGGCGGCGGGTTGCGGCAGATCAGCTTTCGGAGTGTTCGGCGACTTGGACATTGCAACTGGGCTGGGAAAGGACCGGAAACGCGGGCTATTGTAAGAGAATAGATCGTCATGTCTGTCCCGGTGCGCCGGTAACCTGCACGTAGTCGCCATGTCTGCACATCCCTCCTGGCGTGAAATCCTCATCGACGGCGCGCTTGCCGCACACCACGGCGCCGATCTGCTGTTCGGCACAGCAGGCGTTCGCGCGCTGGAAGCCGCCGCTTACCGTACGCTCGAACCGTTCCGCCTCATGGCCCGCGCCGGCGAGGCCGCCGCCGACTGGCTGCAGATCCGCGCATCTCACGGGCATGTGCTGTTCGTTGCCGGTCCCGGCAATAACGGCGGCGATGCACTGGTTGCCGCGACGGTGCTCCACTTGGCCGGCCGCGCCGTCACCGTGTGGCTGGCGGCCGACCCGGCCGAACTGCCCGACGATGCCCGTCGCGCCTGGACCGAAGCCTGCGCCGCCAATGTCCCGATCGAACGCTTGCATGCGACAGCCTCGGTGCCCGCAGTCACCACCGCCATCGTCGATGGGCTGTTTGGCATTGGGTTGGCGCGGCCGTTGACGGGGCTGCATGCGGCGCTGGTCGAAACCATCAATGCCAGCGGCCTGCCTGTGTATGCGCTGGACATCCCTTCGGGGCTGAACGGCGATACGGGGCAGCCGCCCGCACTGGACTCACCCATCATCCACGCGCGCGCCACCATCACCTTCCTCGCCGTCAAACCAGGCTTGCTGACGGGCGATGGCCGCGATGCCACTGGCGACATTGCCCTGGCCGACCTGCAAGCCGCGCAGCCCGCCTATGACGGCGTGATCGAAGCGGATGCCTTCGTCAACACGCCGGCACGCTGGCTTGCGCATGTGCCGCGCCGGCGCCACAACGGCCACAAGGGTACGTACGGCAGCGTGGCAGTCGTCGGCGGTGCTGCGGGCATGGTCGGGGCGCCGTTGCTGTCTGCGCGCGGGGCGCTCTATCTGGGTGCGGGCAAGGTGCACGTGGTGTCGCTCGCTGCGGATGCGCCGCGCGTCGATCCGGCACAACCCGAGCTGATGCTGCACACATGGGGCGCGCTCGATCTGGGCGACATGCAGGCGCTGGCCGTGGGGCCCGGCATGGGCACCGGCAAGGAATCGGAAGCCGCGCTCGAGCATCTGCTGGACCGCATGCTCTCGGCGCGCACGCCCGCCGTGTTCGATGCCGATGCGCTGAATCTCTTTGCCAAGACGCCCGCGCTACTCGCGCGCCTCACGCAACTGGCTGGAAGCGGCTTGCCGCTGGTGCTGACGCCGCATCCGCTGGAAGCCGCGCGCCTGCTGCACACCGATGCACACACCGTGCAACGCGATCGGCTGGCAGCGGCCAAGGCGCTCGTCAACCGGACCGGCGCCGTGGTGGTGCTCAAGGGCTCGGGCAGCGTCATCGCTGCGCCGGGCATCTCACCCGCCATCAACCCGACCGGCAACGGCAGCCTTGCAACGGGTGGCACGGGCGATGTGCTGACCGGCATGATCGGCGCGCTGCTTGCGCAAGGCATGGGTGCGCGCGAAGCCGCACTCGCAGCCGTGTGGCTGCATGGTCGCGCGGCAGACGATCTCGTCCACGCAGGCGTGGGCCCCATCGGCCTGCATGCTGGCGAGCTGTGCGCGCCCGCACGCCGTGCGCTCAACGCCTTGCTGACGTCGGACGTTCGCCGATAGAAAGCCGTCATACGGCGCCGTTATACTGCGCATTCGTTTCCTAAGCCGACCTCACACCACATCACGCCGTATGCCCACAGCCCTACCCGCCTGGCAGTCCCTGACGCAACATGCACAATCGATCCGCGCGGCACACATGCGCGACTGGTTTGCCGCGCCGGACGCCGAGGAGCGGGTGCGCGCCTTCACGCTGGAAGCCGCAGGGTTGA
>Ga0070659_100003554_pt1 | contig 11096 bp, 10 predicted proteins | sample KBSC23metaG_FD_64666 | JGI IMG/M metagenome (GOLD analysis project Ga0070659, IMG submission 64666) | Corn rhizosphere microbial communities from Kellogg Biological Station, Michigan, USA - KBS C2-3 metaG | ecosystem: Host-associated > Plants > Roots > Rhizosphere > Soil ...
ACGACGTCGCCCTCCTGCAGGGGCGGCGGATCCTGTTCGCCGCGGCGTCCCCAGAGCTCCGCGAGGCAGCCGCCGTGTCCGGTGGTGCCCGACCCGAGGACGTCGCCCGAGTCGACGGCCGCGTCGCGAGAGGCGTAGGCGATCATCGACTCGAACGTCCAGCCCATGTTCGAGAGCAGGTCGTTGCCCACTTCGACGCCGTTGACCTCTGCCGAGCACCACAGATCGAGGAATCCGGCGTCGTCGCGGAAGCGCTCGAGTTCGTCGGCGGTGACCAGGCACGGTCCGAGACTGTTGGCGAAGTCCTTGCCCTTGGCTGGACCGAGGCTCACCTTCATCTCCCGGCTCTGCAGGTCCCGGGCGGACCAGTCGTTGAGGATCGTGTAGCCGAACACGTGGTTGCGTGCCTGCTCGACGCTCAGAGAGCGTCCGGCACCACTGACCACGACGGCGACCTCGAGCTCGAAGTCGCGAACGTTGCTCGCCGACGGGAACTCCACCGGGTCGCCGTGACCCAACAGGGTGTGAGGGTTGGTGAAGTAGAAGGTCGGGGCGTCGTACCACTCGGGCACGACGATGTCCGTGCCGTTGATGGCTCGGACGACGCCCTCCACGTGTTCCTCGAACGCGACGAAGTCCCGCATGGACGGCGGGGAGAGCGGCGGCAGCAACTTCACCTCGCCCAGTGCCAGCGGCTCGGAGGTGCGGATGGCCTTCTCCCCGGCTTCGAGTGCGGCTGGCAGTCCGCGTTCCACCAGCGACAAGACGGTGACACCGGGGATGGCATGGATCCGGTCCTCTGCGATCACGCCGGCGCTGGTAGTGCCGTCGTGAGCGAAGGTTGCGAGCTTCATCGGACGATAGGTGCTGTGCCCGCACCGGTTTCTGTCCGGGTGAGTCCCCACGTGTTCTTGTAACACTCCACCTGCTTGTCGTCGTCGAGGGCGGCGAGGTCGACGGGGCGTAGATGGGTGATGAGTCTCTGGCTCATCTCGGTGTCCCTTCATGCTCGGAGTCGATGCGGATGCCGATCTTCCCGACGACGCCGGCGGCCAGGCGGTCGAGGGCCGTCGGCACCTCGTCGAGAGTGAAGGTCTCTGTGACGGTGGGCCGCAGGATCTGCTTCGCGGCCAGTTCAGCGATCTCGCGCACGGCCGCTTGGTCAGCTTCGGCGATGACATTCGCTGAGCGTGCCCAGCGTGTCGGCACCTCTTGGGCGGCGAGATTTGTGGACACCGCTGTCCCGCCATCGACGAGAACGTCCCGGGCCAAGGTCGCAAGCCGTTCCGGATCGCGGGTCGCCAGGTCGAACACGGCGTCGACGCCGTGCGGGTGGAGGTCTCGCATGGCCTCGACGATCTCGCCCGCTTCCCAGCCGACTGTCGCGTCTGCGCCGAGTGAGCGGACGTGGTCGGACTGGACTGCGGTCCTTGCTGTGGCCACAACTGCGACGCCCGCCGCCTTCAGGAGCTGGACCAAGTAGCTGCCCACTCCCCCGGTGGCACCCACGACCAGTGCTGACTGTCTCGCCGCGAGTGGTGCTTGCTGCCAGCAGCGAAGCGCCGTGAGTGCGGCCAGGCCAAGGACGCCAGCGTCCGATGGACTCACGACGGAAGGCGTCGGCGCGATCCAGGAACGTGGGACGGCGACGTACTCGGCGAACGTGCCGCGCGCTGCAACTCGCTCGCGGAGCAGTCCGAATACGCGGTCACCCACGGCGATGTCCTCGACCGACGCACCGACCTCCGCGACGGTGCCGCTGACGTCGGAGCCGACGACCACCGGATACCGGTACTCCATGTAGGTCACGGCGGCACCGCTGACGACCATCGCGTCGTGCGGGTTGAGTGACGATGCCTCTACGCGGATGAGAACCTCATCCGCATCGGGAAGCGGGACCGGTAGATCACACAGAGTGGGACGGCCCCCAGAATTGAGCAGGGCGACCGCACGCATGACCGGACCGGGTCGTGTCGGGTCTGGCATCAAGCTCGAGTCCTCCTGTGGGTGAGTCCGGGCAGGCCATGGCGTTGCCCGCGGTGGTACCGGGCCGTCCGGGCGGCCTACTCGGGTTGGGCCACCAGCTTGGCCACGCGGCCTATGACACCGGGAACGTCGCCTTGGACGCGATCTCTCCACCACAGCGCGAGCTGGTGGGAACACTCGACGACGACCTTGACCCGCTCGTAGCGGCGCTGTGCGAACTCCGCCCAAAGGACGTCGTCAACGCTGTTCTTGTTGACGAGGAGGTCGGTGATGACTGAGGCGTCCTCCAGGGCCATGGCAGCGCCCTGCGCGATGGTCGGCGGGCAGGTGTGGGCGGCGTCGCCGATGACGACGACCCGACCGGTGTTCCACGGCGCGGGGAGCAGGTGGGTGGTGATCTTGGTGTAGTTGACCTGGCTGCTGTCCTCGAGGGAGTCACGGATCTCTGCCCACGGACCGAAGAAGTCCTGGCTCAGCTCACGGACCAGTTGCACCTGCTCCACGCCGCTGAGGCCGGACCGGTCTTGGGCGTCTTCGGTGATGTGGGCGTAGAGCGTCGTGTCAGAGGTAGGCGTGTAGCCCGAGTAGAGGCAGTGAGCTCCTCCGTAGAAGAGGTCTGCGCCGGTCACCCCCGCCGGCTTGGTCGCGAAGACGCGCCAGATGCCCAGGCCCGTCGGCTGCTCGACGAGCGTGAATCCGAGGAGCTCCCGGACCTTCGAGCGAATGCCGTCGGCGCCGATGACGACCTCGTAGCGGCCGGTCGAGCCGTCGGAGAAGCTCACGTCGACGCCGTCGTTGTCCTGGTCGAGGGTCTCGACGGTGATGCCGAAGCGGAGCTTGGCGCCGACGGCTTCCGCCCGGGTCATGAGGATGCGAGCGAGGTCGGGTCGGTACATGCCCATCGTCGAGGGCAGGTCCGGTCCCCCAGATCGTGTGCCTTGCACGGTGGCGAAGACGGTTGCCTCGGGGCCGGCCTGTCGCATCTGCAGACGATCGAAGGCGTAGCCGAGCTCGAGGCACTCGTCGAGAACGCCGAGCTTGCGGAAGACCCGGAGGGCGTTGCCCTGCAGGGTGATTCCGGAGCCGAGGGCGGTCACGGCTGGCTGGATCTCCACCAGGTCGACGCTGACCCCCGCCCCTGCCAGGAGGATGGCCGTCGCGGCGCCGCTGGCACCGCCGCCCACGACGAGGGCGGTCTGTACTGCAGCCATGATGATCCTTTCTCAGTGGGCGCATGGCCCCTCAGCGCGAGGTGCTTTCCCGCTGCGTTCGGTGTTGATGTGTGGTTGGCCGGTCGGGCGGGTGCCGGCTACAGGCGGAGCAGCCGTCGCGCGTTTGATTCCAGGTCGATGTCGAGTCCTGAGGCTTCTGCCGGCGCGGCGCTGTCCCAGCCGCCGAAGTTGGTCCCAAGAACGAGCCGGTCGTTGTTGGCGACCTGTGTGAGCAGCTCGGCGCTCCTGTCAGCGTGGACGTGCACGTCGAACCAGAGCTTGCGGTAGTTGCGATCGAACGTCTCGACGCCGATCGGTGCGGCGCCGGTCTCCACCCAGGCGCGGATGCGGCCCCACAGGAAGGAGGTCGTACCGCCCCCGTGGGAGAGGCAGACGTCCAGGTCGGGGTGCCGGTCCAGCACACCGCCGAGGAGGAGAGACGTGACCGCGATCGTCTCCTCGAAGGGGTAGCCCAGGGTCACGTCTCGCAACCAGCGACGCAGTCGCGGGTCACCGGGAGGGCCATCGACGCCCGGGACGATGGAGTGAATGAACAAGGGCACATCGAGGTCCACGCAAGCGGCGTACAGGTCGTCGAGGTCGGCATCGTCGAGTTCCGCCCTGGCGTCTGTCCCGATGGTCGCTCCGACCATCCCCTTCTCGTTCACGGCGCGGTCGAGCTCCTTGACGGCTGCGCTGACGTCGTTGACCGGCAAGGTGGCGAGAGCCTTCAGACGGTCCTGGTCGTGGCTTGCCCACTCGGCCAACAGGTCGTTGTACCGGTGGGCGAATGGCGCCACGAGATCGGCTGAGGTGTGCGAGAAGTACCAGAGCGGAGATGCACTGACCACCTGGATGTCGATGCCAGCCTCGTCCATCTGGTCGAGTCGGCCCGCCACCGGCCGGTCCAGTGTGGGCACCTTCCCGACGGGGTACGCGTAGCTCCCGGTCGTGAGCGTGCCGACGCCGTTCTCGTCGTGCTCGAAGCGGGGCCCGAGCCCGCCCAGCGTGCCCAGGAGATCCTCGAAGAACAGGTGGGCGTGGACGTCGATCACGTGCGTCACTCGGCGGCGCCGGAGACCTGGTGGACCGTCGGGTTGAGGCCGAGGTGGGCGTACTCGTGGCCCCAGACCTCACCGACCCAGCCCTCGTGGCTGTCGAAGTACTGCGCCGACCACGTGTCGTCGTCGACCTGGACCGAATCCCAGCCGATCTCGAAGTCGAAGCCGGTCGGGGTGCGCGCGTAGAACGAGAGCATCTGGTCGCCGATGTGGCGTCCCATCGAGGACGAGATCGGCAGGCCCACCTGGACGGCCTTGCCGTAGGCGATGCCGACGGCGTCCAGCTGCTTGGCCTCGATCATGATGTGGTGGAGGCCGTTCATCCCCTCCATGCCCATGAGGCCGAGGCTGTGGTGACGAGGGTTGGCGGCCCGCAGGAACCACATCTCGCCGAAGGTGCCGCCGACGTTGGTGATGTCGGAGGTCTTCAAGCCGAGCGTGCCGGTGAAGAACTCAACGCCCTGCTCGATGTCCGGGACGATCAGGACCGCGTGGCCGAGGCCCTGGTTGCCCGTGACGAAGGTCGACTGGACGTTGCCGCCGCGGAATTTGCCCTCGAAGGTGAGCTGGCCCGAGAAGAACTCGTGGCGGTTTCCGAAGGGGTCGCTGCAGTAGTAGAGGTAGCGCACTGAGCGGTCGGCGCGCTCCTCGGGCTTCGCCTCGGTCACCTCGATGCCGCCGGCCCGCAACTCATTGACGGCGGCCTCGAGGGCCTTGGCATTGGGCAACTCCCAGCCCAGGTAAGCGAGCCGATGCTCGGCGCCGGGGTGCAGAGCCAGCCGGTAGGCGCGGTCGTCCCACGTGACTCGCAGAACGCGGTCTCCGGCCGAGTCGGTCTTCTCCGTCACCTCGAGGCCGTAAACGTCGGGCCCGAGCGTGAGCCACTCGTCTGCGGCCGGCGACTCCACGCCGACGTAGCCAAGGCTGTGAATGCGCATGATGGTGTTGCGTCCCTTCGAGTGTGCCCGTCTCGCGGCCTCGGACCGGGCGGATTCTGGGGTCCGGCGCCGGTCAAGGGGCTGTGAGAGGATGCTCCTGATTGCGGTGACCAGCGTCACCCGAACAGCCCGTCTGAGGGAAACAGAAGGTGTCGATACTGGCTATCGTTCGCGCGCTGCTCTCCCCGGGACGCTCATCACCGTAGGAGGTCAGTCCGGGTGCACATAGGTTCGTTGGACGCCAATCTCCTGGCTCCGTTGCAGGCTCTATTGGAGTTGCAGCACGTGAGTCGGGCAGCTGACCGGATGCACGTGAGTCAATCCGCGATGAGTGCCACATTGGCCAGATTGCGACGTCACTTCGACGACGAGCTACTGGTCCGTTCCGGCTCGTCCTACACGCTGACGCCCCGCGCGAGGATCCTGTTGCCCCTGGTGAACGAGGCGGTCCAGTCTCTGGAGTCGGTATTCAACGTGCGCGCCGGCTTCGACCCTTCCGTCAGCGACCGCCGCTTCACGATCTTTGCGTCGGACTACGCCGCGGGAGTCGTGAACCCGGGCCTGAGGAGCCTGCTGGCTAAACGAGGTCCTTCCATCTCGGTGGAGTTCCACTCGATGCCGAGGCACCCGATCGTGGATCGCGAAGCCCTTGAGGTGGACCTGATCATCGGGCCGCTCGAGTACGGAATGCCAGGGGACCAACTCAACCTGTTCCAGGACGACTTTGTCTGTCTGTTGGATGCCAGTCATCCGGCGCTAGCCGAAGAAGCAATGACGGTAGAGATGTTGGCTGAGATTCCCCACGCCACGGTCTCGTTCGCGTCGAACATGTCGACTGGAGCAGACCGTTTGCTCGTTCATCTCGGGGTCGAGCGCAGGATCTCCCTGGTGACGAACACCTGGTTCTCGCTGCCTTGGTTGGTTCGAGGCACCGACTTGGTGACGCTGCTTCCTCGCCGTGTCGCGACGTGGTGGGCTGACCGCGGAGGTTTCGGCATACGTGAGGTTCCCGGCGGGGACTCGGGCGCTTTCACCGAGGCCCTGTTCTGGCACCCGAGTCGGCACGCCGACCGGGGCCTCGCGTGGCTGCGCGAACAACTCGTCGAGGCCGTGACGGAGCCATCGGAGGGCACCGGCGAACAAGCCGCGGAGGCCGACGCAGCGGCCGAGTAGCCGCTGCCGCCGGACCACGGCAAGCTCCTAAGCGCCTCTGGACCGGCGCCCGAGGTAGCTCGATGCCGCGACTGCGATCGCGAGGGCGGCTCCGTTGAACACCGGGTTGACCCAGTCCTGGGCGCCCGCAAGCGTCAGACCGCTGACACTGACGGCCACGAGAGCCACGCCAATTACCGTCCCGATGACGTTGAAGCGCCCGGGCAGGATCGCCGTCGCTCCCAAGAAGACGGCGGCCAGCGCAGGGAAGACCGCTGCGGTGCCGTTGTCTGCGTTGGCGCCACCCGTTCTTGCAGTGAGCACGATGCCGGCGATGCCCGCAACGGCTCCGGCAAGAACGAAAGCCGTGATTCCGTAGCGGCGGACAGGTACGCCTACCAGTCGAGCCGCAGCGACGTTGTCGCCCATGGCGTACAGAGCGCGACCGTACGGAGTGTGCGTCAGGAGGTAATAGGCGCCGGCCGTCACGACGGCGACGAGAAACACGACCCTTGGCACGCCAAGCCAAGTGTGGGACCCGAACTCGATGAGCGACGGCGCGATGTTGCCGGTGATGGTCTGCCCTTTGGTGTACCACTGGATCGCGCCACCGAGGAGCGTGGCCGTGGCCAGCGTGGTTACGAACGAGTTCATTCCGAGCCGCTGCACGGCGATCCCGTTTGCAAGTCCAATCGCTGCCCCCAGCAGGACCGCGGCGATGATGCAAACCCATGGGGAGGTGCTGTGTCGCGACATCAGCCCCGCGACGAGGACGCAGGTCGTCGCCGCTGTCGCGCCCACCGAGAAGTCGAAATGCCCTGAGATGAGAGGGAGCATCGCGGCGATCGCCAACAGGAGCGTGACCGACTGACTTGCGACAACGATTCGGACGTTGGGGATGGTCGGGAAGAGCTCTCGGCTCGCGGGGAGCACCGAGAAGAAGATGGTCACGACGACCAGGACGACAACCAGCGCGAAGCGTTCCGCCAGCTCGAGAAGCCGGTTCGGGCGGTTGGCCGGAGTCTGCTCCGGATGCGTTGGCGAGGCGTCGGCGACTGCTGGAGGGGTCTCGGTATCGGTCATGCGGGTGTCTCCAACGAGTGATGGGTTTGGACTGCGTATGTGATGTCCGAAGCGTCAACCTCACCGTCGAGCTCAGCCACGATGCGGCCTTGGTCAAGCACGACGACGCGGTGGCAGAGCTCGGCCAGTTCTTCGTGATCCGAGGAGGCGACAAGGACCGCGCAACCGTGGGCCGTGGACTCGCGGACCTTGCCGTAGATCTCTGCGCGTGCGCCGATGTCGACTCCTTGCGTAGGCTCGTCGAGCAACAGGACGCTGGGTTCGCGTCGGAGCCATCTGGCGAGGATGACCTTCTGCTGGTTGCCACCTGACAGGGACATGAAGGGCGACTCGACGCCTGCGGTCTTGACCTGAAAGCGACTGGCGAGGTCCGCAGCGGTTCTGCGTTCGGTGGAGTGACGCATCCAGCCCCGCCAGAAGGAGCGGAGCACCGACACCGACATGTTCTCGCGGACCGTCATGCTGGTGAGCGCAGCGTCAGCGAGGCGGTTCTCGGGGACCATTGCCAGGCCCGCGCGCAGTGCGTCACCAATGCCACCGTTGCGTAGTGCTCGTCCGCCGACGGTGATCGCGCCAGCAGTACGCGGCAGAGCTCCGTACACAGCCTTGAGCAGTGATGACCGCCCGGACCCCAGCAGGCCAGCCACGCCGACGATCTCGCCGGGCCACAAGGTCAGGTTGATGCCGCTGAGTGGGCCCGCCGCGAGACCGCTGACAGCCAGGGCGGGTTCTACTGTCCTGATCTCGGGCGCGGGGAGTGCGGCGGCCAACCCATTCGCGAGATCCTTGCCCGCGATGAGACGCACTATGTCGCTTGCATCGGACTCGGCGGTGACGAGGTTACCGACGACTCGCCCGTCTCGGAAGACCGTGATCTCGTCCGAGACATCCATGACTTCGGAGAGCCGGTGGCTGACAATGACGACCGTCTGCCCTGCGGCTGCTCGCTCTCGGATCGCTGCCAGTAGGGCTGCGGATTCGTGCTCGGGCAGACTCGCGGTGGGCTCGTCCAGTAGCAGTACGTGCTCGCTGTCACGTTGATCTTGCAGGGCACGAGCGATGGCAACAAGCGTGCGCTCCGCCGGGCGGAGGCTCCCGACAGGGTCACGTGGCCGTGCTGGAATGGCGTACTCCTCAAGGAGCTCGTCCACGCGCTTGTCGAGTTCGCGCCACTTGATGCGACCTGCAGTAGTCGGGAAGCCACTGTCGAGCGCGAAGTTCTCGGCCACCGTCATGCGGTCGAAGAGTCCGAGGTCTTGGTGGACGACCCGCAGCCCTGCCTGGTGGGCCAGCGATGGAGTGACTCCCGCGGCGGGGCCGTCGTACCCGGGAAGAACCACACTTCCCGAGTCGGCTCGATACACGCCGGCGAGGCACTTGATCAGCGTCGACTTGCCAGACCCATTGCCTCCGAGCAATGCGTGGACTGACCCTGGCCGCAGCAACAGCGAGGCCTCGTCGAGCGCCTGCGTGCCACCGAACCGTTTGGAAACCCCCCGAGCTTCGAGGGTGTAGTCCCTCGAAGGTCGGGAGGCGAGTGAGACATCCGTCACGAAGCGGCCCACACCTTCGTGTAGGCGGACGCGTAGTCAACGCTGGGGTTGTAGCTGAAGGGCTGGCCCGCGTCAGGCATGTTGTTGTCAGCGTCGATGACCTGGAGTCCGACGCCAGCGGGCTGCGGCTCTTCACCGTTGAGCACTCGGATCAGCGTGTCGACGCTGGCCCAGCCACCCCACGACGAGACGTAGGCGACAGTCGCATCCTCGCCGCCCTTCTTTCTGATGAGGTCGAGGTTGCCGGGCTCTCCGAATGCACCGATGACGTTGAGCTGATCAGAACGCGTGGAGGACACGATGGCCTGAGAGAGGCCGGCGAACATCCAGCCGTCGATCGGGAGGTTGATCGAGTTGACCTCCGGAGCCTTGAGAAGAGCAGTGGAGACCTTCTGCGGAAGCGTCCCGCTGACCAGGTCCTGGTTGCTGAGCTCCAGCGTGGAGCCAACCTTGCATCCATTGCAGGTCTTGAGCTCAGCCTCGAAGCCGTCCTGGACCCAGCCGCCCCAAATGGAGTCGGTGAACTTCAGGCTCAACACGTTGGCCTTGCCGGAGGTCTTGCCGATGAGCCAGTCGGCCTGGAGGGCCCCCATCTCCTCCCACCACTGCTGCTGGGTCATGTCCGGCATGTTCTGAACTGTCGCTGAGAAGCGCTTCGGTTCCCCGACGACGTCGCAGTCATTGCCTCCACCAGCGATGGTCGGGATGCCGGCGTCGTTCGCCTCCTGGAGAGCCGCCGCGAACGCGGCGCAGTCCTGGCCCACAACGATGATGCCGGCTGCCTTGGCACTGATGCCCTGGCGAATGCAGTCAGCCCAGCCCTGGGGGTTCAGCTTTCCGTCGCAGACGCTGGCATCGAACCCCGCCGCCTTGGCGGCGTCAGCTGCTGCCTGCGAAGGGGTGGCACACGTCGGGACGGACTGCCCGCAGGAGACCACCCAAACGGTCCCACCGCGCTTGCCGCTGGGAGGAGCGGTGGGCCCGGCGGGCGGCGTACCGAGGATGCCTTCGTAGGCCTTGTCGAGAGCGTCCTGGCTGCTCGACTCGGAACTCCCGTTCTCGGACCCGTTCGACGTGGAACTGTGGTCATCACCGCCACAACCAGCAAGGGTTGCAGCGCCCATGAGGACGAGGGCGGCGAGGGCCGCGGCGCGGGGCCTGATGGACATCTGGTTACTCCTCTGAGGTTGGCACGGCGTGAGTGCGCCGTCGCGCCGCCAACAATGGAGTGACCGTCATCACGCGGTCCAACAGATCGTCTTCATGTTCGCTATCACCGCGACAGATGAATGAGCGCGCATTCGAGCTAGAAACGACGCCGATAGTGGGGATAGGCACTTCTCGTTTCCCTGACCGCTGTGGCTATGCCGAGACTTTTGCGCATGAGGCCAGCGCCGTTCGTGTACCTGCGGCCCCAATCGCTGGCCGAAGTCGACCACGCTCCCGCAGAGTCACCACGTCCGCAGCCCTTGGCCGGCGATTCCGACCGGGTGGTCGTGGACGGGCGTCCGACACCAGACGAGGTCGCGACACCCCCGTCGCGGTGGAGTGTCCCGTGGCCGAACTGCTCTCGGTCACCGAAGAGGACATCTTCGAGTTCATGATCGAGAACCTGATCCGCGGGGTCGAGGCCCTGCTCGAAGGCGACCCGACAGCCGGCAAGAGCTCCCTGGCGCCCGAGTCAGCGCGACCGGGCCCGCCGTGGTCGCCGGGCGGACTCTTGCGCTGCCGCTGGTCGCCGAGTAGCGTGCCCGTCAGACTGAACACTCAGTCAAGAAATTATCCCGGGGCGCCTCGCGGCGTCCACGACGGCGTGGACTCGTCCTCCGGGCTGCTCACCCACGAGCAAGAGTGGAGCGTCGCACGCATGCCGAAGACCAGACCGCTTCGACTCCCACCACCGGGGCACCGCCCCACCCCAGCCGGTCGTGGTCGAACGGAGCCGCGTGTCGCCGGGACCGGATGGTGGCACTGGGCACAGAGGGTGTGGGCGCGCTGGTCGGCCCGGATATCGGGCTGATCGACACCCGGGGCGGCAACCGCGGCTACCAGCCGAAGATGCCGTCGGCCACGCGAAGTGTGAGCTCGATCGCGACCTGAGGCGTCACCGCC
>Ga0070659_100003558_pt1 | contig 11093 bp, 6 predicted proteins | sample KBSC23metaG_FD_64666 | JGI IMG/M metagenome (GOLD analysis project Ga0070659, IMG submission 64666) | Corn rhizosphere microbial communities from Kellogg Biological Station, Michigan, USA - KBS C2-3 metaG | ecosystem: Host-associated > Plants > Roots > Rhizosphere > Soil ...
CCTGCAATTTTCCATTGCTCAGGTATTCGGATGTGCTTTTAATGTTCGCCGAAGCAGAGAACCAGGTAAATGGCCCTACAGCCGCTGCCTATAATGCCATTAATCAGGTGCGCCGTCGTGCTTATGGAAAACCATTAACTGCCGCCGATGTGACCGTAGATGTGACTGCCGGCTTAAATAAAGATGACTTTTTCACTGCTGTAAAAGACGAGCGATTCCGTGAACTGGCATTTGAGGGCGTACGCAAACTTGATCTGATGCGCTGGGGGACTTTTTTACAGGCCATGAAAGACGAGCAGGCTGATCTGACCGCTAACGGCAGTTTGGCGAGTTCTGCATGGCCGGGGACTGCGATCATTATGCAGACTTATACGAATGCGACGAGTCGTGACCTTTTGCAGCCGATCCCGACAGTTGAAATGTCTTTAAACCAGTCGATGAAGCAAAACCCGAATTGGTAAGTTGAATCCTTATGTTAAAGCGCATCAAAATAGCCAGGAGAATTGTTCTACCTATCATAGTCCTTGGTCTGTGCGGCTTGATCAGCTACGCACAGCCAGGCCAACATGAGCTCATACCATCGTTAGCAGAATGTAAAGCGACCCTTACCGGGAATATACTGACCCTGGAAAATAGCCGGATGGTAAGAAGCTATGAGTGGAATTCAGGTGATATTAAAAGTTTATCACTTCAAGACAAGATCACAAATTACACCTGGAATTTTAGCAGCAAACAAGCCGATGCAGTTTTTCCGGGAACGGAAAAATCGTCTGGCGGGCATCTGGAGGTGCGGTCAGTGCCCGCTACGGCTATTTCTCCGGCCTACCTGGAGGCTGAAGTGACAACGAGCCTGGGGGCATTAATGGTAAAGCGGGTATACCGGATCTATCCAGGTTGCCCGGCTTTTGCCTGCAATTATTATTTGAAAGGTAACGTAAAGGCCCGCTGGTTGACTACAACAGTAAACAGTGGCGACCTGCGCAACATTGAAACAAGGGCAGCAGAAACAGAAGGTGAAGCACAAGCGACGGTGATGGAGACCATAGCGCTTCCCGGTAAACATTGGCGGGTACGTGCGGCGCAGTTTTTTGATATCACTGACCGGAACAACAACCTGGTACAGGACGTTGATCAGTTAAGCTATCGTGGCGAAAGCCGGCTTAAAGGAAATATCATTTTTGCCGACGAATTGTTAACCGATCACGGCCTCTTCATTTTGAAAGAAGCGCCGACATCAGATGTGCAGCTGGCCTATCCCGGTTTCGACTTTTTAGTACGTACGGGAAACCTGCAAGCCGTAGGCGTTGGTGTCCTCCCGGAAGAATTGTCGGCAAACAAATGGTTGCGCTGCTACGGCGTTGTCACCGGCGTGACCAGCGGCGGGCCTTTAGGCAGAATGAGAGCGCTAAGGACCTACCAGCAACAGATCCGTACACACTTGCCCGGCAGGGATGATATGATCTTAATGAATACCTGGGGCGACCGCAATCAAGACAAGCATATCGGAGAGGCATTTACGCTAAAGGAACTGGAAGCGGCGCATAAACTCGGCATCACGCATTTTCAAATTGATGACGGCTGGCAAACAGGACGCTCTGCTAACTCGGCCTTTACAGGCGGTTCTTTTAACCATATCTGGCAAAACCCGGATTACTGGAAGCCAAGTGTTCAAAAATTCCCCAACGGCCTGACCCCGGTCGTGCAACTGGGTAAAAGATTAGGGATAGAAGTATGTGTATGGTTTAATCCGAGCAAGGACAGCAGTTATGCCCATTGGAAGCAGGACGCAGGGGCGCTGATCAACCTGTATAAACAATATGGCATCCGGACGTTCAAGATAGACGGGGTACAGGTTTCCGATAAGGGGGGCGAGGTTAATTTGCGCCGTATGCTGGACACCGTCATGTCTGTCACCAACAACCAGGCCGTCTTTAATCTCGATGTCACGGCCGGCAGACGCTACGGTTACCATTATTTTAATCAATACGGCAACATCTTCCTCGAGAACCGATATACCGATTACGGCAACTATTATCCACATTGGACCTTGAGGAACCTGTGGATGTTATCCCGTTATGTGCCACCACAGAACCTGCAGATCGAGTTTTTGAATAATTTCCGGAATGCAGACAAGTACCCAGCGGATGATGTATTAGCGCCATCGAAGGTGAGTTTTGAATACGAGTTCGCGCTGACGATGATGGCGCAACCCTTAGCCTGGATGGAAGCAACCGGCCTGCCGGAAGAAGCCTTCAGGATCGCGCCGGTAGTCCAAAAATATCAAAGGCTGCAAGCAGCCATACATGCCGGGCAAATATTCCCGATCGGAGACGAGCCATCCGGTACTTCCTGGACCGGTTTTCAATCCATGAACAACGACAAAGGCTATTTACTGATCATCCGTGAGCACAGCAAACAAACGGCCACTCGCCTTAAAACGTGGTTCGAGCCGGGTAAAAAGATCACTTGCAGGGCGCTTTTAGGTAGCGGAAAAGATCAGACAGTTACCGTGGACACCGATGGAACCATACCTGCAAGGCTGAATGCTCCAAATAGTTACGTGCTTTATCAATACCAGATCATCAACTAATATGGCGGTTACATCCATGTCCGGTCAGATCAAGAAAGTGCTCATCGCGACCGTGCTGTTTAACGTTTGTTGCAGCATCTTGTTCGGACAGGGAAATATGGGCACTAAACTGAAGGTCGCTTTTACGCGATCGCCCAAAAGTTTTTTGTTGGTATCAGCCGGAATGTCCGCTCCCCTGTTAACAGACAGTGCCGATGCAAAAGTAGTGCAGATCGCCGCTGAGCTCTTTCGTGATGATGTTGATCAGGTGACCGGTATCCATCTGAAACTTGGCCATCAACTTGCCGGGAATCAATTGCCGTTTATTATCGGTACGATCGGGCATTCCCGACTGATCGATGAACTTCTTAAACAAGGCAAGGGCAACCTGGCAGCGATAAAAGGCAAATGGGAAACCTTTGCCATTACGGTCATTGATCATCCTTTCAAAAATGTGCCCCGGGCCTTGGTGATCGCGGGCAGCGACCCGAGAGGGACAGCCTTTGGGGTATTTGAACTTTCAAGAATGGTGGGCGTATCGCCTATGGTCTGGTGGGCGGATATCCCCCCAAAGCACCATGATGCCATTTATGTCAGTCCCGGAAAAATGATCGTGGGTCCACCCTCCATAAAATACCGTGGTATTTTCCTGAATGATGAAGATTGGGGCCTCCAGCCCTGGGCGGCAAAAAATATGGATACGGATATTAAAGATATCGGGCCGAAGACCTATCAAAAAGTATTTGAGCTTTTACTCCGCTTAAAGGCTAACTATATATGGCCGGCTATGCATCCCTGTACGAAGGCATTCTGGTATTACCCTGACAACGCGAAACTTGCCGAACAATACGGGATCGTGCTCGGGGCGAGTCATTGCGAGCCTATGCTCAGAAACAATGTATTTGAATGGGCCGACAATTTTAAGAACGAGTATGGCGTAGCACCGGGGGAATGGCGATATGATGTCAATGCCAAGCAAATATACACCTACTGGGATGACCGTGTAAAAGCTTCGAAGCAAAACGATGCCGTTTACACGGTAGGGATGCGGGGTATCCATGATGGTGGCATGCCCGGTCCCCCGGACCAGTTAAAAAAAGTAAAAATACTTGAAAATGTCATCCATGACCAACGGATGATACTGGCCGGTGAGTTAGGGAAACCCGAAGCGCGCATCCCACAAATTTTCTGCCCCTATAAAGAGGTGCTCGATCTCTACCAGGCGGGAATGAAACTACCCGACGATGTTACGATCGTCTGGGCCGATGATAATTACGGGTATATCAGGCAATTGTCTGATCCGGCTGAGCAGAAACGAAGCGGGAGAAGCGGTGTCTATTACCATTTGTCGTATTACGGCAGTCCTGCCGATTATTTATGGCTGTCAAGCACTTCGCCGAGCCTGATCGCCTATGAAATGGGCAAAGCTTACCATTATGGCGCTGACAGGTTGTGGGTGTTCAATGTCGGAGATATTAAACCTGCCGAGGCGGAGATCCAATTTGCTATGGATATGGCCTGGGATGTCGGGAAATGGACACCGGAAAAAGCGGTCAATTACAGTTATCAATGGGCCGCCGATATTTTCGGGAGTGAATATGTCGACGCGATCGCGCATATCAAAACTGAATACTATGCATTGGCAGCGGCCGGAAAACCGGAACATATCGATGCGATCCGGTATACCGCATCAGAGATCAGCGAGCGGTTGCGCCGCTACAAAGACCTGGCTAACCGTACGGATCAGCTGGCCAGCCGGATACCGGCAGCGTTAAAAGACGCCTACTTTGAATTGCTGCAATATCCGGTGACGGGAGCATGCTTAATGAATGAAAAGATCTTTTTTGCCCGAATGAGCGTGGATCTGGCGGCTGCAGGGAATAAAGACGCGTTGACTTACGCACAAAAAGCACTTGCCGCATTTGATACGATCCAACAATTGACCGTGAAATATAACACCGTTATTGCCCGGGGCAAATGGGCAGGTATGATGAGCAGTCATCCCCGGGACCGGAATGTATTTAAAATGCCCGCGGTAGCCAAAACTGTTAATACAACGACCGGATCCATGCGGAAAGATACTTCACTGACCCAGGTGCTGGAGATCCCGGCAACGGCCTTCCGCGATAGGCGAGCAGCAGCCGGCTGCCGGATCAAAACAATCGCCGGGTTGGGCATAGGCGGAAGCGGCCTTACCGTATCACCTTATAAAAAGTCCGAGCTGTCACAAGCGACCTCAGTTACTTATGAGGTGGAGATGTCCCTGGGCCGGAACCAGATCAACGTCAGATGCCTGCCGACCTTTCCGGTCTACAGGGGCCTGCCCCTGCGTTACGGAATATCCATCAATAACGGCCCGGTCCAACTCGTCGATATCAGTACCCAGGCAGAAACGAAAGCCTGGGACACCAATGTACTACGGGGCTTTGCTGAAGGCCAAACTGAATACCAGCATACGTCGGCAGGTAAAGTTTCGGTTCGCATCTCCTTTCCGGACCCGGGTCTGGTCATCAATAAAATCCTTATTAAACACATCTACCTATGAAAAACAAGTTAACATCAATGCTTATGCTTTTAGCAGCTTTATTATTTATGAATGCCACGCTTCCAGCTGATCCTATAAAAATTTATATGATCGGGGATTCGACAATGGCCAACAAAGTGCCCGGAGTTTATCCGGAAACCGGTTGGGGACAGGTTTTTAATGAATATTTTGATAACCGTATCGTCATCGATAATCGCGCACAAAACGGGAAAAGCACCAAGAGTTTTATTGCTGAAGACAGATGGAAACATATCATGGACAGCTTAAAGGCGGGAGACTATGTATTTATCGAATTCGGTCATAATGATGAAAAAGTAGATAAACCCGGCATCGGCGCAACCCTTGAAGAATACCGTGCTAACCTGCTTCATTTTGTCAATGACGCCCGTTCAAAAGGTGCCACACCGGTGTTGATGACGCCGATTATGCGCAGGAGTTTTCATGACGGCATATTCCATGACACGCACGGTGCCTATCCTGATGTGGTGAGGGCGCTTGCCGCAGAAAACAAGGTGCCCTTTATTGACATGCACAGGAAAAGTGAAGCGCTTTTGGTTGCCACCGGTGAAGAAGAAACAAAAAAAATGTTCAATTGGGCCGATTCGGGAGCTTATGCCGGATTTCCCAAGGGCGTTAAAGACAATACGCACCTCAATCCTGTTGGGGCGCATAAAATGGCAGAATTAGCGGTACAGGGGATTCGTGAACTTAAATTACCCCTGGCGGGATACCTGAAATAAGTCCAATTATTCACATTCACAAATAAAAACAGTTATGAGAAAACTATTATGTTACCTGCTCTTAGGAGCAGTGTTGGTGAGTTGTCAAAAAAAAGAGGCACTTACTCAGGAACCGGCAAAGTTCGTCAATCAAAATTTAATGGATCTGAGTTTTCCCGGATCAACGCCTGCGCTTGATTCGATCACTATGGACGTGTCTGGTGATTATGTCAATGCCGGTGATAACCATATCAAGAACAATTCCAACGGGATGGACTTTACGTCTGACCAGGAAGGCGCCGGGTACGCGAATGGCAATTCATTACCTGGGATCCCGATCTATAAAACGGCTGCCGCCCGGTTTCCCAATAGCTATGCGCTGCGTTATATGATGCCGGCGCGGTCGGCATCTGTAACCTATAATCCAACAGTAAAAGACAGGCTGGAATCGCATATCTTTTTGAGCACCGTTGCTGACGTCAACGCTAATGTTCATTATTCAGGCTTCAGCATAAATATTCCTTCCGGACAAGATACCGTCCACAGTTGGTTCGTGATCCACCAATGGTGGCAGTCCCCGCCAGAAAGTCCGGTGATCGCTTTTGAGCTGGACAGTGGTCATTATGCGCGCTTAAGGGTTTGTGTAAGACATGGCGTCAAGAAGGGCGTTAACTATGTTACCAACTACCTTGCCCGACAGGATACTACCGCTACCGATGTGAAATTTATAGATCTGCCCCGCAACACCTGGATCGATTTTATCGTGCGTTGGAAATTTGCTACTACGGATTCAAGCGGTGTATGCGCGGTATACAGGCATGATGCCGATGCCACCACTTCGACATTATTATTTAATTATACCGGCCCCCTCGGTTACAGCAGTGTTAATAACAGCTACGGGGTCCAGGAAAAGTTCGGGATCTACCGAAAGGCGAGTTTTAACAAGCAGCAGATCATTTACGATCAACTGCGGGTGGGGACAAGCTGGAACTCGGTAAAACCGTGGCCATGATCGCTACCCCAATTATTCACTTAATATAAACAGTTATGAGAAAACTATTATGTTACCTGCTCTCAGGAGCAGTCCTGGTAAGTTGTCAGAAAAAGGAGACACTTATTCAGGAACCGGCAAAGTTTGTTAATCAAAATTCAATGGCACTGAGTTTTCCCGGATCACCGGTTGCAGCCGACTCGATCACCATGGACGTACCGGGCGATTATGTCAATGCCGCGGATGATTACCTGAAAAACAGTACAACCGGAATGAATTTTATCGCTGATATCCAGGGTAGCGGCTGGGCTAACGGCACCAGCATACCGGTACCTATTGTTAAAACAACGGCAGCACGTTTTGCAAACAGCTATGCGCTGCGTTTCAGTTTGCCGGCCCGCTCTGCCTCGATCACCTATGATCAGACTGAAAAGGACCGCTTAGAATCCCACATCATCCAAGGCCAGCCCATCAGTAACTTTTTAAATGATGTTCATTATTCCGGTTTTAGTATTATGATCCCGTCCGGGAAAGGCAATGCGCCTGCTTGGTGTGTGATCCACCAGATGTGGCAGTCGTCCCCGGAAAGTCCGCCGATATCCCTTAACCTGTTGCCGGGTTATCCCGCACGCCTGGCCCTATCATGCTTATGGGGCAAAGATAAGGCTCACTCACACGGCGGATTTCAAACCCGTGTGGATAACACCAGCGGCGATGCCTTTATGGATCTGCCGCGTAACAAATGGATAGATTTTGTTGTCAGGTGGAAATTGGATACAGCAGCAACCGGTCTTACCGGTGTTTGTGCGGTTTACCGCCATGATTTCGACGCTTCGGGTTCAACCTTAATTTGGAACTACAGCGGTCACCTGGGTTATAGTCAGGTGGATAATCAGCACGGTATCAATGAAAAATTTGGTCTTTATCGCGCCGCGGATTCCGTAAATGCGCTTGAGATCGTTTATGATCAGATCCGTGTCGGGCCAAGTTGGGCCAGTGTACAGCCCTGGCCTTAGTATTTTATTAAGCAATGATTTCAACGGTCTTTATTTTTTAACCTGTGAATAATTGGGACTTCCTTCACTACCGTTTTAAGGATCATTGCCTTAAACCTTCTGAGTTCGGCTCGGAGGGTTTTTGCGTGAAAGGGACCTCATCATTAATCAGATTTGCTCATTTAACTATGTATAGAAAATTATTCTTCACACTTATCATTATTCCGCTGTTAAGTCTTTCCGCGCGGGCGCAGGTAAAGCTTCCCAGATTGATCAGCGACGGCATGGTCCTTCAGCGTGATAAGCCGGTCAGGATATGGGGATGGGCCGCTGCCGGCGAACAAATCAGTGTAAACCTTAATGACAAGATTTACAAGACAAAAACTAATGCAGACCGCCATTGGGAAATTAAACTTCACGCAATGCCGGCCGGTGGTCCGTATCAAATGGTCATCAGCGGACAGAACAAGATCGTCCTGAATAATATTTTGTTCGGCGATGTCTGGCTTTGTTCCGGCCAGTCAAATATGGAATTTAACATGAACCGGGCAAAAGACAAATATGCTGCTGAAATCGCCGGCTCAACCAATACCTATATCCGACAATTCCTGGTCAGGTCCAGCTTCAGCTTTCAGCCCAAAGACGATTTACAATCGTCTGGCTGGCTTTCAGCAGATCCTCAAAATATACTGAGATTTACTGCGGTAGGCTACTTTTTTGCGAAGGCATTAAATGAAAAATGCAACGTACCCATTGGATTGATCCATTCCAGTGTAGGCGGAACGCCTGCGGAAGCCTGGACGAGCACGGATGGGCTGAAAGAACTCCCAGGCTATCTGGAAAGGATCGAGCCCTATAAAGATTCAGCGCGTGTAGCTGCTATTGTCGCCAATAACGCAGCACTTGATCGGGACTGGAACCAGCAAGTATTACAAAGGGACAGCGGTTTTTTGCGAAAAGGTAAACCATGGACCGATGGCATAGGCGATGGCGGACGTTGGGATACGTTAAGTGTTCCCGGATCTTTTCGCGGGCCTGTACTGACGCATTTTGCCGGCGTCATCTGGTTGAAGAGAACCGTGATTTTGCCTGGGGGCACGCCACATGATGCCGTCTTACAATTGGGGATGTTTTCTGACAGAGACACAACCTATATTAACGGACAGCGCTTGGGGTATACGCCAAGCAGGTACATGCCGCGGAAATATATGATACCCGCTTCCATGCTGCATTCTGGCGAAAACACGATCGTGATCCGCATCGTAGTATCAAGCTCAGGATCGTTTGTTGAGGGCAAGCCCTACGAGCTGCAATATGGTAATGCCTCAATCCCGCTAACCGGAAAATGGTTTTACCGCATCGCCTTCACTACCAAGCCGCTGCCCGCGATGATCAACTTAGGTCGTGAACCCACTGCATTATACAATGCCATGATCGCGCCGATCGTACCGTATACTATCAAAGGCGCGATCTGGTACCAGGGTGAAGCCAATACGAGCGGAGCAGCCACCTACAGGCCATTATTTCAAACCATGATTATTGACTGGCGAAAAAAATGGAACGAAGGCGATTTTCCATTCCTATTTGTTCAGTTAGCCAATTTGGGAGCGCCTCCGCGGGAACCCGGCCAAAGCAATTGGGCGGAGCTTCGGGAATCCCAGTCGAAGGCCCTTCAACTAAAAAATACCGGTATGGTTGTAACACATGACTTAGGAGAATGGAACGATATACATCCCTTAAATAAGCAAGATGTCGGCTACCGGCTTTCATTGGCCGCCCGGGCAATCGCCTACCGGGAAAAAGAACTGGTATTTTCAGGGCCAACCTATAAATCCATACAATTTACTGGCTACCGGGCGGTTATTAAATTTGATACCCATGGTAGTTCTTTGGCAGTGAAAAATGGCGGCCCGCTTCAAGGGTTTCAGATCGCGGGGGATGATCGTAAATTTTATTGGGCGGATGCAAAAATCGAAGAAGACAAGGTTGTGGTTTGGAACAAAGCCGTTAAAAATCCGGTGGCGGTACGGTATGCCTGGGCAAATAATCCGGATGGGGCAAATTTATATAACAATGAGGGACTACCTGCATCATCTTTTCGCACGGATGATTGGGAAACAAATACTCAATAGCATTTTTTATGATTAATAAATTAATAAGTTCTGTTTTTACACTGTTATGTTGTGGACTGGTTGTTAGTGGTCAGGACTCAGATCGGGTGATCGTTGAGAAAATTGCAAACGGGATAATTAAGGAAACAACATTCGGATTCAAAAACAAAAGAACGCAGGAAATCGTGTACGATCTCAACGATTTGTCTCATGAAACCTATGAGGTTAACGCGTACAATCAATGGCGTTATTGGAATGGCGTTTTAGGTTTAGCCATGCAACGGCTTGGGGGTTTTACCGGTGAACACAAATACGGTGATTACTCCAAAAAGAATGCAGCATTCTGTTTTGACAATTTACAGGGATTAAAAAAAGTGACAGCCGCGGGAACGCTGACGGGGATGGAGCAATTCTTTAAGTTCGAACTGTTGGATGACTGCGGCGCTATGGCCGCCGATCTGGCTGATATTTATACGACCGAAAGAAGACAGGATTACCGCGCTTATCTGGATAAAACAGCGGATTATATCGTTAATAAAGGGTATCGATTAAAGGATGGAACACTATCGAGGACATGGCCGCATGATCAAACTGTATGGTTAGATGACCTGTATATGAGTGTCCCGTTTCTGGGCAGATACGCTATGTTAAGCCATGATCCCAAATACTTTGATTTTGCGGTCAAGCAGGTGCTGCTATTTTCCAGGCACTTGTATGATCAGCATACATCCCTGTATTTTCATTGTTACTATAGCGGTATCGATCAAAATAATCCGGCTTATTGGAGCAGGGCGAACGGTTGGAGTATCATGGCACAAGCTGAGCTCCTGGCCTGTCTGCCGAAAAATCATCCTGCAAGAAATACGCTTTTAAAAATATTCAGGCGGCAGATAGCAGGGTTTGCAAAATATCAGGCACGTTCGGGGTTATGGCATCAATTATTGAATAAAGAGGACTCGTTTTTGGAAACCTCCTCCAGTGCAATGTTCGTTTACGCCGTCGCGCTTGGTATCAATAATGGCTGGCTGGATGAGGTTTACACCGATCTCGCTCTTTCCGGCTGGGGCGGAATTAAAACGATGATCACTGCGGAGGGTAAGGTGGAAAACATTTGTAAGGGTACCGGCACCAGCACCAGCCTGAAGTATTATTATGATAGGCCT
>Ga0070659_100003560_pt1 | contig 11090 bp, 10 predicted proteins | sample KBSC23metaG_FD_64666 | JGI IMG/M metagenome (GOLD analysis project Ga0070659, IMG submission 64666) | Corn rhizosphere microbial communities from Kellogg Biological Station, Michigan, USA - KBS C2-3 metaG | ecosystem: Host-associated > Plants > Roots > Rhizosphere > Soil ...
ACGATGATGGTGGTTCGCGGTCTGTTGCCGCCAAGGAACGCCGGCAGCGCCTGCAGCGGGCCAGTGGTGTCCAGACCCCTGATTGCTGGTCCCTGGCTACCGCTGCCAAGCTGGACGTTCGGGACTAGCGTCAGCATCTGCTCGGCTCGGTCGGCTCCTGCTGCTTCGATGTCGCGACGTCCGATCACGACGACGCTCGACGCAGTTTCGCTGAGCGAGCGTTTCACCCGCTCACCGGTCACGATGATTTGCTCGTGCGGCGCGGCGGGTGTCGACACCGGCTGCGCAACTGTAGTGCCCGCCACCGCCAGCCACGCCAAGCCTGCCGCCACGCGCCCCCCTTTGCGCGCAATTTACATCAATAACCGGCTAGTGGGGAACCGGGTGATGAAGGCTGGTTGAGGGTGCCATCGTTTGACCCCCTCCCCCTGACATGGCAACGCGCCTGCCGATGGCGCACGACGAGCCTTCGCAGAGGACATGGGGCGGGCGGTTCGGCAGTAGCCCGGACGCGCTGATGACGCGCATCAATGCCTCGATCGGCTTCGACAAGCGCCTGTGGCGGGAAGATATCGCCGCGTCCAAGGCGCATGCCGCGATGCTGCGCGAGCAGCGGATCATCTCCGGAGAAGATGCTGCGGCAATCCTCGAAGGCCTCGACCGGATTGCCGCCGAATATGAGCGCGACGGCGTGCCCGAGCGCCTCGAGCTCGAGGACATCCACATGACTGTCGAGCAGCGGCTCGCCGAGCTGATCGGCCTGGCAGCGGGCCGACTGCACACCGCCCGCTCGCGTAACGATCAGGTGGCGACCGACTTCAGGCTGTGGGTGCGCAAGGCCTGCGACGAGGTGATGGACGCCATCCGCAGCCTGCAGCGCACGCTGGTCGAGCGTGCCGACGAGCATGCCGAGACCGTGATGCCGGGCTTCACGCATTTGCAGGTCGCGCAGCCGGTGACTCTGGGCCATCACCTGATGGCCTATTACGAGATGCTGCACCGGGATGTCTCGCGCTTCGCCGACGCCCGCGCCCGGATGAACGAGAGCCCGCTGGGCAGTGCCGCGCTGGCGGGAACCGGCTTCGCGATCGACCGCGACCGGACGGCCGATGCGCTCGGCTTCGACCGGGCGACCGCGAACAGCCTCGACAGCGTCTCCGACCGCGACTTCGCGCTCGATTATCTGTCGGCGGCCGCGCAGTGCAGCCTGCACCTGTCGCGGCTGGCCGAAGAGCTGATCGTCTGGGCCAGTGCCGCCTTCGGCTTCGTGAAACTGTCGGACCAGTTTTCGACCGGCTCGTCGATCATGCCGCAAAAGCGCAATCCCGACGCCGCTGAGCTGGTGCGCGGGCACAGCGGGCGGATCATCGGTGCGCTCACCTCGCTGATGATAACGATGAAGGGCCTGCCGCTCGCTTATTCGAAGGACATGCAGGACGACAAGGAGCCGGTGTTCGAGGCGCGCGACCTGCTCATGCTGTCCTTGGAAGCGCTCGCCGGGATGGTCGAGACGGTCGAGTTCGTGCCCGAACGGATGCGGGCCGCAGCAGCGCAGGGATATTCCACCGCCACCGACCTTGCAGACTGGCTGGTGCGCGAGGCCGACGTACCGTTCCGCGAGGCGCACCACATGACCGGCCGCGCAGTCAAGGCGGCCGAGGAGCGCGGCTGCGACCTTGTCGACCTGCCTCTCGACGTCCTCAAAGCCATCGACGAAAGCATCGACCACCGGGTGTATGACGTGCTCGGCATCGAGGCGTCGGTACGCAGCCGCACCAGCTACGGCGGCACCGCGCCGGAACGCGTCCGCGAGCAGATCGCCGCGGCAAAGGAACAGCTAGGCTTTTAGTCTTCGGTCGCGCTGCGCGAGGGTGCGCAGCCGAAGTGCGTTCAGGCGGATGAATCCGGCCGCGTCGCGGTGGTCGTAGCTGCCCGAGCCCTCCTCGAACGTCACCAGGTCCTGGTCGTAGAGCGATTGTTTGCTCTCGCGGCCGATCACCGTCGCATTGCCCTTGTAGAGCTTCATCGTGACACGGCCGGTCACATGCTCCTGGCTCTTGTCGATCGCCGCCTGGAGCATCTCGCGCTCGGGCGCGAACCAGAAGCCGTTGTAAATGAGGCTCGCGTACTTCGGCATCAGCTCGTCCTTGAGATGCATCGCGCCACCGTCGAGGGTGATGCTCTCCATGCCGCGGTGCGCCGCAAGCAGGATCGTGCCGCCCGGCGTCTCGTAGACGCCGCGCGACTTCATGCCGACGAAGCGGTTCTCGACCAGGTCGAGCCTTCCTATCCCGTTATCGTGCCCGAGCTGGTTGAGCTTGGTCAGCAGCGCCGCCGGCGACAATTTCTCGCCGTCGATCGCGACCGCATCGCCCTTCTCGAAATCAATCGTGATCACCGTCGCCTTGTCCGGCGCATCCTCCGGCGAAATCGTGCGCTGGTGGACGTACTCGGGCGCTTCGGCTGCCGGGTCCTCGAGCACTTTTCCCTCGGATGAGGAGTGCAGCAGGTTGGCGTCGATCGAGAAGGGCGCCTCGCCGCGCTTGTCCTTGCTGATGGGGATCTGGTGCTTCTCGGCGAAGTCGAGCAGCGCCTCGCGGCTGGCGAACTCCCACTCGCGCCATGGGGCTATGACCTTGATGTCGGGCTCGAGCGCATAATAGCCAAGCTCGAAGCGGACCTGGTCGTTGCCCTTGCCGGTCGCGCCGTGACAGACGGCATCCGCGCCGACCGCCCGCGCGATCTCGATCTGGCGCTTGGCGATCAGCGGGCGCGCGATCGACGTCCCGAGCAGATAATCGCCTTCATATTGCGTGTTCGCGCGGAACATCGGGAAGACGAAGTCGCGGACGAACACCTCGCGCAGGTCCTCGATGAAGATGTTCTCGGGCCTGACTCCGAGCATCTCCGCCTTGCGCCGCGCCGGCTCGACCTCCTCGCCCTGGCCCAAGTCCGCCGTGAAGGTCACGACTTCAGCGTCATATTCGGTCTGCAACCATTTGAGGATGATCGAGGTGTCGAGCCCGCCCGAATAAGCGAGCACCACTTTCAGCTTCTTCTTGTTCATTTCAATGTTCCAGCATCCACAGCATGGCGCCGCGCGCCGTATGCATCCGGTTCGCCGCCTGGCGCCAGACCGCCGATCGCGGCCCGTCGATGACCGGCGCCGTCACTTCCTCACCGCGCCGCGCGGGCAGGCAGTGAAGGAACCAGGCATCGTTCGCGCGGGCCATCAGCGCCTCGTCGACTTGGTAGCGTTCGAATGCCGCGCGGCGCTCATCGCTATCCTCGCCTCCCATCGAAACCCAAACGTCGCTGTATACGATGTCCGCGCCTTCGACGGCTTCGCCCGGATCGGTGACGGTGCGGGCATTCTCAAGACCATGGCCTTCCGGGCTGGCGATGGTGAACTGCGCACCGACAAGCGCGCAGGCTTCGGCGAGTGACCGAGACACATTGTTGCCCTCACCGATGAAGGCGATTTTCGCACCTTCGAGCCGGCCGAGCAGCTGTTTCACCGTCAGCAAATCGGCGAGCGCCTGGAGCGGGTGGTCGGTCCCGGAAAGCATGTTCAGCACGGGGGCCGCCTGCACTCGCGCCATCTGCTCGAGTAAGCCATGGTCGAACACGCGACCTGCAATGATCGCGTGATAGCAGGCGAGCGTGTGCGTCACGTCCGCGACGGTCTCGCGAATGCCGATGCCGAGCTCGGCCTTCTGGATGTAGACTGGGTGGCCGCCGAGCTGCGCGCTGGCGAGCTCCATGGAGTTGCGGGTGCGCGCGCTCGGCTTCTCGAAGTAGAGCGCGACGCCCTTACCTTCGAGCGGCCGCGGGTGCGGCTGCTCGGATGCGGCCAAAATCCATTCGAGGTCCTTCGCCGTGAGGTCGCGGATCGATAGCAGGTGTCTCACCAGCTCTTCTCCCGCTTGATCATCGTCCCGACGCCGTGGTCGGTGAGCAGCTCGATCAGCAGCGAATGGTGCACGCGCCCGTCAATGATGTGGGCGAAGTTGACGCCCTGGTCCACCGCGTCCGCACAGGCCTTGAGCTTGGGGATCATGCCCTTGCCGACGCTCTCGTGCTCAATGCGCTCGCGAAGCTCGGCCGAGGTCAGCCGCGGGACCAGTGTTGTCTCGTCTCTCGGGTCCCCGAGCAGGCCGGGGACGGCGGTCAGGTAGACGATCTTCTCAGCACTCATCGCCACCGCGATAGCGCGCGCCGCTTCGTCGGCATTCACGTTGTAGGGTTGGCCGCCGGCGTCCGCGCCGACGGTCGAAATTACCGGCGTCAGCCCGTCGTCGAGGAGGCGGTGGATCAGTTCGGCCCGGACCTTGGTGACGTTGCCGACGAAACCGAAGGCGGAATCAGCCGGAGTCACTTCGAGCAGTCCCGCATCCTCGCCCGACACGCCGACGGCGACGGGGTCATCGCCGGCCTGGCTGTTGATGATCGACACGAGGTCTCGGTTGATCTTGCCGACGAGAACCATCCGCACGATCTCGAGTGTCTCCTCGTCGGTAACGCGAAGCCCATCGCGGAACTCGGGCTCCTTGCCGACGCGGCGAAGCATCGTGTCGACCTGAGGCCCGCCGCCATGAACCAGCACGCACCGGACGCCGACGCTGCGCAGCAGCAGCACGTCCTGTGCAAGCGCCAGGTCGGAGTCGCGATCGATGGCAGCGCCGCCGAGCTTCACTACGACCGATTTGCCGGCAAACTCACGGATATAGGGCAGCGCCTCGACGAGGACGCGCGCGGTTTCACCAGGCGTCATGAAGTCCTCGAATTCTCTTTGATGTAGCCGGGGCCGAGGTCGATCCCGATCATCTTTGCGGTGCCGTGGCCGGCGCCGAGATTGACCTCGATTTCGACCTCGTCGCCGAGCATGTGCTCGACCAGCGCGTCGCCGTCATGCTCGATGGCGACGCCACCCTTGGCGACCGTGATACCGCCATAAGCCACGAAAGACCTGGCGACATTCATGTCGACTTCGGCCGACCCCGCGGCGGCCATCAACCTCCCCCAGTAAGGGTCGCCGCCGTACCAGCTGCATTTCACCAGGTTGTTCTCGACAATGTTCTTGGCCGCGATCCTCGCTTCGTCGCTGGTGCGCGCGCCGGTGACAGTGAGATGCGCCATCCTTGTCATTCCTTCGGCGTCGCGCGCCATCTGAAGCGTGAGGTCGCGGCACGCCGAGAGCAACACGTTGGCGAACTCTTCGGGGTCCGCCTTGCCGCGCCTGCCGCTCGCGAAAAGCATCGCCGTGTCGTTGGTCGAGGTCGCGCCGTCGACATTGAGCGTGTTGAACGTCGCGTCCGATGCGGCCTTCAGCGCCTTCTGCATCACCGAGCGCGAAACCTCGGCGTCGGTGGTCAGGAAGGCCAGCATGGTCGCCATGTTCGGCGCAATCATGCCGCAGCCCTTGGCCATCCCGCCGAGCGTGAAATTGGAGCCGCGGATCACGATTTCCTTGGGATTGTGGTCGGTGGTCAGGATTGCGCGCGCGGCGTCATGTGCGCCGTCGACCGACAGCTTCTTCACGAGCTTGGGCATGTGGCTGAGGATCGGCTCCATCGGCAGCGGAGTGCCGATGATCCCGGTTGAGCAAACCAGCACATCCGAGGTCGCGACGTGCAGCGCCTCGGCCGCGGCATTCACCATCAGCTGCGCGTTCTTGTAGCCTGGCTTGCCTGTCCCGGCATTGGCATTGCCCGAATTGACGACGACGCCGACGGCGCGCCCGCCATTGGCCTGGAGGGTCGCACGATCCAGTTCGACCGGCGGCGCCGCGAACTTGTTCTGCGTGAATACGGCAGCGCACGGCACCGGGCGGCAATCCTCGGTCGCGATCAGGGCCAAGTCGAACTTGCGCCGCTTGATCCCGGCGTGAAGGCCGGACGCGACGAAGCCCTCGGCCGCGGTGACACTCATGGATAGACTCCGATCGTCGTGAGACCTGCCGTCTCGTCGAGGCCGAGCATCAGGTTCGCACACTGGATCATCTGCCCCGCTGCACCCTTTCCAAGATTGTCGATCGCCGAGAGCGCGACCACCCGGCCGGTGCGCTCGTCATGGCGGGCCGTAAGCTGAACGCCGTTGGAGCCGGTCACCCACTTGGTCGCGGGCGGCTGGTCGGTGACATGGATGAAGGGCTCGCCCTCGTAAGCCTGGCGAAGGGCCGCCAGCGGATCGCACGGCCCCCTCACCTCGCCGTAGCAGGTCGCGAGGATGCCGCGCGTCATCGGCACGAGGTGCGGCGTGAACAGCACCGTCCCGCCGATCGCCATCTCCATCTCGGCGGTGTGGCGGTGGTTCAACAACCCGTAGGCGGAGAAGCTGCCGTCGACCGTGCTGAAGCCCGTCGCTTCCTTCGCCTCGCGGCCTGCGCCGCTGACGCCGGAGGCGGCATCGACAATCAGGCTCTCGGGCTTGACCAGCCCGGCATCAACCAGCGGCTTCAGCGCAAGGATCGCCGCGGTTGCGTAGCAGCCGGCGGCCGCCACCGCCTTCGCGCCATTGATCGCAGCGCGGTTGAGCTCGGGGATTCCGTAGACGAACTTGCCGAGCAGCTCCGGCGCTTCATGCGCGTGGCCATACCAGCGCTCGTATGTTGCGGCGTCGTCGAGGCGGAAGTCGGCGCCGAGATCGACGAAGGGGATTTCCGCATCGAGGATCGAGGCCGCAATCCGCTGGCTGTGGCCGTGCGGGAGCGCGGCGAAGACCAGATCGATATCGCTCAGCGAGCCGTCGAACTTCTCGATGGCTGCATCGGGAAAAGCGGCGGCAAGGTGCGGATGCACCATGCCAAGCGGCTGCCCGGCCTTGCTCTCGCCGAACAGGCGCGCGGGGACGAGCTCGGGATGCGCGGCGATCAGCCGCAGCAGCTCGCCGCCGACATAGCCCGAGGCTCCAAGGATGGCCGTCCGAATCATGGGGCGGCTCCTATCCACCGTATTGCATGTTTATGCAAGTAAACGCATATTCATGCGCATGACTGACCTGAAAGAGCGCCGTCACCGAGCAATCGCCCAGCTGATCCGCTCCAGCGCGCTGTCGAGCCAGGACGAGCTGGCCGAGCGCCTGGGTTCGCTTGGCTTTACTGTGACCCAAGCGACAATCTCGCGCGACCTCGAGCAGCTCGGCGCCGTCAAAGTGCGACGTGATGGTCAGGTCAGCTATGCTCTGCCGGACCCGATCCGCAACGACGCGCCACCACGCATCGCGTCCGTGTTCCGTGAGTGGGTTCGCTCGGTCGAACCGGCGGCCAGCCTGGTGGTGATCAAGACGCCGCCCGGTTCCGCGCACCTGATCGGAGTCGCGCTCGATAATTCCGGGCTTGCCGAAATCGCCGGGACCATCTGCGGCGACGACACGATCTTCGTCGCCTGCCGTTCGGAGGTTGAAGCGTCCGCGCTGGCGGCGAAGCTTGGCCGCGAGCTACAGTGACGCGGTCTGCGCCCGCACACAGTCCGCGCGGCCGAGCGGCGGCGGCGCATCGGCGCGCAACTTCAAGCGCGGGGTCAGTTGCGTCAGCCGACGCACGTAGGCGTCCGTGAACACCGTCGCGCACTTGCGGGTGAGGTGCGAATATTCGGGCAGGGTCAGCCCCTGAACGCTTGCCGGGAGGTCGTCGACGTGGACGCCGACGCTGTGAGTATTGCGGAGCAACACGTCCCAGCCCTTGGCCTTGGGCACCTGCGCCTCTTCGTTGACGCGAAGCTCGGGCCCTGACGGCGGGCGCACGAACACCACGTCGCCGCCCCGCGCGCGAATCCGGTCGACCGCGGCCTTCGCTGTCGCCTGCCCCTTGGCGATCAGCTGCGGCGTGAACGGGAATTTCTCCTTGAAGCCCTTCCACGCCCAGCGTGCATGGGCCTGTAGCGGGCCCGGACGCTCGATCCGGTCCCACATCCAGGTCTGCCGCCGTTCTCCGACCTCCTGGATCTTCCAGATATCGTCCAGCGGTCCTTCGACACCCGGCCGGTAATCCTTATCGAGGCGGTGCGCGATCACGCTCAGGCGATAGTTGGAATCGAGGAACGCCAGGCGGCGCTGGAGGAAATGGTCGATTTCGATCCCGATCCGTCCCGACGGCGACTTGAAGTCGTTGCGGCGGCGGACGTAGCCGCCGTAGCCATCGAACGGCTGGAAGAACATCGTGTCCGCGAGGCCGACAACCAGCAGGCCGTGAAAATTCGGGTTCTGGGAGACATCGTCCAGCAGGGTCAGCGCGCTGGTTCCGTGGATCGCGAGCTGGACCGGACGGACGCCCGTGAGGGCCTCGAACCGGTCGAGGTCGGTGTCGAACAGGATTCGGGAATCGCCGACGATGGCCACTGGCGCCGATTCCGAATGGGCGCGCTCCTTGACCCACTCGACCTCGCTATTGTCGAGATCGCCGGCGTGAAGGTCGAGCCTGCGCGCATTCACTTCGAGCGCCGACACACCAAGCACGAGCGCCACCGCGACACCGAACGCGATCCCGCCCCACGGTTGCTTCGGAATGTCGCGCGTCGGAACCGGCTGGGCCTGGCCCGGCCGGTCGGATGCGGTCAGCCGCAAGCCCGCCGGGAGCGCCCCCTCGCGCCGCAGCACCCCTTTGGGCGGCTCAGAACTGGAAGTAGATGAAGGCACTGCCTTTCCCCTGTTCCGCAATGACCGCCAGCCCCATGAGGGCCAGCACTGTGCCGACGAGCCAGCTTGGCGTGCGCTCGACCGCAAGCTCCAACGTCTTCCCCCGCATCGCCCAGTGGGTGCCGACGATGCAGGCGATGATCGCTAGCGCGTAGACCATCGGCAGTAGCGCGATCATCGGGATGGGTTTGTCAGCGAGACCGGCCATCGACTGGAGCATCGTCGCCGCACCCTTGAAGGTCTTGGCACGGAAGAACACCCAGGTGATGTTGACCAGCAGATAGGTGAGCAGGCCTAGCGCAACGATTGCGCCGGGGCCGGGCTTCCAGCCCCCGAAGTGGGACCTCAGCCACCGTTCAACCGCGAGGTAGAGGCCGTGCAGCCCGCCCCAGGCAACGAAAGTCCACGCCGCACCGTGCCACAAGCCGCCGAGCAGCATGGTCCCCATCAGCGCGGTGTAGGTCCGCGCCGGCCCATGCCGATTGCCGCCCAGCGGAATGTACAGATAGTCGCGCAGCCAGGACGACAAGGTGATGTGCCATCGTCGCCAGAAATCCGAGAAGCCCACCGCGGCGTAAGGGAAGCGGAAGTTGTCGGGCATGGCGAAGCCGAGGCACAAGGCGACGCCGATCGCAGTGCTCGAATAACCGGCAAAGTCGCAGAAGATCTGGCCGCTGAAAGCGAGCGTGGCCGTCCACGCGTCGAGCATCGTCGGCACGCCCTCGCGCGCGTCGTAGACCTTCTCCACAACAGGAGCGAGGAACCCGTCTGCGAGGACGACCTTCTGGAACAGCCCGAGCGTCATCAGCCCGAGGCCGAAGTAGATCTGATGCGCGGTGACCTTGGGCCGCTCTTCGAACTGCGGCACCAGTTCGGTCGGCCGCATGATCGGCCCGGCGACGAGGTGCGGGAAGAAAGTCACGAACAGCGCATAATCGAGGAAATGCCGCGCCGGCTTCGCGCGACGGAGATAGACGTCCAGTGTGTAGGACAGCGTCGCGAAGGTGTAGAAGCTGATCCCGACCGGCAGAACGATGTCCCACTTGGGCGGCTGGTAGGTGACCCCGGCGGCCGCGAGCAGCTCGACGAAATTGCTGAGCAGGAACCCGCCATATTTGAAGTAGCCGAGCATGCCGAGGTTCACGACGACGCTGGTCAGCATCCACAGCTTGCGTGTGCGTTCGTGCTTGGCGCGGACCATCCATTGCGCCGCCCACCAGTCAACGACGGTCGAAATCCAGAGAAGGATGACGAACGGCGGATTCCACGCCGCGTAGAACAGGTAGGACGCGAGCAGCAGATTGATTTTCTTCTGGTGCCACGAAAACAATGGCGCGTGGTGAATCGCCATCACGATGATGAAGAAGACGACGAACGTCAGGGAATTGAAGATCATCGGGCGCACCTCGCGCGCCCGGCCGCCAAATCTATCATACAGCACGCCCCCGAGCTGTACGCACACAGGCCGCCGGGACTCGGCGGCAGAGCGGCGAGGTTACACGGTAGTTAACCTAGCGCAAGTGAATGCGCCTGCGGCTTCGATCACACGCTGTAGACCGGGGACCATATCTGCTGGAGCAGCCGATCGGGTCGTGCGACCTGATCCTCGAGCCCGACGCTGCGCCGCCCCCTGCTCCCGTTGAACGTCCCGAACAGGCGGTCCCAGAGGGTCAGCAGTTCCCCATAGTTGGTATCGTGGGTCGCCCGCTCCGGATTGTGGTGCAGCCGATGAAGCCGTGGCGTGACAATCACCCAGCCGAGTGCCTGGTCGATCCGGCTGGGCAGTGTGATGTCGGCGTGCTGCCAGATCGTAACCGCGGACAAGACCGTCTGCGCGGCGATCACCACTGATGGCGGGGATCCCACCGCGAGCACCGCCGCTGCGGAAACTGGCAAGGTCACGGCAAGCTCGAGCGGATGATTGCGAAAGCTTGTCGAAACGTCGACAAAATCGTCAGCATGATGGACGCGATGAACTCGCCAGAACAACGGTAGGCGATGCATCAACCGGTGCGCCCAGTACAGGGCGAAGGTCTGGGTGATCAGTGTCAGGATGAGGATTGCCATCCACGGCAGGGCGATGAGGCCTGCCAGCCCAGTTCCAAAAGACCGCCCGATGACCGACGCCGCGAGGTTCGTTAGCGGAAGCAGGCTTCCGACGAGGAAAACCGCCGCGGTTAGCCCGAAGTTGGTGACCAGGCGACCATCGCTGGTGGGCTCGCGGTTCTTCCCGCGAGCGGCGGCAACCTCGATCACCGCGAGCAAGACGAACCAGCCGAGCAGCGCGATAAGGGTCAATGTGCCGTGGATAAAAACCGCCTCCCGATTGCGTGACTTGTTCGTCGTCCTAGTCTGTTATAATCTCGTTAACCGATCTTGCTTGCAAGATTGATGTATGGGGAGCGGATCATGAAGCGCATTGAAGCGGTTGTATTCGGACTTGCCGTCTTAGGAAT
>Ga0070659_100003562_pt1 | contig 11088 bp, 1 predicted proteins | sample KBSC23metaG_FD_64666 | JGI IMG/M metagenome (GOLD analysis project Ga0070659, IMG submission 64666) | Corn rhizosphere microbial communities from Kellogg Biological Station, Michigan, USA - KBS C2-3 metaG | ecosystem: Host-associated > Plants > Roots > Rhizosphere > Soil ...
GTGACGTTGCCTACGCCGTCATACTGGTACTGGGTGTAGAGGTGGACGCCGCTCTCGCTGCCGACGGTGACCGTCGGCGACTGCACCAGGATCTTGCGCCCGGCCGAATCGTAGGTGGTGACGGTCGCCGCGCCGCTGCGATCGGCTTGCTGGACGACCAGTCCGGTGGCGTCATAACTGTAGGTGGCGTTGACGCCGGAGGCATCACTCGTGGTGTGCACGCGACCGACAGCGTCGTAGGTGGTGGTGGTGAGGCGCGCCCCGGCCGTGCCGGCCGCCGTCACCGCGGCGGCCACGGTCGCCTCGGTCAGCGTGGCCGGTAGGGTGATCGGGTTGGCATACGACCACTGCTGGAGCACCCGGCCGTCGTCGTCAACCCGGGTCTCGACGACGTGGTTCGTGGCGTCGATCGTGTAGCGCAGGCGACCGGCGCCGTCGTAGACGTCGTGGGTGACCTGTGCCGTGGCGCCTGCCACACGCTGCGCCACGCTGTCGGTGGTCAACTGCTGGCCGAGGGCGCCGGTGGCATTCAGCGCCAGCGTGGTGCCGTACGCCAGCATGACCACGACCCGGCCGGCCGCGTCGTAGCGCTGCTCGCTGACCATGCCCACGAGCTGGCCGTTGACCGTGTTCTGCTGCACCACGAAGCGCACCTGGCCATCGGCGTCGTACAGGGTGAGCGTGGCGTGCGCGTTCGCGTCGGTGTTGCCGGCACTGCTGACCAGGCCGGCCAGCGAGGACAGCGCCGTGGCCGACGAAGCCTGCAGGATCGCGAGCTCGCTGGCGCTCACGCCGATCGCGTGGGCATAGGCCAGCGTCTCGCTGACCCGGCCGGCGGCGTCGTAGCGCGTCTCGGTCACGTGGCCCAGCGGGTCGATGCGGTAGCGCAGCTGGCCTTCGGCGTTGTACGCGGTGTAGGACACCGCGTCGCCGGCGTTGGCCACGGGGTTGATGGCCGATGCCGTCGGTGCGTCGCCCAGCGCGGCGAGCTGCGTCGCGGTCAGCGCCGTAGCGTAGGTGCGTACCGCCGTGACCCGCCCGTCGGCATCGTAGGTGGTCTGGGTGACGGCCCCGGCCGCGTCGACCGTGAAGATCCGTTCGCCGGCCTCATCGTAGACGTACCGTGTCGTATGCCCGTTGGCGTCGGTGACGCGGGTGAGGTGGTCGTTGGCGTCGTAGGCGTAGGTGGTGGTGAGGTTGAGGTGGCCGGCGCCCGGGTCGACGATCTGCTGGCTCAGCCGCTCCCGCTCGTCGTACCCGTACTGGGTGGTGCGTGCCGCGGCAGTGCCGGCGCCCACCGTGACGGTCAGGGTCTTGCCGACCCCGTCGTAGGTGGTGGTGGTGGTCAGGTTGAGCTTGCCGGCCCCGGCATCCTGCACCTGGGTCAAGACCTGGCCATCGGCATCGTAGGCGTAGGTGGTGACCGTGCCCGTCGGGTCGGTCACGCTCAGCTGGCGGCCCTCGCCGTCGTAGGCATACGTGGTGGTGAGGTTGAGATGGCCCGTACCCGGATCGACGACCCGGCTCAGCACCCGGCCGCCGGCGTCGTAGCTGTAGGTGACGACCTGGCCGGTGGCGTCGGTCGTGCGGGTCAACTCACCGTCGGCGTCGTACTGGTTTGTGCGGGTGTTGCCCAGCGCATCCTCGACGGTGAGCACCTGGCCGTCGGCATCGTAGGTGTACGTCGTGGTGTGGCCCGCACCGTCGGTCACGCTTACCGTGTCGCCATACGCGTCGGTGATCGTCGCCACCTGCACGCCGTCGGGCGTGGTGACGAGGGTGCGGTGGCTGGCCACGTCGTACTGGTAGGCCGTGACGTTGCCCAGGGGATCGGTCTGGGTGACTACCCGGTCGAAGGCGTCGTAGGTCGTCTGCGTGACCCGCGCCACGCCACCCACGGTCTGGCTGCTGCTGACCTGGCGGCCCAACCCGTCATGATCGAAGGTGACGACGTGGCCGTGGCCGTCGGTGCGGCTCGTCACCCGTCCGAAGGCGTCGTAGGTGACCGATGTGCTGCGCGCCGCCGCCGTGCCGACGCCGTCCACCTCGCCGATCCGCTCGCCGCGGCTGTCGTAACCGAAGCTGCTGAGGGTGCTGTTGGCGGCACTCAACGCGCTGCCCGGTGCGCTCAACTGCTGTTGCACCTGCGTGCGATCGCCGAAGGCATCGTAGGCATAGGCCGTCTGGTAGCCCCGGCCATCCGTTACGCTGGCCACCTGGCCATCCAGGGTGTAGCGGGTGGTGGTCAGGCCATTGGCATCGCTGGCCGACACCGGCAGCGCCGCGACCGCACTGGCGACCTGCGCCAGGGTCGCCGTGACCGGGTTGAGGGTGGTGCCGCTGCTGCTGCCGCTGGTGAGGGTCAGTTGGCTGGCGTAGCGGCGCGTGGCGGTGACCTGGCCGAACGCGTTGTAGGTGTACGCGGTGACGTTGCCCCGCGCATTGCGCGTGCCGCCGCTGGGCTGGCCCTGCACGGTATAGGCGACCCGGCCGTCGGCGGCGTAGTACGTATAGGTGATATGGCCCAGCGGGTCGGTGGCGGTGATGCGCTGGCCCAGCACGTTGTAGGTATAGGTGGTCGCGTTCTGGTTGCCGTCGACGCGCGTCAGGGTCTCGCCGAAGGCATCGTAGGTCGCGCTCGCCGTGCGCGCCGCGCCTTGGCCCGCCGCCGGCGTGACCGTGGTGCTCAGCAGTTGCCCCGCGGCGTTGTAGCTGTATGCGGTCACCGTGCCGTCCGCGGCGGTGCTCGAGGCGACCTGGTCGTCCGCGTTGGTGGTGACCGTGCCGACCTGGCGGGCGGGCGTGCTGCCGAGCAGGCCCACCAGGGTTGCCACGCTTTCCGTTCCGGTGAGGCCGGCCCGCTGGCTGGCGGTCAGGGCCATGGCGTAACGCGCCGTCGTCGTGGTGTGCGTGGTCTCGTCATACGCCGTCGTGGTGAGGTAGCCCTCCGCATCCACCTGCGCCACGACCCGACCGGCGCCGTCGTAGTAGCTGCGCGTGACCTGATCGTCCACGCTGGCGTTGAGGTTGAGGTCTGCCTGCAGCGCGGCCAGCGTCGGTGCGCTGCCCAGGGCGCTGCGCTGCGCGGGGCTCAGGGCGATCGCGTACGCGGTGATCCTGGTCGCCCGATCGGCGCCGTCGTAGTCGGTGACCGTCACGAAGCCGGCCGCATCGATCGTCGCCGCCAGCCGGCCCGCGTCGTCATAGAGCGTGCGGACGGTGCGATCCAGCACGTCGTCGGGCTGGAGCGCGTCCTGCAGCGCCGACCAGGTCGGCGTGTCGCCCAATGTCGCCCGCTGCGACGGCGTCAACGCCGTCGCGTACGCGGTCGTCGCGATGGCGTGGCCTTCGCCGTCGTAGGCGACCGTGGCAACGTCGCCGACGGCATCGATCGTCGCGATCACCCGGCCGGCGGCGTCGTAGAGCGTATGCGTGGTGCGGTCGTCCGTGCTGACCGTGGGCAGCGGCAGGCTGCCCGGGAAGTTGGCGGTCAACGCGCCGGCGCTGACCCAGCCGCTGGTGTCGACCGGGATCGCGTACTGCGTGGTGCCGATGACGTGGCCATCGGCATCACGACGCAGGGCGGTGACCGCGCCGGCCGCGTCGACCGTACCGGCGATCCGCCCGTCGGCGTCGTAGAAGGTGTAGCTGACCTGGCCGGCCGGATCGATCGTGGCCACCGGTCGGCCGACCGCGTCGTAGAGATAGGCGGTGGTGCGGCTTGCCAGCCCGCTGGCCGAGGACGTGCTGCTGACCAGCTGCCCGGCGCTGTTGCGTACCTGGGCGGTGGTCAACCCGTTGGCCTGGGTGATCGCCAGCGTATCGCCGCCAGCGCCGTCGGTGTAGACGTAGCTGGTGACCTGGTGCAGCGGGTCGGTGCGGCTGATCAGGCGTCCCAGGCCGTCGTAGGCGTAGCTGCTGGTTTCCACCGTGCTGCGGTCGGCGCCGCGCTCGGTCGCGCTTTGCAGCAGCCGGCCCTGCACGTCGTAGACGAACGTGCGGATCACCGTGCCCGCATCGAGCACGCCGGCTCCGCTGCTGTCGACGGTCGCCCACTGCGTTTGCGTGGCCAGCTGGCCACGCACGTCATACGTGTAATCGGTGCGCGTGCTTTGGCCCAGGTAGGCCTGGGTCGGCGCACTGGCCAACCAGCCCTCCAGTTGGGCCAGCGTCGGCGGCGTGTCCGGGCTCGCCCCGGTCAGGTCGAAGGTGGCCACCAGGCCATGCTGCGTGCTGCTCAGCACCACCCGGCCATCGGCCACGCCGGTATAGGTGTATCCCGTGACGTGGCCCAGCGGATCGATGACCGCGGCCAGACGGTGGCCGTCGCCGGCCTCGTCGTAGACGTAGTACGTCGTCTGCCCGCCGCCGGGCGCGACATAGCCGGGCTGGCCCTCCACGCCCTGCGCGGGCGTGGTGTAGACGGTCTGGGAAAGCACCTGGTTGATATCGTTGTACGTGTAGCCGACGGTGTGACCGGTGGGATCCTCCACGCTCAGGAGGTTGCCGTTGCCGTCGTATTGGTAGCTGGTGACTCCACCGTCGGCATCGGTCAGGCGCAGCAGGTTGCCGTCGGTGTCGTACTGGTAGCTCGTGGTGGGCGCATGGCCGTCGACGGCCGGCGCCACGACCTGGATCAGGTGGCCGGCGCCGTCGTACTGGTAGGTGGTCGCCTGGCCCAGCGCGTTGCTCACCGTCGTGGTGTCGCTGGCCAGGTCGTAGCTGAGCGTCATCGCCTGCGCGGCTGCCCCGCTGCCGGTGGTGATCGTCGCCAGGCGATAGGCGCCGTCCGCATCGGCAGCATAGGTATAGCTCACCACCGTGCCGTCGCTCTGGCTGACCGAGGCCACCCGGTCGCTGGTGCCGTCGTAGGTATAGGTGGTGGTGGTGCTGGCGACGGTGTCGTCGGTGTCCGAGCCCAGGGTGGTGGTGACTTGATCCAGCCGGCCCTGGCTGTCGTAGTGGTAACCCACCTGCTGGCGTGTAACCGGGGTACTGGCGCCGGGCGGCACTTCCTGGATCGTCAGGCCGGTCAACTGGCTGCCGGTGTAGTCGAAGATCAAGCTGTCGCCGTCGGCGGCGGTAATCCCCGCGAGCTGGCCATTGCTGTAACTGAAACTGTAGCTGGCGCCGGTCTGCAGGTCGCTCAGCGCGGTCAGCCGGCCGCTGGCGTCATACGTTTCCTGCCGCTGGTCGCGCTGGCCCGCCGTGTCGATCCAGCTCCAGGTCGACGCGGTGTCGTCCCAGCTCAATGTGTCCGACGGGCCGCTTTGCCCGGTACTGACGTACCGGCCCCGCGCGGTGTCGTAGGCGTACACCACCGACGAGCCGTCGTCGTCGGTTCGCGTGATCGTGCTGCCGGCCGTATTCAGCGTCCCGGTGAGGCCGCCGACCGATCGGCTGAAGCCGAACAACCAGCCCTCGCTGCCGCTCAGCTGACCCTGGCTGTTGTAAGTGCGCAGCACGCTCAGCGGCAGGCCGCCGAAAATCATTCCCTCGTCCGCGTTTTGCAGGGTCAGGTTGCCGGTGGCCACGTTGAGGTACTGCGCCACGCCGCCCTGGCCGATCCTTGCCTGTCCGCCCGACGCCTGGCCCAGCGACCGCAACGAGCTGTTGTCCAGTCCCAGGCCGTTCCCCGCAACGACTGCCACCATCGACTTGCCCCTGTCCTGACCAGCAATGCCGCGCCCCCATGGCACGGCCTCTGCTGACTTATCCAAGGACAGGATCAAAAGTTTAGGGGCAGGAGCCGAATGGCACTTACTTAAGCTCGACCATCCCCGCCGCCATGGCCTTCACCGCGCGCAATATCAGCACCATCACCGAACTGGCTCGGCTTTTCGCGCCACGTTGAGAAGCTGATCTCGCGCACAGAAGTCGGAGAGTGTTGCCGACACCATTTTCTCGCGCGTAACGATCTGTCGTTCCGTGACCTGAAATCCCATCGCTACGGGCAGAGCTTCGAGGATAGCCTCACCCGTAAAAGTTCGCGTATCGAAGTGCTTTTGCTGCTCAGCGCGATGGCCACGTTCGCCAGTTGGCTCGTCGGCATGGTCTGCGAGAGCTGCCGTACCGATGCGTGGCTCGCACCGTTTCGATCGAAACGACGCCTATACCCCGTCGTGCGACTGGGCGCAAGGCGTTGGTGCGACGATGGTCGAGTACCCGCTTGAGCGAACTCATCGATCAACTGCGACACCCAAGTACACAACTGCCGGATCAGCTGTGTGTGCCGGCATGAAAACGTGGGGAAACCTCGGATCCTGACCCCTGTTTCCGATCTGACCGGCTCGGCACGGAGACTTTCAAAGCGCGCAGTCGATTCAGTCGCCTCTGATCAAATTCAGCCGCCCAAACGGGCGCCACTTCGTGCTGGTCTCGTCGAGATCGCGTCTCTCATCTCCCGCCAATGCGCGTATTGCTGCTTCTTGACGGGATCCGGGTCTTCGTACCCTTGCAACCAGAAGCGGAACCAGTCGACGTTGCGTTCGTACACGGCCAGTTTGTGCTTGGGCTGAAACTTGATATGGGTCTCGTCCGGGAACACGTAGATATCCGCCTGATGTCTGTACGCTAGAGGCAAAGAATATTCCAGCGTCAAGCGGTATTCCTGCTCCGGTAGCTGAAACAGAATCGGTGCCTTGATCCTGTCGAGCTGATATGCGGGCGAGACTTCCCGCCACCGTTTAGGCGTCTCCTCCAGTGAACCAAGTTGCCAGTCCTGTCTAATTTGAGATCGGAAGGCGTTGCGCAGGCTATTGAACAGATAAAGCGTCGGCGTCACCGAGACGCCGCTGACCGAAGCGGCAGTCACTACATCCGAGTGGGTAAGCGTCCACAGCGTTACCTCACTGCCATAGCTGAGTCCGCCCATGCCGACGCGGGTTCGATCGATGCGCCCCTCGGCGGACAGAAGCTTCACGACGCTCTCAACGGCTGCGCGCCCCTGGTCGTAGCGCGCTGCGGCGTCAAGGCGATACTCCGGGATCGCATTGATGCATAACGCCGAGATGCCATTCTCGGCCAGGGTGGCAAACGGCCACTCATCGCCTACTCCGCCGCGCAGAAAGCCGTAACAGTGATAGAAGTTCACGAACAATGGCGGCGGATGGCCGGCGCTCACCCCCCGCGCTTCGAAGAACTGGCCGGTGAACTCACGTCCCTGCGCGTCCTTCCAGTGGATCAGTTTTGCCGGCACCGTGGCCGCGATATCCGCATCCAATCCCTTGTTCGGTGTGAACAGAATTCGCCGATGGCCACTCTTTACATCAATCGCCTCAAGACGCGGTGGGTGATCGGCTTCGGCCGCGACGCACACCAGCGTGTCGGACGACAGTGCGCAGGGGGCGAGTCCGTCGGAAAGCGCGATCGGCTGCACCATGCCCGTTACGACATTCCATCCATAGATCGACTGCGCCCGGTCATAGTTGGTAACCGTGAACAAGACCTCGTCGCTTCCGGGCCGCCAGTGGATATCTGTGATGTCTTTGTGGCGGCACGACTTGGCCGTACAGAAGATCGGGTGCGACGTGCGCCTATCCGGCAGCATAGCCAGTTCGACATACCGGCTGTCTGCGAGCCCTTTGTCCTTGTGACCAGGCAACAGCATCGCGATACGTCCATCGCTTGGGTTTTGGGTTATCTGGTAGCGCTGCGGCAACTGGCCATTCAATATCTTGACCGGCGCCGCCGGCAGATCGGGCGAAAGGTCGGCTGGCGTCAGAGGGCCCGCCGGCCGCTCCGAAGCGGGAAGGTTCCGGGTCGCCATTGTTGCCAGATCGACGACCCTCCAACGATCCGGCACTTTCGCCAGCAAGGGCCCCATCGAGAACCAGTTTCCCAGGAAACGTTCTGTGGTTGGTCGTCCATAGAGTTTGCTCGACCGAAACAACTCGGCAGCAATGTTCACCGTGTCGTCGATGCGAATGCCATGGTCGTATTCGGATTCTTCAGCGGTGATGACTGCCTTCCGTGTAGCGCCGACACTGTACTTCAGCGTTTTGCCATCGCTACTCAGCGTGAAATCCCGCACGTCCGCCGGGTCCGACGTCACCGCGCGAGTCCCGGTGCCATCCGCTGCCGCACGCCAAACGGAGACACGGCCATCAAGACGGGCCCGATAGTAGATCCACTTTCCATCCGGTGACCAAGTGGCCGGTGACGACATTGCAAGTCCGGTGACGGACACTCGCAACGGCACACCGCCATCTGCTACACGGAGCGGTGGAGATTTCCCATCCAGAGCCTGCACGTACCACGTGGTGTCGTACGTATTGCGCTCGACCAAAGCTTGCTCGGTTCGGAACGCCACGTATCGCCCGTCGGGTGAGATCACTAGGTTATCCAGGTCGGTCACCTCCAGAAGGCGCCGCGGTGAGATTGTCACCGCAGGAGACGGCCCAGCAACAACCACGCCCAGTAAAAAAAATGCAAGCGTCGGAAACCAATGCACATATCGCTTTTTGATCGACGTATTCCAAGATAAGCGGGACCTAGCGACTGCCCGCGCAGCCGTCTGCTGAAAACGTTTCATGCCCCATCTCCTACCAGTGCTTGGACACGGAAAGGCTCACGAAGCGCCCCACCGCCGAATAGTTGGTCGAGTCGTAAGGTGTGTAGGTGGGTGAAAACGGGACGTACAAGGGTGGCGCGCGATTGAGGAGGTTCTGTGCCTCCAACCCCAACGTCAGGTTTGACCATGCATCACCATGTGCACCGGTGGCATAACGCAGCGTGGCGTCGAAAGTGGTAAACGAAGCGCTCTTTCCGCCGTCCAAGGTGTTGGTGTTGATCACCCCACTCTTGTAGTTTCCAAACAGCGAAGCGGTGAAGCCGCCCTGCTGCCAGACCGCCCCAATACGGCTGTTGAGCTTGGCCGGATTGAACAACGTGCCGGCCAGGTCGTAAGAGCTTTGTGCCGTCAGCGCTTGCGTACTGTCCAACCAACTGGCCGAGCCGCGGACTGTCAATCGTCCCGCGTCCAAGTCGAACCGGTACGCCCCTGACAGATCGACCCCTTTGATTCGCTGCCGGGATGCATTGATGTACCTGTCATCGATGATCGCCACGACCTTGCTGGCATCGTAAGGTGCGCCAACGTAGTTGTAGAAGCTGGCATTTGAAAGCGCCGCCGCCTGCGCTGCCTCGGTTGGGTCGTAATCGACGAAATTCGCGTAGATGGGATTGCCTAGCACATCGTTGTTGACAAGGGGCCGCACAACACGCTGGGTGTAGTCGATGTCGAACCAGGTCAGCTCCGTTTCGAGCTGGGGCAACACCTCTGGATGGAGCGCCAGCGAGGCACTCCACGTCCGGGCCCGCTCCGGGCGCAGGTTCGGATTGCCTCCCGACAGTCCTATTACCGTGGTATCCGTGGGATATCCCGTACCAAACGTCGCCGCTGGATAGTAGAGCGCATACCCTGCGGAATAGCGTTGATTGAGCGTAGGCGCCTTGAACGACTTGCCCCATGAAACTTTCAACGTGAAATCGGCACTGGGCGAATAGATCGCCCCGAGCTTGGGTGTGGTCACCCTGCCGTAATCCCCGTCCTCGGTGCGGATCGCGCCGCTCAGCTCGAGCCGCTCGACCCCGCCGATGCCCTGCTCCGGACCCACCAACGGAAGGTTCAACTCGGCATAGGTAAAGCGGCTGCTTTCGTCGCCACCGTAGATCGTCGTGTTACCGCTCAGATATTGATAGTCGTTGTATCGATAGCCTGCACCCGTAGCCAACCTTGCTTCGCCTCCGGGCAGTGTGAACAACGGGCCCTCCGCGCCGATCTCGTAAGTCTGACTTTTGTTGTGGTAACCGGCGAGGCCGGCGGAAGTGACCGCCCCATCTGCCCTGTTCACCGTCGGTTGCGCAATCGAGTTCTTCTCTTTCCCCACGGCCCCACTGAGCGTGAGCGTCCAGTTGCCCGGCAACGACAGTTCGAGACTGGGCGCCAGCAGGATGGTCTTCGTCTTTACGCCGTAGAGGTAGTAAACGCTGGGATACGCGTAGACGAGATGGCTGTTCCGGTCGTTCCCGAGCGCATCCAGATGCAGTTCGACTGCCTCTCCCAGCGACTGATGCAGGCTGAACAAACCACTACGAAGATTGCTGCCCTGCCCCAGCGTCGAGGGCTGGTACATCGAGCGGGTGTAATCACGCTGGTCCGAATAGATCGGATCGTTGGAGGTTTTCTCTCCCGCCACGATCAAACCGCCCGTGGCCCAAGTGGTGCCGGCGGTGGCGTTGTACTTGCGTGTGGTCAGTCCACCCTCGGTGGCATTTCCATAGCGCGCACCCAAGGTCACGCCGTCAAAGTCAGGCTTGAGGACCACATTGGCCACTCCACCTACCGCATCGGAGCCGTAGATGGCCGAGGCTCCGTCCGGGACGATTTCGATGCGCTCCACTGCCTCAATCGGAATCGCGCTGATATCGACCGCCTGTGCATAACCTCCGTAGGACATGCGATGACCATTTAGCAGGGTCAAAGTCGCGTCCGGCCCCAGCCCGCGTAGATTCATGCCGGAGCCACCGGTCAAGTTTTGATTGCCATCTGACCCACCTGAGACCAGTCCCACACCCGGATTCTGCCCACCGGAGAAATTCTGCGGCACGCTACGAATCACTTGACCGAGATCGGTGAAACCTTCCTGCTGAATTTGCTCGCTACCGATGGTGATTACTGGCGACGGCGTGGTACCACCGCGGATACGCGTACCGGTAACGGTAACGGTTTGCAACGTAGTCGGCTCGGGCTTCTGGTCTGCTTTCTGGCTCGTCGCGGAAACTGGCTTCGCCGAGCGACGCGGTGGATTCGGTGATCCCTGCTTGATCACCACCGTTCCCGCATCGGTGAATTGAAAGATCAGCCCCGTGCCCTTGAGCAGCATGTCCAGCACGGCGCGTGGCGATGCCGCACCGTCGTAGCCGGACGCGGTGCGCCCTTGTACCAGGGACGGATCGTACAGCACCTGCAGGCCGCTCTGTCCGGTGAACTGGTTCAGCGCCGAGCCCAGCGGACCGCTGGCGATATGGAAGCTTTGCGTGATGGCAGCGGCCTGGGCGAGTGCGCCCGGGCTTGCCATCGCGGCC
>Ga0070659_100003563_pt1 | contig 11087 bp, 7 predicted proteins | sample KBSC23metaG_FD_64666 | JGI IMG/M metagenome (GOLD analysis project Ga0070659, IMG submission 64666) | Corn rhizosphere microbial communities from Kellogg Biological Station, Michigan, USA - KBS C2-3 metaG | ecosystem: Host-associated > Plants > Roots > Rhizosphere > Soil ...
CATGGGTGTGCCAAGTCAGTATCTTGAGTCTGCGCATTTGTGGAAGAGGATCAGAAGTGCCGGAATACATCGCGCAACTGTGGCGCAAAGCGCATTGTTCGCGAAATGCTTCGTGCTTCTGATTGTTCCAAACAAGTGCTATACCATCTTGCGCCATATCACCGATATGGCCGCCTCATTCTCATAGCGTTGCACTTCGTGTTTGAATCTGCGACCGCAGCAAAATATTGCGGCCAGCCGCAGTACTGCCGGAGGTGGCTTTTGTCTGAGTTCGCGTGGCATCCACAAGTGTACTTGCAGCGGTGGCATGCGCACGTAACGCCTGCATTGCTGCGATCACGTCATCGGGATGGCAATCGGACAAACGCAACCGCGTGCGCGCCGACACTTTCCCGTTATAGCTATCCATGCCGATGCTGATGAGTGCGCCATCGCCTTGCTGTTGTTGCAAGGCCAGCAGTGCGGGCGCAACTGTATCGGCTTTGTCCTTGTCGATGCAGCCCACCGATGTCAGGATTTCCAGCCATCCGCCTGGCTTGGCAATGAAATAAAGCGGGTTTTCATTGCCGAAGTTCAAACGGTAAGCTGGCGGCTTGGGATCGAATGGCGACAGCCCAAGCCGGTTTAGCACTAGCGTCATGGCTTTGTCGAATTCCGGCGGGTTCACTGGCTGTGTTGTCATTGCTTATCCACCTCCGTATTTGCTGACGCTTGCGTTTCACTTTGGCCGGTGGCTGCTGGAAGTTCCGTGATCGTGATTCTGGAATTTCTTACCATCTCCATTCCATGCTCCACATGGCCTTCGCGCGATGCCTTGACCTGATCTAGTAACTTCATGATCCTTTGGGACAGAAATTCCGCGCTTGGCCTCGGCAAGGTCAAGTTGCCGCAGGTGAGAAGCATGGCTCCAACCACAAGGCCCGCTGTGCTGTCCGTGAAATGGGTGGCTGGAATCTTATTGATGATCCCGAAAGGTAATAGAAGCGGAGCGAGTCCTGAGTAGCTCGCGAATTTTTCCGCGGCACGCTGCCCCGTTTCAGCCGGATTCAGCATGGTTTTCGTCATTTCGCCTATGGTAAGGCCGGCATCCGTGCCAAGATCAATCAGCCCCACCGGTTCATCGTAGTACGTGGCGGCAGAGCCCACACAGAGAATTGCCGCGAGAATGGTAAAGGCGATTTTCTTGGATAAATCGTCATTGGCGCGAGTGATGGTGCCGGAGGTGGGGGCAGAAGTTTCGCCGTCAAGCAGTTTTTTCAGCGCGTTGTCGAGTTTCATGGCTGCCTCATCAATATCGCTCACTTGAGTGCTCAAGACATCGCTGAGCTGATTTCCACTCTTCTCGAACTCGTTGCGGCGTTGAATCATTGCTTCATGCTGCGCCCTGAAAGCCTTTGCCAGAATAGCGATGTCATCCTTGAGCTTCTCTGTCTTGAGCTGCTCGGCCAAAGTCGAAGTAGTGTTATTCGTGTCGGTATTTCGGTTGATGTCGAGGTAGTCTTTGACTTTGTTGTAGATGTTGCTGATGGGGCCGGTGATCAAGTGCGGCGCGGAGGAAAGAAGGAAGATCGTTCCGGTAAAAGCGGCAGCCGTGCCGTTAAAGGCCCAAGGATGTTGATTCTCGAAATCTTTCGTTTGCTTGTTATAGGCGGATAAGGCATACGGGAGCGATGGAATCAGGTAGGGGATATGTCTTTCTTGGAGATGGCTTGAGAAAGACTTGGCATCGGCAGTCCTGCTAAGTGCAAGGCCAGCCAGCATCAGCATCGTCTTTGCATAGCCTGCAATGAGTAGAGACAGATATTGATAGTCCTTGTTTTTCTTCGCCGTCAATAACGGCAACATGCAAAGACCTATGCTTGCCATCGAAAAGAAAAGCTTCGTCGCTACTTTGTGGCTGACCGGCTTTTCCGTGGATATCCTGTCGATGTTGTGCATCAGGTTAAGCGTCAGGCGGGTCAACCCATTCCGCTCTTTCTGTGGTATGTCGGGATTCTGGACGACTTCATGCAGAGCTTCGACACTTTCCTTGAATCGGGGTAAGTTGGCTGCCATGCGTTCCATAGCCAAGTACCGATTGTTTTGAAACTGTCCCACGGCAGTAGCACTATCCGTCTTGGATAGAAGAGAGCGCAGCGTTGACTTTAATCCCGAAATGTTTCCTTGAACAGAACTGCCTGATAGGGATGGTTGCCGAGTCAGGATATTCTGCTCGCTTGAGTCCTCTTCCAGATCGTTCTGCCTCTCCGCATGGGAAATCTCCTCGATCTCATGGAAGCTGGCAGGAGAGATGGCAATTTCATAACGTCGCGGCAATGTGGTGAAGGACGGGATGGCAGGGGATGTAGAAGGAATCTCCCCATTGTCGCTGCTCAATGCCGTTACCTCGATCCGCTCCTGGTTCAATCGGCCTTGTTGAGGTAAGTGACTGGAAGCCGACGTTGATGGTTTTTCTTGACCTGAAGTTACGCGATTGATGCGAATGGGTGTTACTGAAATTGATTTCATGTGAATGCAGGAATAGCTAATTTGGCCGTAACGGGTGTAGATATTCTTGAGTGTCTTGACGAGCGGAACGGTTCCATTTCTTTTTTAACTACTTGGGTAACTCATCCTGCCGGGAGCATAGACGGCACAAATCGCAGACTACGCCGACGGCATATCGTCTAATCACTAATGTCTTCCGCCGGCGTAACCGCCTGCCGCATCATGCCGAAGAAATGCGGCGTTGATTCGCTCATAGAAGGACTGAACGAAACCTGAACGCACCCACAGCCCGCCAGAAAACAGCCAGCGGTGGAATTAGCACAGAAGTCATGATCATCTCGGCAACATGTCGCGGCTTCTTCGACGTTTTACGCAACCGCGTCGCGCAGAAGCGGGCGGTCATGTACAGCCAGACGAGCGCGGCAGGGAGGGTGATTTCATCGGTATCAGTGGCGCTTGCAATAAGCGCGGTCAGCAGCGAGCCGACGATCAGATAGAAATCCCAGCGCGGTCTGGCGCGGATTTTCTGCCGGTAGAGGCGCGGATGCTTCTTGTACAGCAGCGCGTCGAATTGCACCTTTCTTACCTGCGACAAGCTCACTCCCCAAGAAGCGGGGCGGATCGGATGCGTCACCACCGCGTCCGGCGCATGCACGACGCTTGCGCTGTAGCAGAGCAGGGTGAAATGCAAGTCGCTGTCTTCGCGCCATGCAAAGCGGAAGCGCTCGTCGAAGCCGCCTATGTCTTCCAGTATCCGTTTGCGGCAAAAGCAATTGGCGGTGACGAATTCCGTGGATTCGAGATGCTTTGCGTCGAGTTCGTAATCGGTCGGCGTGCCGTCTAGCGGCATCACGATCCGGCCCCAGACTGCATGCACATGTTCGTCAAACGCCTGCACGCCGTTATGCAGCCAGTCGGCACGAGCGATGGCATCGTCATCGGTGAAGGCAATGATGTCGCCTTGTGCCGCATACCAGCCGAGATTGCGCGCCGCCGCCGGCCCTTGCTGCCAGACTGAGGGAATGTAGACGATTCGCGGTCCGTTCTTTCTGACATGCGCGATCCAGTTGTTGACGACATCCCGCGTGTCGTCGCTCGGCCCGTCATCCACGATGATAATCTCGAAGCAATGCGGATCGAAATGCTGCAAGACCAGGCTGGCGATGCAGCGGTTGAGCAGATGCGGACGCCCCTTAGTCGGTACGACAATCGATGCAGTGATGGTAATGTCAGCGGCAGCTTTCGGGAAAAGCTGCCTGACCTTGGCCTGCGTCTTGTCATCTGTCTTGTTATGGAGAGAAACGGTTTCTTGCTTGCTGTTGGCTTCATTCTTTGCAGAACGGTGTCTGCGCTCTTTGTTGAATGCAAGTACTTTAGGCATGAGTGACCCTGCTGGTTGATGCGTAAAGCTCCTTTGAGAACGCAAGTCCTGTTCCAGCGGAGGGGTATAAGTTTCATTGGGATGGGACCACTACATCACAGAATGCAACTCCCGCTCGCGTGCTTCGGCTTCTTCGCTGCTTTGCTGCATCTGCCATAGCCGTGCGTAAGCGCCGCCTTTCTGCAACAGTGCCGTATGCGTGCCGCGTTCGATAAGGCGGCCGCGTTCGAGCACCAGAATTTCAGTTGCACTGACCACGGTGGAAAGCCGGTGAGCAATCACCAGCGCGGTCCGGTTCTTTGATAATTGATCCAGTTCGTCCTGGATCGCACGCTCGGACTGCGAGTCGAGCGCCGAGGTGGCTTCATCGAAAATCAGCAATGGCGGATTCTTCAGGATCGCGCGGGCAATGGCGATGCGCTGCTTCTCACCGCCGGACATCTTCACGCCGCGTTCGCCGACAGGCGTGTCGTACTGCTGCGGCAGGGATTCAATCAGCTCATGAATGTACGCGGCTTTGGCGGCTGCAACGATTTCTTCCATTGTTGCGCCATTGCGGCCATAACCGATGTTGTAAGCAATGCTGTCGTTGAACAGCAAGCTTTCCTGTGGCACTACACCGATTGCTGCGCGCAGGCTACGCGCGCTCACGTTGCGAATGTCCTGTCCATCGATGCGGATCTGGCCTTCGGCAGCAGGCTCATAAAAACGCAGCAGCAGCCTGGCCAGTGTCGATTTGCCCGAACCGCTGCCGCCGACCACGGCCACCGTGCCGCCTGGAGGAATGCGGAAGCTGACGTTGTGCAGGATGGAACGCTCCGGTTCGTAAGCGAAGGAGATGTTGTCGAACACCACTTCGCCTTGCGTCACCTTGAGCAAGGGCAGGTCTGGCGGTTCCTCGATCTCGGGCTTTTCGCGCAGCAGTTGAAACAGTTTTTCCGCATTGACGAGTGCATCCCGCGCTTCACGGTAGACGAAGCCGAGCGAATTGAGCGGAAGGCAGATCTGGATGACGTAGGCATTGATCAACACCAGATCGCCCACCGACATCTGCTGCGTCATCACACCTTGTCCCGCTAGCAGCATCACCGATGCCACACCCAGCGCAATGATGGCACTCTGACCGACGTGCAGTTCGAACAGCGCTTTCTGGTTCGCCACTGCCGCTTCCGTCCAATGCCGCATTACATTTTGGAAGCGGTTCGCTTCCAGCTTTTCGTTCGTGAAATATTTGACGGCGTCATAGTTGATGAGGCTGTCCGCCAGCAGGCTCTTTGCGCTGGAGTCGAGGCGATTGACGCGGCGCTGGAAGACAGCCCTTCGCGCAGTAAAGACCAGGGTGAAGCCGCAATAGATCAGGAAGCTCACGGCCAGGATGCCGGTGTACCAGTAGCTGTAGCGAGAAGTCATGATGCCGACCACCATCAGGATCTCCAGCAGGGTGGGCACCAGTGTGAAGAATCCTACGCTCAGGAGGAAGGCAATGCCGGTCGTGCCACGATCAATGTCGGGCAGCAAGCCGCCGATGCGGCGTTGCGCATGAAAGCGTGCGCTTAGTTCATGCAGGTGGGAAAACGTTTTCTGCGCATAGGTTGCCACCGTGTGCTGCGTCACGCGCGAGAACACCAGGTCGCGCAACTCGTTGAACAGCGTGCTGGCAAAGCGCAGCAAGGCATAACCTGCAAGCAGGGCGACTGGCAGCATTAGCAGATGTTCGGGACGCGACAGTTCGTCAACGATGCGCTTCAATACCAGCGGCACCGACACTACCGCCAGCTTGGCAAGAACGAGGAAGACGATTGCTGCTGCAATGCGTCCCGGAAAAGCCGAGACGACATGCCATAAGTCACGCAAGACTTGCGGCCTGTTGGAGGAAGAAGTTGCGCTCATCGGTCGAATCATTCCTCGCGTGAATGGCGTCTGTAAGACTTACAAGCGCTCTTTGCAAAAATCGAAGAACCCTCGCAGTCGAGCACGCGGCAAAGACGCACGGAAACAATGGTATGGAATTTGCACCTTTAGCGTGAGGCGCGGTCGTTGAATTCCACGCAGCTTTCACATAGCAGTATTTATTCCAGCCGACAGTGCCGTCGCACAATTGAGATAGGAGATGCAAGATGGCCAGAGTCGAACAATCGATCGAGATTCTTGCCCGGGTGCACGATGTGTACGAACAGCTCACCCAATGCGAGCAGTTCCCCAGTTTCATCGAAGGCGTGCAGCAGGTACAGCGTTTGGATAGTGAGCAGTTGCATTGGAAGATCAGGACCGGCGGCCTCGATATGGAATGGGATACGGAAACGACGGTGCAAGTTCCAGATCGCAGCATTGGATGGAGGACGGTGCGCGAACCGCATTGCGAGGCGAGGGTCGAGCTGGAACCTATGGCGCCCGAACGCACGAGGGTAAAGCTGGCGATTGAATACGATCCCCGGCATGAGTTGGTGATGCAGTATGGCGACGCACAAGCCGTCATCAACAGGCAGGTGGAAAACGATCTGGCGCGCTTCAAGACATTCATGGAAACCCTGCCGCACCGGCATGCGGCATGGCAGAGCCGTCCCAACGATCCGCGCACGGAATCCGCGCAAGCGCAAAGCGGTGCTCAAGCGCGTGAAAAGTACAATGAACAGGCACAGGCGCAGCGCGATGAAGCATCGGCTTCTGCCGCCGCCGGGTCATCGCAGGAAGAATCGCCGCATCCGCCCTGGTTTTCCAATTTCATTCAGGCTTGGGGTGAGCCTTTGAACATCATGCGCAGGATGTCGGAAGAAATGGATCAACTGATCGATCGTTTTCTTGCGCGTTCTCCTTATCCAAAGACGCATTCCGAGCCGGCCTCCGAGTGGATACCGGCCGTCGAGATCGCGCAGACCGAAGACAAGCTCGTCATCTGCGCGGAACTGCCAGGCGTAAAGAAGGACGACGTGCATGTGGAAGTCAAGAACGACCGCATCACGATAGAAGGAGACCGGCGGCCGCCGCAGGAAAGCGCCGCCTCGCAGCAGCTCCATCGATCCGAACGTTCCTATGGTCATTTCTATCGCGTGATCACCTTGCCGGAAGGCGCGGAACCGCAAAGCGCTTCGGCCGCCATGCATGACGGCGTACTGGAAATCGTCGTGCCGGTGCCGGAAGGCGGCAAGCGCGGGCGCAGGATTGATATTCATGCGCAGTGAATGGGTAAGGAAGTTGCAACGATAATAATTTAATCAATATTGTTATTCCGCATGGAACTTTGCTGTTTGCTCAACCACTGATACGGAAGCATTTGGAAAATTTTCCTGTCAGGAGCAAAGCATGCCGATTCATCCTTCTCAAAGGAAGTTTATTTTTGTAGTTCCGCCAGAGAACCGTGCAGCGCAATATCCAGCCATGCAACCTGCACGCGAAGAACAAGCCAGATTAGACGACGCTGGTGCAGCAGCATCGTCAAGCTATTACAACTTGGCTAGCAGGGATCGGCATTTGCAAAGGGTTTTCTCGGGTTCCATTAGTGCCGGCGCAAGCAGCAGGAGCCGACAGGGTTTGGAGTCTTATCGCCATGCTCTTCACTTATGGGTGGATCGTGGCCTTGCCATTGAAAGGCCAGTTCGCGCAGAAGTGTGTGCTCGCATAATGCACTGGCAGGATGCAGGCAGGGTAGAAGTGCCCCTGGATTTGAGTGCGGCGAGCCTCCGAAAGGCTGGCATGACAAATCCATTAAGCGAGATGCCGCCGCTTCCTCCTGGACTTCGAGCAGTGGATGTATCGGGCCACACATTGAAGAGGCTTCCTGCAAAACACCTGCCGAATACGCTGGTTTCCTTGAAGGCTGCGGAATGCGGTCTCCTGTTCTTGCCTGAGTTGCCTCCTCACCTCAGGGAATTGAATGTTGCAGGCAATTCGCTCATCAATTTGCCGAATCGCTTGCCTGCTTCTTTGACTCATTTGGATGCATCCTGTGGAGCGGCGGAGCTTGAGGTTCCGGAAGGCATACTGGAGGCTGCTTCAAGAGAGATTGTTCCTTGTCGGATCGATCTGCGGGGGACTCGTCTGAGTGCTGCTTCGCAACAACGGATTGCAGCGCATAATTATCGCCACACTCTGCACTTATGGGTGGATCATGGCCTTGCCATTGAAAGGCCCACTCGCGCAGAAGTGCGTGCTCGCATAATGCACTGGCAGGAGGCAGGCAGGGCAGAAGCGCCCCTGGATTTGAGTGCGGCGAGCCTTCGAAAGGCTGGCATGACAAATCCATTAAGCGAGATGCCGCCGCTTCCTCCTGGACTTCGAGCGGTGGATGTATCAGGCCACATATTGAAGAGGCTTCCTGCAAAACACTTGCCGAATACGCTGGTTTCCTTGAAGGCTGCGGAATGCGGTCTCCTGTTCTTGCCTGAATTGCCTCCACACCTCAGGGAATTGAATGTTGCAGGAAATCCGCTCATCAATTTGCTGAATAGCTTGCCTGCTTCTTTGACTCATTTGGATGCATCCTGTGGAGCTGCGGAGCTTGAGGTTCCAGAAGGCATACTGGAAGCTGCTTCAAGAGATATTGTTCCTTGTCGGATCGACCTGCGAGGAACTCGTCTGACCGCTGCTTCGCAACAAGGGATTGCAGCACATAATGAGCGTGTTGTCCGCAATAGAGTAGGGGTTTCGATTATTACGGGAGAACTACCTGGTCAGCCACTTCGGGCTCGTCGTATCAATGCCGACGACATCAGCAGTAGTAACCAAGATAGGGAATCTTATTGTCATTCTTTTGAGCCTGGAACCGGAACGGATCGCACCCATAATTCGGCTTCGACTGCTGCCTCAGTCACTGGAGCGTCTCCCGTTTTCACATCTTCCCCGTTACGTCAACAGGACGACGAAGAAAACGTGCGGCCTACCGACGATGAAGACCGTGCATGGCGCAAGGAACATGACAATTCCTTGGAAGCCGAAGCACAGTCGCAGGCCCCGGCAATGAGCGCCAGTTCTTCCAAAGCAGTGGCAAGCACTCAACTGCGTGTCTACTCAAGGCGTAAGCGTCCTGCCGGCAATCCACCCAAAGAAGCTGAGCCAAAACGGCAGAAAGAAATTGATGCGGTCGTCGTCAAGCAAGAGCCGGTTTCCTTGGGATCGGTGTTTTCGGCGCCAGTAGAGGGAATGGAATCTTCCAGAATCAATACTGCGCAAATGCGCCATGTGCCCACCACTTCGTATGTCCTGGTGGATTTAAACGCTGAAGATGGTTCTGCCATGCAGCAGGCCTTTACCGTACGGCACACTAACGAAACAATCATCTCCAGCGGCAATCAAACTTATGATCCGGTAATGGACAAGCTGTTTCCAATCCGGGACCCTGCGCATCCTGAACGCATTCACCCCGATTACGCCGACCCTGATGATCCCAACCGTTGTTCACCTAATGTAAAAATCAAAGGCATCCATTTTTACAAGAGCAATAGTAGCGTTATCAATGAAGAGGCTCTTTGGCGTTTTATGAAAAACTTCGAGGATCACCCTTTTAAAAAGAAGGCAGAGTTTATTGAAGCGATCACAGCTTCCTGTCTTGCGGAATTGGAAGCGATGAGGCAGGGACAAGAGCCGCCTTCGTCTCGGTATGTGAAGATCGAAGAGATCACGCAAGAAAGCCAGTGTGACAGCCAGGAGGAATTCAAGGCGCTGAAAAACCAGTATGGCGGCTTTTTGAAAGACTATGCGCCTTCGAAACAGCCCAGTCTGGGAAATGGAAAGATAGTCTGCCTACTTGCCGGTGCCAAGCTGGCCTCGATCGAGGAGGACCAACAATACATGACCTCGTTCGGTACCGAGTTCAGAAGCCGGATACTGAGAGATTATGGTGCCAACGTCAAAAAATATGGCAAGCGCGAGCAGGTGGCGTGGATGCCTTATGGTGGCGGCAACATGGGACAGTATTTCAATTCGTCATTCAAGCCCGATGCCAAGGGCAAGCTGGTGGTCGATACGGAACAGGTTAATGCCTTTTTTTGTCCCGTCATGTTGGATCTGACGGATCGCAACGGCATTGCTCGTAAAGAAAGCATGCTCGCGGTCGTGCAGCATCGCCCGATCGTCGAAGGAAAGCAGATCAAGATCGATTATGGCAACAAATACACACTTGACACGGGGACTTCCCAGTCCATGAAAACACAGCCCGTCCCTCTTGCCATCAAGCAGGAAGTGGATGCATGGAACTGATTTGCTTGCTCAACCACTGATACGGAAATACTTGGAAATTTTTCCTGTCAGGAGCAAATCATGTCTAGCAGTTGTTTTCCCCATGTTGAAACCCAGTGCCACAAACATGTGATACTGGGTTTCAAGCAGATGGAAGAGGCACATCTCACACAACGTGCCGCAAGAGGGGAATTTACGCAGCAAGAACTTTTTCATTTGGGCGTGAATGTGTTCAAGTTGAAAATGCTGGATGAACTGGCGAAGAGGAAAGCCCGTGAAATAGGCAAGGGCCACGAAGAATTGGAAGTCGTGTTGTATTACCGCACGAAGTTGGCTGCCAAATTGAAGCTGCCCCATCAGCCAGGAAACATGCTCTTCGAAAAGGGAATTACCACAGGCGAAAACGAGAACGTTGTTTTGAACAGGGCAGACCTGGAAAAGGCAGCTCTGGCAGTGCAATCCGCAGCTCGTAATCGGCAGAAAATTACTCAATTCCTGGCGGGGTGGAAACCCTGGCAGCAAGACCTGGCACGGCGCCACCCCAAGAACTTCAACACTGCCTCTTTAGAGCAGGCGAAGATAAAGCTCCATGAGCACTTGGAAAAGTTGAGGGAAAGGCGTGATCTTGGCGAAGGGGTCCGGATGCAGAGGATAAAGGCTGTGACGGAAATATTTGATAAGCTGGATGACACCGTCTTCCGCGTTGAACGGAAACGTCTGACAAGGAAAGTCGTGAGAAGCAATGTTCCCTCATGGGTTCAATCAAGAATAAAAAACGTGTCTGGATTTTTAGGTGTAAGGCTCCCGCAAAAAATACTTGGAGGTAGAAAATCGATACGGTAACGGTCTGGTATCTGATCATCGGCTCGCTGCTGGTTTCCATGAGTCTGATGAGAACGGTGCTGGAGCGGCTGCCATTGAGTCCGGCCATGCTCTACCTCGTGGCCGGCTATGCACTTGGCCCGTCTGGAGCAGGGCTGGTGCATCTCGATCCTTTCGCCAATGCCGAACTGCTGACCCTGATTACCGAGATCGCATTGCTGATATC
>Ga0070659_100003569_pt1 | contig 11075 bp, 8 predicted proteins | sample KBSC23metaG_FD_64666 | JGI IMG/M metagenome (GOLD analysis project Ga0070659, IMG submission 64666) | Corn rhizosphere microbial communities from Kellogg Biological Station, Michigan, USA - KBS C2-3 metaG | ecosystem: Host-associated > Plants > Roots > Rhizosphere > Soil ...
TCCCAGAGGCCGCGCGGACGAGCCTCAAGGCCATGATCCGGATGCTGGACCGGCTCGACACGGAGATCGCGCTCCTGGATGGCAGCATCCGACCAAGCGTCAGAACCTCCTCAAATCCACACTTGCGCTGAAGGGGGCGTCCACAGATGGGAAGCGGACGCGTGCGGATGTCCTAGCGCCAAGCGGGATTGACTTTGCACCTTCAAGCTTTGCCATAGCGCAAGGCTTGGGGACACATCATGGTATCGGCCGCAGCAGCCGTGGCGCCTCGCGGGCGGCGTGGGTTTGGGCAGTGGTTCATGGTGGCCATCGCCGCGATCGTGGTGTTTGGCTTCAGCCACAGCGTGGACAAGGCGCTGATCCGGCCTTCTCGACCGGCCAATCCCATCCTTTATCTGCACCTTCTGCTCTGCTTGTCCTGGTTGGCGTTGATGATCGTCCAGGCCGGGTTGATACGCCGGAGCGATCTTCGGACTCACCGCCGGATCGGTGTCTGGGGCCTTGGTCTAGGCGCTCTGGTGGCGCTCGTCAGCCTCATCGTCGTCTTTGTGATGCGCCGCCAGGACATCGCCCTCCATCCTGGCGATCCTAGCCGCATTCCGTTCCTGGCCATCCCGCTCGAAAGCTTCCTCGGCTTCGCGGCGCCGTTCGCCGTGGCGGCGCTGTGGCGGAAGCGAGCGGACATCCACCGGCCGATGATGATGCTGGCGGCCTGCGGCCTGACGCCCGCCGCCATGGTGCGCGTGCCGTGGCTGGGCCATGGGCCATGGGTTTTCGTAATCTATCTCGGCTTGATGTTGCTCGCCATGACGGAGGACGCCCTGCGCCGACGCCGTCTGAGCGCAGCTTACCTGATCGGAGTCCCGAGCCTCATCGTGGTGGCCCAAGTCGCCAACTATCTCGCCTTTCATGGCCCGCCAGCCTGGACTGCACTGGCGCGAATTCTCCTCGCGCTGCCGCACGGCTCCTGAAGTGGGGTCGCGGTCCCGGCTTCAAGGGGCGTGTCGCCGATGACCTTGAGGCATGGTTCGAGAACGAGACTGAAGCCAAGGACACGCTCGAAGAGATCACCAACACCCTGTGGGACCAGTTGGTGTTGGCGCCGCTGCGTCGCTTGGCCGAGGAGAGCGCCCCCGAGGTCGATGTCGCGGGCAACGTCGTGCCTTTCCAGCGACGCGCGTGATGGCGGACGACCAAAACAGGTAGGGGGAAGCCTTGCGTATACTGCGGTTGAAAATAGATCGCTGGCGACACTTCGAGGGGGTTGAGTTCACCCTAGAAGACCCTTCCCCTGATCATCAGGCCGGAGTGTCGGCGCCCCGAATCCTGCCGGGACCGTGACGACGGTAAAGAGGCCGTTTTGGACGGTTTGTGAACCACACTGGTGCAGCAGTCCGAGGGGCGAAAATCCCTTCCGTCACAACGTGTTGACCCCTCGTTGGAGGGACGATTGTGAACCACGTTGGTGCAGCAAACAGGCTCAGGCTGCTCCCCGATGGGGAGAAACCGTAAGCGTCTGAAAGGCTTAGAGAAAAGTGGTGGATGCGACAGGGATTGAACCTGTGACCCCCTCGGTGTGAACGAGGTGCTCTCCCGCTGAGCTACGCATCCTCTCGCGCGAACGCCTGGCGCTGTTCGCGAAGGATGGGGCGTATAGCCCGAGGCCTTACGCCTCGCAAGCGCCGAGCAGGCGCTGGGCGGCGTCCGGCAAGGCGTCGAAGTGGTCGATCAGCACGTCCGGCGCGAGGTCGGCGGCGGCGATCTCGCTGTAGCCGAAGCTGACCAGGATCAGCGGCACGCCTGCCGCGCGCGCTGCGCCGGCGTCGGTCGCGGCGTCGCCGACCATCAGCGTCCGCTCCAGCGCGCCGCCGCACGCCGCCACCGCGGCTTCGATATGCCGCGGGTCGGGCTTCACGGCGGGCGTGGAGTCGGCGCCCACGACGGCGTCGAACAGCCACGACAGGTCGAGCGCGTCCAGCAGGCAAGTCGAAAGCCCGGTGAGCTTGTTGGTGCAGACGCAGAGCTTCGCGCCGCGGCCCTTGAGCGCTTCCAGCGCCGCGACGCAGCCGGGGAACGGGAGGCTCTCGTCGGCGATGTGCGCCTGATAGCGGACGAGGAAGCGGTCGAACAGCGGCTGCACCCGTTCGGCCGGCAAGGGCGCGCCGGCCGCCTGGAACCCGCGCTCCAGCATCCACCGCGCGCCGCGGCCGATGAACGGGCGGGCTTCCGCCAGGGGCAAGGGGGCGAGCCCTTCCTGCGCCAGCAGCCAGTTCAGCGCGCCGATCAGGTCGCGGGCGGTGTCGACCAGGGTGCCGTCCAGGTCGAAGGCGACGACGGCGCCCGCAAGCGCCGCCTCCGGCGCGCCCTTTGCCGCCGCCGCCACTAGCCGCCGTTCACGATCGCCGTGGCCTTGTCGAGGTTGGCCGCATAGTCGCTCAGCGCCTGGGCGGTCACGCCGACGTACTTGCGCGCGTCGTCGAAGCGCCGCTCCTCGATGGCCTCGCGCACGCCGGGCAGGGTCTTGGCGCCGTAGCCGGTGAAGCGGCCGGGCGCATAGACCATGTTCATGTACCATGGCCGGCCGGGCAGGCCCTCCGGGCGCAGCAGGGTCTGGTCGAGCGGCTTGATCACCGCGTTCAGCTTCACCTTCTGCGCCTTGGCCAGGCCCTCGCCCTTGGCGGCGAGCGCGGTGTCGAACGCCTTGGCGCTGGCCTTCAGCTTGTCGACCGCGGCGTCGAGCGCGCCGAAGTCCAGGTCGGGCGATTGCGCCAGCGGCGCGGGATCGACGTGGATGTGGGTCGGGTCCGCGGCCAGGCCATAGGCCTTGGCGGCCAGCAGCCTGGCCTGGGTGCTGGCCTCGTCGCGCTTGGTGTCGGCGAGCTTCTTCACCTCGGTCAGGTAACCGCCCACCGTGTCGGCGAAGTCGCCATAGCGCTGCACCGGCAGGTCTGCGTCGGCCAACCGCATGACCGTGCGGCCGACCGTGCGGGCCAGCGTCGCGTCATAGGCGAAGCCCGGATCGACGAAGCGGCTGTGGTGCTCGTAGTCGTCGTAGAGCGAGTGATAGACCCCGCCGGCCTCGCCCTCGCCGCCGTAGCCGAAGTCGATCGCCGGCAGGCCCAGGTGCTGCAGGAACGCCGAATAGTCCGACCCCGAGCCGAGGGGGCCGAGCGGGATGTCCTTACCCGGGTCGGCGACGATCTTGGCGATCGCCTTGGCCTGTGCGCTGGCGCCCGGCTCCAGGGCCGCGACCTGCAGGCGAGCGCGGGCGCGCTCGCCGACCGAGACGCCGGTCTCCGGGTCCTTCACGTCGGCGGCGACCTGGTTCACGAAATGCTGGAAGTCGTGGCTGCCCTCGGCATGGAAGAAGCCGCGGCCGTTGCCGTCGGAGTTGATGTAGACCAGCGCCTTGGCCTTCAACTCGGCTGCGTGGGTTTCGGCCCACTCGGTGGAGCCCAGCAGCATCGGCTCCTCGGCGTCCCAGCTGGTGTAGACGATGGTCCGCTTGGGCTTCCAGCCGGCCTTCTTCAGCGCGCCGAACGCCTTGGCCTCGGCCAGCAGGGCGACCTGGCCGCTCAAGGGGTCGGAGGCGCCCATCACCCAGCCGTCGTGGTGGTTGCCGCGCACGATCCAGTCGTTGGGAGCCTCGCTGCCCTTCAGCGTGCCGATGACGTCATAGATGGTCTTCTGCGACCAGTCGGACTTGACCGCCAGGTGGACCTTCGCGGCCTCGGCGCCGCCCACGTGATAGGTGATCGGCAGGGAGCCGCGCCAGGTCGGCGGCGCCACCGGGCCGTCGAGCGCCGCCAGCAGCACCTGGGCGTCGCCGTAGGAGATCGGCAGGCAGGGGATCTTCAGGATGGTGACCGCGTCCTTGCGGTCGATGCGCTTGGCGTCCTTGGTGGAGCCCACGCCCGGCGTCAGCGGGTCGCCCGGATAGAGCGGCATGTCGGCGACCGAGCCGCGCTGGAAGCCGTGCGGCGGCCGCGCCGGGCCCTTCGGGTAGACGTCGGCGGTCGCGTAGCCGTCGTCCTTGGGGTCGGAGTAGATGATCGAGCCGACCGCCCCGTGCATCTGGGCCAGCAGCGGCTTCAGGCCCCGCCAGCCGCCGCCGTAGCGGGCGATGGCGATCTTGCCCTTCACCGAAACGCCCATGCGCTCCAGCGCCAGGTAGTCGTCGGGCATGCCGTAGTTGACGTAGACCAAGGGCGCGGTGACGTCGCCGTCGCCCTGGAAAGCGACATAGGCGGGAAGCGCATCCTTGGTGTTGGTGGCCGGATCGCCCGGCACGGGCGGTTCGGTCAGGGTGGCCTTGAACGGCGCGCCGGGGCCGCCGACCAACTCCAGGGTCTCGCTGATCGGCGTCGGATAGAGCACGTCGAACGCCTCGATCTTCGCCTCCCAGCCGAAGGACTTGAGCTTCGCGGCGATCCATTCGGCATTGGCCTTGTCATGCGCCGAGCCCACGTGGTTCGGCTCGGCGGCCAGCAGCTTCAGCCAGCTTCCCATCTCCGCCGGATCGATCTGAGCGTCGAACTTCGCCTCCAGCGCCTTGGCGTCCATGGCGGCCGGCGGGGCCGCCCACGCGCTGCTGACGGCGCCGATCGCGCAGGCGGACAGAAGGGCGGCAAGGCCGGTACGTGGTTTCATGAAGAGCTCCCCGAGATGCGCGCGACGCTACCCGGTTCTCGCGCCCGGCGCCAAGGCTTGGTAAGCCTCGCAGCCAGATCGCTGACTCGGCCCGGAGGCCCTGAACGATGACAGCCCGCGCCGCCGTAATCCTCGCCGCCGGCCAGGGCACGCGGATGAAGTCCGCAACGCCGAAGGTGCTGCACAAGGTGGGGGGCCGCACCCTCCTGGAGCGGGTGATCGACACCGTGGAGGCGAGCGGCTGCGAGCGGATCGTCGTGATCGTCGGGGCGGGCGCCTCGCCCGTCCGCGACCTGGTCGCCGCACGGCTGGGCGAGGCGGCGGTGGCGGTGCAGGACCCGCCGCTCGGCACCGGGCACGCGGTGATGGCGGCGCGCGAAACCCTCGCGGACTTTGAGGGCGAGGTGCTGGTCACCAACGCCGACTGCCCGCTGCTCAGCCCCCAGGACCTCGAGCCGCTGTTCGCGCTTCGCCGCGACGGGGCGGCGCTCGCGCTGCTGGGCTTCGAGCCGCGCGACGCGCTGCTCTACGGGCGGCTGATCCGTGGCGCCGACGGCCACGTGATCCGCATCGTCGAGCCCAGGGAGGCGACGCCTGAGCAGCTGGCGGTCAGGGCCTGCTACGCCGGCATGCTCTGCGCCGAGAAGAACCAGCTCTACGGCTGGCTCGACCGCACCTCCAACGCCAACGCCAAGGGCGAATATTACCTCACCGAGATCGTCTCCCTGGCCGCGGCCGACGAGAAGCGGGTCATGGCCGCGATCGCCCCGGAAAGCGCGGTCATGGGCTGCGACACGCCCATGCAGCTTTCCCAGGCCGAGACGATCTTCCAGCAGGGCCGGCGCTCGCATTTCCTGGCCGAAGGCGTGGTGATGCCGGCCCCGGAAACCGTCCACTTCGCCTGGGACACGCGCATCGAGCCCGGCGTCGCCGTCGAGCCGTTCGTCGTCTTCGCCCCCGGCGTGACGGTGCAGACCGGCGCGCTGATCCGCGCCTTCAGCCACCTGGAGGGGGCGGTCGTCCGCGCGGGCGCGATCGTCGGGCCCTATGCGCGGCTGCGCCCAGGCGCCGACATCGGCGAGGACGCCCACATCGGCAACTTCGTCGAGGTGAAGAAGGTCACCGTGGGCAAGGGCGCCAAGGCCAACCACCTGAGCTATCTCGGCGACGGCACGGTCGGCGCCGGCGCGAACCTCGGGGCCGGGACGATCTTCTGCAACTACGACGGCTTCGACAAATGGGAGACCCACGTGGGGGAGGGCGCCTTCATCGGATCGAACACCGCGCTGGTGGCCCCGGTCACGGTGGGGCCCGGCGCCTATACCGGCTCGGGCTCGGTGATCACCAAGCCCGTCAACGCCGACGCGCTCGCCTTCACCCGGCCGCCGCAGGTGGAGAAGGCCGGTTGGGCCGCGCGCTTCCGGGAACGCAAGCTCGCCGAGCGGGCGGCGAAGAAGGGCAAGGCGTGAGCGAGGCCGAGGCCCAGAAGCGCGCCGCGGGCGAGGCGGCCGCGGCGCTGGTCGAAAGCGGCATGGTGGTGGGCCTGGGCACTGGCTCGACGGCCGCCTGGTTCGTCAAGGCACTGGGCGCACGCGCGCTCGACATCACCTGCGTGGCGACCTCGTCGGCCACCGCCGAACTGGCCGCGAACCTCGGCATGACGGTCGCCGAACTGGGCGACACCCGCGAAATCGACCTCACCGTCGACGGCGCCGACGAGATCGGGCCGGGGCTGTCGCTGATCAAGGGCGGCGGCGCGGCGCTCCTGCGCGAGAAGCTGGTCTGGGAAGCCTCGCGCCGCTGCGTCGTCATCGCCGACGCCGCCAAGACTGTGACCACGCTGGGGAAATTCCCGTTGCCGATCGAGGTCGTGGCGTTCGGGCACAAGACCACGGCGCTGCGGATCTGCGACGCGCTCAGCGAATTCGACATCGGCATGGCGCCGCGCCTGCGCATGAAGGACGGCGCCCCCGTGCGAACCGACGGCGGCAACCTCATCTATGACGCAGCTTGCGGGCGGATCGAGGAGCCGGCGGCCCTGGCGTTCGCACTGAAGTCCGTCACCGGGGTGGTGGACCACGGCCTCTTCCTCGACCTGGCCGACCAGGCGTTGATCGGCGCAGCCTCGGGCGTGACGACGCTCGAACCTTAGACAGGAGGCCCGTTTGGCCCAGTACGACTACGACCTGTTCGTCATCGGCGCCGGCTCGGGCGGCGTGCGCGCGGCCAGGCTCGCGGCGATGTCCGGCGCCCGCGTGGCGATCGCCGAGGAGGACAGGGTCGGCGGCACCTGCGTGATCCGCGGCTGCGTGCCCAAGAAGTTCATGGTCTACGCCTCCGAATTTGCTCACCATTTCAAGACCGCCAAGAGCTACGGCTGGACGATCGAGGGCGCCCGCTTCGACTGGGCGGACTTCCTGGCGGAGAAGGACAAGGAGATCGCCCGCCTCTCCGGGATCTATGTGCGCAACCTGCAAAACGCCGGCGCCGAGCTCGCCCACGGCAAGGCGCGCCTGCTGGACGCCCACACCGTCGAGATCGACAAGGTGGGGCGCAAGACCGCCGGCAAGGTCCTAATCGCCACCGGCGGCCGCCCCTGGATGCCCGCCGACCTGCCGGGCGTCGAACTCGCCATCACCTCCAACGAGGCGTTCCACCTGCCGCAGTTGCCCAGGCGCATCGTCATCGCCGGCGGCGGCTACATCGCCGTCGAGTTCGCCGGCATCTTCAACGGCCTGGGCGTCGAGACGACCCTGGTCCACCGTGGCCCCAACCTGCTGCGCGGCTTCGACGACGACGTGCGCAGCCACGTGGCCGAGGAACTGGAGAAGCGCGGGATCACCGTGGTGCTGGGCGCCCAGCACGTGGCGATCGAGAAGACGGCCGGCGGCCTCCTCAACCGCTTCAGCGACGGCCATGAGCGCGAGGCCGACGTGGTCATGTTCGCGGTCGGGCGCGAACCCTACGTCGAGGGCCTGGGCCTTGAGGCGGCGGGCGTGAAGCTGAACGAACGCGGCGCGGTCCAGGTCGACGAATATTCCCGCACCAACGTCGAGAACATCTGGGCGGTGGGCGACGTCACCGACCGCATCAACCTGACGCCGGTGGCGATCCGCGAGGGCGCGGCCTTCGCGGAGACCGTGTTCTACGATCGCCCGACGGCCTTCGATCATGAGGTGGTCGCCTCGGCGGTCTTCTCCCAGCCGCCGATCGGCTCGGTCGGCCTGACCGAGGCCGAGGCGCGGCGACAGCACGGCAAGGTCGACATCTACCTCGCCCGCCTTCGCCCCATGAAATACAGCTTCGCCGGCGGCGACGAGCGGGCGCTCCTGAAGCTGGTCGTCGACTGCGCCAGCGCCAAGGTGCTGGGCTGCCATGTGGTCGGCCCCGACGCGCCGGAGATGATCCAGATGGCGGCCATCGCGATCAAGATGGGCGTCACCAAGGCCCAGTGGGACGCGACCTGCGCGGTCCACCCGACGCTCGCCGAGGAACTGGTCACGATGCGCGAGAAGTACGAGCCCATGGGCCTGGGCCAGGTCGCGTGAGCCCAGCCGCGGCGGCGAGCGGGGCCGGCGACCGCCTGGGCGCCTGGTGCGGCTGGGTGCTGGTCGGCGTCGCCGCCGCCACGCCGGCCTTCGCGTGGTTGGCCCCCAAGGGCTTCGCGACCCTGGTGGCGCTCGGCGGCCTCCTGACCCTGCCGGCGATCCGCATCGGCGACGAGGACCGGCCGTCGCTGATCGCGCTCTTCGGCGCGCTGATCTGGGCGGCGGCCTCGACCACCTGGAGCCCGTTCACGGCGAAGTCGTTCGAGCAGAGCACGGTGGCGAAGCTCGCCCTGGAGCTGCCGCTCTACTGGAGCCTGGCCTGCGGCGCGCGCCGCGCGACGCCGGCGCTGCAGGCCCGCGCCGGCCAGGTCCTGGCCTGGGGCTTCAGCGCCTTCGCCGCGATCCTGCTGGCCGAGACCCTGACCGGCGGCCAGCTCTACCAGAGCCTGCGCGCCGTCGCCTATCCGTCCGACCCCATGCGACCCGACGTGGCCCAGGCCAAGCTCGGCCACGCGACCTTCGTCATGACGGCGCTGATGCCCATCGCCTTCGTGGGCGCGCCGGCGCGGCTGCGCCTGTGGCTGGGCCTGCTGATGGCGGGCGGGGCGGCGGCGGCGGCCATCGCCTTCGGCTCCGACGCGCCGGTGATCGCGCTGATCGTCGCTCCACTGGTGGGCCTGGCCGCCTGGCGCTGGCCCCGGGCCACGCCGCGCGCCCTGGCGGGGACCGCCGCGGCGCTGTTCCTCCTCGCTCCGGCGGTCGTCTGGGCGGTGCGCCGCGTCTTCGACTACGACGCCATCGCCGCCGCCATCCCGCTCTCCTACGCCGAGCGCATGGGCTACTGGAGCCACGCCGTCGACTTCATCGCCCAGCATCCCTTGCGCGGCTGGGGTCTGGACGCCTCGCGCACCTTCACCCCGGCCATCCAGCTCCACCCGCACGACGGGCCGCTGCAGGTCTGGCTGGAGCTGGGCGTGATCGGCGCGATCGGGGCGGCGGCCTTCTGGGGGGTGACGCTGGTGCGCATGTCGCGGCCCGCGGCCGACCCGGCCATGGCCGCGCTCAGCGCCTGTTCGGCGGTCTACCTGCTGTTCGGCGCGATCAACTTCGGCATGTGGCAGGATTGGTGGCTGGCGCTGGGCGTACTGATCGTGGCGTTCGGGGCGCTGCTGCGCCCATCGACCCAACCATCGACCTTGCCCCCCATCTCGGAGTAGAACCCGCGCTCTTTCGGAGTGGGGATGATGACCGAGCAATGGACGCCGGCCTCCTGGAGGTCGAAGCCCGCCAAGCACATGCCGGAGGACTATCCGGACCTGGCGGCGCTGACCCGCGTCGAGCAGACCCTGCGCGGCATGCCGCCCCTGGTGTTCGCCGGCGAGGCCAGGCGCCTGAAATCACTGCTGGCCGACGTGTCGGAGGGCCGCGCCTTCCTGCTGCAGGGCGGCGACTGCGCCGAGAGCTTCAAGGAATTCCACGCCGACAACATCCGCGACACCTTCCGCCTGATCCTGCAGATGGCGGTGGTGCTGACGTTCGCCGGCGGCAAGCCGGTGGTGAAGGTGGGCCGCATGGCCGGCCAGTTCGCCAAGCCCCGCTCGGCGCCGACCGAGACGCAAGGGCCCACCACCCTGCCGTCCTATCGCGGCGACATCATCAACGGCATGGAATTCGACACCGCCGCCCGCACCCCTGACCCGCAGCGCCTGATCCAGGCCTACAGCCAGTCGGCCGCGACCCTGAACCTGCTGCGCGCCTTCGCCGGCGGCGGTTATGCCGACCTGCACAACATCCACCGCTGGACCCTGGGCTTCGTCGAGGGCAGCCCCCAGGGCGCGCGCTATAGTGAGGTCGCCGGCAAGATCAGCGAGACCCTGGCCTTCATGGAGGCCATCGGCGTCACGCCCGAAAGCCAGCCGGCGCTCCACCAGGTGGAGTTCTTCACCAGCCACGAGGCCCTGCTGCTCAACATCGAAGAGGCGATGACCCGCGTCGATTCCACCTCGGGTCAGTGGTACGACACCTCCGCCCACCTGCTCTGGATCGGCGAACGCACCCGCGACCTGGGCGGCGCCCACGTGGAGTTCTTCAAGGGCATTCGGAATCCCATCGGCGTGAAATGCGGCCCGACGATGGAGCCGGACGAACTCCTGCGCCTGGCCGACGCGCTCAACCCGGCCAACGAGCCGGGTCGCCTGACGCTCTATGGCCGCTTCGGCGCCGACAAGATCGAAAAGCGCCTGCCGGCCCTGCTGCGCGCCACCAAGGCCGAAGGTCGCACCGCGGTCTGGGCCATCGACCCGATGCACGGCAACACGCTCACCGCCAACAACGGCTACAAGACCCGGCCCTTCGACCGCATCCTGGCGGAGGTGAAGAGCTTCGTGGAGATCTGCCGCGCCGAGGGCGTCCACCCCGGCGGCGTCCATCTGGAGATGACGGGCCAGAACGTCACCGAATGCACCGGCGGCGCCCGCGAGGTCACGGAGGGGGACTTAGCCGACCGCTACCACACCCACTGCGACCCCCGCCTCAACGGCGAACAGGCCCTCGACCTGGCGTTCCTGCTGGCCGAGAAGCTGAAGGAAGAACGCGGCGAAGCGGCGAGGGCGGCGGTGGCGGCGGTGGGCGGCGCCTAGCCTGCGCACCCGCCGCCGGCGGCTCCGACTTCACGCGCCGAAGATCCACCCCGACGTCAGTGTGGACATCTGCACGCCGACCAGGATCATCTGGTTGCCGCCGCCGAAGTCGATGACGGTGTCGGCGCCGACCTGGCTTGCCGTGTAGGTCGTCCCCGGATCCAGCATCACCCGGTCGCCTTCGGCGAGGTTGAAGTCGAGCACCCTGTCGATCCCGGCGTCCTGGGAGGTGTGGAAG
>Ga0070659_100003573_pt1 | contig 11066 bp, 10 predicted proteins | sample KBSC23metaG_FD_64666 | JGI IMG/M metagenome (GOLD analysis project Ga0070659, IMG submission 64666) | Corn rhizosphere microbial communities from Kellogg Biological Station, Michigan, USA - KBS C2-3 metaG | ecosystem: Host-associated > Plants > Roots > Rhizosphere > Soil ...
GGAAGTCCGAGATCCAGCAGCACGGCGTCGAACTCTTCCGTCTCGCCGCGGTAGTGAACCACGTCGCCGTCCCGCTCAATCTCGGTGACGAAGGCTGCGGCGGCGAGTGTGGCCCGCACCAGTTCGGACAGCTGCACGTCGTCTTCGGCGAGCAGAATGCGCATCAGCGAACCCTCAGCACGGTGCCGGCCTTCGCGTCCAGATCCACCTGCTTGGAGACGCCGGAGTCGGTGAGAATGGTGAGCCGATAGACCAGTAGCTTTCCCCGTTCGACCAGGCGGGCGTCGAGCACGCGTGCGGAAAACAGGCTGCGCACGCGTTTGGCGATCTCGCTGAGCGGCAACGCCTCGCCAGCTTCGACGGCATCGCGCGCGATGTTCTGGTCGGAGGCGGAGGCGGCTCCCTCGGGGCTCAGAATGGTGGGCATGCTCCCCGAACCGGTAGCGCCGGAGCCTCCAGACCAGCCATCGTTTGAGGCGCCCTTGTCGCTATCGCTTTGGTCGTGGCCGTAAGCTTTCCCGTTGTCGTACCCGTAGGCGTTGCCGTTGCCTGCGCAGGCGGACGTCGAGCAGATGGCGACAGCGAGAAAGACGAGGAGGCCGGCATGGCGCATACCGCTGAGAATATGCGGTGCAAGCTGAAAAAGCGCTGACAAATGGGGCTTCATCCATGTCTCCGACGGACGATGCCCGGACGAGGAGTCCGGGCATCGTCCTCAAGATCCAAAGTGAGGCCGGAGGTCGGAGGTGGCCTCTCGCTTCGATCTTAACTCTTGGGCGGTGTGTTGACCGTGACCTTCGGCACATCCACGGTGACGTTGCTGCCGGAGCCGCCATGGTTGATCACCAGGTATCCGCCCGCAAAGAGCAGCAGCAGAACGACCACGATTGCGGCGATCATGCCGGTTCCCATGCCGCCGCCACCGTCTCCGCCTGTTATGATTGTATCGGGCATCGCTGCCTCCTTGGGTGTTGTTCTGGGTTGCAGGTTGGGGATGAGGCTCCGGGTACGGCGCGAGCCTAAAAGCCTCATCCCCAAAGCGTCCGGTGGGGGGATCGGAACACCGGGCTCGCAGGAGCCGTTGCAGCTCGGCAAAGAAAAGCTGTTCGCGATCAATAAGTTGCATGACGAAGTGCTGAGCGGGATGTCAGCAAATTTTCAGCTCACTCGAAACACCCGGTGAAGCCAGATCGTGCATAATCAGGGCAACGAATCTGGCGCTTGAAGAGGTTCGAGCGAGCTTGCGGGGTACAGCGTCGTGGATGCGGCAACCCATACCGATCCGGCCACAGCGGAGACTCGCCTCCAGCTGGCGCTCAGTGCCGGCCGTCTGGGCACCTGGAGCTACAATCTGCTGACCGGCGAACAGGTTTGGGACGCGCAGCAATATGCCCTGTTCGGGGTGTCGCCGGAGCTGCAGCCGACCCGCGAGCTGTTTGAGCAATTGGTTCTCCCGGAGGATCGGGTCGCCATCGAGCTCGCCTCGCCGGACCTCAGGCCGGGCGCACGGCACGCCGGGCAATTTCGCATTCGGCGGACGGACGGCCAGATCCGCTGGTTGATCTCCCACAGCCTGACGGTGGGTGATGCGACGGGGCGCCCCGTCGAGCTTGTCGGCGTCAACTGGGACATTACCGACCAGAAGCTGGCCGAAGATGTTCTCCTGAACAACGCCGAGCAGCTGCAGCTGGCGCTCGACGCAGGGCGCATGGGGACCTGGCGGTACGACCTCAGAACCGGACAGCAGCAGTGGAATGCGCGGCAGTTCGAACTCTTCGGTCTGCCGCCCGACACTGAACCGAGCCGCGAGCTCTTCGCCTCACTCGTCGTGCCGGAGGATCTCCCCAAGATCGGATTCACTGATGAAGATCTGCGCCCAGGCCATTTCCACGACACCGAGTTCCGCATCCGGCGGCCAAATGGCGAGGTGCGCTGGCTGACGGCGCGAAGCTTCGCACGGCATGACGCCGAAGGACGCGCGATCGAACGGATTGGCGTCAATTGGGACGTCACTGAGCGGCGGTTGGCCGAGGAGCGGATGCTGACGACAACGCGTGAGCTGCAGCACCGCGTCAAGAACAGTCTGACTGTCGTTCAAGCGATCGCCGCGCAGAGCTTTCGCTCGGCCAAGACGAAGGAGGAGGGTCTTGCCGCCTTCACCGGGCGTCTGCAGGCGCTCGCCACTGCCACCGAGCTCATCACGCGCGGCAACTGGGCGACGGTCGCCATAGAGGACATCGTCGCAGAGATCATCAAGCCCTACAGGGACGCAGGTTCCGATCGGATTACGACCACGGGCGCGCCGATCAGGATCGACAGCAAGAACGCCACCAGTCTCGGAATGGCGCTCCACGAATTGTGCACCAACGCCCTGAAGTATGGGGCACTGTCGAACGACCTTGGCAGTGTTGCAATCAGCTGGTGGCAGGAAGAGGCTTGGTTGCGCCTGCATTGGCAGGAGTCCGGCGGACCGGCGGTCCCGGCGCGACCGGGCAAAGGTTTCGGGACGCGTCTCCTCGCCGGCGGTCTTTTCGATCCTGGCACTGGCAGCGTCGAGATCAGCTTCGAACCAGCCGGGGTGGAGTGCGCAATTCGCGTCGCCATCGCCGGCTCGTCGGCTTTCCGATCATGATCCCGCGCCGAGCAGGGCTTCGATGCTGCGGCGCACATCCCGGCGCCAGTCCGGGAATGTGAGGCCGAGTGCCTCGCGGAGCTTGGTGGTATCGAGCCGTGAATTGGCGGGGCGAGCAGCCGCCGTTGGGTACTGGGCTGTCGTGATGGCTGTGATGCTATGGGGCGTCGCCTGCAGCACCGCGCCTTGCGCCAAGGCCTCCTCGATCGTCAATTGCGCGAGGCCGTGCCAACTGGTCTCGCCCGCGGCCGTCAGATTGTAGAGTCCGGTCGCGGGGGGCTTGCCCGCCGCGATCCTGCGAGCGGCGTCCGCCGTGACGTCCGCAATGAGCGCCGCCGAGGTCGGAGCACCGATCTGGTCGGATACGACCCGCAGCGTATCGCGCTCGCGCGCCAGCTTCAGGATGGTGCGAATGAAATTGTGACCACGCCCCGCATGCACCCAGCTGGTGCGCAGGATCAGCGACGACGCGCCGCTCGCCAGCACCGCACGCTCTCCCGCAAGCTTGGTGCCGCCGTAGACACTGACAGGGTTGGGTGCGTCTGCCTCGACATACGGTGACGGCTTGCTGCCATCGAACACGTAGTCGGTTGAATAGTGGATCAGCCAGGCGCCGCGCTGAGCGGCGAGGCCAGCAAGCTCGGCCACTGCGACATGGTTGATGCGATCGGCCCGCTCCGGCTCGCTCTCGGCTTTGTCGACGGCGGTATAGGCAGCCGCGTTGACGATGATGTCTGGCGCCGCCTCGAGCACCGCCTGCCGGAGTTGCGCGGGGTCCTCGAGGTCGGCCTCGGCGCGACCAAGTGCCAGCAGCCTGCCGAGGGGCGCCAGCGCGCGCTGCAGTTCCCACCCCACCTGGCCTGACTTGCCGAGGACGAGGATCCTCACTTTCTCAGCACCATCTCCCAGCCGGGCGGAGAGATCGGCACCGTGACCGTCTCGCCGGCCGCTGTTGCCACAACCCGCGCCGCCTCAGGGCCAAAGGCTGGGCCCGCCACTGGGGGGAGGGGGAAATCGAACAGGATCAACAGACCGGCGACAAGAATGAGGACCGCCAGCCCCTCGTTCGAGAGCCGTGGCAGATAGATCGTGGAGAAGTAGACGAGCGTTACCGCCCAGGCGATCCCGGTGACCACGAAATACCCTTCGTGGGCGACGCCGAACAACGGCGCCCACTGCCCCTCGCCAAGGCCGAAGACCGGCGTGTAGATCGCAGCCGCGACGACCAGGAGGGGCGTGATGGACACCGCGCGTGCACGCCAGTCGCCACGCACGAAGACCGCAATCATCACGGCCACGCCGAGGAACAGGGCAGGGACCGCGATCACCAGCGTCGACAGTGCCCCGATCCAGCGGGTCGGCGTGATGAAGCCCAGAATGACGCGCGACACCAGCATAACCGGGATGCTGAAGATGCCCGTGTCCGTCGTCGCGTCGGCGCTGGCGCCGATCGCCGTCACGACCAGCACGATCAACTGCACCGCTCCGAGCGCCGCAGCGACTCCGAGAAAACCCCAACGTATGTTCGCCGTGCCGCGCTGTGCCGCGGCGCGAAACAGCAAGGCCGGCAGCACGAACAGGATCATCGGTCCAGTCGCCCCGGCGAGAACCAGCGCGGTCCAGTCGTGAAACCGCCAGCCGGGCGTCCGTGGGGCGTCGGCCAGCACAACGGCCATCAGATAGAGCCCCAGATACCAGTGCGTATTGGCGAGGTTGGCGTGCACCTCGGCCAGATTTGGCATCAGCAGGAAATACGCAGCGACGGCGACCTTGGCGCGCCAGTCGATCCAGGAAAAGCGCGACGAGAACAGGAAGGCCGGGATCGCCGCACGCACGAGGAGCGCCGCCCAGACGCCGAACAGCGGCACGAAGCGCAGTGGCAGCAGCGTCGCAAAGCCGTAGACCGCCCGTGGGAACAGGTCGAGCGTCCCGGCATAGGGCAGGAACAGCGAGCTCAGCGCCCCGCGGTTGAAGGCATCGGCGAAGTACACCGCGCCGTCCTCCGCCCAGAACATCGCGTTCGACAGAATGTCGGGGCGCCGGGCAATCATTACGACCAGCGAAATGGCGAGCGCCAGTGCGGAGGCACCTTCCCGGGTCGGCCATGGCGGCGCCGCGAGGTGCGGATGCCGGCTCTCGTCGCTCTCATTGCTATCGATGACGACGATGTCGGACTTGGCGAGATCGTGCTCCAGCCACTCCGCGATGATCCGCGAGCGCCGCTCTGGCGCCTCGAAGTCTAGAGTGGGGGCAATCATGGCCGCAAAGGCGGCGGCCTGCCGCGATGTCAGGCGATCCTGCACCGGCAGGTTCCGCCACAGCCGTATCGCTTCCCGTTCTGCCGCCGCCCGATCCATGCATGGTACTTAACCCGACGCCGCGGATTGGCCCACTAGATTTCGCGAAACCCTGGTGGGCGAAGTAAGGGGTTGACCCTGCTACCGTTTCTGCCTGGCGACAGCGGCCGCGACAAGCGGCGCCGTCGACTGGCGGACCAGCAGGCCCGGTTGGTAGACCTCCCAGTTGCCTACCGTCGTCTGTTTGCCGCCGAGCTGCGCCAGCAGCTTCTGGATCGACCGGCGCGCCATGGCGAGGATCGGAGTGGTCACCGCGGTCGGCTTGGGCTCGAGCAGCTCGGCAAACTCGAGGTCGTCGATACCCACCACCGAGAGATCGTCCGGGACCCGCAGGCCAAGCTCGCGGATCGCAAAGAGCAGGCCCACCGTCATCATGTTCGAGATGGTGACGATTGCTGTGGGGCGATCCTTGCGCCTCAGCAGCTTCAGCGCCGCCGCGTGGGCGACGTCGCGGTCGAACTCGCCGCGCAGCATCAGGCTCTTGTCCGGTTCGAGCCCGAGGTCGGCGAATGCCTTGAGATAGCCGCCATAGCGGTCGTCGCTGGTGGCGAGGCCGGGGATGCCGACGATGATCGCGATCCGGCGATGCCCGAGTTCGAGCAGGTGCGCCGTGGCGAGCCGGCCAGCCTCGATATTGTCGGTCTTGATCACATCGTAGGGGAGGCCCTCGACATACATGTCGAGCAGCACGGTCGGTACATGGATCTGGTTGACCAGTGCCGCCCCATGCGCCGCGTCCGAGCGGGTCGGGATAACGATGAGCCCGGCGACGCGCTGCTGACGCATCATCCTCAGCACCTGGCTCTCGCGCTCGGCGTCCTGGCCGGTGGAATACACCACCGTCGTGTAGCCGGCGCTGAGGCAGACGTTCTCGACCTCGCGGGCCACTGCGGCGAAGTGCGGGTTGGCGATGTTGGGGACGACCAGGCCGATCAGGCGGGAGCGGCCGGAGCGCAGGCTCTGTGCAGCGCCATGCGGCGTGTAGCCGATCTGGGCAATGGCGGCCTCGACCTTGGCGATGGTCTCCTCGCTCACCGGCGCCGAGCGGTTGATCACCGCCGAAACCGTCGAGATGGCGACGCCTGCGCGCTTGGCCACGTCCTTGATGGTCGACACCGCACCCCCTTGCGAGCCTATTTCTATCGTGCAATATACGAAACGTTTCGTCTTTGCAAAACCGTGTGCGACAGCCGAAGAAGCTCCCGCGCAGCAAGTTTGTCGCGAAATACGAAACGTTTCGACACGGCGAAGCCGACGAAGCCAACGGCGCTTGGGAGAGCGCGCATAGGGAGGAATTCGATGTTCAAACTGAACCGTCGCAGCTTCGTGCTGTCGACTGCGGCGCTCGCCGCGACGTCCGGCCTCACGGGCCGCGCGATTTCCGCTGACAGCGGCAGCATCCGCATCCTGATGGCCGGCGGTGATGCCGACCTCGCCAACACCAACAACGCCATCGCTCGCTTCAACAAGAAGTTCCCCAACTTCCAGGTCAGCGTCGACATGGACCCGATCGCGACCGGCTGGGGCGACTTCGTGACCAAGGTCATCGGCGAGTTCGCGGCCAATACCCAGCATGACATCTTCGGCACCGCCATCGAGACGTTCCAGACCTTCGCCTCGCGCGGCCTGGTCGAACCGATCGACGATTTCGTCGCCAAGAACCCGAACTACTCCGACTTCGCCCCCGCGCTGTTCGAGGACTGCAAGTACAAGGGCAAGACCTATTTCGTCCCGACGTCGTGGAACAACATCATGATCCACTACAACCGCGACCACTTCGACAAGGCGGGGATCGCCTATCCCAAGGCGGGGTGGACGTGGGACGAGTTCCGCGAGATCGCCAAGAAGCTGACCATCAAGGACTCCTCGGGCACCGTCACGCAGTGGGGCTACGAGGTCCCGAACCAGAACTTCTTCATCCAGCCCTGGCTGTTCTCCAACGGCACCGGCGCGCTCAACGACGACTGGTCCGCCTCCAACATGCTCGACCCGAAGGTGGCAGAGTCGCTGCAGTTCCTGCACGACATGATCCACGTCGACGGTTCGGCGCCGATCCCCGGCAGCGCCACGATGGACAACGAGTATCTCGCTGGCCAGGTGTCGATGATCAACCGTGGCCACTGGGTCATTCCCAACATCCGGAACGCCAAGCTCAATTCCGACGTGGCGATCCCCCCGACCAAGGTCAACGACTACACGGTGGTGGGCTTTGGCGCTGTGTGCATTGCCAAGGGCGCGCAGAACATGGATGCGGTTCAGGCCATGGTCGCTGAACTGACCGGCCCCGAGGCCGAGGCGGACGTGGCCAAGACTGGCAGCGCCGTCCCCGGCTCGAAAGCCGCAGCCCAGCTGCCGGAATATCTCGCCTTTCCGCCGAGCGCGCCGTTGTTCTACCAGACGCTGCCGCACACCAAGGCGGTGCCGTCGCCGGCCAACTTCCAGGAGGTCGAGAAGATCTTCATCCGATACTACACCGCTGTCATGGCGGACGAGATGCCGGTCGCCGACGCCTGCAAGCAGGCCGATGCCGAGCTCAACGACTCGTTCGCCCGCCTCAAGGCGTCGCTGAGCTAGTTCAAGCGCTCCTCCCGGACCGCTAAGGTGGGGCGCGCGCCCACGACGTGCGCGCCTCGACCGGCGATGGTGACCCGATGACCACAACTGCAGAGCGACGCTCCGACCTGCGTTCCAGCCAGGCGAAGGCGGGCTATCTGTTCATCTTCCCGTCGATGCTGCTGTATCTGGCATTCGTGCTGGTGCCGGTGATCATCACGGTCATCTTGAGTTTTGCCTATTACGACCCGCAGTTCGGTTCGCACTGGGTCGGCTTCGACAATTTCAAGCGCTTCTTCACCGATCCGCGCTCGGTCCAGATCTTCTGGAACACCCTTCGCTTCACGGCGATGGCGGTGACCGGAAACGTCACCGTCGGTCTCTTGCTGGCACTGGCCCTCAACCGGGCGATGCCGGGCTGGCTGCTCTACTTCTTCCGTCTCGCCTTCTTCCTGCCGGTGATCATCGCGGCGGCGTTCGTTGCCATCGTCTGGAGCTACTTCTTCAAGGACAACGGCATCTTCAACTATTACCTGGCGCACCTCGGCCTGCCCACCGTGCACTGGCTGAGTTCGGCGCAGACTGCCATGCCCTCGATCGTCTTCATGGACGTGTGGAAGAACACCGGCTTCTTCATGGTGATCTTCATCGCCGCCCTGCAGGGGGTGCCGAAAGCCATTATGGAAGCGGCCATCATGGACGGCACGCCGCCCTGGCGCCGGTTCTGGCGGATCACCCTGCCATGGATTTCGCCGGTGGTGTTCTTCGCGGTGGTCTACGCCTCGATCGGCGCCCTTCAGGTCTATGAATCGATCTGGATCCTGACCAATGGCGGACCGGGCGATGCGACGCGCTCGATGTCGATCAACATCGTCGAGCAGGCCTTCGGCAGCTTCCAGATCGGCTACGGCGCCTCGGTCGCCGTGGTGATGACCGTCGTCATCCTCATCATCACCGGCGCGCAGCTGCTGATCTCGCGCCGGCTGGTCCGGTACTGAGCGGCGCGATGGGTATCACCACCAGACAAGCCGCACGCTGGGTCGACTGGGCGATCATCGCCGTCATGGCGGTGCTCGGCATCTTCATGCTGCTGCCGTTCGCCTGGCTGATCTCGATGTCCTTCCGTCCGGTGGTCGACTCCTACAAGATGCCCCCGAGCTTCTTTCCGACGACATTCGATTTCGCCAACTACGCCGCGGTGCTGAAGGCGAACGTGCCGTTCCTGCAGATCTACATCAATTCGGTGGAGATCGCCGTCATCGTCACCGTTGGCCAACTCGTCACCTGTACGTTGGCGGCCTTCGCCTTCTCGCGGCTCAACTTCAGGTTCCGCGACGCGCTGTTCTTCATCCTGCTCGTCGGGCTGATGTTTCCCGCACAGGTGACGATCCTGCCGATCTATCTCGGCTATGCCAAGCTGGGGCTGATCAACAAGCCCCTCGGCCTCGCGCTGATGTATCTGACCTCGAGCTTTGGGGTGTTCCTGATGCGACAGTTCATGATGAGCCAGCCCAAGGTGCTCGAGGAAGCCGCCCTGATGGACGGCGCCGGCTACTGGAAGATCTTCTGGCGCATTAGTCTGCCGCAGCTTCGCCCAGCTCTTTCGGCCCTCGGCATCATCACGTTCACGCAGACCTGGAACTACTACTTCCAGGCCAAGGTCCTGCTCGGCCAGCAGACCGCGATGACGCTGCCGCTCGCGATGGACATCCTCCGCGGCTACATGGCGTCGGGCAATTTGTCAGTGGTGATGGCCGCCATGAGCATGTCGGTGCTCCCGGTCATCCTGCTTTTCCTCCTCGCCCAGAAGTTCGTCATCGAAGGCGTGACGATGTCGGGTATTAGAAACTAGTTCCAGGACCAGGATTGATGTGGGATGATTTGAGCGCCGTCGACCGCCAGTTTGCCTATCTGGGCGAGCGCTCGCGCTACGTGCGGTTCCCTTTGGGTGGCATCGGCTCGGGGGGCTTTTCGATTTCGGGCTCCGGCCGGCTGCTCGATTGGTCTATCCGCAACCGACCCTCGCTGCAGGGCTACAACGGCTACTCGCATTTTGCCGTGAAGGCGGAGCAGGGTGGCAAGCTGCTCGACGCACGGGTCCTCAATGGCCCCTATGACGACAATCCTTCCGGTGGACCGGGCCTGCGGCCGATGTTCGATGGTTTCGGGCATGGCGCCATGCGCCAGAGCCTGGTCGGCCTGCCGCACTTCAAGGACGTGCGGTTCTATGGTCGCTTCCCGACCGCCGACCTGACCTTCAATGACGATCGCTTTCCCGGCGCTGTCCGGCTCACCGCTCTCTCGCCCTTTATTCCACACAACGATCGCGACAGCTCGATGCCGGCGGCAATGCTGGTGTTCGAGCTGCATAATCCGACCGACAAGCCGATCGACTACACCTTGGCCGGAACGCTCGGAAACTACGGCAGCAACTCCGGTACGCACAGCTTCAAAACGGCCAACGGCGTTTCGGTCCTCCATATGGTGGGGGCCGACCCGGAGCAGCGTGAAGCCGATCGCGGCGACCTCAGCATCGCCACCGATGCCGCGGACGTTCAGCATCAGGACTATCACTATCGCGGCCAGTGGTTTGATGACCTGACCGTCTTCTGGAAGGATTTCGCCAAAGCCGGACCGCTTCCCGAGCGGCACTACGATGGCCCGCGGGCAACCCGTCACATGCAGGTCTTTCCCGAGCACGGGACGCTGGCGGCCAGGGTTACGGTCCCGGCGGGCGTCAGCAAGATCGTGCGCTTCGTCATCAGCTGGAACTTCCCGCATGGCGACATCTATTGGGCCTATCGCCACAAACCCGACGCGCCCCGTCCCGATCGTGAGACGCCGCTGTGGAAGAACTACTATGCCACCCAGTGGTCGGACTCTGAGGTCACTGCGCGCGATGCCTTCACGCGCTGGGACGACCTGACCGGCAAGACGCTCGCCTTCCGCGACAGCCTGTTCGACTCGACCCTGCCGCCGCCGATCGTCGACGCCGCGTCGGCAACGCTGGCGCTGCTTCGCACGGCAACAGTGCTCCGCCTCGAAAGCGGCGATCTCTGGGGCTGGGAGGGCCAGCACCGCTGGGACGGGTCCTGCGAGGGCTCATGCACCCATGTGTGGAACTACCAGCAGGCGTTGAGCCACCTGTTCCCCACGCTCGAGCGGAGTCTCCGCGAGACGGAGTGGACCTACAACCAGCTGCCTAACGGCGGTCTGACGTTCCGGCAGAAGCTGCCGCTCGGGTCCGGCTTCGATGTCATCGGCCCGTGCGCCGATGGGCATTTCGGCGCCATCATCAAGACTTATCGCGAATGGCGCCTGTCGGGCGACACCGAATGGCTGAAGCGCTATTGGCCGAACATCAAGAAGGCCATGGACTATGCCTGGAGTGCGGACAACCCGGACCAATGGGATCCGCAACGATCTGGTGTCCTCAGGGGCCGCCAGCACCAGACGCTCGACATGGAACTGTTTGGGCCGAACTCCTGGCTAGGGACCATGTATGTCGCCGCCCTGATGGCGAT